>Ga0079224_100000722_pt1 | contig 34471 bp, 33 predicted proteins | sample Stecom2015_FD_80414 | JGI IMG/M metagenome (GOLD analysis project Ga0079224, IMG submission 80414) | Agricultural soil microbial communities from Utah to study Nitrogen management - Steer compost 2015 | ecosystem: Environmental > Terrestrial > Soil > Agricultural land | place: USA: Utah... | reverse complement strand
GGTCGACACCGACCCGGCGCGGCGCGCCAACCCGCGCTTCATCGCGCTGGACTTCGGCATCGTCGGCCAGCTCTCCGACCAGGACCAGTACTACCTGGCGGAGAACTTCATGGCGATCTTCAATCGCGACTACCGCCGCATTGCCGAACTGCACGTCTCCGCGGGCTGGATGCCGGGCACGGTGCGGGTGGACGAGCTGGAAGCGGCGGTGCGCGCGGTCTGCGAGCCGTACTTCACCCGCCCGCTGAGCGAGGTGTCGCTGGCCGAGGTGCTGGCCAAGCTGTTCAGCACTGCGCGGCGTTACCAGCTGACCCTGCAGCCGCAGCTGATCCTGCTGCAGAAGACCCTGCTCAACATTGAAGGCGTCGGGCGCCAGCTGGATCCGCACATCGACATCTGGGCGGTGGCACGGCCGGTCCTGGCGCGGATCCTCGCGCGCCGCTACAGCCCGCGGCGGCTGCTCGGCGAGTTGCGCAAGCGCGCCCCCGAGCTGGTGACCCAGGCCCCGCGGATGCCACAACTGGTGCACCAGTGGTTGCAGCAGCAGGTGGACGGCCAGCACCGGCTGGCGATGCAGTCGGTCGACATCATGGCGCTGACCGTGGAACTGCAGCGCTCCCGCCGCCGGCTTGCCGGGGTCGTTGCCGGCGCCGGCCTTCTGGTCACCGCCGCGGTCCTGCATGGGCTTGAAGCCGGCGGACCGGGCTGGCTGGGGGTGCCCCTGGTGGCCTGGGTGCCCGGCGTGGCGGGGCTGGCGGCCCTGGTGGGCGGCTGGCTGCGGCGTTGAGTGCCGCCGATCCACTGGCGCTGCACGTCGTCTACCAGGACGAAGCGCTCGCGGTCGTCGACAAACCCGCCGGGTTGATGGTCCACGACAGCGCCTTGGCCCGCGGCGAATCCGACTTCGTGGTCGATCGGCTGCGCGCGCAGTTCGGCCGGCCGGTGTTCCTGGTCCATCGCCTGGACCGCGCCACCAGCGGCTGCCTGCTGCTGGCGTTCGACCGCGAGACCGCATCGGCGCTGGGGCGGCAGCTGATGGCCGGCACGGTGGACAAGCGCTACTGGGCGGTCTGCCGTGGCTGGCCCGCGGAAGACACGTTCACCGTCGACCATCCGCTTGATGGCGGTCCCGGCAAACCGCAGAAGAAGCCGGCCGTGACCCGCTTCCGGGTGCTGGCGCGGAGCGAGTGCGATTGGCCGTCCAGCGGATTCCCCAGCTCGCGCTACGCCTTGCTGGAAGCGCAGCCGGAGACCGGCCGCTTCCGCCAGATCCGCCGCCACCTCAAGCACGCCTCGCACCACCTGATCGGCGACACCAGCCACGGCGACGGGCGGCACAACCGGGCATTCCGGATGATCGGCGTGCATCGCATGCTGCTGCATGCGCGGGCGCTGGGCTTCCAGCACCCGGAGACCGGGCAGCCGATGCGCGTCGAGGCACCCTTCGACGGCGAATTCGCGCAGGCGGTGGCACTGTTTCCCGGCATCCCCTGCTGAGCTGCCGGTGACCACGCCTGCCATCGACATCCCGGAATCGGAACTCACCGAGCGTTTCGTGCGCTCGGCGGGCCCGGGTGGGCAGAACGTCAACAAGGTCGCCACCGCGGTGGAACTGCGCTTCGACATCGCCAACTCGCCCTCGCTGCCGGAGCCGGTCCGTGAGCGCTTGCTGGCGCGCCGCGACCGGCGGGTCACGAGCGAGGGCGTGCTGGTGATCAACGCGCAGCGCTTCCGTACCCAGGAGCGCAACCGGCAGGACGCGCGCGAGCGGCTGGCCGCCTTCATCGAGGCCGGCCGCAAGGTGGCGCCCAGGCGGATCGCCACGCGCCCGACCCGCGCCTCGCGCGAGCGGCGGCTGGAAGCCAAGCAGCAGCGGGGTAACCTTAAGCGCGGCCGCGCGATGCGCGACTGGGATTAAGGGGGGCGACAACACATGCAGGATCAGACGACGCCGCTCCGCGCCGTGGTGCCGGTGCTGCCGCCACGGGCGCCGCGGGTCCCGGAACACCGATTCTCCCGCTGGCTCGGCCGCACGGTGCTGCGGCTGGGGCGCTGGAAGGTGGTGGGCGAGTTCCCGGACCTGGACAAGCTGGTGCTGATCGGTGCGCCGCCCAGCTCCAACTGGGACGGGGTGTGGGGCTTCGCCGCCAAGCTCGCGCTCGGGCTGGACATCCGCATCCTGGGCAAGGATTCGCTGTTCCGGATCCCCGGGGTGGGCTGGCTGGTGCGCAAGCTGGGCGTGATCCCGGTCGACCGCAGTGCCGCCCATGGCGTGGTCGACCAGGCGGTGCGGATGATCCGGGAGTCGGACCGGATGTGGTTCGGGCTGGCACCGGAAGGCACCCGCAAGCCGGTCGAGCGCTGGAAGACCGGCTTCTGGAAGATCGCCCATGGTGCCGGGGTGCCGATCCTTCCGGTCTACTTCCACTACCCGGATCGGCGCATCGTGGTCGCCGCGCCGATCCGGGCCGGCGAGGACATGGAAGGCGAGATCGCGGCGATCCGGAACTGGTACCGGCAGGTGTCGAAGGGGCGCAACCGCGACGCCTGAGCCACCGGTGCCCGGTCTGGCACGGCCGTTGCGTGATCAGCAGGACAGGCGCGGTGGAGGCGGCGGTGGAGCAACGGGGGACAGGGGGGGCAGGCGAGCGGACCACGCTTGAGGTGGTGGTGCCCTTGCGCCCGGGCGACCACGCCACCCTCGTCCATTGCCTGTCCGCCCTGTTGCAGCAGACCCGGACGCCGCAACGGGTGGTGCTGGTCGATGACGGCGGCCCGGAGCGCGACCACGCCCTGCAGATGGCCCGCGAGTTCGCCCGCGCCAACGACATCGGACTGGCGGTGGTGAGGCGGCGCTGGTCGATCGGGCACGTCGCCACGCTCAAGCGCCAGGCCCGCGAGTCCGATGCCGACGTGCTGGTGCTGCTGCCGCCATCGACGGTGCTCGAGTCGCCGGACTACCTGCAGGCCTGCGTGGAGGCGCTGGACGGCGCCGTGGGCGTGGGCAGTGCCTGCGGTCGCGTGGAGGCGTTGTGGCCCGCGCACCGTCGCCGGCTGGAGCGGCTGCCGGCGTTCCGCCACTGGGTGGCCGACGACGGGTACGTCGATCCGCTGGCGGCACCCGGCCGGGCGGCGCGGATCCAAGGCTGGCTGGCGGCGGCGATGCTGTCGCACATGGTCCGCCTTGGGCTGGACCTGCCCGACCGTGCCACCATGCGCGCCTGTGGCAGCGTGGTGCTGCCGGCGGGCGCGGTGGCCTACCGGCGGCGTTACCTGCGCGACCTGTTCAACCGCGTCGAACCGGTACGTGGCGATGACCTGGGCGCCTGGCCGGGACAAGTGATCGCGCATGCTTTCGCCACCGAGGGATACCGCGCGATGCGGATCGACGCGGTCACCGCCCGGATCCAGCCGCCGGCCTTGTCGCGCCTGCCGCGGCTGTGCTGGTCCGGGTGGATCGGCTGGCTGCAGGCCGGTTACTGGTTCGACCCGTTGCTGCGCAGCCCGCTGCGCCAGCTGACCCGGCGCTGGCGCGTGCGCGGGGCACCGCACCGCCTGGAGGCGGAGCGTCGCGCCGTCGAAGAAGCCTTCCGAGAACCGTTTGGCGAGCGCATCACCCGCCTGCAGGGGCGGCCGATCGGGCGTTACCTGCTGCGGCGCTCCGCCGTGCTTGCCGGGCTGGCGGTGCTGGCCTGGGTGCTGGTGCTGCAGGGCCGCTGGACCGCCCTGGGCGTGCTGGCGCTGCTTGAGCTTGCGCTTGCCTGCGTCCGGGTGGCCCGGGTGGCTCCGGCCAGTGAACGCGGCAGCGCCGTGCTGCACGCGCTGGTGTCGGTCCCGCTGCGCTGGGGCGGCATCCTGCTGGGTCCGGTGGCGATGCTGCGGGTGGTAAGTGGCATCTGGCTGGACCGCCGCTTCCGCTGGCGTCGCAATGCGCACCGTGGCAGCCGCCAACGCGGCGCGCGACCTTGATCGACCGGCGGGTTCAGCCGTCGGCGTCGCGCACCGGGGTGGCGACGGCGCGCGCCTGCGGCATCCGGTAGCGGCCGTTGCGCTCGCCGGCGCGGCCGGATGCTGGCGTCCACTGCGTACCTTCGCTCTGGCAGGCTATGCTGCCATTCCCAAGGCCATGTGGATCCGGCGTGAAGGGCATGACAGCACTCGTTGCACGAGCCGACATGGATGCCTCCTCGTCGCAGTCTGCCGAAGATGCGGGCAACCCGGCGCCGTCGGTCGATCCCGAGCAGCTGGAACTGGCGCCGGCCGAACTTGCACTGTTCGCCAGCATCGCGCGCCCGCGTGCCATGGGCGCGGGCGATGTGCTGTTCGGCCGCGGCGAGCTGGGCACCACCATGTACGTCATCAGCAGTGGCCGGGTGGAACTCGACTTCGGCGAGGACCTGGTCGGCAAGACCCTGGGCCCGCGCGAGTTCTTCGGTGAGCTGGGCCTGCTGATCGGTGACCACGCGCGCAGCGCGGAGGCACGGGCGGTGACCGATGGCGAGCTGCTGGAGATCCGCCATGAGGAATTCCAGCGCCTGGTGGACTCCGAGCCGGGCGTGGTGGCCCACTTCCTGCGCCGCGCCATCGCACGCGTGGTGCTCAACGAGCAGGGTCTGATCCGTCGGCTGCGCCGGCGCAACAGCGAGCTGCAGAACGTACTCGACAGCCTGCGCGCGGCCAATGACCAGCTCAGTCGCGCCGAGGCGATGATGTTGCGCGACGAGCTGACCGGCCTGTTCAACCGGCGTGGCCTGCGTGCCCACCTGCAGGAGCGCCAGCGCAACGGCGCCACCGACGGTCTGGGCCTGCTGCTGGTCGACTGCGATGGCTTCAAGCAGATCAACGACGAGCACGGCCACGTGGTCGGTGACCGCGTGCTGCAGGGCGTCGCCAGCATCATCCGGTCCGTGGCGGGCGTCGGTGACCTGGCCTGCCGGCTGGGTGGCGACGAATTCGCGTTGCTGTTCAAGGCCGACAACGGGCGCGATGATGCCCTGCGCTACGCCAGCTTCATCATGGAGACCGCGCGCGGGCTGCAGGACATTCCTCAGTCGCCCCCGCGCATGTGCGCCCTCAGCATCGGCGCTTGCCTGCTGCTGCCCGGTGGCCGCTGGAGTGACGGCTACGCCTTGGCCGACACCGCGCTGTACCGGGCCAAGCGCCTGGGCGGCAACCGGGTCGAATGGCAGGACGGCGCGGCCGGGCCGGACTGAGCACGATGGGCGTGATGGGAGAGGGCACCACCGCCGCGACCACGACGCCCGATGAAGGCGTCGGTGTCCCGCGGTTGCGAACGATCCTGCTCACCGACCTGGTGGACTCCACCGAAGTGGTGGAGAAGATCGGCGATGGCCCGGCGGCCGAGTTGTTCCGTGACCATGACCGGCTGGTCCTGCAGCTGCAGCAGCGCTGGCGCGGGCGCCTGATCGACCGCTCCGACGGAATGCTGCTGCTGTTCGAGCGGCCGATCGACGGCCTCGGGTTCGCACTGGACTACGTTCGTGGCCTGCGCGAGGTGGGCGGAACGCGCAAGGTCGACCTGAAGGCGCGCGCAGGGCTGCACGTGGGCGAGGTGCTGAGCTGGCGCAATACCGATGAGGCGGTGCGGGTCGGCGCCAAGCCGGTGGAAGTCGAGGGCCTGGCCAAGCCGATGGCGGCGCGGCTGCTGTCGATGGCGCGCCCGGGCCAGATCCTGCTGTCCGCCGTCGCCGAACCCCTGGCCCACCGTGCCGCGCGCGAGCTGGGTGAGCGCGGGCTGCATCTGGCGTGGAAATCCTGGGGCAACTGGCGCTTCAAGGGCGTGCCGGAGCGGCAGGAAGTCTTCGAGGTCGGCGAGCCCGGCATCGCCCCGCTGCGCCGCCCGCCCTCCAGTCCCAAGGTGCAGCGCGACCTGCCGCTGTGGCGGCGACCGGCCGCCCTGGCCGCCCAGGCGGCCGTCCTCGCCGCCGTGCTGGGTCTCGCCTGGTTCATCGGCCGCCCGCAGCCGGCGATCGCCTTCGCCGAGCGCGACTGGGTGGTGCTGGCCGACGTCCGCAACCTCACCGGCGAACCGCTGCTGGACGACTCGCTGGAGCTGGCGTTCCGGGTCAGCCTGGAGCAGTCGCGGCATGTGAACGTGCTGGGGGACATGAAGGTGCGGGACACGATCGCGCGGATGCAGCTGCAGCCTGGCGCGCCGCTGGACCGTGCGACTGCCTCGGAGGTGGCGATGCGCACCGGCGCCCGCGCGGTGATCCTGCCCACGGTGGCGGATGTCGGGGGCCGCTTGCGCGTGAGTGCCGAGGTGATCGAGCCGGACAAGCAGGCCACCGTCCACACTGAATTCGCCGACGCACGCAGCACCGACGCCGCGCTGGCCTCGATCGACCAGGTGACCATGTCGCTGCGTGCAAGGCTGGGAGAAGCGGTCGCCTCCATCGAGCGCGACCATGCGCCGCTGCCCGAGGTGAGTACCTCCAGCCTGGATGCCCTGAAGGCGTATGCGCAGGGAAAGGAGGCGTTCGCCCAGGGCGAGTGGCGGGACGCGATCGCGTTGTACGAGGCCGCGCTGGCGATCGATCCGGAGTTTGCCCTGGCGCACCTGGCCATCAGCCAGGTGCATGTTGCGCTGAGCGACCGCCCCTCCGCGCTGCCGCACCTGGATGCTGCACTGGCGCTACGTGACCGGATGCCGCCGCGGGAACGGTTGTATCTGGGTGCCTGGGAAGCCGAACTGGTGGATCCCGGCCTGGCATTGGCGCGATGGAAGACGCTCGCTTCAATGTATCCGGATCATCACGCAGCGCAGGCCAATGCAGGTTGGCACTTGTTTCAACTCAATGCATTTGATGAGGCCCTGCCGTACATCGAGGCCTCGGACGCTCCGGTTGCCCCCCTGCAGTTCTTTGCCCACGACCGGATAGGGCGTATTCACCTCGTAAAGGGGCGTATACCGGACGCTCAGGCGCGCTTCCACGCAGCCGAAGCGATGCAGCCTGGAACCTCCTCGCGGCGAATCGCGTGGACGCAGGCAGTGCTTGGCCAGCATGCAGCGGCGTACCAGGTAATCGACGGGATCCCTGCGTCAGGACATCCGGTGAATGACACCATTCGTGAAATCGACCGGGCAGCGTTTGCAGTCGACACCGCGGATTGGGAAACAATGCGCGAGGCAATCAAGCGCGGCCTCGCGGTCGAAGAGCTCGCCACGCAGTTTGCATTGATCGAAGCGGGCCGCTTGCTGGTGGTTTCTCCTGAAGCATTGGACGCGGAGTACGCCCGGAGCCTGGTCGAGCGAATGGTTGACCAGCTGAGGACGACCCGGGGTCAAGAAGTTCGGGACGCTTCGATGCTGATGGCAGCGGCCTGGCTGGCGCAGCGCGCCGGACACGCGGAGCCTGCACGGCTCGCAATGGAGGCACTGCGTCCCGTGCGGGAACGCTTGGCAGGTACTGTCGTAGACGACATCACGCTGCTGGTTGAGGCCGGCGAGCAGGAGTTGATTGGCAGGCCCGCTCTGGCTGTCCAGTTGCTGGACGCAGAGCTGGACGGCACGGAGCTGGTCCAGACGCGAGTGGCCATGCTCTCCGCTTTGCGTGCATCCGGCCGGTTGCGCGAGGCGGAAGAGCACGCGCGGTGGCTCGCTGCCAACCGTGGCCGTGCGTTCGCCGAGGCGAATGCATCGCAGGTCCTTCAATCACTCAATGTGATGGACACACGCTTGGCGCTGCTGGACCTGGCCGAGATACATTCGGCCGCGGGCAACGGCACGGAGCAAGCGCGGGCGCTGAACGCGTTCCTTGCAGCCTGGCCGCGTGACCGCCTGCCAGATCACCTGGAGCGCAGGGTTGCCTCGATTTTCCCGGCCTCGAAGTAATAGATCACGGCGTGGTCAGTACGACGCGTGAGATAGTCCTTCAGTGCTTCGCGCGATCGGCTGAACTCGTCCTTGCTGGCGAGCACCTTTGACGTCATGCAGTAGTACGGCTGCCCTTTTTCAGGTCGGCCTGACCCTTCCGTTGAAGACAGGTGCCCGGCTTCCCGAAGCGCGGCGGCGGGATCACTCTGGAATCGCTCGCGAAAGCCGTCGTCGCTTGAAAGAAGATCCAGCAGTCGGTCCGCCACCTCGGGCGCGAGCGTCTCATGGGTGGACCTGTCCAGTCGCTTCCCGGTCATTCCCTTTCCCCCTGTAGTGCCGCCGCACGGGCGTGCGACGGTACCGAGCATAATGCAGCCGTGGCCGACGTGCCGGGCACGAGGGGGAGCGGGAATATGCGTGTTCGTCGATGCGCGGTCCTGATGCTGGAACCGCGGGAGGAGGCGTGCTTCGCGCTGGACGACCTGTTGGCGGGCGGCAATGGGCTGCGGCGGACGTTGCGCTGGCTCGCGCTGGCCGGGCACCTGGACGCGCCGGTGGAAGTCGACGCCGCCGAGCGCGAGCTGCTTGGCCAGGCCAGCCCCACGGAATGGCTGGATCCCGATGGATTGCCCGAGGCACTGGCGGCCGCCGTGCCGCGCCTGGTCGCGGAAGGGCTGCTGCTGGAAGAGGCACCCGCCGATCCGGCCGCATCGGACGCCGATGCCCGGCTACGCGAGTTGTGCTGGTGGACGCCCTCGGCGGTGGCGCATCGCCACGGGCGCTGGCAAGGCGTGGACGGGGCCCGGGAAAGCGAGCGCGCCGGGTTGCTGACGGTCGAGGGACTGGAGTCGCGCTTCGGCCCGCCGCCGCCGCACGTGGCGCAGACCGGGACCGGGCCGGGGGCGCCACGGCAGCCCTTGCCACGCACGCCGGATGCCGACTTCGACCGCCTGCTGGCGCGGCGCGCCACCTGCCGCAACTTCGACACCGCGAGGCCGCTGGACCGGGGACGGTTCGCCACCATGTTGCAGCGGGTGTTCGGCGCGCGTGCCCACGTGGACGCCGGCACCGGCGCCACCTTCCTCAAGAAGGGCAGTCCGTCCGGCGGCGGACTGCATTCGACCGGTGCCTACCTGCTGGTGCGCAACGTCGAGGACGTGGCGCCCGGCCTGTACCACTACCACCCGGTGGAGCATGCATTGGAGCCACTGCCAGCGCCGGAAGCCCCGCTGGACGAACTGGCGCTGCTGGCGCTGTCCGGCCAGCACTGGTTCGCCGACGCCCCGGTGCTGGCCGCACTGGTGCCGCGCTTCGCCCGCAGCTACTGGAAGTACCGCCACCACCCCAAGGCCTACCGCGCGCTGGTGCTGGATGCCGGACACCTGTCGCAGACCCTGTACCTGTCGGCCACCGAGCTGGGGCTGGGGGCGTTCGTGACCTCGGCGATCAACGAGATCGACATCGAACGTGCCTTCGGACTCGACCCGCTGGAAGAGAGCCCGCTGGCCGTATGTGGCTTCGGCTGGCGGGCACAGCGGATGGAAACCGCGGAGTTCGATCCCGCCGGTGAGGTCTGGGAGGTGGGCCGGGTGCCAGGCGGCACGCGGTGAGCACGGCCGCCCGGTTGGTGATAGCGTTCGGCCAAAACCGGCAAAGGAAAGGGGTGGGGATGAGGCAAGTCATACAGGGGGTGCTCGCGGTGGCACTGGTGTTCGGCACCGGACAGGCGCTTGCCGCCGATCCCGCCGTGGCGGAGATCAGGGCCCAGCAGCAGGAGTTGCGCGAGAAGCTGGTGCAGGGTGATGCGTCGCTGGCGGCGTTGTCGGCTGCCGAGCGTTCGCAGCTGCAGGCCGCCCAGCAACGCGTATTCGAGATCCTCGACGGCCACGACGACGCCGACCGCATCCATCCGGCACAGCGCACCCAGCTGACCAACGAGCTGGAGCGGATCAGCGCGCTGATGCAGGACGACGACCGCAACCGCCTGGTCTGCAAGCGTGAGAAGCGCACCGGCAGCCAGCGCCATGTGCGGGTGTGCAAGACGGTGGCCGAGCGCGAACTGGAGCTGGAGAACTCACAGCGGATGTGGGACCGGGCCAACATCTGCAACCAGGGCCTCGCCTGCTCGAACTGAGCCGGGGTCAGCCCGGCACGGGTTCGTTGCGCCGGTCCATGCGCCGGTAACCGATCGCCTCGGCCAGGTGCGCCGTGGCGATCGCGTCGCAGTCGGCCAGGTCAGCGATGGTGCGTGCGACCCGCAGGATCCGGTGCATCGATCGCGCGGACAGCTGCAGTTGCTCGACGGCGCGTTCGAGCAGGCGCTGGTCAGCCGGTGGGAGTACGCAGGCCGCGTGGGTGCCGCCGGCATCGAGCAGGGCGTTGGGACATCCGCCGCGCTCCAGCTGGCGTGCGCGGGCACGGATGACGCGTGCCCGGATCGTTGCGCTGTCCTCGCCGGGCGGGGCACCGCCGCGCAGCTCCGACGGTGGCAGGCGCGGGACCTCGACGTGCAGGTCGATCCGGTCCAGCAGCGGGCCGGAGATGCGGCCGCGGTAGCGCGCCACCTGGTCGGGGCTGCAGCTGCATCGGCCCGAGGGGTCGCCGGCCAGCCCGCAGGGACAGGGATTCATTGCGGCCACCAGCTGGAACCTGGCCGGGAAGCCGATGCTGCGGGCCGCCCGCGACACCGTCACCTGGCCGGCCTCGAGTGGCTCGCGCAGTACCTCCAGCGCACCGCGCCGCCACTCGGGCAGTTCGTCCAGGAACAGGACGCCGTTGTGCGCCAGCGAGATCTCGCCGGGGCGCGGGTCGCCACCGCCCCCGGCCAGCGCCACCGCGCTGGCAGTGTGGTGTGGAGCGCGAAACGGCCGTTGCCGCCAGCGTGCCGGGTCCAGCCCGCGGCCACTTCCGCTGCCGGCGAGGGACTGCACGGCGGCGGTCTCCAGTGCTTCGGCTTCGCTGGCCGGCGGCAGCAGGCCGGGCAAGCGCGAGGCCAGCAGGGTCTTGCCGCACCCGGGCGGGCCGACAAGCAGCAGGTGGTGGCCCCCGGCCGCGGCGACCTCCAGCGCGCGCCGGGCATGCAGCTGCCCGCGCACGTCGCGCATGTCGAGGCCGGTTGTGGTTTCCGCCGGGACCGGCGCCTGCGCGCAGGGCAGGACCTTGCGGCCCGCGAGCCCGGCGCAGACCTCGGACAGGGAGCGGGCCACGCTCACCCGGGCGGCCCCCGCCAGGGCGGCCTCCGGACCGTTGCCGGCCGGAACCACCAGCCGCCGCCCGGCGGCCGCGCTGGCCAGCGCCACCGGCAACACGCCATCGACCTCGCGCAGCTGGCCGGTCAGCGCCAGTTCGCCGACGAACTCACACTCCTCCAGCGCCTGCAGCGGGACCTGCCCACTCGCCGCCAGGATGCCCAGCGCGATCGGCAGGTCGAAGCGGCCGCCGCCCTTGGGCAGATCGGCCGGGGCCAGGTTCACGGTGATGCGTCGGGCCGGGAATTCGAACTGCGCGCACTGGATCGCGGCGCGCACCCGGTCCTTGGCTTCGCGGACCGCGGCCTGCGGCAAGCCGACGATCGACATCGAGGGCAGCCCTCCACCCAGGTGCACCTCCACCCTGACTTCGGGCGCGCGCACGCCCACGCGTGCACGGCTGTGCACGAGTGCAAGGTTCATCGAAGTGGATCAGTGGTGCGGGAGGTCGCCGCCCGTACCGGGTGCGGCGCCTGACTGGCGTGCTTCCAGTTCGGCCAGCTGCCGCTCCAGCGACTCGAGCTTGTCGCGGGTGCGGGCCAGTACCGCGCGCTGCACCTCGAACTCCTCGCGGGTCACCAGGTCCAGCCTGGACAGGCCGGACTGCAGGACCGCCTTGAAGTTCTGCTGCATGTCCTCGCGGCCTTCGCGCAGGGCGGGCGGCACCAGCGCGGACAGGCGGCGGGCAAGGTCGTCGATGTGGGCGAGGTCGATCATCTGTGCTCCTCCGGGTCGGACAGTCAGCGTCGCCTGTGCAGCGGGCCCGCGCCATCGGCGGGTGCCGTGGCGGTGGGTCGGGAATGTCCGGCTCCGGTGGCGCCACTTTAGCGCAGCGTGGCGGCGCTGGCGTATCCTCGCGCGGTCGCAGCAAGTGCCGGAGACAGCCCGATGAAGATGGTCATGGCGGTGATCAAGCCGTTCAAGCTCGACGACGTGCGCGAGGCGCTGGCCGAAGCCGGCGTGGCCGGCATCACCGCCACCGAGGTCAAGGGCTTCGGGCGCCAGAAGGGGCATACCGAGCTGTACCGCGGCGCCGAATACGTGGTCGACTTCCTGCCCAAGATCAAGCTGGAGGTGGCGGTCACCGACGACCAGCTGGAGGCCGTGGTGGAGGCGATCATGCAGGCCGCGGGCACCGGCAAGATCGGCGACGGCAAGGTCTTCGTGTGGGACCTGGACCGGGTGGTCCGCATCCGCACCGGCGAGCTCGATGCCGACGCCCTCTGAGCGCCTGATCGAGGAGCCCGCGCCCCGGCTTGAGCCGCAGGTCCGCGCCTTCATCGTCCTGCTGGCCCTGCTGCAGGGACTCGCCCTGTGGCTGCTGCACCTGGGTGCCGACTACGGCTGGCCGTTGCTGGGCAGCCTGGGGCCTCGGGTGTCCTGGTACACGCTGGTGCTTTCGGTGCCGACGGCGATGGCGCTGTCGGTGCGGCGGTTGGACGAGGTGCGCTTCTGGCAGCACGCCGTGCTGATCGGCGTCGTCTATCTCGGCCTGTCGCTGTGGGCCGCGCGCGCTGCCACCGGTGCACCCGGGCTGGCGGAGGACCGGATCCTCGCGCCGTTCGCGGCCAGCATGGCGGCCGCGCTGTTCGTCGCCGGACCCTTCATGCAGTGCCGCCAGGAACACGGCCGCTGGTGTGCGCCGTATCCGGAGCTGTTCGCCCATGCCTGGCAGAACGCGCTGACGCTGGCGGTCGCAGCGGTGTTCACCGGCCTGTGCTGGGCGGTGCTCGGGCTGTGGGCCGGCCTGTTCAAGCTGGTCGGGGTGCAACTGTTCGCCGACATATTCACCTCGCGGCCGTTCGCCTACCTGGGGACCGGGGTCATCGTGGGGCTGGGGGTGCTGGTCGGGCGCAGCCAGTCGAAGCCGGTGCGGGTGCTGCGCCGGCTGCTGTTCGCGATCTTCACCGGGTTGTTCCCGCTGCTGGCGGCGATTGCCGTGCTGTTTGTCGCGACGCTGCCGTTCACCGGCCTGGAGCCGCTGTGGGGCACGCGCTCGGCGGCGACCGTGTTGATGGCGCTGGTGCTGGCGATGGTGGTGTTCGCCAACGCGGTCCACCAGGACGGCGACGAGCCGCCCCCGTACCCGCGCCCGCTGCGCCTGCTGGCCTCCGCCGGGCTGGTCGTGCTGCCGGTGTTCGCGGTGCTGGCGCTGGTCGCGCTGGGGCTGCGCGTCGCCCAGTACGGCTGGACGGTGGACCGTCTCTGGGGCGTGCTGGCCGCCAGCGTGCTCGCGGTGCATGCCTTCGGCTACGCCTGGGCGGCGCTGTCGCGGAAGGGTCCGTGGCTGCCCCGGATGGAGCCGGTCAACGTCACCGCGGCGCTGCTGGGCGTGGTGCTGGTGCTGATGGCGAATTCACCGGTGCTGGACCCGCAGCGGATCGCGGCCCGCAGCCAGGTCGAGCGGCTGCTGGACGGGAAGACCGACCCGGCGGACTTCGACGTGGACTACCTGCGCTTCCAGTCCGGGCGCGCCGGCTACCAGGCCCTCGCCGGAATCGTCGACGAGCCGCGGATACAAGACGACGCCGAGCTGGCCGGCCGGATCGAACGCGCGCTGGCGCGCCAGCAGCACTGGCTGCCGTGGGTGGACGTCGAGCCCATGATCGACACGGTGGAGCAGGCGCGGGCGCTGGTCGCGACCCCGGCCGCGGTGCCCGGGGACTGGTGGCCCGCGCTCTTGTCCGAGGACCCGCTGGAGTCGATCGGCTGCCTGCAGCCGGGCAGCGACTGCGTGGCCATCGCCCGGGACCTGGACGGCGACGGCGCGGCCGACGTGCTGCTGTGCAACCTGGCCGGCAGCTGGGCCGCCCATTGCCAGCTGCATGCACGGGACGCGGACGGCGCATGGAGCGACATCGCCCAGGTCGTGCTGCCGGACGGGCAGCGTGGTCGGGTAGCCGAAGCCCTGCGCAGGGGCGAGGTCGAAACCATGCACAGGCGTTGGCCCGACCTGGAGATCGGCGGAGCCCGGGCGACGATCGAGGCGCGCTGATCGCGCCGCTTACCGGGTCCGCCGGCGGCGTCCCCATCCGCGGCCGTCGGCACCCCGATACAGCCGGGTCCAGGTGCCACGCAGCGCACGCACCCAGCCCGGGTCCACCAGCACCCGGGCGTCGTCGGGCGACGGCGGGGTGCCCCCGAGGCGGGACTGCAGCTTGACCACCTTGGCCAGGTCGCTGCGCAGCAGTTGCCGGCCGAAGCCGCTGCGCGCCAGCCACCCCGGCATGGCCAGCGCGGCGGCGAAGTCGACCACCTTCGGTACGCCTTCGCTGACCAGGATGTTGGAACGGTGCAGGTCGTTGTGGGCGATCCCGGCGGCGTGCAGGGTGCCGACCGCATCGCGCAACTGGCGGAACAGGTCGGCCGACACCACTGACATGTCCTCGCCCAGCGGCTGTCCGTCGATGTACTCCATTCCCAGCACCAGTTCGTCGGTGGTCGCCACCGGTTGCGGTGCATGGCCCCAGCCACGCAGGCGCTCCAGGTTCCGGGCCTCCCGCCGGACCAGCATCCGGGCGAATGGCGCCAGTGCGGTCCGGCGGTAGCGTCGATAATCCTTCAGGACCGCGCACCGTCCGTCGAGCTGGGCGACGTAGACATCGGGTTCCAGCACGCGGGTGCCGCGCTTCAGGGTCCGGGTCGGAGAAGGGGCGTGGTCCTTGGCCGGGACCAAGAAAGTCTGGGGAGGCATGGCAGGTCCGGGACGCCGCGCAGCGGGCCCACGCCCGGGTGCAGGCGGGATTGCGCGACGGTGCTCGGGCCTGCAGCCCCCGACATGCAGTCGCCCGGGGCCGTTCTCCATGGCCGCCGGGGCGACACATTGTTCCGCCCGCTGCGGGCTGGCGTCAGCCCGCGTTCAGCGCCTTGCGCGCGAACGGCGGCAGCACCGCCGCGGCCCGGTGGATGTCGGCGCTGTAGTACAGGGTGTCGAACTCCTTGCCGCGCGCGTCCTGCTCGCGGAAGTCGAAGCCCGCGCCGGCCTGCTTGCGCGCCAGTGTGCAGCTCCACCAGCCGGTCGGGTAGCACGGCTGAGGGAACGACAGGGTCTGGAAAGCCCCGAAGCCGGCCTTGCCCATCTCGGCACGCATCTCGCCGATCAGTTCCAGCAGGGCGAGCGGCGATTCGGACTGCTGGACCAGGATGCCATCCTCGCGCAGGGCGCGGAAGCACGACTCGTAGAAGGCCTTGTTGAACAGGCCCTCGGCCGGCCCGACCGGATCGGTGGAGTCGACGATCACGATGTCGACGCTGCCCGGCTCCCGGTTCTTCATGTAGGCGATGCCGTCATCGAACAGCAGCTGCGCCCGCGGGTCGCCGTTCGACTCGCACAGCTCGGGGAAGTGCTTCTCCGACATGCGGGTGACCTGCTCGTCGATGTCGCACTGCACCGCGCTGCGCAGGTCGGGGTGCCTGAGCACTTCGCGCAGCGTGCCGCAGTCGCCACCGCCGATGATCACCACGTCCTTCGGATCGGCGTGGGTGAACAGCGCCGGGTGCGACATCATCTCGTGGTACAGGAAGTTGTCACGGCTGGTGAGCATCACCGCGCCGTCGATCAGCATCAGGTTGCCCCAGTCGGTCGTCTCGAAGATCTCGATGTGCTGGAACGGCGAGCGCACTTCGTCGAGCTTGCGGGTGATCCGGTAACCGATGGCGGAACCGGTCGGCTCGAAGTTCTCGTAGTGCCACTGGGAGTCAGCGTTCATGCGGTGTCCGTGGTCGGGGCCGCGCGGTCGCGGCTGGAGGGGCCGCGGATTGTAGCCAAGCCGCGCGATGAACCCCGTGACCAGCGGTGACGGGACGGGGGCGGGGTGGCGGATAGAATGCGCATCCCCACGCATAGCCCCCGGTGAGACGAATGACCGACTGGTCGACCCAGCTGGCCCGCCAGACCTACTCCGTTCCCTACTGGTCCGAGGGCTATTACGACGTCGACGAGGGCGGCCGCGTGGTGGTGCGCCCGCGTGGCGTGGATGGCCCGTCGGTGGCGTTGGCCGAGGTCGTCGAGCGCGCCCGCGCCAACGGCGCCAAGCTGCCCTTGCTGGTGCGTTTCCCGGACATCCTCGGCGACCGCCTGCGCCGGCTGCAGCATGCCTTCGCCGGTGCGATGGACGAACTCGGGTACCCCGGCGGCTACACCGCGGTGTACCCGATCAAGGTCAACCAGCATGCCGGTGTCGCGGGGATGCTCGCGGCCCATGGCCACGAGACGGTCAAGGATGCACCGGTCGCCCCCGGAAGTACTGCCTTCGGCCTGGAGGCCGGCAGCAAGCCGGAGTTGATGGCGGTGCTGGCCTTGAGCCGTCCCGGCGGGCTGGTGATCTGCAACGGCTACAAGGACCGCGAGTACATCCGCCTGGCGCTGATCGGCCGCAAGCTGGGGCTGGAGACGTTCATCGTCATCGAGAAGCCGTCGGAGCTGACCCTGGTGCTGGAGGAAGCGCGCGCGCTGGGCGTGGAACCGCTGCTGGGCGTGCGCATGCGCCTGGCCACCCTGGGGGCCGGCAAGTGGCAGAACAGCGGCGGTGACAAGGCCAAGTTCGGCCTCTCGCCGCGCCAGCTGCTGGACCTGTGGAAGCGCCTGCGCCATACCGGCATGGGGCATTGCCTGCAGCTGCTGCACTTCCACATGGGCAGCCAGATCTCCAACGTGCGCGACATCGCCGGCGGCATGCGCGAGGCGACCCGGTACCTGGTGGAGCTGTCCGCGCTGGGCGCGAAGCTGCGCTACATGGACGTGGGTGGCGGACTGGGCGTGGACTACGAGGGCACGCGTTCGCGCAGCGAGTGTTCGATCAACTACGGCCTGGACCAGTACGCGCTGAACATCGTCCAGCCACTGGCCACCGCCTGCGCCGAGCACGGGCTGCAGCCGCCGCGCATCGTCACCGAATGCGGGCGGGCCATGACCGCGCACCACGCCGTGCTGGTCGCCAACGTCAGCGAGGTCGAGCGTGCGCCGCAAGGCCGCCGGCCCGACGTGCACGACGACGAACCGCTGGTGATCCGCCAGCTGCGCGAGATCCACGCCGAGCTGGGTTCGCGCCCGGCGGTGGAGTTGTTCCACGAGGCGGTGCATTTCCACAGCGAGGGCCTGGCCGCCTACGCGCTGGGGCAGATCGACCTGGTGCACCGTGCCCGTCTCGATGACCTGTTCTACCTGATTGCCCACGAGGTGCGGACGCGCCTGGATGCCGGCGAGAAGGCCCACCAGCCGGTGCTCGAAGAACTCAACCAGCGCCTGGTCGACAAGTACTTCGTCAACTTCAGCGTATTCGAGTCGATGCCCGACGTATGGGCGATCGGACAGGTGTTCCCGATCATGCCGATCGAGCGCCTGGACCAGCGTCCCGATCGCCGCGGCGTGATCAAGGACCTGACCTGCGACTCCGACGGGCGCATCGACACCTATGTCGAGGACGAGGGGCTGGACAGCTCCATGCCGCTGCACTCGCTGGTGCCTGGCGAGGCGTACCGGCTGGGCTTCTTCCTGGTCGGTGCCTACCAGGAAATCCTCGGCGACATCCACAACCTGTTCGGCGACACCGACGCGGTCGAGGCGCGCATCGAGGGCGACGGGATCAAGGTCACCCAGCAGCGCCGCGGCGACACCGCCGACGTGATGCTCGACTACGTCGGCTACAAGCTCGACGACCTGCGCCGCACCTACCGCGCCAAGGTGGCCTGCGCCGACCTGGCGCCGGAAGAAGCGGAGCGCCTGGACCGCGAACTGGAGGCCGGACTGACCGCCTACACCTACCTCGAGGACCGTCCCGCCGCAGTCGAAGACGGGGGTGGCGCGTGAAGGCCGGCTTCATCGGGCTGGGGGCGATGGGCGCGCCGATGGCCCGTCACCTGCACGCCCGCGGGCTGCTGACCGCGGTCGGCAACCGGACCCAGGCCAAGGCCGACGCACTGGCCGCCGAGCTGGAGGTGCGGGCGGCGCGTTCGGCGGACAACTTCGCCGACTGCGAGGTGGTCGCGCTGTGCGTCTCGCTGGACGCCGACGTGCTCGAGAACGTCACCGCGCTGGCCGGCGTGCTGCGGCGCGGGGCCGTGGTGGTCGACCACTCGACGGTGTCGGTGCAGACCGCGCAGCGGGCTGCCGCGCTGCTCGCCGCCGAAGGCATCGGCTTCATCGACGCGCCGGTGTCCGGCGGCGTCGAGGGTGCCCGGAACGGCAAGTTGTCGGTCATGGCCGGCGGCGAGGCGACGGTCCTGGAACAGGCGCGGCCGGTGCTGGAGGCCTACGCGGCGCGGATCAGCCACATGGGTGGTACGGGCGCCGGCCAGGCGACCAAGGCGGTGAACCAGGTGCTGGTGGCCGGCATCAACGAAGCCGTATGCGAGGGGCTCGCGCTGGGCGAGAAGCTCGGCCTCGACCCACAGGTGCTGCTGCCGACCCTGATGGCCGGCGCGGCCGGCAACTGGTTCCTGGAAAAGCGCGGCGCGACCATGCTGGACAGCCGCTTCACCCCCGGCTTCAAGAACGCCCACATGCTCAAGGACCTGCGCATCGCCAGCGCGATCGCCGCCTCGGCCGGCTTGCAGCTGCTTGCCCTGCAGCAGGCGCTGGCGGATTACGGCGAACTGGTGGAGCGCCGCCGCGGCGAGGAGGACACCTCCTCGCTGATCGAGCTCAAGCGCGCCGTGCGCGGCCCGGAGCCGGTTACTCGACCTTGATCGCCAGCGCGTCGAGCCCGCCGTTGGCCAGCTTCTGCTTGGCCTCGGCGAGGTCGCCCGCGGTGCCGTAGGGTCCCATGCGCACGCGGTAGACGGTGCGGTCGTTGATCCGCGCCGACTCCACGCGTGCGGTCAGTCCCAGCAGTGCGATCCGGGCCTTGAGCTCCTCGGCCTGGCCCGAGGCGGCGAAGGCGCCGGCCTGCAGGATGTAGCGGCTGCCGTCGCCGATGCCGGCGCCGGTGGTCGGCGGCGTCGCCGGGCGCGCGGGCGCCTCGGCGCGCGGCGGCGGGACCTGTTGCGCCCTGGGTTCCGCCGCGGGCTCGGACTGGACAGGCGCCGGCAGGGCCAGCTCGGCCGCGTCCTCGTTGTTGGCCGCGGCTGCCGCTTCCTGCTGCTGGCGGGCCAGGCGCTCGGCTTCCTCGCGCTGCGTGGCGGCCAGCTCGGCGTCGGTCATCGGGACCTCGCGCCCGGGCAGCACCGTGTAGAAGTCGTACTGGGAACCGCGCGCCGCCGGCTCCGGTTCGCCGGCCGGCTGCGCGGTGCCGCGCCGCACCGCCGGGGCGGGCAGCTCGTCGACCGCCGCCGGTGCCGGCTGCGCGTCAGGGTCGGGCGTGGGCCGGAAGAAGCCATCGCCTTCGGACTTGAGCAGGCGCGGCACGAACATCACTGCCAGCAGGGTCAGGAGGATCCCCAGGACCATCCAGGCCCAGCCAGGGAGGCCGCCACCGCTGCCCGAGTTGCGCCGGGCCTGGGACTTGCCGCGTCGTGCCGCCACTTACATCACCTCGGGCGCGTTCACGCCCAGCAGATCGAGACCGTTCGCCAGCACCTGGCGGGTCGCCGCCGCGAGCACCAGGCGGGCGTCGCGGGTGTCGGCATCGTCGACCAGGAACTGGTGATCGTTGTAGTACGTCTGGAACGACTGTGCCAGCTCCAGCAGGTAGGTCGCCAGCTGGTGCGGTTCCAGGTCGCGCCCGGCGGTGGCGACCACCTCGGGATAGCGCAGGATCGCGGTGACCAGCTCGTGGGTGGCCGGGTCCTCCAGCTCCAGCGCCTGGGCCAGGCCGTTGTCACGGTCGAAGCGCAGGCCGCGCTCGCGCAGCTGGCGCTCCAGGCCGCACATGCGCGCGTGCGAGACCTGTACGTAGTAGACCGGGTTGTCGAGCGACTGGCTGCGGGCCAGGTCGATGTCGAAGGTGAGCTGCGAGTCCGGCTTGCGCGCGACCAGGAACCAGCGGGTGGCGTCGCGGCCGGCCTCTTCGATGAGGTCACGCAGGGTCAGGTAGCTGCCGGCACGCTTGGACAGCTTCACTTCCTCGCCGCCGCGGACCACGGTCACCATCTGGTGCAGCACGTACTCCGGCCAGCCCTGCGGGATGCCGGCATCCAGCGCCTGCAGGCCGGCACGCACCCGCGCCAGCGAGCCATGGTGGTCGGCGCCCAGCTCGGTGATGGCGCGCTCGTAGCCGCGCTCCCACTTGCTCAGGTGGTAGGCGACATCCGGCACGAAGTAGGTGTAGCTGCCATCGGACTTGCGCATGACGCGGTCCTTGTCGTCGCCGAACTCGGTGGTCCGCAGCCACAGCGCGCCGCCTTCCTCGTAGGTGTGTCCGTTGGCGCTGAGCGCGCGCACGGTCTCCTCGACCTTGCCATCGGTGTAGAGCGAGGACTCGAGGAAGTAGACGTCGAAGCCCACGCCGTAGGCGGCCAGGTCCTCGTTCTGCTCACGGCGCAGCCAGGCCACCGCAAAGCGGCGCACGGCGTCCAGGTCGTCGACGTCGCCGGCGGCCACCACCACCTGGCCGTCGACCTCGACGCTCGCCTTGTCCAGGTAGGCGCGCGCGACATCGATGATGTAGTCGCCGCGGTAACCGTCGGCGGGCCAGGAGGGGTCGTCGGGGCCGAGGCCGCGGGCGCGCGCCTGCACCGACAGGGCGAGGTTGTCGATCTGTGCGCCGGCGTCGTTGTAGTAGTACTCGCGCACCACGTCCCAGCCATTGGCATCGAGGATGCGGGCGATGCAGTCGCCGATCACCGCGGCCCGGCCATGGCCCACGTGCAGCGGACCGGTCGGGTTGGCCGAGACATACTCCACCCCGGCGCGGCAGCCACTGCCGGCTTCGTTGCGGCCGTAGTCGGCGCCACGCGCGAGCACGTCGCCCAACTGCCGGCGCCAGGCGACTTCGCTGATGCGGAAGTTGATGAACCCGGGGCCGGCGATCTCCACCGAGGCAACGTCGGCGTTGACCGGCAGCGCATCGACCAGCGCCTGGGCGACCGCGCGGGGATTGCTGCGCGCCGGCTTGGCCAGCAGCATCGCGGCGTTGGTGGAGAAGTCGCCCTGCGCGCGGTTCTTCGGACGCTCGATCACGAAATCCGGCGTTCCCGCGTCGGCGGGCAGGGTGCCGGCGGAGCGGAGGGCATCGATCGCCCGGCTGACCAGGGCATGGAGTGAGGCTTTCAAGGGAAACCTGCTGGGTACACGGAACCGGTCATTTTAACCCTTCCGTGGCAGGCCTCGCAGTGAAGGCCTAGACCCAGCCGCGCGCGGCCAGCGACACCGGGGGGCCATCGGCGATCACGAAATGGTCCAGCAGCCGCAGGTCGACCAGGGCCAGCGCCTGCTTCAGCCGTGCGGTGACGGCGCGGTCGGCGGCGCTGGGCTCACGGTTGCCGCTGGGGTGGTTGTGGCCAACGATGACCGCCGCGGCATTGTGCGCCAGCGCCCGACGGACCACTTCGCGCGGATGCACCTCGGCGCCGTCGATAGTGCCCCGGAACAGCTCCTCGAAGCCCAGGGCACGGTGCCGGTTGTCGAGGAACAGGGCGGCGAAGACCTCGTGGGGACGGCCGCGCAGGCGCTGGGCGAAGTAGCGCCCGGCGGCCTGCGGGTCGCTCAGGGTGGCACCGCGCTCCAGCTGCGCCTCCAGGTGCCGGTGCCCAAGCTCCATCGCCGCCGCCAGTGTGCAGGCGCGGGCCGGGCCGAGCCCGGGCAGCCGGGCCAGCTCGGATGCGGGGCGGTCCAGCAGCGCACGCAGCGGACCGTGCGCGGCCAGCAGCTCGCGCGCGGTCGCCACGGCGTCGCGGCCGGGCAGCCCGGAACCCAGGAACAGGGCAAGCAGCTCGGCATCGGAGAGCGCCGCGGCGCCGCGGGCCAGGAGTTTCTCGCGCGGGCGTTCGCCGGCGGGCCAGTCACGAATGTGCATGGTGGCGTTGGAGGGTGATGGGCGGCTTTACTTTCCACGCCGGCGTGGACGCACGGCATCAGCGCCAGCCGGGCGGTCGGGTAAGCTGGCGGCCGCCCGGAAGGTCGGAGTTTTGCCCGTGGACGGTTTGCAGGACCGCAACATCCTGTTGTGCGTATGCGGCGGCATTGCCGCCTACAAGTCGGCCGTGCTGGTGCGGAGGCTGGCCGATGCCGGTGCGCGCGTGCAGGTCGCGATGACCGAGTCCGCCACGCGCTTCGTGACCGCGCAGACCTTCCAGGCGCTGTCCGGCCGCAGCGTGCGCACCAGTCTGTGGGACGAAGCCGCCGAGGCCGCAATGGGCCACATCGAGCTGGCGCGCTGGCCCGACCAGGTGCTGGTTGCGCCGGCGACCGCCAACACCCTCGCCAAGCTTGCGCACGGCCTGGCGGACGATCTGGTAAGCACCCTGTGCCTGGCCACGGCAGCGCCGTTGGTGGTGGCGCCGGCGATGAACCGCCTGATGTGGGCGCATCCCGCCACCCAGGCCAGCATGGCGCTGCTGGGCAGCCGCGGGGTCCGGATACTGGGGCCCGCGGCCGGCGGACAGGCCTGCGGCGAAGTGGGCGAGGGCCGCATGCTGGAGCCGGAGGAGATCGTGGCCGCACTGGCCGGGGTGGGCGGTTGAGCCCGGTGAGCGGAGGCGTGCGCCGCAACGTGCTTGCCGACCGCCATGTACTGGTGAGCGCCGGACCCACCTACGAGGACATCGATCCGGTGCGGTTCCTGGGCAATCGCAGCAGCGGACGCATGGGTTTCGCCGTCGCCGCGGCTGCCCTCGATGCCGGCGCCCGGGTCACCCTGGTGGCGGGTCCGGTGGCCCTGCCGACCCCGCCGGGTGTCGAGCGCCGCGACGTGCGCTCGGCAGCGCAGATGCATCAGGCCGTGATGGACTCACTCCCGGCCGACGTCTACATCGGCGCCGCCGCCGTCGCCGATTTCACCCCGGCGCACGTCGCCGGGCACAAGATCAAGAAGCGTCCGGGCGATGCCGGCCTGGTGCTGGAGCTCGTCCGCACCCGTGACATCCTCGCCGACGTCGCACGGCACGAGCGACGGCCCCTGCTGGTGGTCGGCTTCGCCGCGGAAACCGCGGACCTGGAGCACAACGCATTGGCCAAGCTGCGCGACAAGCAGCTCGACATGGTGTGCGGCAACCGGGTCGGTACTGCCGGCAGCGGCTTTGAATCACCCGACAACACCCTCGAGGTCTACTGGGCCGGCGGCCACCGCCGCCTCGGCCCGGGGCCGAAGACCACCATCGCCACGGCACTGATCGACCTGCTGGCACCGCGCCTGCCGGCCATTCCGGAACACCACTGATGCAGCACACGCTTGAACTGAAGATCCTGGACCCGCGCTGGGGCTCGGAGTGGCCGTTGCCGGCCTATGCAACCGAGGCGAGCGCCGGACTGGACCTGCGCGCCGCGCTGGCCGCGCCACTGGAACTGGCACCCGGGGACGCGGAGCTGGTGCCGTCCGGGCTGGCGGTCCATATCGGCGATCCTTCCCTGTGCGCGGTGATCCTGCCGCGCTCCGGACTGGGGCACCGCCACGGCATCGTGCTCGGCAACGGCACCGGCCTGATCGACGCGGACTACCAGGGGCCGTTGAAGATCAGCGTGTGGAACCGCGGCCGCGAGGCTTTTACGATCCAGCCCGGGGACCGGATCGCCCAGCTGGTGTTGCTGCCGGTGGTTCGTGCGACCCTGCAGGTGGTGGACGATTTCCAGCCAAGCGGCCGCGGCACGGGCGGTTTCGGCCATACCGGCGTGCGCTGAAGAGGCAGAGGGGAGAACACAGTGAGCAAGACCGCCGAGACTGCCGGGCTCGACCCGGCCCGACTGCGTCCGTTGCTGATGGCATTGGCGGGCCTGCTGGTGCTCGCCGCCGGCTGGTTTGCCTGGAGTGCCTGGCAGCAGCACCAGGACGGCGAGCGCCGCGACGGAGTCACCGTCGCCCGTGACGGCGTGGTGGCCGATATCACGGCTGCGCTGGGCCGGCAGCAGCAGCGGATGGCGGAGCGCGTGGCTTCGGCCCCGGTGCGCGAGGCCGCCACTGACGGCGATTTCGCACGCGCCGCCAGCCTGCTCGAGGAAGACTGGCCGGCTGCGGTGGACGCGGTGCTGGTGGAGCCCGAGCTCGATGCCGCCTACCAGGCATTGCCCGAGGGCGGCTACGGTCGGCTGGGTGCGATGGAGGCTGCGCTGGCCGCCGACGCGCCGGTGGCCTGGGTGATCCGCTCCGGCGAGTCCGAGCGGCTGGCCATTGCCGCTCCGGTGCGGGACGGGCAGGGCCGCCTGCTGGCGGTGGCGCTTGTCCACCTCCCGCTCGATGTGCTGACCGGACCGGTGACCGGCGCCGACATCCCGGCCGGCACCTACCTGTCCCTGCGGCAGGGCGGCCACAGCGTCGTCGAGCGTGGCGATACCCGGTTGTCCGGCAGTGCCGAGGCGCTCAGTGCGCGCGTGCCCGGCAGTGGCCTGCGGATGGCCGCCGCGGTGCCCTACGTCGCCCCGGCTCCGTACGGCCTGTCGGCCTCGGGTGCCGTGCTCGGCGCGCTGGTGCTGCTGGTCCTGGCGGGGGTGATGTTGCTCGTGCCGCGCCTGCTGGCGCGCCTGCGCCCCGACAGTCACGCCGCCGACACCGGCGAGGCGGCAGATTCCCCCACCCTGGCCGAAGTCGCCGCGTTGCCCGAGGACGAAGAGATCGATACCAATGCCCCCTCCGCCGCCACTGCACCGGAAGGCACCGGAAGCTCCGGGCCGGCCGTCGCCGTGGATCCTGGCATCTTCCGCGCCTACGACATCCGCGGCATCGTCGGCCGCACGCTGTCGCCCGAGGTCGCCCGAGCCATTGGCCAGGCCATCGGCAGCGTCATGCAGGAGAAGGGCCTGACCGACATCGTGGTCGGCCGCGATGGACGCCTTTCGGGGCCGGCGATGGCGGGTGCGCTGATCGAAGGCCTGCGCAAGGCCGGGCGCAACGTGGTGGACATCGGCATGGCGCCTACGCCGCTGGTCTACTTCGGTGCCTACCACCTGCGGGCGGGCTCGTGCGTATCGGTCACCGGCAGCCACAACCCGCCGGACTACAACGGCTTCAAGGTGGTGGTCGGCGGCGAGACGCTGTCCGGCGAGGCCATCACCGACCTCTATGACCGGATCGCGGGTGATCGCCTGTACCAGGCGCCGGCCGAAGGTGGCCTGGAGCAGCGCGACATCGAGGACGACTACATCCAGCGCGTGGCCACCGACATCCAGATCGAGCGGCCGCTCAAGGTCGTGGTCGATGCCGGCAACGGCGTCGCCGGCGGGCTCGGCCCCAAGGTGCTGGAGGCGATCGGCGCCGAGGTGGTCCCGCTCTACTGCGAAATCGACGGCAGCTTTCCCAACCACCACCCCGACCCGAGCGAGCCGCACAACCTCGCCGACCTGGTGCAGATGGTGGCGCGGCTGGAGGCCGACCTCGGGGTTGCCTTCGACGGCGACGGTGATCGCCTCGGCGTGGTCACCCGCGACGGGCACAACATCTTCCCCGACCGCCTGCTGATGCTGTTTGCGGCCGACGTGCTCGAGCGCAATCCGGGCGCCCAGATCATCTTCGACGTGAAGTGCACCGGCCGCCTGCCGGGGCACATCCTGCAGCATGGCGGCAGCCCGCTGATGTGGAAGACCGGCCATTCGCTGATCAAGTCGAAGATGCGCGAGACCGGCGCCGAACTGGCCGGCGAGATGAGCGGCCACTTCTTCTTCCAGGAGCGCTGGTACGGCTTCGACGACGGCATCTACGCGGCCGCACGCCTGCTGGAGATCCTGGCCGCGCGCCCGGAGAGCCCGGGCGAGGTGTTGCAGGCCTTGCCCGAGGGCGTGTCGACCCCGGAGATCAAGGTCCCGGCGCCTGGCGAGGACCCGCACGGCTTCGTCGAGCGCTTCGTGGCGGCCGCCGACTTCACCGGTGCCCGCCTGTCGACCATCGACGGCCTGCGGGTGGACTGGCCGGATGGCTGGGGCCTGGTGCGCGCCTCCAACACCACGCCGGTGCTGGTGCTGCGCTTCGATGCCGATGACCAGGCGGCGCTGGACCGCATCCAGGGCGAGTTCCGCCAGCGCCTGCTGGCCCTGGACCCTGGCCTGCCGCTGTCGTTCTGACACCCGCGCCGGGCGGGACGGTCGCCCGGATCAGCGGACGCTGGCCTGCCTGAGTTCGCGGTAACGAAGCAGCGCCTGCTCCAGCTCCTCGGCCAGCAGGCGCTGTTGCACCTGCTGCTGCTCAAGCAGGGCCTGCTGGCGGCGCAGGCCGTAGTGCTGCTCCTGGATGCCGCTGGCGATCCTTTCGGGGACCGCGCGGCCTGCCAGCTCCGCCTCGGCGGCCTGGCGTAGCAGGCCCATCAGGCTGCCGCGGATGCTCTCGATGCCCAGCTCCGAACTGCGCGCGGCGGCCTCGACCAGCTCGAGCCGGGCGTTGAAAGCGCGCTGCAGGGCTTCCTCGCTGTCGTACGCGTGCACCATCGCGCGCTCCTGGCGTTCGCGGGCGGCGGCATCGTCCGCGGCCTGACGTTCCAGCTCGGCCAATGCCTCCGCGGCGGCGCGCTCTTCCTCGGTGAGGGCGCGGCCGAGCTTGCGGGTCAGCATGCCGCTGGCGCTGAACTCGCTGCGCGCGTTGTCGACCGCATCGGCCGGCAGCGCGTCGCCACACACCCGCTTGCCGTCGTCGTCCCAGCAGTAGATGGTCTTGGCGGCCTCGGTCCCGCGCTTCTGCGCATCGACCGGCGGGGCCAGCAGCGCGATGGCGGCGGCAAAGGCGAGGGCGGCGGGTCGAAGCAGCTTCGGGTTCATGGCATCAGGCGTGTCTGCGTTCCGGTCCGGGCCGATGCGGCCCGGGGTCATCTATTCGGACGCAAGAATCGCGCCAGCAACCGGCGTCAGCGGGCGTCCTGACTGCCATACCGGTCACGATACGCCTGCAAGCGTGCCTGTTGTGCAGCCAGTTCCGGCCGGCCGGTGGACATTTCGAGCAGGTCGGCCAGGGTGGCCACTGCGACCACCGGGATCCCTTCGCGGGCGGTGAGTGCCTGTGCGGCCGACAGCCGGCTGCTGGCCGGATCCAGGGCTTCCTGGCGGTCGAGCGCGATCGCCACCGCGGCCACCGTGCCGCCGGCCCCGGTGATGGTGTCGAGCGCTTCGCGAACCGCGGTGCCGGCGGTGATGACGTCGTCGACCACCAGCACCCGGCGGCCGGCCAGCCCGGCACCGATCAGCTGGCCACCCTCGCCATGGGCCTTGGCTTCCTTGCGGTTGAAGGCGACCGGCAGGTCGCGTCCGCGCCGCGCGTACTCGCATGCCAGTGCGGTCGCCAGCGGGATGCCCTTGTAGGCGGGGCCGAACAGCAGGTCGAACCCGATGCCGGCGGCGTCGATCGCGTCCGCGTAACAGGCGGCGAGCCCGGCCAGGGCGGCGCCCGAGTCGAAGCATCCGGCATTGAAGAAGTAGGGGCTGGTGCGCCCCGACTTGAGGGTGAACTCGCCAAAGCGCAGCGCGTTGGCGCCAAGCGCGAGGTTGAGGAAGCGGGAGCGGTGGTCGTCCAAGGCGGCGGGGGGGGGTGGTTGGGGAAGGCCGATGATAACGGCGCGCGTGGCACGGACCCGGCCGGCGGCACGCTATCCTCCCGGGGCGGCACTGCCGCGTTCCCTTTCTAGACACCGGCAGTACATGCGCATCATCAGCTTCAACGCCAACGGCGTACGTTCGGCTGCCCGCAAGGGCTTTTTCGACTGGTTCCGCGAGCAGGATGCCGACATCCTGTGCATGCAGGAGACCAAGGCCCAGGAGCACCAGCTCGCCGCGCCGGAGTTCGTGGTAGACGGCTACAGGGCGTTCTTCCGCGCCGCGACCACCAAGAAGGGCTATAGCGGAGTGGCCATCTACACCCGGCGCGAGCCCGACGAGGTCCGAACCGCGCTGGGCTGGGAAGCGTTCGACGAGGAAGGGCGCTACATCGAGGCGCGCTTCGGCAATCTCTCCGTGGTTTCGTTCTACATTCCCTCCGGCTCGTCCGGCGAGCTGCGCCAGGGCTACAAGTTCGAGGTGATGGACTGGCTGCGGCCGATCCTCGACCAATGGCTGGCAAGCGGCCGCGACTATGTGCTGTGCGGCGACTGGAACATCGTCCGCAGCGAGCTGGACATCCGGAACTGGAAGTCGAACCAGAAGAATTCCGGCTGCACCCCTCCGGAGCGCGAGTGGCTCAACGGCCTGTGCGCCGACGGCTGGGTCGATGCCTATCGCGCGCTGGAACCGGAGGGGCAGGATTACACCTGGTGGAGCAACCGCGGCCAGGCCTATGCGAAGGACGTCGGCTGGCGGATCGACTACCAGCTGGTCACCCCGGCACTGGCGCAGCGGCTGAAGCGCTGGTCGATCCTGCGCGAGCCGCGGTTCTCGGACCATGCGCCGTTCACGGTGGACTATGAGTCCTGAGAACGGCCACAAGGCCGCGCCCGGCTGGCGCGCCGTCGTCGCAAGCCTGCGCCAGCGCAAGGTGCTGGCGATGTTGCTGCTGGGCTTCAGTTCGGGGATGCCGATCTACCTGGTCGGCAACACGCTCGGCTTCTGGATGCGCGAAAACGCCATCGAGCTGTCGACCATCGGTTTCCTGTCCTGGGTCGGCCTGGCCTACTCGCTGAAGTTCCTCTGGGCCCCGCTGGTCGACAAGCTCGACGCGCCGCTGCTCGGGCGCTGGCTGGGGCGCCGGCGTGGCTGGATGATGCTGGCGCAGCTGGTGGTGGCGCTGGCGCTGGTCGGAATGGCGCTGGTGCAGCCCCGCGAGGGTTCGCTCTTGTTTGCCGGCGTGCGCATCGACCAGCTGGTTGTATTCGGCGCCCTGGCGCTGGTGGTGGCGTTCGCTTCGGCGACCCAGGACATCGTGATCGATGCGTGGCGCATCGAATCCGCCGACAGTCCGGAGCAGCAGGGCCTGCTGACCTCGACGTCGACGCTGGGCTACCGCGGCGCATTGCTCGTAACCGATGCGCTGATCCTGATCATCGCCGCCCAGGTCGGCTGGGTGGCCTCCTACGGCTTGATGGGGTTGCTGATGGGGGTGGGCGTGTTCGCCACCCTTTACGCCCGTGAGCCGGCGGCCGCCGGGTCCGCCACGGCGGCCGCCACGCCGGTCCCGCTGTTGTCGGGACGCGGAGCGCTCGATGCGGTGGTCGGGCCCTTCGTGGCGTTCTTCCGCCAGCACGGCAGCTGGGCCCTGCTGATGTTGCTGGTGATCAGCCTGTACCGGTTGCCCGACTTCGTGATGGGGCCGATGGCGAACCCGTTCTATGCCGACCTGGGCATCGACAAGGAGACGGTCGGCGCGGTGCGTGGTTCGGTCGGGCTGGTCGCGACCATCGCCGGGGTCGCGGCGGCCGGCCTGAGCGCCGTCCGCTTCGGATTCGTCCCGACCCTGCTGGCCGGCGCGGTGCTCGGGCCGGGTTCGAACCTGGCCTTCAGTTACCTGGCCCTGCACGGCGCCGACGAAGGCGTCTTCACCGCCGCCATGGTCATCGACAACTTCTGCAGCGGCTACGCGGGCGTTGCCCTGGTGGGCTACATGTCGAGCCTGACCAACGTCGGCTACACAGCGACCCAGTACGCGCTGTTGAGTTCGTTCTACGCCTTGCTCGGCAAGGTGCTGAAGGGGCTGTCGGGCGTCGCGGTCGAACAGCTGGAGGCCGGTGGGCGCAGCCTGCTGGAGGCGTACTCGCTGTTCTTCGCCGGGACTGCCGCGGTCGGCGTGCCGGCGGTGCTGCTGTGCATCGTGCTGGCCACCCGGAGGCCCCCGGGTAGGCCCGGGGTTGGCGCAGCAGGGTAGTCCACCTATCCTCCGCCGCAGGAGGGTGGAACATGAGCTGGAACGTGCAACTGGAACTGGAACCACTGCTGCTGGAACGGGTGCGCAGGTTCGCCAACACGCGTGGCTGGAGCCTGGAGCAGGCGCTGGGCCAGCTGGTCGAGCGTGGCCTGCTGGCGGCCGAAGCGGAGACCATGCCGCGGTTCGACCAGAGCGATGCGGCTGCCTTGCGCGAGGCGATCCAGGCCATGGAGCAGTTTGCCGACGATCCGGGCTTTTCCCTGATCGGCCGGAGCGGGCTCGACCAGGATGATCCCGGTCGCGCCGAGCCGTCGGTGCGTCAGCTTGCCGCCGGGTAGAGGGCGCCGAGTATCCGCGGGCCGCGCGCGCCCGTAACCGCCGGCAGGTTGCCGGGGAGGCCGGCCAACGTGCGCCGCGCCAGCCAGGCGAATCCCATCGCCTCGATGTAGTCCGGATCCAGCCCGAGGACGGCGGTCGACTCGACGGCCACGCCGGGCAGCCGCGCCGCCAGCCGCTCCATCAGCAAGGGGTTGTGGGCGCCCCCCCCGCACACCAACAGCCGGCTCGTACCGGGCTGCGTGCACAGCAGCGCCTCCGCCACCGTCGCCGCGGTCAGCTCCAGCAGGGTCGCCTGTACGTCACGCGGCTGCTCGTTTCCGCCCAGGCGCTCCTGCACCCAGTCCAGGTGGAAGTGCTCGCGGCCAGTGCTGCGCGGCGGTGGCAGCTTGAACCAGGGCTCATCAAGCAGGCGCCGCAGCAGGGCCTCGTCGACGGAGCCGCCCGCGGCCCATCGTCCGCCGTCGTCGTAGCGGGCTCCGGTATGCCGTTCGCACCAGGCGTCCAGCAGCGCGTTCGCGGGGCCGGTGTCGAAGCCGCGCACTCCTTCGGGGGTGTCGCCAGGAAGCAGGGTGAGGTTGGCAATGCCGCCGAGATTGAGGATCGCCCGGTCCTCGCCGGGCGCGGCAAGGAGCGCCGCGTGCAGGGCCGGCAACAGAGGCGCGCCTTGGCCACCTGCCGCAACGTCGCGGCGGCGGAAGTCGGCCACCGTCGCGATGCCGGTCCTTTCGGCAATCACGTTCGCGTCGCCGAGCTGCAGGGTGAACGGGTGGCGCCCGTCACCGAGCGCGCCGGCGGGGCGGTGTCGAACGGTCTGGCCGTGCGAGCCGATCGCGAGGACCGAGCCGGCCTCGACTCCCGCGGCATCAAGCAGTGACAGGGTGGCGGCGGCGAAGGCCTCGCCGAGGGACACGTCCAGCGTGCCCAGGGCGTCCAGGCCGGGCTCGGCCAGCCCTTGGCCGATCGCCAGCAGCTGCCGGCGGACCTCTTCGTCCCAGGGTGAGTGGGAGGCGCAAAGCAGGCCGCAGCGGCCGGCCGGATCGAATTCGACCAGTGCCGCATCGATCCCGTCGGCGCTGGTGCCGGACATCAAGCCGACAAACAGGCCGGCAGGACCGGTGTCCTGGCCCGCAGCCGGCATTGGCTCAGGCCTGCGGGGCGCCGGCAGGCTGGCCGCTGGAGGCGATCGCCGTGGCGCGACGCGCGCGGTCGTCGGCCTGCTGCAGGCGGGCCAGTGCCGGTGCGGTTGCGGCGCGGAATGCGACCAGCGCGGCGCCCTTCAGCGGCTCCGGCGGCGGCAGGGTCACCGCGAGCGGGTTCTTGTGCACGCCGTTGACGCGGAATTCGTAATGCAGGTGCGGGCCGGTTGCCAGGCCGCTCGCGCCGACGTAGCCGATCGTCTGGCCCTGCTTGACCCGCTGCCCGCGCTTGAAGTTGCCGAAGCGCGACATGTGCGCATACAGCGTGGTGTGGCCCTTGCCATGGTCGAGGATCACGGTTCGACCGTAGCCGTTCTGCCAACCGACGAAGCTCACCCTCGCGTCGCCGGCGGCCATGATCGGGGTGCCGGTGCGTGCGCCGTAGTCGACGCCCTTGTGCGCGCGGGTCTTGCCGAGCACCGGGTGCTTGCGCGCGCTGGTGAAGCCCGAGGTGACCCGGGCATAGGGGATCGGCATGCGGATGAAGGCCTTCTTGAGCGGCCGCCCCTCGTGGTCGAAGTAGCCCGCCTGGCCGTCGTGTTCAAAACGCAGGCCGGTGTAGGTCTTGCCACCGGTGCTGAAGGTGGCGGCCTGGATCTCGCCGCTGCCGATCCGTTCGCCGTCGCGCCACACCTCGTCGTAGACCACGCTGAAACGGTCGCCCTTCTGCGCGGTGGTGAAATCGATGTCGTACTGGAAGATCTCGTCGGTCATCGTGGCGATGGTCGCCGGAGAGAGCCCTGCCTTGCGCGCTGCGGCATACAGCGAAGTGCCGATCTCGCCGGTGACCACGCGCGAGCGGATCTCGTGCGGCAGCTCGATGACGCGCTGCTCGACCGTGCCGTTGGCCAGGCTCACCTCGACCCGATGGTCGCGGTCGCGCTGGTAGCGGAAGCCGCGCAGCTCACCGGCCGGGTCGATCTCGAACCCCAGCTCCGCACCCGGGCGCAGCCGGGTCAGTACCTGCTCCGCGCCTGGCTGCTCGAGGATGCGGTGCATCGTGGTGGCCGGCACGCCCATCTGCTGGAACAGTTCGCCGAGGGTCTGCCCCTTGCGAACCTCGACCGTCTGCCACATATCGGCGGGAGCGGCGTCTTCGCGCACCGGCATCGGCGGCAGTGGCAAGGCCATCGACTGCAGCGGTGCATGGGCGTGGCTCGTCGGCAGGTCGCCGAAGCCCGGAACGATCGCCGCGGTCAGCGCCGCCATGGTGGCCAGCAGGCTGGCCTGCGCCCACTGCCGACGGGACCAGCGGCCGGTGAACCCGTGGGTGTGGTCGTGTGCCGGCACCGGTCGGTGCAGGGCGGCTTCGCGCAATTGCTTCAGGCGTTCACGCCGGTCGTGACCGGTTCCGGAAGGCGTCATCAATGGATCCCCTGGGCCGCCTGTGTGAAGGCGCCGTGTGGAAGGTACGATAGAGGTGCGAGGATTATGCGTCAAACCCTTGAGCCCAATGGGTTTTGCGCGCTGTGACGCAGGTCCCCGGCTCAGGTTCGATTCAATGAAGTGACCGTGATTGTTCAATCCTCTTAACAGGTAGCCTTGTGTCCCCCAATTCAGCTTCCACCGTCGAATCGGCCCTCGCACTTATAGAGCGTGGGTCCGATGAGCTGCTCAAGCGCGAAGAGCTCGCCGAGCGTCTGGCCAGCGGTCGTCCGTTGCGCATCAAGGCCGGCTTCGACCCGACCGCCCCCGACCTGCACCTGGGTCATACCGTCCTTCTGAACAAGCTGCGCGTGTTCCAGGACCTTGGCCACGAGGTCATCTTCCTGATCGGCGACTTCACCGGGATGATCGGGGATCCTTCCGGCAAGAACGTGACCCGCAAGCCGCTCGATCGCGAGCAGGTGCTCGCCAACGCGAAGACCTATGCCGACCAGGTCTACAAGGTGCTGGACCCGGAGCGGACCGTGGTGCGCTTCAATTCGGAGTGGTTCGGCAGCATGGGCGCGGCCGACATGATCCGCCTGGCGGGCCAGCACACCGTGGCACGAATGCTCGAGCGCGACGACTTCGCCAAGCGTTACGCGGCCCAGCAGCCCATCGCCATCCACGAGTTCCTCTACCCGCTGGTGCAGGGCTACGACTCGGTGGCGCTGGAGGCGGACGTCGAGCTCGGTGGCACCGACCAGAAGTTCAACCTGCTCATGGGACGCGGCCTCCAGGAGCACCATGGCCAGAAGCCGCAGGTGGTGCTGACGATGCCGCTGCTGGAAGGCCTCGACGGCGTGCAGAAGATGAGCAAGTCACTGGGGAACTACATCGGCATCGCCGAGCCCGCGATCGACATCGTCACCAAGGCGATGAAGATCGGGGACGATCTGATGTGGAAGTGGATCAATCTGCTGAGCTTCGAGATCAGCATGGACGAGGCTGCCGCGGCCCGGCGAGCGATCGACGCCGGCGAGCTCAACCCGCGCGACATCAAGTTGCGGTTGGCGCGTGAGCTGGCGGCGCGCTTCCACGGCGTCGAGGCGGCCGACAAGGCGGTCGCCGGGTGGAATGCCGCGGTGCGCGGCCAGGGTGATACTGCGGCACTGCCCCTGCAGGAGGTTGCGATCCCCGCCGAAGGCCTGCGGATCGCCGCAGCACTGACCGCGGCCGGGCTCACGCCCAGCAACTCCGAGGCGAACCGCAAGCTGCGCGAGCGAGCGGTGCGGATCGACGGCGAGGTGGTCGAGGACGGCCAGCGCTTGCTGCAGCCGGGGTTCGAGGGTGTCCTGCAGGTAGGGAAGCGGACCTTCGCCCGGGTCGTTCTCATCGAATCCTGAACGGATCCAACACCGGCAGGGGGCGGGGCTTCCCCACCGTGACGGCCGCGTGCATAATGCGCGGCCCGCTTCACCGGCTTCGGCTGACGAGCGGGACGCGGCAGGAAAGCGGACGTCAACGAGGTGTTGACAGCCACCAAAACCGCGGTATGATGTGCAGCTCCCTCGGGCAGTAAGCCGACGGGACGCGGGGCAGGCGCTGAGGCCGACCCGGGTGATCTTTGACAGTGTGCGCAGGTGACTTGTGCGGGCGTCTGGTGGTGGCCGTTGCCATCGCAGATGTTCC
>Ga0079224_100000721_pt1 | contig 34487 bp, 31 predicted proteins | sample Stecom2015_FD_80414 | JGI IMG/M metagenome (GOLD analysis project Ga0079224, IMG submission 80414) | Agricultural soil microbial communities from Utah to study Nitrogen management - Steer compost 2015 | ecosystem: Environmental > Terrestrial > Soil > Agricultural land | place: USA: Utah... | reverse complement strand
CTTGCGATCCGGTTAGTGGAGGGTGGTATATCCCGTAAAATCGTCAAATGTCTGTGACAGGTCAAAATAGATGCGGACGCTTAGTCGCTCAAACTATAGTTTTCCGCGATTGCTGAGGTCTACATTGATTTGATCGGAAACGAACTTTTCATTCGAAAATCGAGCGACTAACATCGCTGCAACATTGTCTCCAGTAGCGTTCAAAACGGTAGCCAACGGATCGACCAAAGCACCTATAATCAATATCGACGGTACGGCTTCATTCGGAATGCCGTATATAGAAATCATTAACATTTCGCCGATAAAACCGCCATTCGGTATTCCACCAGCAACCATGGAAACTAAAATCGTAATCCCCACAGCGGTGATTAAAGTAGCGGGTTCAAAGAAGTTCCATCCCAAAATAGAGAAGGCGACGTATATCTTAAGAATAGAAGAAATGGATGATCCGTTCTTATACAGCGTGTTCCCTAGGGGAATAACGACACTAGAAATGCCTTTAGGTATCCCCATTTTGTTTGCAGCTAATAAGTTAACCGGTAGCGTCGCTAAGCTGCTGCAAGTGCTGAGCGCGGTTAGCGATGGGGCGACATTATGTTTCCAAAAATAGCGAACCCCTAAGCCGCCTCTCGCGATAAAGGCATAACAAGTGTATGCGATAAAAAAGAAACAGGTGCCGAAAATATAATAGAAGGCCAGTGGTTTGGCGTAGAAACCGAAGAGCTCTGGTCCAAGTGTTTTTACCTGATAGGCAAAATAAGCACCGAGACCTATTGGTCCAGCTTTCATCACGATCACCAAAAGATGTTCCATCACTTTATTGCCCGCATTTAAAAATTCAGTAAACTTACTGCCGTCTTTGCCGGCTCTACGTGTCGCTATGCCGACCAAAAATGAAAAAATAACAAATGCGAGGATATTTTTTCGGGACAATAGGTTTGCGAATTCATCCACACTTAGAAACCGTACAATACGATCCCCCCAGGTTTCGTCCGGTGTATTTGCAAAAGCATCCGTTAGCAATGCTCCATCACTTGTGGCGGTGACAGGAAACAGCCAGAGTCCCCCAATGGTGGCGGCGGCAGCTAAAACAATAGTGATGATAAAGACAACCGTCATCACGCCGATGGTTTTGCCCAGCTTCTTACTGTCCTGGATATTGGCTAATGACGAAGCAATAGCAAAAAAAAGCAAGGGAATAACGGAAACAAAAAGTAAATTTAAGAAGATGTCACCAATCGGTTTCAGTATATCAACCGATTCGGGGATAAACACACCCGCCAAGCTCCCCAAGAGGATTCCAAACAGCAGGAGTAAAATGCTTCCGTAATTTTTTATGATTCTATGCATCGAACTAAATTCTTCAAGCTAAAATAGTTGTTTTTATCTACTTTTGTTAAAAATAGCGTATGGAATTCGTTAACACGTCAGATGGATCGAAAACATTGTTCCAAGAAAAGGTGGGTGAACATTATCATTCTAAGCATGGTGCTGTTGTCGAAAGCAAGCATGTTTTTTTAACTGCGGGATTACAATATTACGTAGATCGGAATCAACAAGACGAAGTCTCGGTACTGGAGGTAGGATTTGGTACTGGGCTGAACTTTTTAATCGCAGCGGACTGGTGTACACAAAAGGCGCTAAAATTTAACTATGTGGGCGTAGAAACGGAGCCTTTACCACTTACTTTGTTAAAGCAATCTGGGTACAACGCCTACGTCGCTGACCGAATCTGGGAAGGGTTTTTAACCGGTTACCAACAGGCATTATCGGAAGGGTCCCAACTGAACGACCTGGTGAGCTACCGGGTGGCATGTAATCCCATTTTAGCTTATACCGCGTCGGAAAAATTTGACGTGGTGTTTTTTGATGCATTCGCGGAAATTCATCATCCCGAAATGTGGTCAATGGAGACGCTCGCTCATGTTGCTGATTTATTGAATCCGGGCGGTGTATTCGTTACCTATGCCATTACAGGGAACTTAAAAAGAGCCATGCGGTCATTGGGATTCGATATCGAAAAAGTGCCGGGTGCACCGGGGAAGAGGGAGATGTTGCGCGCTGTCAAACGAGCAGTAGGGAAGATGTGATCTGTTTCTAAATAACAGAAGCATCGAATTTACCACCGATACCTCTGTTACGTGTTTTGAATTTTAAGCTGTTAGTTAATGTGTTTCACTTCCATCAGCACCATGTGCGTGACCGTGTGAAAGTTCTTCAGCTGTTGCTTCTCTGGTGTCAATGATTTCAATGTCAAAGTTTAGTTTTTTTCCAGCCATAGGGTGATTCAGATCGGCAACGACGGCTTCTGGAGTGACCTCTACCACTACTGCCCGAAATTGATTACCTTGATTATCTTGAAGCGGAAGCACCTCTCCAACGGGAGGCAGTCCTGTTTCTTGGAACATGTCTGCTGGTAATTGAGCAATAGCTCGATCGTCTCGCTCGCCATATGCTTCGGCTGCTTCTAAATCAAAATTCTTTTTATCACCAGCGTTCAAACCAGAGATGTGCTCTTCGAATTTAGGTAACATCATACCTGCACCATATAGGAAAGTTAATGGGTTCTCAGTCGTTGTTTCTTCCACAAATGTCTTTTCCCCACCCTCATCAACAGTGTGAAGCGTGTAATTCAATGTGACAACGTTGTTGTTTTCTACTGCCATTCTTGTTAGTTTTTGGGAGTTTTTCCCTGTTCTATATTTATTAAATTGAATAATTCTGCAGTCGAATCTAAAGGTAGACTACAGGTTTTATCTTTACAAAGGTAGGCTTTTGATTCCAAACCCACTTTATGCTCTAACAATGGGATGACTGTTTTTGTTCCTCCCAATGTGATTTTATTAGGAATGTATTGTCGATTGACCTCGCGTTGCCACTCCTTATTTTTCTCTCCGGAAAGGACAATCTCCCAGATGCCATAGTGCATTTCCAATAAATGAATAGCCCAATTGGAGTATGCGGATCCATAGGTTTTTATTTGTGGAAATACGTTCGCAAAAAGCTGTTCGGCTATTTCGGCATAGGCCTGGTTATCATATAGGAGCCCTAATCGATGCAATTGCCGGACCATTACGGAAGATGAGGACGGTATGACGTTGTCCATCACCTCACTTTTGCGGGCGACTACAATCTCGGAGTCGTGGCTGCTATAGTGGAATACGCATTCCTGCTTATCATAAAACAACTCGATGGCCTGATCCGCAAGGCTTTTTGCTTTAAGGCACCACTGCTCATCAAATGTAGCCTCATAGAGGGCAAGGTAGGCCTCGATGCAAAATGCGTAATCGTCTAAGAATCCGTAGATATGTCGATTGTGGTCTGCGGGCTGATGTAAAAGACAGCCGTGATGCGTGCACTGTTCATCAAGGAATTTCGCTACCTGATGTGCGCGATGTAAATAATCGTCGTGATCAAGAGCGAGAAACGCGTCAACTAAGCCTTTGATCATTAACGCATTCCAAGCGGTCAACTGCTTGTTGTCTAAGCTCGGACGGACACGTTTCTCCCGGTATGCTAACAACTTGCTTTTCAATTCACGAAGGTAGCCTTCCCATTCTTTTTCGCCAAAGCCGGCCTGTTGAATGAGGTGGTCATCATCTAGATTGATTCTTGGAACATTGGTTTGTTCTTCGCTCCAATTGCCGTCTGCTGTGATTTGAAAGTAAAGACGTGCCAGCTCCGCATCTTCTTTAAGGAAGTTGAATTCGTGATCGTCAAACACGTAGAATTTTCCTTCTACTCCTTCACTGTCGGCGTCAAGTGCCGAGTAGAACCCACCATTCGGCGCAAGCAGTTCGCGCTCTGCCCATTCGATGGTCTCCTCAATGACTTGGCGGTAATGCAAATCCCGATGCTGTTGGAAGGCTTCACTATATAAGCTAATGAGTTGGGCATTATCATAAAGCATTTTCTCGAAATGAGGGACATGCCAAAAAGGATCTACTGAGTAACGAGAGAAGCCGCCTCCGATGTGGTCATAGATGCCTCCTGAGGACATGCTCCTCAATGTGCGATGGACTTGTGCTAAGGCTTGCTCATCTTTTGCCAAGTGCCCGTATCGCAGAAAAAACAACCAATTGTTAGGAAGTGGGAATTTGGGTGCTCCATGATAGCCGCCATTTTTTAAGTCGAATCGCTCTTTCCACGGCATCACCACATCTAACACGTCTTGAAACCTATAGTGAGTAGGAATGGGCTGTATGGGGAGCTTTTCGGCTTGTGCTATGCCTTGGGTAAGCCGTTCTGCGTATTCTATAGCGAGCTCGGGTTGTTCTTCCCACATTTGTGCAATTTGTAACAAGATATTTTGCCAATCTTGAGGTTTGAAATAAGTGCCTCCATAAATCGGTCGTCCATCCGGTAAACAAATGCAATTTAATGGCCATCCGCCGGAGTTGGTCATCAATTGTACAGCGATCATGTAGACTTGATCAATATCAGGCCGCTCCTCTCGATCCACTTTTATCGATACAAAAAGTTTGTTCATGGTCTCTGCAATCGCGGTATTCTCAAAGCTCTCCCGCTCCATAACGTGGCACCAATGACAGGTCGAGTACCCAATACTGACAATGATGAGTTTATTCTCGGCCTTCGCCTTCTCCAAAGCTTTATCTCCCCAAGGGAACCAGTTTACCGGATTGTTTGCATGCTGCTGAAGATAAGGGGAGCTTTCCCCTTGGAGATCGTTTGCCATATTACGAAGGTAAAATTTTTAACCAGATGATCGAAATTCTTGGTAGAATACCTTAAAAACAGATGGCTCGGCTGGTCCACTCGGGCAGGTAAGTATCATCAGGCCAATACATCGACCAACTGACCTGTTCCACCGGAAACCATCGAAAAAGCCAAGTCATCTTCAAATTGGATGATGGCCACATTCGAGGTAGCTAAACGAATATCGGCATGGCTTAAGTAATTGACCAGTGCAGAAAGACCGGGATTATGACCAAATAATAAGAGCCGTTCATAAGACTCTGGTACCCGGTTGATCACCCCGAGCAGATCCATGAAATGCGCCTCGTAAATACTATTGTCTTGGGTGAGTGAAGTGACGGGATAATGCAGGGCCTCACAAAATATGTCGGCAGTTTGAACAGCCCGATTTGCGGGGGAGGTGATGGCTAAAGTTTTTTTATCTATGTGTATCATCGCTTGGAGATGATCGGCGATCCGACGAGCCCGTTCGATACCGTTGCTCATTAGGTTTCTATAGAAGTCACTTTTCGACAAGCTATGGGGTTCGGCTTTTGCGTGGCGGACAAGGTAGAGTGTTCTCATGTTGTAGCTGTATGATCTGCTTTAATTTAGTGAATTGTCATGTTTAATTAAAAGTTTAAGCTTAAATAGGCGTTGAAAAAGAAGGAGCGGAGCGCTATTTTTAGAACAAGGATCTATTGTTCCTTTAGTATGCTTCATGGATTCACAGGAGAAGATTGATGGGGGATTCCCGAAAGTTGCTTACAGCACTGCTCGGTTGGGCTTCTTTGATCTTGTGCGTCATCGGCGATCTTTTTGTCACAGGTACTTGGCCGGTAATTTGCTAACCTCTACAATGTATCAGCTCTTTTTATCGTTCTTTAAGTTCCTCACCAACCCGGATTAGTGAACGTTTGAGAAGTGGGAACAAGAGGAATTGCTACGGCTAGAGCGTTTATCTCGTCGGTGGCTTTTGATGTTGAAATTTACGTCCTTATCGGATTGAAGACGTGTACGTCGAGAACGAGGTAATCGATATTTTGATGATAAGGTTCGCGAAATCAACCCTGTAGAGTAGATGTGTTCACACACAAAGAGGATACCTTCGCTTTTTTTAAGGTGAGGTGACACATTTCGCTACTTTCTATCGTATTAATTAGTGGAACATGGTGGAGGGTGTCTCCAGGTAAATGGTAAGAATGAATAAACACAAAAAGAAAATTCTTTATTTCATGCCAGATGATCCGATTGGGGATATGGCAGGAAATACCACTCGTTGTGCGCAGCTACTGGCTTATTTTGAGGACAACAGTAGTGATCTTGAGGTCGATTTTGTTTCATTAGCGAATTGGAAGCAGAGTAGTGTTGAAACCTTTTATAAACGATTTCCGTCCATCCGGCTGTGTCTTTTGCCACGGAATGCAGATAAGAAAGCGAATTATCTTCATTATTTTTTTAACGATAAGCTGCCGAGATTGGTGCGTCAAACGATCGGAAAAGATTCACCACTAGGATGCAGTACACCGTTTATCGAAAAGTCTCTCAAGGAAATAACGCGACATAAAACATATGACATTTCACTTTTAAGCTATGCGTGGTGGGGTGACCTGCAACGTGTTATTAAGTCGAATTATTCCATCTTGGATACCCATGACTTTGCAACAAAGCAATATGTGACGACGCATCAGGAGCAGGCGAATCAAGTAGGACGACTATTCGGTGATGAACTCAATATTCTGAATGAGTTTGATGAAGTGTGGAGCTATTCCGTGGAAGAACATTATATCTTCGAACAGTTTTTAAATAATAAGGTCAAGCTGATGCCTATTTCCATTGCGGTTCCACCCCTGCCGAGTGATAGAGCGATACATCACGATGTCCTTTACGTGGCCAGCGATAATCCCCACAATGAAAAAAGTATGCGTTGGTTGGTGAGTGAGGTACTTCCGTTGTTGAATAATGTGGCGATTTCTGTTGTCGGTAAAATATGTCGGCTCCTTCCGGATCATCCGTCTTTACGTAAGCTTGGTATCGTAGACGATCTTTCTGCCCATTATGCCGGTAGTAGGATTACGGTTTGCCCCATGGTGTCGGGTACTGGAATAAAAATAAAAGTATTGGAATCCTTAGCGCATAGTTTGCCAGTAGTAACGACCAGAAGAGGGGTGGACGGATTGTACAACAAGGCAAATAACGGATGTTTAGTCGCCGATAATCCAGCTGAATTTGCAAGTTTCATCCATCGGTTACTGAGTGATTCGGCCATATACAATGCGAAAAGTAAAGAGGGGATTCAACTTATCAAAACCCACTATTCCCCAGAAAAAGAGATGAGCATGTTGGATGCGGTGTTTTTAACCTGATGGGTGAGAACGAATACCACTATCGGCCCAAGTTGCCCGCTGCTCAATTGTTTTGTTTAATATTTTCTCGTTGAGGCGAGAATTGGATTTGCTGTTTTCAAGGTGATAGAGGTGGTAGGCAACGGCGGAAAATTTCAAGAATCTTTTTTTCACCCCCTGGTTGATCAAACGGATAGCTAACTCTGCGTCCTCGCTTCCCCATCCCTGTATGGCTTCGTTGTACCCATTAACAGCTAATAGGTCTGATTTCCAAAAAGACATATTGCAACCACGAAGTGCGGTCGGCCGATTTTTTTTGTAGCGATCTGCCAATAGTTTGGATAGGGGGTAGCTACGCAGACTGTTGAGGATACTAGATAGCGGCAGATGCCTTTTTAAAATACGAGCTCCGGGTTGTTGCTGGAGTAAAGAAAGGCTTTGCGCTTTGGAAACCCACACACGACTTCCGCATAAAAAGGCGCCCCGTTCGGCCATTTTTAAATGATCGGATATGAAATGAGGATCCAAAATAATATCTCCATCTATCTGAATAATGTATTCACCTTGAGCTTGATCTATTGCCTTGTTGCGAATAGCAGCCAAGCGGAAACCTTCATCAGGATGCCAGATGTGCCGAATAGGAATGGGAGAGTTTTTTTTCAGTTGAGAGATTTGCTCGAGCGTCTCGTCCCCTGAACCATCATCCGCGATCAGAATCTCATCTGGGAGTCGGTTCTGACTCCAAATAGAATGAATAGCGTGTCTTAATGCTTGTGGCCAATTGTAGGTGGCAACTAACACGCTAACACTACGTGGTTTTATTTTCGACATCAGGTTATAGATATTTATTTATTCCATTCTCTGTCCAGTGTATCTTCTGCTTTAATGTGTGCTCCATGATGGCCTTGTTTTTTGATTCCTGCTCTGGGGTTTTAGTTTCCGTGTGATGAAGATGGTAGACGATCGCCGCAAATTTTATGACCGCCTTACGCACGCCGTAGTTCATCAATCTTAGCGTGAGATCACTGTCTTCGTGCCCCCAACCCTGATAGGATTCGTTATACCCGTTTACAGCATATAGATCCTCTTTCCAGAAAGACATATTGGCTCCTCTCGCAAAATAGATTGGATATCGATTTCGATATCTTTGCAATAAGTAGTCAGACAGGAAAGGCAAGCGAATAGCATTTTCCAATCGTTTGGTGTCAGCGGCAAATAGGTTAAACTTTGGAATCCCGGACATCAGCAGTTTTTCCGAGTATCGTACGCCCAACATCACCCGGCTGCCTTGTAGAAGGAAATTCGGTTTCGCAGCGCGCATATGATCTTTGATGAAATCCGGATGAAGAAAAACATCTCCGTCAACTTGAACGACATATTCGCAATTCGCGAGCGCCATAGCCTTATTCCGAATTTCCGCCAATCTAAAGCCGCTGTCCTCGTGCCAAACATGTTTGATGGGGACGGGGAAAGTCGATTGGAATAGGTCAACTAACGCTTTGGTCTTCGGACCAGATCCGTCGTCCGCTATAATTACCTCATTTGGTAATTGCGTTTGCGCCTCCACACTTAAAAGACACAGCCTAAGTGCATCTGGCCAGTTGTAAGTCGCAATAATCAGAGTTACGGTTCTCTTCATTTTCTATCGGTGAGGCATGTTTAGCATGGGGCGTTCAATGTGCGAAAATAAACAATATATTGTAAGGGTTAAAAAAAAAGACCGGCTGATAGCGTCCGATGAACCGGTTTCCCGATGATCGATATTACTTCACAGTCGTGGATGTGTAGGATCGGTGAGAATCTTGAATAATAAGCAAAACAAATTTCCTACTTTTACGGACCCTTTAATGGGTGATGTTTTAACCATGAAGTCACTAAAAAACTGTTCGCTTTTAATTTCTACATACAATTGGCCAGAAGCTTTGAATCTATGCTTGAAGAGCGTGATGCGACAATCTGTTCTGCCTGCGGAAGTACTTATTGCCGATGACGGCTCTACGGAAGAAACCCGGGAAGTGATTGGCCGTTATATGGAGTTGTATCGGTTGCCCATAAAGCACATTTGGCATGAAGATACAGGCTTTAGATTAGCGGAAATTCGGAATAAGGCTATTGCTCAAGCAGAAACGGATTATATCGTACAAATAGATGGCGATGTAATCTTAGACAGGTATTTTATTCAAGATCATCTACGTGTCGCTGAAAAAGGCTGTTTTGTTCGTGGGACTAGGGGGCATGTCGGCGAAAGCTATATAAAGGAGCTTTTCGAAAGTGGAAATATAGCATTACACGCCTTCTCGAAAGGTGTTCAGCATCGTTTTAATACCCTAAGGTGGCCGTTTCTTTCGTGGGTGATGACCAAACGGGAAGCGAAGGGAGGAGATGTCAAAGGATGTAATTTAGCGTATTGGAAAAGTGACTTCATCGCGGTAAACGGTTATAACAACGCATTACAGGGTTGGGGGCATGAGGATGAGGAGTTCACGATTCGCTTGGTCAACACCGGAGTCCGACGTAAGAAAATTAAGCTTTGCTGTGTGCAATTTCATATTTTTCATCCACTGGCCTCTAGGGCACACGAGGAGGAACACCAACAGGTCATTGATGCCCTATATCGGAGCGGACAGTCGACCTGCATAGATGGATACGCTCAGGTGCTTTAGTCCGGAGCAGCACGCAAAGTGATCTCCTAGTGACGGGGGCGTCCTGTCTGAGCGATTAACGATTTCAGTTTGCCGAGAATTGTCCGCCAATGATAATGAGATTCTACATAATTTTTGGCGCGACGGGCGTTGTCTTGCAATGCATCCGGATGCGAAACGTATTTGTGAATTTTACGATGGAAGTCTTTTTCGCCTAAATAGTACTCGGCTGCTAAGTCGCTGCGTATGGCATGGCCTTTCATAACTTCAGACTGTCCGTTAACCAGTACGGTTTTTCCTAAATTCATGGCCTCTAATAACAATAAAGATAGGCTTTCGTTTTTAGAGGGATTTACCACAAGAAAAGCATTCTTTATCAGTGTGATTTTTTCTTCATCACTCACAAATCCTGTATAGATCACGTCGGGATGGGTGACTTTATCCTGAAACGATCGGCCGGTCAAGACCAGCTTGAGATCACTGGGAAATTTCGCTTTGTAGGAAATAAACCAAGGAATCAGTTTCCCAATTTTAGATTCGCAAATTCTGCCAAAAAAATGGATATAATTGGTAGATGGAATGTGATACTTTGTCTGTACATTGGAAAAGGACACAACTTGGTCAAACTCGGTTTCTACCCCGACCGCTAAGACACTGTGCGGTGCCATATGTTTCCCAAAAATGCGGCTAGCTAAATCTTTTTCTTCTTCGGTGTTAAATGCGATATGCTTTACTTTGGTGAACTGATGAGTTTGAATCGATCGAAAAGCTTCACTTTCTTCATGTAACGTAGGGATAAGAATAGTTTTTTCAGGGGCAATTTCTGATCCAAAAATTGCATGCGGATATAGATAAGAGAAAATAATAATCGCTTTATACTCCTGTTGATGGTCTCGGAGGTAGGCATATGACGCGGGCGAGTAAAACCCATGATTTTCCAACATCGCCCGTTCATGCTGTAAACCAAGGCTCCACGTTGGAAATATCGAAGACAGTGGTTTTAACAGACCGAGTCGGTAAAGCGTCCGTCTTATTTTTCTGCTGAATTTCGCTTTTTTTCTCTGTTTTTCATATTGCCTATGATTGAGTTCTTGGGTATCGAAACGCAATACTCTAACACCGTTCTGGTAATCTACCGCATTGGTATAAAAGGGCTCGAACGTATTGTAGTTTACAATCTTTGTAGTAATCACGTCGACTTGATAGGTATCTACTACACGTTCGGCTAACATTTTACAATGGTATTCGGCTCCACCGTTAACCTCAGGTCCGTATTGGCAGACCAAGAAACAGATTTTATCCATATGCTATTTGCTTCTCCTTTTGTTGTGATTACAGGAGATAAGTGTATCGCTCCTGTAGGCTCTTATTGGCTAAACGGGTAAATGTAACACATTCGCTACGCGATGTTCAATTTTTCCTGTATATTTTTAATGATCACTTGGCTTTCGATACGTGCAATCGCTTCAACTCCATCGCACAGACAAGATTTATTTCCGTAGATCGAGCTTGGACGCATAGGATGATCGATTTGCACACAGTCCTCCAGTTTTTGCCCATAGCCTAAAAAACCGGAGTACGGATGAGTGGCTCCCCAAACCGAAATGCACGGAACGCCCATTAACGAAGCCATATGCATTCCTGAGCTATCCATACTCACCATGAGATCTAAATGTGCGATAATGTCTAATTCCTCGCGTAAGGTGTGCCTGCCTATTAAAGACGTAACGCCTGGGATATCTCGCGCCCACTTTTCGGCCATTTTTCGTTCGTACGTTCCCCCTCCGAATAATAAAACACGTATACCGGATGCAGCGAGCGCTTGAAGGACTTCTTCCATTTTAGCCGCGGGGAGTACTTTATAGGGGTGCTGAGCGAAAGGCGCAACCCCCACTTTCTTTTCCTTTGTTGCCAAAATCGACGCCATACCCGCCGGGATCAGCCGGAATTGAGGGCGTAACTGATGCGATAAAGATAAGGTGTAGCCCAATTTACGTAGGACATCGGCATACCGTTCAGTGGTATGTCTTAGGGGGCGAAGCACTTTATTACGCTGACGCGTGAGCGCGCGCTTTTCTTTTCGCCCTTTGTCGATGGTAGCGATTTGAATTCCGGAGATGCGGAAGAAAAAGCTTAATATGCGACTGCGAAGATTATAGTGTAAGTCGGCAAGTCGGTCACTGCGATAGCTCCTTAATTCCCTAAACAGTTTAAACAAGCCGAACACCCCGCTGTGGGACGTTTTGGGATCAAATGGGTGAAAAATTACGCGCGGAATTTGATCGAAAAAAGGCTTGAAAAACGGTCGCGAAACCATAATAATCTCGGTTTCTTGATGTTGTTCTTGGAATTCCGTAATCACGGAAGCGACCATTGCCACATCACCCATTGCAGAGAATCGAGTCACCAAGATACGTTCCATAACTCAGACTATTGTTGCCCGCGATAGAGTACCGGATTAAGGGTCGGATCGTTATACATTTTCATCTGTTTATAGATTTTCATGTATTTTTTCCCTTCTTGTATGTCCGTTAGTAAATCATCAATGCTATGAGAAAGATCTTTTCGCTGCTCAACCAGAATTGCTAATTTATCTTGACAACTCTTGATGTGTTCCTCTGACACATCGGTTCTGCGCGTCTCTTCCTCCATATGATAAATCTTAAGCGCCAAAATCGACAACCGGTCAATCGCCCAAGCAGGGCTCTCTGTGTTTATACTGGCGTCCTCATCCGCACGGATCTCCGCGAACTGATCTAAAAAATAGCTGTCAATAAATTCTACTGTATCGGTACGTATTTGATTCTGACGATCGATGCGGCGTTTCCAATATAAACCTTTTTCCGGCTCAATTTTCGGATCGCGTATGACGTCTTCCATATGCCATTGAGCGGTGTCGATCCAACATTTTAAATACAATAAGTGATCAAGACTTTCGGGATCATAGGGGTTATTTATAGGATGATCAATATCGTCGTAACGATGATATTCTTCTATCGCACGCTGAAAAATGGAATTTGCCGTCTGACTAATCATACGCAAATATATAGAATTCGGAACGATATTGAGACCCCAGCGAATAAAATCACGATATATAGAATATGGCGGTTTTGCTTATTATTAGCTCAGGATTGCCCAAGCCAAAGAAGGGAACAAGCCAAATACGAGCAGGAGAATAGTCAACCCGATTCCGATAACGTACAGGATACTTAATACGGGACGATTCTGTTCTTTTTCTGGCGATCGTTTCGTTCTTAGGAAGGCGTATAACGGAATCTTGAAATAATAGAACAATGAAATTACAGAAGTCAGTGCGCCTACAATCAATAGCCAAAGTAGTGCAGGATCGCTACTATTTTGATACCCCCCAAATACGTCAGAGAAAACCAGTAATTTTGCTACAAATCCCGCTGTGGGAGGTAAGCCTATAAGCGATATTCCTGTAATTGAAAAACAGGTAAAAAGGACAGGGAGCAGAAAGCCTTTACCACGATAGGTTTCCAAATTGGTATTACCGTAGGCTTTTTCTAACACGGCGATAAAAGCAAAAGCAGCTAAGTTCATAAGACTGTACATCAAGATGTAGAACAACAATACATCCTGTTGTCCTTTCCCATAACCTATCAGTGCCATTAACAAAAAGCCCGTATGACCCACTGAGGAATACGCCATCATACGTTTCAAGTCCGTCTGGCGTAAAGCAACTAAATTCCCGACTAACATGGTGAGTATAGCGACAACACAAAGAAAGTAATAGGTTAGTTCGCTGAAATAGAATCCGGTAGACGACCAGGACGCGTATAACCTAGCGAAAAGGATAATTGCGGCTACCTTTGGTACGGTGGCCAAATATGTCGTTACGGAAGTTGGTGCGCCTTGATAGACGTCCGGGGCCCAAAGATGAAAAGGAACGAAGCTAAGTTTGAATCCGATACCGGTAAACACAAATAAAAATGAAATGCTCAACATGGCGTTCGGTGCGGTCATCAATCCTTGGAGATGGCTTTGTTGTGCGAAGTCCAAGTTTCCGGTAAACCCGTAAATCAGAGAAAGTCCATACAACATTACAGCCGAACACGCAGAACCGAAAAGTGCGTATTTTACTGCCGCCTCGGCTTGTTTGTTATTCGCTGAAAAATACCCGACCATGATGTAGGAACAGATGGACACCATTTCAATAGCGATGAAGGCCAATAGCCAGTGTGTTGTAACGGTTAAGACTAACAAACCCACGCCCGAGGCCATCAACACGCTGTACAGGTCGCCCGCTCTTTTTTCTTTTTTTAAATCCACTATTTCCTGCCAAAGAAATACGTTGGCAACCAGTAGGGTGAATAGGATGATCCCTCGGCTATAGAAAGCGAGAGAATCGATGAGAAGTAAGCCCGAGAATCCAGTGGCAGTAATTCCATATTGTCCAAGCAGCACAACGAACGCAGTGAGAATGCCCAAGCAACTAACCACGAAGGATGCGTGCTTAAAAAACCTGTCAAATAGCAAACTACTGAAAAGGGTAAACAGAAACCCTATTGCCAGTGCCAGCTCTACCTTTAGCAGTGGGATAGAATTCAAGATTTCATCAATGCGGGTTGAAATAGTTGTAACGAATTCCTCCATATCTTTAACCGAATATAAAAGGCGAAATCAGATCCAATAGATTAAGGACAGTTCCATTCATCATGTTAAATAATAGCGAAGGAAATACGCCCAGCAAAAGCGCTAATCCTAACGCGGGTGTGAGTACCAGTTTCTCGCGCGGAGAAAGATCCGACAAGGCCGACCCCCAACGGTCTCCACCTTTCAGGCGCGTGGTGCCGAAAAACATACGTTGCAAGGTCCATAAAAAGTAAACGGCACTTAATAGAATACCCAACGATCCAAAAATAGCCATCCACCTGGGAATGCCGGTTTGGAGAGTTTCAGCGTTAAAGGCCCCAATGATGACAAAGGCTTCGCCGATAAATGCCGAAAATCCAGGCAATCCCAATGAGGCAAAGAATGCGATAGCGATATACGCGGTGTACTGCGGCATGAGATTAGCTAGCCCCCTAAAATTGTAAATGTACCGATCGTGGACCCGGTCGTATAGCACGCCGACTAAGAAGAATAAAGCAGCCGAAAGGAACCCGTGACTCACCATTTGGAAAAGTGCACCGGATAGGCCTTCGGCGGTGAGCGAAGCTATTCCCAACAACACAAAGCCCATATGAGATACAGAAGAGTAGGCAATCATTCTCTTCAGATCAGATTGAGCAAGTGCATTTAATGCCCCATATACGATGGAAACTACTCCGATTAAGCCAAGCCACCAATTTGCAGCAGCCATGGAGTCTGGGAATATTCCTATACAGATACGAATGATGCCGTATCCCCCAATCTTCAAAAGGATTCCGGCTAGGATGATCGATACTGGAGTAGGCGCCTCGACGTGTGCGTCGGGTAGCCAAGTATGAAGCGGAACAACTGGAATCTTAATCGCAAAGGCTATGAATAATACGATAAACCCAATCATACGTGCCGGAATGCCGAAAACCTGATAGGAGTTGCCTACCCAGTCAAAGAAAGATCCCGGAACGTAATTTTCCGGATTCATCATATAAAGCATGTTGAATGTATGGCCTCCGGTGTAGGGGTTTTGCACCGAGAAATATAAGCCTACAATGATCAGAAGCATGAATACGGAGCCCAGTAACGTATAAATAAAAAATTTGATAGCTGCATACTCCCGACGGGCTCCTCCCCATATCCCAATCAGGAAATATAAGGGGAATAGCATGACTTCGTAAAAGATGTAGAAAAGAAAAAAATCCAGTGCGCTAAATATCCCCATGACCGCGAGATTCAGCAACATCAGCAAAGCGAAATAGCCTTTTCGGCTTTTTGTCACATTCCATGATGCACCAATGGCCATCAGGATGACCAATGCACTTAACGCCAATAAAGGCAGCGAGATGCCATCCACACCTATGAAATAATCGATTTCCAAAAGGCCTAAGGTCCCTAGGTCCAGTCGTATCCAGGATAGTTGCTCGACGTATTGATAGCCGGAGATATCCGCGAAATTACTTGGGGTACCCGTTTGGTAATTTAACAGCAGATAGCCTGCAATCAAGAATTGGATTAACGTTGTCGTTAGCGCCGTATATTTCAGCGTATGAGCGCCTCTTCCAGGTGTCAGTAATATGACTACGATGGCCAGTAACGGTAGAAATATCAATAAGGATAATACACCCATTTTATTTAAAAATCAAATAAACGATTCCGATTAATAGTATAGTGAAGGCAAACCCTAAATAATTTTGTAACCTTCCATTTTGGACCCCACGTAACAGATGACCGATTTGATAGGCTAGGGCGGCCGTCGTATTCACTAAGCCGTCTACCAAATATCGGTCAATCCAAGCCGACGTAAAGGCCAATTGCCGGGTGAACCAGACGCTTAAGTGGACCAATCCGTCGACTAAATTTCGGTCGATCCAATATGTGAACGTGCTCAACCTTAACGTGCTGTTCGTAATTGCACGTTCATACGCTTGATTTAGATATCCCTGGTTAGCGGACCACGCGATCCACTTGTTCGACTCAGAGAAGGGATAGCGCTGTCGAATGTACCAATACCAGCCCAACCACCACCCCGCCGCCGCACTTAAAGTAAGGATGATCGGTAAAACAATGGGGATCAGGGAGGATTCTGTAGCAATCGTAGCGGCCGAAAGCCCTGTTAAAATATATGCTTGGTGATAGGAGAGCGGATGTAGTGAAAAACCAATGGCCAAACTACCAAGAGCTAGAAATCCCATGGGTAACAGCATTCCACTTGTCGCCTCTTGAATAGGTGTTTGCTCCGTCTCTTTTTGAAAATGAAACCGACCCATGAAAACTTTGATGATCATCCGTCCAATATAAAAAGCGGTTAATACACTTACTACACTTAAAGTGAGGGGAATAAGAAGTGTTCCTCCGCCCGCTTGTTGTGCCCATTGGAAACTGTGCACTAAAATAGCATCTTTTGATAGAAATCCGGATGTGAGTGGGAAACCAGCCAGTGCTAACGCGGCAACGGTCATTAAGAGAAATGTTTTAGGCATAAAGCGTCGTAGCCCGCCCATGAATTGGATGTTCTGCGGGTCAAAGTTTAGACCGCTGTTGCTTTTAAAATGGGCCAGCTCATGAATGATTGCGCCAGCACCCAAGAACAGCAAACATTTGAAAAATGCATGTGTTGTCAAGTGAAGCATGGCAGCATCCCAAGCCCCCATACCGATTGAGGCGATCATGTACCCCAATTGGGATACCGTGGAAAAGGCAAGGATTTTTTTGATGTCGTGTTGCGTTAATGCGAATAATGCGGCGATCAAGGCAGTGAAACAACCGATAATTGCCGTGAGCAGTAACACGGTCTGATTGAAAATAGGAAATATAGAGCTCAATAGAAACACACCAGCGGCAACCATGGTGGCTGCGTGAATCAATGAAGAAACGGATGTAGGTCCTTCCATTGCATCGGGTAGCCAAACGTGTAACGGAAATTGGGCAGATTTGGCCATCGCAGCAAGCAGGAAACAGCATCCTGTAAAAGTAGCCCAACCCTCGGAAAGTGGACTGGTGCCCCTCACTAAACCGTCTGGCCCGAAAAGGTCGAGGAGGTTCAACGAACCGTATGTGGTGAACACAGCGGCAATGCCCAGTAAAAACCCTAAATCCCCGATCCGGTTGATGATAAAGGCTTTTTTATTGGCTTGAACGGCCGCGGGGCGGTCAAACCAAAATCCGATCAATAAATACGATGCAAAACCGATGAGCTCCCAAAAAACGTACATCATAAACAGGTTACTCGCAATCGTCAGTCCGAGCATGGCTGTACAGAAAAGAGACAAAAACGTCCAATACCGATGAATACCGGGATCGTTTTTCATGTAGTGTTTGGAATAGAAATGTACGGGCAGAGCAATTAAACACACGACCAATTGCATGAGCACGGAAAGATTATTGAGATGCAATCCGAATCCTAGTGAATACTGACCGATCGTGAACCATTCGAGTTCAACGGAAAATGGTGTTTTATTCCAGATTGCGGGAAAAACAAATGCCACACTGATCAGTCCACTGACCAACATCGCTAAACTAGGAATCAAACCCGATCTCGCCTGTTTTCCAGCGATCAATTGATACAGGAACCCTGCAAATGGCAATAACACAACCAATAGGCTGCCCAGTTCGGGCGATATGTGAAAATTGACGTTCATTAATCTCTTAAATCAGTGATTTTATCTGGATTAATAGTTTGGTGTTTGCGATAGACCGATAGAATGATCGCCAATCCGACTGCAACCGCTGCCGCAGCCAATACGATAGCAAAGAGTGCAAAGATTTGTCCCCCATATTCTGCTCGATCGTAGCGGCTGAACGCGACGAGGTTCAAAATGGCAGCGTTAATAATAAATTCTATACCTACCAGAATCATGATCGCATTTCTTTTTGCGATAATCGCATACATTCCGATACAGAATAATGCAGCAGAGACCAGCAAAAAATGTGTTAATGTAATCAATCCTCGACCTCCTTTCTGGAAAGATGGGCGGCTCCAATTAACGCGGCTAATAAAAATATAGAAATTACCTCGAAGGGCAGCAGATACTTGGTCATGAATCGAAAACCCAGTTGCTCGATGTTGTTGTCAGTAGGTTGCAGAATGGCCTGCGTCTTTTGGTTTGCCGATATCCAGTTCGGTGTGGTAGCGAGCCAGTCGGTTATGGCAAAGCTTAATAGTAGAAAAAAACCGAGGACGACTATCAAAGACTGCCAGTTAGGTAGGGTAAATAAGCGTGATGAATTATCCTGTATAGATGCTAATAATTCTTTGATGGATAGCATAAAGGCGAAGATCATTAGAATCAGAACACCACCGACGTATACCATGATTTGCGTGATGGCGACGAAGTCAGCCAGCGCAAAAATGAACAAGCCGGCCATCCCAAACAATACAAAAAAGAATAGAAAAAGGGCTTTCGCTGTGTTTCTTAGGCTAACCACTGCCAATGCAGAGCCAATGGTGAAGATTGCGAATACGTAAAATACAATATCGATCATCGTTTACTCTTAGCCGCCTCCTTTTCAGCTTGAAATTGGGTCCATTCTGCTTTACGTTGAAGTATTTGTTGCTCATTTAAGTCCGAAAACGAATACGTTAGATCGGCTAAATTTGAACTTGTTCGGTCGTATTGATCCGTCATAATGATGCATTCGGTAGGGCAGACTACGGTGCAAAGACCACAATACATGCATTTCGCCATGTCGATATCGAACTTAGCGGCATATAAACGTTTCACAGATCCGTCCGAGGTGTGGCCTATGGCCTGAGGAGATTTTATAGCTTGGATATCAATGCAATCTACAGGGCATGCTTTAGCACACAAATCACAGACGATACAATCGTCAATTTCTACATCCAATTGATATCTGGCAACCTCCGGTATAGGCATTTGGACCTTAGGGTACTGTACAGTTGCTACTCCTTCTTGTTGATCAAAATACTTTTCTTGTTTAATATCAACTGATTGACGTTGCTTACGGGCACGGAAAAGATGGCTCACCGTGAGGCGAAGTCCCTTAATTGCTGTTGTTAGTCCCTTTAACGTCGTTTTTAACATCATTGTTTAAATCATTACTAAAATTCTCCACAATCCTGAAATGGCCATTGTCACAAAAGCTAGTGGAATGAGTACTTTCCAACACAGTGCCATTAATTGATCGGCTCGAAATCGGGGGAGCGTCCAACGAATCCAGATTTGAACAGCGACGATAAAGAGTGACTTACTCAACGTCCAGAAAATCCCCCAAATGATACCGCTTGTCCAGTGGGCTAGGGGCAGTCCGCCGATATTGGGAAGCGGTGTATTCCAGCCCCCTAAAAAAATAACGGTGCCTAGCATGGCGACCAGAAACATCATCGCATATTCCGCAAGAAAAATAAATGCGAAGCGAATGCCTCCATATTCCGTGTGAAATCCTCCAATCAGTTCACTTTCAGCTTCTGGGATGTCGAATGGCGCACGGTTACACTCGGCTAAGGATGCGATAAAAAAAATCACGTAAGCGATGAGTAAATGCGGCGCTTGAAAAATATTCCAAGCTAAAAAACCACCAATCTCATTGACTTGCCAGATTCCTAAGAAGAAAATGTCGGTTTGCGCTTCGATTCCCTGGTTGGTCGCGATTAAACTAAGGTCAAGTGTTTGGCTGATCATCACTGCTGCAATCAATGATAAACCGATTGGGATTTCGTATGAAATCATCTGTGAAATGGCTCGTATCGCTCCTAATAACGAGTACTTGTTGTTGGATCCCCATCCGGCCATCAAAATTCCAATTGCGTCAATAGAAACGACAGCCATAATGAAGAAAAGTCCGGTGTGTGTTTGTGCTGGAATAAGCCCAGGAGACCAGGGCATTACACTGTATCCTATAAAAACAGCTACAAAAATGACAATTGGCGCAAGCGCAAAAAGTAGGCGATCGGCGGCGCGTGGCGATATGAATTCTTTTTGAAGCAGCTTGAGTATATCTGCGAAAGTCTGCAAAAGCCCAAATTTCCCCGTTTCCATTGGTCCCAGTCGGTCCTGTACAAAACCAGCTATTTTCCGTTCAGCATAGACGGCAAATAGCGTAAATAATGCAATGAACGCAAAAATGATTAATGGCGTGAGAATGTTCAGGATTAAGTTGTCCAATCTGTTTTTTAGATTAATTCTTAATTACGTACAAACATAAGTAAAAGGAGGTAAAAATACGAGCGCAAAAACCAAATATCGATGTGATCTGAGCGGATTTCTATATAATGTTTAGTTTTTCTATAGACAAAATATAAAATAAACATTTTATAGCCGATCGCTGCAGTAAAATTACAGCCGATGTAGCAATACGTTTTGGAATCACGTATCTTTAAACAATAAAATAGGAGAAATATGAAACAAGGTTTTATTCTTGCCTTTGTGGCATTGTTGTTAACAGCGTTGAGCTGCGCTGGGCGGAAGCATACTGCGGCGGTGGCGCAGTTTTCGGAAATCACCAGTCAGAATTGGCAACTGATCGAATTGGATGGGAAGGCTGTCACTGGTGAACTAAATAGAAAAATGCCCTTCTTAAAGTTTTTAACGGAGGACACACGGTATGTCGCGACTGGTGGGTGTAACACCTTAAATGGTAAATACGTATTAAAAGGTGAAGGGGGGATCCGTTTCGAACCTGGAATTACCACGTTGATGGCTTGCGAAGATATGGAGACTGATCGGGCATTAATAGCAACGTTTGCGAATGCGGAGCGGTATGAGCTTTCATCCGGCGTGTTGAGTTTTTTCCAAGGAAATAAAGCGCTCGCTCGGTATAGGCCAGCTGATGATGCGCAGGCGCTTGTAGGCACTTGGGAATTGGATTACCTCTCTGGAAATCAGGAGGAATTAGACGCTCTTTTCCCGAACGGTAAACCCACACTTGTTTTTGATGAGGATACGAATCGTGTCCACGGTAAAGGCGGATGTAATGCGTTCAATAGTATAGTTAAGCTGACGGGTAAAGAAATCGGTTTTGGACCCATCGCCTCAACTAAAATGGCTTGCCCCGGAAATGGAGAGCACCTGTTTTTCCAGGCGCTCGAGAAAGTGAATGTCTATAGCCTCGACGATGCGGTGCTGACGTTAATTGTCGGTGACGTCGCCTCGATGCGATTTAAAAAAATAAAGTAAATTTTGCAGGGGCGTTCATCTTCGATGCGCTCCTGTCGCTTATTGTTGAGATTGGGGTGCGATCCGTGACAATCAGTTATTCCGATTGCGGCTCGTCGATCCAGAGACCATCTGATTTTATAATGTCGATGAGTTCATCTAGTGCGTGTGAGGATGCCACATTTTTTTTGACCACCTGCTTGCCACGATACAACGTTATTTTATTTGGTCCAGCGCCTACATAGCCGTAATCTGCATCGGCCATTTCGCCCGGACCATTCACGATACAGCCCATAATGCCTATTTTCAAGCCTTTAAGATGACTGGTTCTACCGCGAATCATCTGAGTGGTTTCTTGGAGATCGAAAAGTGTTCTTCCGCAACTGGGGCAGGAGATGTATTCGGTTTTAGATATGCGGGAACGTGTAGCCTGAAGAATCCCGAATGATATAGATACCAAGTTTTCTATTGACGTGCTTGGAGAATTTATCCAAATGCCGGAGCCTAACCCCTCGATTAAAAGTCCACCAAAATCGGTTCCTGCGTATAGTTGGAGTTTAGAAAGGGGCTCCTCTGGATTCATGAGGTCTCCACGTGGTCCAGAGAAGGCTTCAACTGGATACGAGTTTTTTATAATCACTGGCGCCGAGATGCCAATTTCTTTTAGATTAAGAAAAAACTGTCGTTGTTCGGCCATACCATTGATGTGATCGGTCGTAAGAATAAATACGAGAGTAGGATTCACCACGAGATCCGCCCATTGATCGGTCAACAGATCGTCGTTGCTGATATACACTAAATTCATCGACGGGTCCTTCTCGTCGGCTTCGTTAAATTCGTGTAACGTATAGACCGGGTGAATGTTCGATCGATCCTTTAATTGCAGCCAGGTCTTATAGTGATAAAGTTGTTTGAGGTTACCCGGCATAGTGAAAGACGGAAGAGCATCTCCAAGGAACACGAAATCTACCGATTGCTCACCCATATGAAACTTGTCTAAAAGAGCATCGTAGCGATATCCGGCGGCTTGCAAGATGTACGGGTCTTTCAAATTTTCTTTTGAAATGTCTACCGTTACTCGAGGGACGAGTGTTCCTCCAATAAAGGCATTGACTTCATCAGATTCGTATCTGGAGGGCTCAATGCTGGGATTGATAGTGACAATCTCCGGAATGTGATTGGTCTGGATATATTCCTTTCGATTTTTATACCGATTGGCTAATGCAATGGCGACAGGTGCTTCCTTCTCCGGCTCTTCGGTTAATGAAACCCGGATTGTGTCTCCTAGACCGTCTTCTAAAAGTGTTCCGATACCTACGGCGGATTTTATACGCCCATCCTCACCATCGCCTGCCTCCGTTACACCTAAGTGCAGCGGGTAATTCATGTCTTCTGCTACCATTTTTTCAACAAGCAATCGATAGGCTTCCACCATCACCTGTGGATTAGAGGACTTCATAGAAATGACCAAATCTCTGTAATCCAATAATTCACAGATGCGAATGAATTCTAGAGCGGACTCCACCATGCCGTCAGGAGTATCACCGTATCGGCTCATAATTCGGTCAGACAATGAACCGTGATTGGTGCCAATGCGCATCACCGTACCGTACTCTTTACAGATTTTTACCAGTGGAGCGAACTTTTGATAGATCCGTTCTAATTCTGCTTGATAGCTTGCATCGGTATATTCGATTTGATCGAACTTCTTTTTGTCAGCATAATTGCCCGGATTGATACGTACCTTTTCTACAATACGAGCCGCGACTTCTGCGGCATTCGGTGTGAAGTGAATATCGGCTACTAAAGGAACTTGGTACCCGCGAGCTCGCAATCCTTTTTTTATTTCGCCTAGATTTTCTGCTTCTTTGATGCTAGGGGCTGTAATTCTAACGTACTCACAACCTGCGTCCACCATTTTTATCGTTTGTTCTATGGATCCCAGAGTGTCCATCGTGTCGACCGTGGTCATACTCTGAATACGGATCGGGTTGGCGCCACCCATTGGGATTCCACCGATACTGACCTCTCGAGTTAAAAAACGAGAATATGCAGTTCGGGAATTGCAATATATGCCCTTGAGCGCCGACTTATCCTTACTTTTCATACGGTCAAAGTTAGCGATTTTTCGGTGTTAATATATCAATACCGTAAAATTGAAACAGAGTTTGCTGCGCCCGATACTTCTATGTCGTATCTATTCGTGGCTGCTTCAAATCCCTTCGATTGACGCTCGTTTCCATCCACAACCTCTAGCCCTTCGAATTTATTATTGGACACGATGGTGCCCGTTTCCACTCTGCACTCGGCCTCTTTCGGGATGTAAAGTTTAATCTTGGAAGCTGCGGTGTTGATTTCGATCTGACTTGTGCCGTTTGTGGGTGCGGGGAGGTGGAGCTCCATTGAGCTTGCGCCAGAATTTACTTCAATCTTACCGATCTCGAGATCGCGGAAATCCCCAGTGATAGAAGAAGCACCGACATTGAATGCAAAATTCCAAAGAGGCCTTTTATTTAAACTGATCTCGATGGGTACATTGCTACCTCTATTGGGTTTGGCAGAGGTCAATCCAAGTTGGACCTTCTGATCACCTTTAGAGGTCAGTCTTAAAGCGCCTGCAGAAGCAGTCGTGTGAGCTGCGAGGAGCTGAGTGGAATCGTGATTGGTTTGAAAACTGAACTTGGATGCACCACCGCTCAACGTCAAGGTTGCCGAATGGATATGTTCTTCCCATGCTGCAGAGACGTGTTCATTATAATTTCCAGAAGTGTCTTTTGGGGTTGGGTTTGTCCACGATGTGAAATTTCTATAATTCTGACTAGTGATCCCACGATAGAAAACAAATGCGCATAGCAAAATGTTACATATAATGACTATGAGCCGGCCGTTAGGACGGTTTTGCAATAGCAAATTGAGGCCCATAGAAACTAGAAGTAATGGCCAAAGTGCAAAAACAGATGCGAAATTGAAGTCGATGAGGTTAAAATTGTCGAGGAGAAATACAACTCCAGCAAAAACTAACCAAATGCCAGTTGCTATTTTGTTATTCATTTTTTCTGTTTGTGTTAACACGAAACTACTGCGATAATACAAATTAAAATATGGAAAAAAGGTTGAGAGCTTTTTTTTTCGGTAAACGAATCGGTTTCGTCGGTGAAAAGAATCAGGGAGAATTCGTATCTTGAATCCATGATGATGAACAAGTCTGAATAACGACGAATTCCGATCGATTGCTAGCATAAAAATATATATATGATATTTTACTATTTTGGAGAGTACTTATTGTTGTTGCGAAAGGTTTTTCGAAAACCTGAAAAGTGGCGGATATATATAAAAGAGATCTTCCACGAGATGAATGAGATAGGGGTGGGATCACTAGGTCTCATCGTGATTATCTCTACTTTTATCGGTGCGGTAATGACAATGCAAATTGCTTTTCAATTGGTGTCTGATTTAATTCCCACTTCGGTAATAGGTCAAATCAATAGGGACTCCAATATATTAGAACTCGGGCCAACGATTTCCGCCTTAGTATTGATGGGGAAGGTGGGTTCGTCTATTTCATCTCAGATTGGCTCAATGCGTGTAACCGAGCAGATCGATGCCTTGGAAATTATGGGCATTAATGCAGCCGGTTACTTGATTTTGCCGAAGGTTATCGCCGGGCTAATTATGGTACCTGTATTAGTCATCGTGGCCATCGGCTGCGCGCTTTTGGGCGGGCTTTTAGGTGGTGCATTGTCGGGTGCAGTGACGCCAGATGATTACATTGACGGAATTAGGGGAGGATTTAACGGCTTTACGATGGTAGTCGCTATGGTGAAAGCTACCGTCTTCGGTTTTATTGTCACTTCTGTGCCTGCGTATAAAGGCTTCTATGTTCGCGGTGGTGCGTTAGAAGTGGGACAAGCGGGTACACGAGCGGTGGTCATTGGCTGTATTGCGATTCTAGCTTGCGACTATGTTATTACAGCTTTAATGTTATAACGGGTATGATTGAAATTAAAAATATACATAAAGCTTTCGGAAGTAATATAGTACTGGATGGCATTGATGCATCTTTCGAACCAGGGAAAGTAAGTTTAATCATTGGCGGGTCGGGCTCCGGCAAGAGTACGTTGTTGAAGTGTATTGTAGGACTGCATCAACCGGAGCAAGGTAAGGTGTTCTTTAACCAACAAGAATTCACCCGTATGGGATTCGAAGAGCGTGTTCCGATTCGTAAAGAGATTGGTATGTTGTTTCAAAACTCTGCATTGTTTGATTCCATGACGGTTCAACAGAATATTGTTTTCACACTGGATATGTTTACAGAGATGAGCAAGTCAGAAAAAATTGAACGGGCTAATTTTTGTTTAGAACGTGTGAACTTGGCGGGTAAAAATGATTTATATCCGTCGGAATTGTCTGGCGGAATGAAGAAACGTGTTGGTATCGCTCGAGCAATCAGTATGAATCCCAAATATTTATTTTGCGATGAGCCCAATTCGGGTCTTGACCCCGCTACCTCCATCTTAATTGACGAGCTTATTCAGGAGCTGACCGAGGAGTATAATTGCACGACGGTGGTCGTCACGCATGACATGAACTCGGTGATGGGGATTGGTGATTATATTTTATTCTTATACCAGGGGAAGAAATACTGGGAAGGATCTAACCAGGACATGTTACAGTCTGATAATGAGCAGCTCAATGATTTTGTTTTTGCTAGTCCGCTTATGCAGGCAGCCCGAGACACCCTAAAAACCTGAACCTAGTCATTGGTGAGAAGCAAGTCGGCATGGAAATAATCGTATGGCAGTTGAAGTGTCTATTTTTTGAAGGACGTTGTGAACGCGTGAAAACTTAATATCTTTGCAGAAAAAAAAATTGGATTCGACAAACCACATACAGTTACTGGCACCTAGCAATTGGGAAGATTACGAATTGATCGATTGCGGAAATTTCGAAAAATTAGAGCGATTTGGTCAGCATGTTCTCATTCGTCCAGAACCCCAAGCGGTCTGGCCTAAAACGCTTTCAGAGGAAGATTGGACGCGCATGCATCACATCCGTTTTAAGGGCCGTTCAGCAACCAGTGGGGACTGGATTAAAAAAGGTAATAAAATAAGTGACCGCTGGCACATTCGTTATCGAAACGCACAGGTGTCGATTCAGCTAAGGTTGGGGTTGACGTCATTTAAGCATGTGGGGGTTTTTCCGGAGCAGGCGGTAAATTGGGATTATATATCGGAGTCTGTACAACAGTTTTCTACACCGACCCCCCGGGTTCTAAATCTTTTTGCCTATACCGGTGGCGCTTCTATGGTGGCTAAAGCGGCTGGAGCCGATACTACACATGTTGATTCTATCCGTCAGGTGGTGACGTGGGCGAACGAGAATCAAGAGCTGTCCGGCCTCCAAGATATCCGTTGGGTAGTAGAAGACGCACTCAAATTTGTGAAACGAGAACTTAAGCGGGGGAAAAAGTACAATGGAATTATACTAGATCCTCCGGCGTACGGTCACGGGCCTAAAGGAGAGAAATGGAAGCTGGAGGATCATATCATGGAAATGATGCGAGACGTGGTACAGTTGTTAGATCCTGAAGAGCATTTTCTTATACTTAATACCTATTCTTTGGGTTTCTCATCGGTGATTGTAGAAAATTTAATTCGTAGTGCGCACCCGCAAGTAGAAAATTTAGAAATCGGTGAGCTGTTTTTGCAGGCGACCAAAGGAAATAAATTGCCGCTAGGCGTTTTTGGTAAATTCAGAAAGCTTAAGGCACAATAACTTTCCAGAAACAGAAACATTCCCATATGGGTAAGCAAGTCAGTGTCTGGAAGGCCGTAATGCCGTATCGTCTTGCCTCCTGATGAAAGGAGGGTTAAAGGGCCTCTTGCATGCTGCTTTCAGCTTGGTCAAGCAGTTCCGTTTCGTCTTGGTCGTTGGGTTTCAACTCGACGAGTTGCTCCTCGGTATCGAGTTCAACCCGTAAGTTGTTGACAATATGGACCTGGCGATTCGGTGTGTTTTTTCCCATATAATATTCTAAGAGCTGCGGTAGCTTGTTTTCTTTCGAGATAATAACCGGATCCAGACGCATGTCCTCGCCAATAAACAACCCAAACTCTGATGGCGAAATCTCGCCCAACCCTTTAAATCGAGTGATTTCTGGTTTTCCCCCTAGTTTAGCGATGGCTTGGATTCGTTCTTGGTCCGAGTAACAATATATCGTTTCCTTTTTGTTCCGTACTCTAAATAAAGGGGTTTGTAAAATTGATACGTGTCCCGCTTTGACCAGATCTGGGAAAAATTGAAGAAAGAAGGTCATCATTAACAGTCGGATATGCATACCGTCGACGTCGGCATCGGTGGCGATTACGATATTGTTATAGCGTAAGCCCTCGATTCCATCCTCGATATTCAGTGCATGTTGGAGCAGATTGAACTCTTCGTTTTCATAGACGATTTTTTTCGTCAATCCGTAAGAGTTAAGCGGTTTCCCTTTTAAGCTGAATACGGCCTGAGTTTGTACATCCCGGGATTTAGTAATCGAACCACTGGCTGAATCTCCCTCGGTGATGAATAAGGTCGTTTCTTGATTGCGTTCATGCTTATCACTAAAATGGATCTTACAATCGCGCAATTTTCTGTTGTGAAGTGAGGCCTTTTTAGCCCGTTCGTTTGCTAACTTTTTTATACCGGCAATGTCTTTCCGCTCTCGTTCAGATTGCAGAATTCGTTTGAGCAAGGCGTCCGCAGTAGCCGAGTTTTTGTGCAAATAGTCATCCAATGACTTTTTAATAAAGTCATTGATAAATGTACGTACGGTGGGACCCTCCGGTCCGATGCTTTGTGAACCTAATTTCGTTTTTGTTTGTGACTCAAAAACAGGTTCTTGGACTTTTATAGCAATAGCACCGATAATAGAAGACCGAATATCGGCAGCATCGAAATCCTTTTTAAAATACTCTCGTACTGTTTTTACCACAGCTTCTCGGAACGCTGCTTGATGTGTTCCGCCCTGAGTGGTGTGTTGTCCATTGACAAACGAATAATATTCTTCCCCGTATTGCTGACCGTGGGTAATGGCCACTTCGATGTCCTCACCTTTTAAGTGAATGATGGGGTAGCGCATGCCCTCTGCGTCCACGTTTCTCTCCAGCAGGTCCTTCAAGCCATGCTCGGAGAGATACTTTTTCCCATTGAACGAAATAGTGAGCCCAGAATTCAAGAAAACATAGTTCCAGATCATGTTTTCGACAAACTCCGAACGGTATTTGTAATTTTTAAAAATACTGTCGTCTGGATAAAAGGTGACGGCGGTTCCGTTACGTTGAGAGGTCTCTTTTTGTTCGTCGCTGACCAATTCGCCATTGCTGAATTGAGCTATACGGGTGACATTCTGGCGGTAGGACTGAACAGTAAACTGCTTAGAAAGCGCATTCACGGCTTTTGTTCCCACCCCGTTAAGCCCTACTGATTTTTGGAATGCTTTACTGTCGTATTTTCCACCGGTGTTTATCTTAGAGACGACGTCGACCACCGATCCAATGGGAATTCCTCGCCCATAATCGCGCACGCTGACTTTATTTTCATTGACCGTAATGTCTATGGTTTTTCCGGCCCCCATGACGAATTCGTCTATCGAGTTGTCGACCACCTCTTTTAGAAGGACGTAGATACCGTCGTCGTATGCCGAACCATCGCCTAATTTTCCGATGTACATCCCGGGACGTAAACGAATGTGCTCTTTCCAGTCTAATGACCGTATACTATCTTCATTATATGCTGTCATACGTTTGTAGCCAATTGTGTTGAACGATTGCAAAAATATAAAAAAGAAAATCGATATTTCTATCGAGCTTCTGCTAATAATTTTGGTGGAGATGTATTGGCGGATGAAAAGACAAGGACCGCTGGGGAAGCGTGGCCAAAGGCAGGGCGATTCGATCCTGCCTTTAGCGCAATGCGTATATATGGTCTATTGTCCGCGACCAAAGTCGTCTTGTACGCGCACAATATCATCTTCATCAGATGGGTTTGTCGCGTCGGTGTGCTGCCATATCTCGGCAACGACTCCGTAGGACTCCAGTCCAACGAGACGATGTCTTTCGCCTTGTACAAGCCGAATGGAATCTCCTTGTTTAAGAATTTTTAATTCATGCTCTTCGTCCGTAGGGCTTGTGACCACGCCTACTTCTCCACGTACCACGCGCCAAATCTCTGCGCGACGATGATGGTATTGCCATGAAAGTCGTTTGTTCGGACCAACGACCAAGATCTTAGGGCTCAGTTTTCCGGAAATCTTAAGGTCTTGTACATCGAGTCCCTCAAAGTAAGCGTCTGCAAATTTTTGCGCTTGTTCTTCATCGATCACAAAGAAGCCACCCCAAGGTCTGCTCTGATCTACATTGCTGATGCGGAATCCCTGCTCGTTAAGCTGAGATTCGATTTCTTGAAAGAGTTCGCTTTTGTCTATATAAGCCATGGTTGTTATGTTTGCTTAGGTGAAGATAGTATATCTTTCGAATTAAAACAAGGTGAAAACTGAACGGTACCGCTCCTAATCCACTATATTTGCAATAAATTACTGGGAATGAAACAATCATTAGATCAACAAAATACTATTTTTTCACAAGCCGTTGCGTTTATAAACCAGACACAGAAGCCCGTCTTTTTGACAGGAAAGGCCGGTACCGGAAAAACTACATTTCTAAAATATATCCAGGAACACAGCTATAAAAAGATGGCTATCGCGGCCCCAACCGGGGTGGCAGCGATGAATGCTGGTGGAACCACATTACACGCGTTGTTCTGGTTGCCATTTGGTGTTTTTATAGAAGATTATTCTTTAAGTTGGGACGATAATGAACAGTTTATCTACAATCGAAATAGACTGTTCAGTACCATCAAGCTGACGAAAGCGAGACGGAGCTTACTCCAAGAATTGGAGTTATTGGTGATTGATGAAGTCTCGATGGTACGTGCTGACACCCTGGACGCGATTGATGTCATCCTAAAGAGTGTGCGAGGCGATTTGAGGCCGTTTGGCGGGGTGCAGGTGTTGTTCGTAGGAGATCTCTATCAGTTGCCGCCGGTGGTCAGGGAACACGAATGGCAAGTTTTGAAAGCGCATTATAGTAGTGTTTTCTTTTTTGATGCAAAAGTCTTTAAACAAGATCCCCCTGTACTCATCGAATTAGAAAAGATATACAGACAACAAGACAACGTATTTGTCAATTTGTTAAATAAGATTCGGGAAAACCAGACGACCCAGGAGGATTTAGTTGCTTTGAATGCATATTATCGATCTGATTTTCAGCCTGATCAAGGGGAGAAGTATGTGACATTAACTTCTCATAACCGGCTGGCGGAAGATATAAATGAGGCACAACTTGCGGGTTTAACGACTCCCCTTCATCGTTTAAACGCGGTAATTCGCGACGAGTTTCAGCGCAGTATGTTTCCAGTAGAAGAAGTGCTAAATATTCGCGTTGGAGCTCAGGTGATGTTTACTAAGAACGATACAGGTGAAGAACGGCGATATTTTAATGGTAAGATCGGCGAGGTGAAAGAAATAGATTCCTCAGGTGATGAGATTACAGTGAGCTTTCAGGGAGAGGAAGCGGACGTGTGTGTCAAACGAGAGACTTGGGAGAATATCCGATACGTGTACGATCAGACGGCCGATAAGATAAACGAACAAATTTTAGGAACGTTCGCTCAATTTCCACTGCGATTGGCCTGGGCTATTACGATTCATAAAAGCCAAGGATTGACTTTCGATAAAGCAATTGTAGATGCTGGAACTTCTTTTGCAGCAGGACAGGTGTACGTGGCGTTGAGTCGGATGAGGAGTTTGGATGGACTTGTGTTGCGTTCAAAAATATCGGCGCATGCGATTCGTACTGACGATCGTGTCATGAGCTTTATGCGAGATGCGAAAAAAAGCAAAACCGATTTACAAGAGGTGTTGAGAGCCGAGCAGCGGCGATACTTAGGTCACATTCTATTGAGGACGTTTCGATGGAATAACCTGTCCGAGGGGATACAATCTTTAATCGATAGTCAGGCAAAAGTGAGTAGAGAGATTAAGGAAACGCGTCTTGCATTTCTGGTTACTTTGCAACAAACAATAAACGCCCAACAGGACGTTGCTAATAAATTCGTGACCCAATTGCAGCGCTATCTCGCGATTCCTTCCGAGGTGGACTATTCGCTTATTTGTGAGCGATCAGAGAAAGCCGCCGATTGGTTTCTGCCCCAGTTTTTAACCGATTGTATCGAACCGTTGCAAATGCATATTCAGGAATGGAAGGTCCGAAAGAGAGCAAAGAAATATATTACACAACTCGAAGCGTTGTGGCTAGATTTTACGCGTAAGGAAGAGCAACTGAAGCACAGCAAAATAATTGCGGAGGCATTAAGTAGTCGGGAACTGAGGGCCATGGACGCTGTTTTGCCGCAGACCGAGGCGTCATCTGTTCCGGAACGGAAGTCCGTTGCATCGGTCGAGTCAGATACCAAAAGAATTTCCCTGGATATGTTTATGGATGGCATGGAGATCGATGAAATTGCGAAATCTAGAGACATGGTAGCCGGAACCATCTACGGTCATTTGATCCATTTTATTGGTCAGGAGATTGAAGCGAATGATTTGATAGATTCGGCCCTTCTAGCGCGCATCGTGGCAGAGATTAAGGCGCAACCCAATGCTTCTGCAACGGAAATAAAAACGCAGTTAGGTGCTGAGGTGGATTATCCTCAGATTAGAATTGCGCAACGACATTTGGAGATTTCTCAGGCCGAGTAACTTCTGGAAGCTAAAAAAGCGAATACCGTCAGTGTAGAAGCGTGTTTAAATACGTATATTTGTCGGTGACTTTCTGTTGTTTTGAAAAAGTTGAATTCGAATAAAAAGGTAAATAAATGGATTGTTTTTACCAGCATGCCCCTTCAGATGGGGGTGACCATATACGTTTTTTACCGGTTGGGAACTTGGTTGGATGGTAAGTACGATGTGGAGGGAGACTGGTGGATGAAGGGATTGACTATGTTCGGCGTGGTGTTGTCGTTATATCAATTTATTAGGCAAGTTAATTACGTGAATAGGAATGAATAAATATCTTCTTCTTGGTTTAAGTTTAGCGCTGCTTTCTGCCGTTTGTTTTGGTGTTCACTATCTGGTGTTACACAGTACAGAGTTGTCGGATTGGTGGATAGGGGCGAACTATAGTTTGTTGGGAATGTATACCTTCGTCGGAATCGCTTCTCTGGTGATGCTTATTATGTTATTCGCCGTTGATTTCGCTATGCCTAAACAAGTAGGGTTTGCGTTTTTAATCGGAATGACGCTCAAAGCCGTAGCGAGTTATTTTTATATTGCAGATGGCATCAACCTGTTAGAGAACGACTTCATAGAATTGAATTTTCTGATCATCTTCTTTGTGTATTTGTTGTATGACGCCTTCGTTGCGTATTATCTTGTAAATCAGGAAGAAATGAATGCGGTCGAGTGATTTGTTAAAAAGTTTGTTCAAATGACGGTTAATGCCAAATAAAATTGTATTTTTGCGCAAAATTTGTTATAAATCAACATTATCTAAAATGGTGAGCCTTAAGAAAGTATTTTTATTATTTGTAGTGTTCCTGTTTACTGTTAGCCCCTATTATTCAGCGGCATCCGAAGGTGCTTCTGCGGGGAAAACATCAACCCAGGAGGAGATTGATGAACATATTGCGCATCACCTTAAAGATGATTATTACTATACTTTCTTTCATAATTCATCCACGGGAAAGAATTATGGGTTCGCTTTACCGGTCATATTGATTGACGATGGCTTGAAAATTTTCTCGTCTTCCGAGTTTGACTATGGAAATAACGTAGTGGAAAAAGACGGGAATTATTACACATTGTATCACGGGAAAATTTATAAGACTGATGCTCAGGGTACCATCACTTACGATGAAAAGCATTTTCCCACGAATGCAAAGCCGCTGGATTTTTCGATTACCAAGAATGTGGTGGGGTTGATCTTGGCTACCGTTATTTTATTTATCGCATTCGGAGGCCTTGCCAGAACGTATAAAAATGGACCAAATGCCGTTCCGAAAGGATTCGCTCGTGCTCTCGAACCGTTGGTTTTATACGTTCGTGATGAAATGGCCGTGCCTAATATCGGGCACCGATACAAACAGTTTATGCCCTATTTGTTGTCTGTTTTCTTCTTAATCTTCACCCTGAATCTGTTGGGATTGACACCGCTAGGATTGAACGTAACTGGGAACATTTCTGTCACGTTATGTTTAGCGCTCTTTACGTTCTTTATTACGAATTTTAAAGCAAACAAAGACTACTGGAGGCATATATTCTGGATGCCTGGGGTGCCGGTTCCTTTTAAGTTTGTGTTGGCACCGATTGAGGTTTTGGGTATGTTTACCAAGCCGTTTTCATTGATGGTTCGTTTATTTGCGAATATTACTGCGGGGCACACTATCGTTATGGGGTTAATTGCGGTTATTTATTTGCTACAAAATCAATTGACAGTAGTCGGGTCGATTGGTATTTCATTGTTGCTTACGTTACTGCTCTTTGCATTGGAATTGCTAGTAGCATTTTTACAGGCGTTTATCTTCACTATGCTGTCTTCCCTTTTCATTGGAATGGCCGTTGAAGAACACGCACATTAAAGTGAATTTTTTGTTAAATTTTATAAATTAATTCTATTATGTACAATTTAATTGGTGCAGGTTTGATCGTAATCGGTGCGGGCCTTGGTCTAGGTAAAATCGGTGGTTCTGCAATGGAAGCTATCGCTCGTCAACCAGAGGCTGCCTCGAAGATTCAAACTGCGATGATCATTATCGGAGCACTCTTAGAAGGTCTTGCATTCGGTGCGCTTCTATTGGGTAAATAATCCAGAACGATCGAAAGAATGAACATAGTTTACAACGGTTGGTTGTAAACTATGTTTAACAAAAAAGAAAAACAAGCACATACATACAAATTCGTTATTATAGATGGACGCATTAATTCATGATTTTTCATTCGGGCTGTTCTTTTGGCAAGCAATCATTTTATTGATTGTGATTTTTGT
>Ga0079224_100000720_pt1 | contig 34490 bp, 34 predicted proteins | sample Stecom2015_FD_80414 | JGI IMG/M metagenome (GOLD analysis project Ga0079224, IMG submission 80414) | Agricultural soil microbial communities from Utah to study Nitrogen management - Steer compost 2015 | ecosystem: Environmental > Terrestrial > Soil > Agricultural land | place: USA: Utah... | reverse complement strand
ACGCCGCTTTTATAGCGGCGTTGTGTTTTTTAAAGGTTTTTGATTAATCGCTTGAATCTTTTGACCGCTTGGATTTTTTATCGCCTCTGTTATGGCGCTTTTGTTTCATTTTATTCATGCGCTCCATTTTTTCTTGCTTGTGAGCTTGATATTGCTGCATTTGCTCTGCACTTAAAAACTCCGCCATTTTAGTTTGGGTTTCCGCCATGACCGTTTCACGGGCAGCTTGCATACGGTTCTTATGATCAGCTTTCAACGTTTGCATTTGGTTTTTTTGTGCTTCAGTTAAGTTTAAACCTTCAAACATAGTTGAATCACCACGTTGTGCCATAACCATACCACTTAGCAATAATAATGTACTTAAAAATACTAATTTACGTTTCATCGTTTTCTCCTATTGGGTTGTTGATTATTATCATATTCAACAATCGTGTAAAAATTATGGATAAACCAATTGAATTGTATAAATTATTATTTATGTTCTTCAGGAATATCTATAAATTGATAACCTAAGCCGTAAACTGACCGAATATATTCATGCTGCGTCAAAGTTTTTAACTTTTTACGGATTTTTTTTATGTGACTATCGATGGTTCGATCGGAAATAATGCGGTGATCTTGATAGGCACGATTCATTAATTGATCACGATTTAATACCTGTGCCTGATGTTGATAAAGAGCCTGTAATAAATTAAATTCGACCACCGTTAAGGTGATTGACTCATCATTTAAATGCACTTTTAATTGATTGGCATCTAATTGTAGGCCATTTATATATCCGACATTATCAGTCGTTAATCGCCGCAGCTGGACCTTAACCCGAGCAACCAATTCTCTTGGGCTATAGGGCTTACAGACATAATCATCGGCACCAATTTGTAAACCCAGTAACCGATCAATTTCACTGACTTTTGCGGTGGTAATAATTATCGGTGTTTGCGAAAATTGACGGATTTTACGGGTTAAACTAATACCGTCTTCACCGGGCAACATAAGATCCATCAAAATAACATCTACTTTATTATTTTGTAACCAGGGAATAACTTTTGAACCGTTATTTAAACATGTCACCTGAAGGTTTTCACGTTGTAAATAGGCCTGCATCAGTTCCGCTAAGTGCGGCTCATCTTCAATTATTAAAATATGGGCGAGGGTGGTCATGTCAATTATTTAGGGTTGCTAGAGTCATGGTTATTTTAACACCCCCTAAACTAGAGGCCGCTGATGTAATCTGACCACCATGAGCCGTTACGATATTTTTAACGATGGCTAAACCCAAACCACTCCCGCCTTGTTTTTTACTGCGAGATATTTCGACCCGAAACAAACGATCAAATAACTGTTCATGGTGCTCATCAGCGACCCCAGGAGCGCTGTCTTCAATAGTAAAAATAGCAACCTCATCCACTTTTGATAACTGGATTTTAATTTCACCACCGACATCGGTATAACGTATGGCGTTGTGTATTAAGTTATTAAACAACTGTCGCAAACGATGGTCATCACCTTTAATCCAAATGGTGTTATCAATTTGTTGTTCAATGGTAAGGTTTTTATCTTTAAGTTGTTGGCTAAAAGATTGTAATGCTTGCTCCAAAGGTACTTTTAAATTAATTGATTCCATTCGGTATTGCAAGGAACCGGCATCGGCATCGGCTAAATCTTGGATATCTTGAATTAGTGCTGATAAATCCATTACTTGCTGGTGCAGGCTATTGAGACTTTTTGTATCCATACTTTGAATGCCGTCTTGCCAGGCTTCTATTTGTGCACGCAGTACCGCCACTGGGGTCAGAAGTTCATGTGAAATATCAGTGAATAGATTATTCATGCTGTGGGTATTGGCCTGCAGGGTTTGACTGAGTTGGTTAAAATTTTTGGCTAAAAGGCCTAATTCATCACGCCGTTTGGTTTTAATCTGAACTTCATAGTCACCGCGGGTTAACTGTTCGGTAGCCTCATTTAAAGCCCTTATCGGACGGGTAAAATACACTGCAATCGGCCAACTTAATAGCAATGTTAATAATAATGCCAGCGCAACTAAGATAAACAACCATTGCTGCATGTAGTGGTTGAATTTTTTATCTTGATAAACACTGATCACTTGATTTTGTGGTACCCGAAGATACCCAACTGTTTGGGATTTATAGGTTATGGTTTGTAATTGAAATTGATTTTTATAGGGACTGGAACGACCCGCAATCAATTGTTTATTGGCATTTAACAGCGCATGGTATTTAAACATTTTCCCCCAACGGTGCCGATCTTGCCTTTCCGAATTGAATAGTTGGGTTTGACCATCTTCGCGTTCAGCAATACTTTCTACCAATAACCGCCACCAAGCAACGCGATTGTCAACAAACTCTTGCCAATTACCATGCTGGCGATAATACGCTTCTAATTGATTCATAATTTGGCCATTGATTTCAGCATGCAATGACTGCTTATACTGATTAAAACCACGATTAAAACCTTGAGAAACAGCAAACACCAACAGTAAAACCATACTTAAGGTAATACCAAAAAGCAGTAAAAAGACTTTGATTCTAATGGAATTTAAACGCATTCACTTATCATGTCACAATACTGTGTAAGAAAAAAGGATGTCGCGACACCTAAATGTCTGCAGTATTAGCATCAGTAATTGACTATAACCGTCTACAAAAATTTGCTTAGCAATGTTAGCTTATAGCGGACACCTAAGTACCAAGAATATTCCTTAACCTACTTACCAATACAGAAACTGGAAAATATTTCGCCTAGTAAATCATCGGAGCTGAATTCACCGGTAATCGCGTTCAATGCTAATTGTGCTAAACGCAGTTCCTCAGCTGCCAATTCACCGATATTTTGCTGCAAATGGTGCTTGGCTTGAGCAATGTGGTTAAGAGTCAAATTAAGTTGATCTAGATGTCTCTGACGAGCAGTAAAACTGGTTTCATTAAACTCATCTCGACTTACTTTTTCAATAATGGCCGTTTTTAAGTCTTCCATACCGGCACCGGTTTTAGCCGATACAAAAATAACATCTGAGAATTTTTTATTGTCGTTGTGTAGATTATCGCTTTTATTAATTACAACTAAGCTATTATTAGCCGAGCTGTCTAAGTTTTTAATCTCTTCACTGCCATCATATACCAATAAGATGACATCACAGCTGGCTTGAATGGCCCGAGCTTTTTCAATCCCTAGTTGTTCAATCGGATTATCACTGTGACGAATACCGGCAGTGTCGACCAGCCGCACTGGTACACCATGAATCAAGACATCGGCTTTAATAACATCACGGGTGGTACCGGCAATATCAGAGGTAATGGCGGTTTCTTCTTCCGTCATATAATTTAATAGAGAGGACTTGCCGACATTGGGGGCGCCAATTATGGCAATGCTGATGCCTTTATTTAAGACCACCCCTGATTGGCTTTTTGCCAACAATTCACTCAATTCTTGATGTAATTCATCCAGCTGCAGATGTAATTGTTGGTCGGCCAAAAAATCAATTTCTTCCTCAGGAAAATCGATGGCCGATTCCACCCAAACTCGGGTTTCAATAAGCATTTTTAAGATTTTATTAACCTGCGCAGAAAAAACACCTTGCAATGAACGTTGTGATGCCAACACCGCCTGCTCAGAGCCGCCGGCAATCAAATCCGCAATGGCTTCAGCTTGTACCAAATCGATTTTATCATTAAGAAAAGCGCGTTCCGAAAATTCACCAGCTCGGGCCATGCGGGCCCCTAAGCGAATCACTTCGGCCAACAACATATGCATCACCACATGACCGCCATGAGCTTGTATTTCTACAACATCTTCGCCGGTAAACGAAGCAGGGCCGGGAAAAAATAAGACAATACCTGAATCGATGAGTTGTTTGTTTTGGTCGTGAAAGTGTGTCAACTGTGCATAACGGGGGCGAAATTTAGTTTGTGAGGTTAACTGTTTGATAATAGCTAAAGCCTGTTCCCCTGAAATGCGAATAATCCCAACACCACCGCTGCCAGGCGCAGTGGCTATGGCGGCAATGGTGTCGTTATGTTTTACCATGATTATTTTTTGTCAGTAGTATCTTTACTTTTTTTACTGATAACCGCTACGGAATCGTCTTGGGCATCAATACGACGTGTAATCACCCACTGTTGAGCCAGTGATAATACCGAGTTAAGCGCCCAATACAAAACCAAACCGGATTGGAAAAAAGCAAACATGACAGAGAATGCAATGGGCATAAACTTCATGATTTTTTGTTGCATCGGATCCATGCCGGGTGCCGGTGACAATCGCTGTGTCATGACCATTGCTGCGGCATTTATTGCTGGTAAAATAAAATATGGATCTGGACTGGATAGATCTTGTAACCACAAAATAAAAGGTGCTTGGCGTAATTCAACCGACTCCAATAATACCCAATAGAGGGCAATAAATACCGGAATTTGAATCAATATAGGTAAGCAACCGCCTAAAGGGTTAACCTTTTCCTTTTTATATAAGTTCATCATTTCCTGATTGAACTTTTGCTTATCGTCTTTATAACGTTCTTTCAAAGTGGTTATGCGTGGTTGTAGTTTACGCATACGAGCCATTGACTTATATTGAGCCTCTGATAACTTAAAGAATACCAATTTAATTAAAATGGTTAACAAAACAATTGACCAACCCCAGTTACCAACAAAACCATGAATTTTTTCCAACAACCAAAATAACGGTTTTGAGATGGCAGTAAATACACCGTAATCCACCGTTAAATCCAAGCCGCGAGCAATGGCTGGTAGTTCATCTTGTAATTTAGGGCCTACAAACCAGGTCGCTTTAAAAATGCCACTGTCGCCATCGGCAATGCTTTTTGCCGGTGTTAAGTAACGAATTAAATAAGGATATGGGCTGTTAGCTGAGTACTGCGTTTGCACCTCTACACTATCTGATTCCGGAACAATCGCAGTGAAAAAGTAATGTTGAACCATCGCTATCCATGCACCCGGACCCATGGTTTTATTTACTTTTTCCTTTTGTAAATCATCAAAATTTAAAGTGTCATAACCATTTTCAACATCAAAATAACCCGCACCTTTAAAAGAATAACGACTCGGATTGGTAAATGAGGTGGAGGCATTTAACCATGGATTATTTCGTTTAACTTGTTGGTATTCACTCAAAGTGACTGTTTCTGAAGTGTTGTTGTCGACTTTTTGGGTTACTTCTATGGCATAACTATCTGGAGAAATGCGATAAGTTTTAGTCAGGGTGGCACCTTCTTTATATTGCTTAAACACCACATCGACCGGCTGGTGGGTAACTTGAATATTGGCACTTTCAGCAACGAATATATCTTGATGGGTGAAATTCAACTGAGAACCCACCAAACCTGATTCAGCACGATATGGTTTATCGCGGTAATCCATTAATACCACATTCTGAGCTTCGTTCTTCTTCAACGGATATTGTTTTAACTCCGCATAGACTAAGGCCGCGCCTTCAGCAGAAAATTGGAGTTTCAACAACGGTGTTTCAACCGTACTAATAACACTAACTGCGGCAGTTTGTGAGTTAGAAGAGACTGGCGTATCCGTGCTTTCAGTAATTTGTTGACTGGGAGCCGGAATATCAGCTGCGGATGCCGTTACGTTGTTTGAATTATCTAGTGGAACCTGGGGGTCGCTGCTAACTGTTTGTTGTTCAGATGAATTGTTAATAGTGGCATCAGTTTGACTGTAATCCTTTTGCCATTGAACGTACAGCAAAAACCCTAAAAACATCATAATGATGAGATAAATATTCTTTTGATTATTCATTGATTGCTCTTATGTTTGCTGCCATAAATTCTTTAAGTCGGCCATTATTTGCTGGTTTTTTATGTCTTTTGCTGAAGGCTTGGCCATAACCACATAATCTGCTGGCTTGAGATTGGGCTGACAACGAAAAGACTCTCGTATCAATCGCTTTAAGCGATTTCTTTCCACTGCTTTCATCGCCACTTTTTTACTGACAATCAATCCCAATCTGGCAGGTTGATTTTTATCAGTCCAATGGACCATCAGCTTAAAGTAGCGGGAATGAATTTTTTTGGATTGATTAAAAACCCGACCAAATTCAGGTCGGGTTTTAATCCTTTGCTGTTGGGTCAAGCGTTGCAAAGCACACCTGATAGCGTAAACTTAAGCCGCCAGTCTTTTTCTGCCTTTTGCTCTGCGAGCATTAATAACAGCTCGACCACCTTTGGTTTTCATGCGAGCTCTAAAACCATGGGTTCTGGCTCGTTTAATTTTACTTGGTTGGTATGTTCTTTTCATCTTGGTTCACCTAATAATACGCGTTATCTAAGCACCTCATGTGCTCTCATAGGTAGCCTTCGGATTATCAACATACACCGATGGCTAAAAAGGTCGGCAAGTTTAAAGCTTTTTAAGGGCTTTTTCAACTGTTTTAATGATTGCTTCGCACAACCTAAAGCAGAGGTTATTCAGCTATCACCATCGTTTAATCATATTATAGTGTCTACTGTTGAATAGAATATCAATTAATTCACATTCTTGCTATACTTTAAAACCGCCCACAATGGGCTGGTATTAATGACAAGAAACCTTTTAATTGACTGTACACCATGTTTAAACATTAATTAAGTTATCCAGGCTACGTATGTCGTTTTGGTGGGCTTAATTTAATTCTTTTTACATAAATTATTACCTGATAAATAAGGTTTCTATTAAGTTCATTTATTTTACTTATGTCTCTTTTAACCTTAAGTTGATAAATTCTAACTATGTGGGAAAGCTGTTTAAAACGTTTGGAAACTGTCCTGCCAAAGGACCAAGTAACGCTATGGATTAGGCCCTTAGATGCCACCTTTATAGATGACTATATTAAGTTAGAAGCATCTAATGATATTATATTAAATAAAATAAAAACTAATTTTCTTGAGTACATAAAAGCGGTATTAAAAGAGACTACCGGCAAGGACGTAAAAGTTCAGCTAAAACTCCAAGAAATAGATACTCAATCAATTGCCCAAGACCACCAAAAAGTTAAAAAAACCGGTAAGCCACGATTTATTATAAATGACCACCTTGATGCCCGATTTACCTTTGCTAATTTTATCGAAGGTCGTTCTAATACCATTGCTTTAGCAGCTGCACTACAAACCGCCACCTCTTCAGAAATGAATGAGCGCAACCCATTACTACTTTATGGTAGTACCGGGCTTGGCAAAACTCACTTATTACATGCCATCGGCAACGAAATTAAAAAAAACAAACCGGAAGAAGTTGTTTGTTACTTGCATTCTGAAATATACGTCAATCAAATGGTTAAAGCCATTCAACAAAAAACCATGGATGCTTTTAAACAAAAATACCGTTCAGTTACTACTTTATTAATTGATGATATTCAGTTTTTCGCCCGTAAAGAACGCTCTCAAGAAGAGTTTTTTCATACCTTTAACTATCTGCTTGAAGGCCAAAAAAGGGTAATTATTACCTGTGATCGATACCCAAAAGAAGTTAATGGTTTAGAATCCCGTCTAAAATCTCGTTTAGGCTGGGGTATTGTCGTACCTATTGATCCACCTGATTACGAAACTCGAGTCGCTATTTTGAAAGAAAAGGCAGAACTTTTTAAAATTGATATTAGTGATGAAGTGGCTTTTTTTATAGCTAAACAACTAAATTCGAATATTCGTGAATTGGAAGGGGCGTTAAGTACATTGAAAGCCAATGCCAATTTCACCAAGAAAAAAATAGATTTACAATACACTAAACAAACTTTAAAAGAATTATTTAAAGTAAATCATCAAATTGTATCTGTAGAAAATATACAAAAATGCACCGCACAGTATTACAATGTAAAATTATCTGAATTATTAGGTAAAAGTCGAAAGCGATCAATTGTCAGGCCACGACAAATGGCGATGTTTCTCAGTAAAGAATTAACCGATAAAAGTTATCCGGAAATTGGTGAGCTATTTGGTGGCAGAGATCATACCACTGTGTTGCACGCTTTTCGTAAAATGGAAGACTTATTAAAACAAGAATCAGAGTTGAATGAAGACCGTCAAAAAATTGTTAATAAACTAACTGAATAAGTTGTTAACAAGCTGTGGATAACCTGAGGATAAATAAAATTTAACTATTTACCCACAAGTTATCCACAGGTTATAAAGTAAATAAATTAGTAAATTAATCTTTATAATCAGTATGTTAGGTAGTTAGTCACGGATTTATTCAATATAACTATAACTATTTTTATATATATTACATATGTTATTTAGTATCCAAAGAGAACAGTTATTAGCCCCTTTAAATCAAATATGTGGGGTCGTCGAAAAGAAAGGTACATTGCCTATTCTGAGTCATGTTTTATTACAAATAAACAAAGGTGAATTAGGCTTAACTACAAGTGATCTTGAAGTTGAGATGCATGCTGTTTGCCACGTTGAAACAGAACAATCTGGGGACATCACTTTACCGGCACAGAAACTTTTGGAAATATGTAAATCAATGCCAGATGGTTCTATTTTAAAATTCACTATTGAAGACAATCATTGTGTTATCACCTCTGGTGACAGTCGCTTCAGTTTAAGTACATTACCTGCTAATGATTACCCGCTACTTGAAGATATTGAAACCTATGAATCTGTGGTGATTAATAGCATAGAGTTAGCGAGGATGCTAAAACAAACTATTTTTTGTATGGCGACTCATGATGTTCGCTATTTTCTAAATGGATTACTATTAGAAGTATTGAATCAGAAAATTAGGTGTGTTTCGGCGGACGGTCACCGTTTGGCATTATCTGAAACTGATTATCTAAATGAAAGTGGTTTAAATAAACAAGTACTTATCCCGCGCAAAGGTGTTTTAGAGTTACAAAAAATGATTCGTGACGTTGATCAAGACATCACCATTGGATTAGGAAAAAACCATGTTAGCGTCGAAGTAGAAGGTACTCAGATGACATCTAAATTAATTGATGGTAAGTTTCCTGATTACCAAGCAGTTATTCCTTTGGATATGGATAATGATTTTACCGCAGATAAAAAGCAATTAGAAAAAGCTTTACGTCGAGTATCTATTCTTTCTAATGAACAATATAAAGGTGTTAAATTCAAAATAAATACCAACCACTTACAGATCATTGGCCACAACCCCGAACAAGAACAAGCAGAAGATGCGCTAACCGTTGAAACAGATATAGACTCGATGGAAACTGCATTTAATGTTAACTATTTACTCGATGCGATTAATGTTATTGACCATGATCAGGTACAATTTAGTTTTAAGGATCCTTTATCGAGTTGTCTAATAAAGCACCCAGATCGATTAGATTGCCGCTTGGTAGTTATGCCTTTAAGAATTTAAATATAATAATTACTCAGTTCTACATGTTTGATGCTGCAAAGTCTAAATATCATCCCTTTTGGACATTTGTAGACGATGGATTGGTAAACAATAAACATCATAACTTTAAAACCTTGTTCAACAGGCTTCTGTAAATGTTTTTACAGAAAATACAACTTAATCATTTTAGATGCTATTCTGATTTGGTATTAGACTTTAACCAATCCATCAATTTAGTTGAAGGACTTAATGGCAGTGGTAAGACTGCTTTATTAGAGTCTATTTATTGGCAATCAACCGGTCGCTCTTTTCGTCATCATAAACCCATTGATCTCATTCAGCATAATAGTGTTGGTATGAGTGTTTATAGTGAGTTCCTGACAGATGAGGGTACAACTCTACATAAACTTGGTGTTGGTTATCAACGTAATAAGAAAAAAACAATCAAGTTAAACGGTTCGGTATTACATAAACAAACAGATGTAGCTCATTATTTTCCAGTTATTGCTATTGATCCCGACGCTTATCTATGGGTGGATCAACCGCCTCAGTTTCGCCGCTCATTTCTAGATTGGTTGGTGTTTCACGTGAAACCAGAGTATTTATCAGTATGGAAAAAAACCATACGCGTACAGAAACAAATAAATGAATTACTTAAGAATCAGCATCACACACAATTAGACTTATGGGAGCGACGTTATGCAGAATTAGCAATGCAAACCCAAATATTCCGTAACGAAGTTTTTAAAGATCTAATACCATTGGTTGTTACAAAAATTAAACAATTTTTACCGGAGGTCAAGGATTTTACAGTACAACTAAAGAAGGGTTGGCAAACCGATGAAATAATTGATCAATTACAAAAAGACCGTCAACGTAATATTCGGTTAGGTAATTTAGTGAGTGGCATTCATAAGGCGGATATTCATTGTTATAGTCAAGAAAGGTTGGTTAATACCGTTTTATCACAAGGTCAAAAAAAAAGTTTAGCTTTAATCTTTTATTTGAGTTTTATTGATTTATTTCAACAGCAAACTAATACAAAACCCATTGTATGCATTGATGATATAGACTCTGAATTAGATCATTATAAAACCGAACTATTAAGTCAAATTATTCAACAATCTGGCTGGCAAGTTTTCATTTCATTGGTAGATGCCAATTCTCTCAAAGACCAATTTAAAAGCAAAAGTGTGTTTCACGTGAAACAAAAAAAAGGTGGGTCTACAATTACGCCGCATAATTAGCTTGTTTAACATGTGATCAAAGCAGATTCGTCAAAACAGCACTAAAATGGTATAATTGTCTTTTTATCAAGAGTAACAAAATAGCATGTCAGAACAATACACTTCATCCAATATTAAAGTACTCAAAGGACTGGATGCCGTCCGCAAGCGCCCAGGTATGTACATTGGTGATACGGATGACGGCACCGGTTTACATCACATGGTTTTCGAAGTTGTTGATAATTCAATTGATGAAGCTTTAGCAGGTCATTGCGATACCATTGAAGTTGAAATTAAGATCGATGGCAGTGTTTCAGTATCTGATAATGGGCGCGGTATTCCCACAGATGAACATGAAGAGGGAAAATCAGCGGCTGAAATAATTATGACGGTGTTACATGCCGGCGGTAAATTCGATGATAATTCATATAAAGTTTCGGGCGGCTTGCATGGAGTAGGTGTTTCAGTTGTGAATGCATTAAGTGAACGCTTGGATTTAGAGATTAAACGTAACGGTAAAATCTATCAACAAGTTTACCGAATGGGTGTTCCTGATACGGATTTAACCGTTGTCGGTGATACTGATGAAACCGGTACAAAAGTTGTATTTAAACCTTCACGCGAAATATTTACTGATGTCGATTATCATTTTGATATATTGGCAAAACGGTTAAGAGAATTGTCTTTTTTAAACTCAGGCGTACGTATTGTATTAAAAGATGAACGTGAAGCCATCGAAAAGGTTTTTGAGTATGAAGGTGGTATAGGTTCATTTGTTAATTATTTAGCAGGAAGCAAAGCACCACTTCACGAAACAGTTATTCATTTTACCAAAGAACAAGATGACGGTACTTCGGTAGAAGTGGCTATGCAATGGACAGATTCTTACCGTGAAAACGTCTTTTGTTTTACCAACAACATACCACAGAAAGACGGTGGTACGCATTTAGCGGGATTTCGCAGTGCCTTAACCAGAACCATGAATAACTTCGTTAATGAAGGCGCCAAGAAGAAAATAACCTTGCAGGGAGATGACTGTCGTGAGGGATTAATAGCTGTTATTTCGGTCAAATCCCCAGACCCTAAATTTTCATCACAAACAAAAGATAAACTTGTCTCCTCTGAGATTAGAGCTGTTGTTGAAAGTACTGTGGGTGAACAGTTAAGTGAGTTTTTGCTGGAAAATCCGAAAGAAGCTAAGATATTAGCAGAAAAAGTTTTGGATGCATCGAGAGCCCGTGAGGCAGCGCGTAAAGCCCGTGATATGACACGTCGTAAGGATGCTTTAGATATTGCCGGTTTACCCGGTAAATTAGCGGATTGTCAGGAAAAAGACCCGGTATATTCAGAAATATTTCTGGTGGAGGGTGATTCTGCCGGTGGTTCAGCTAAGCAAGGTAGAAACCGTAAAAACCAAGCCATTCTACCGTTAAAAGGTAAAATACTAAACGTGGAGAAAGCACGTTTTGATAAAATGCTGTCATCAGTTGAAGTTGGCACACTTATTACCGCGTTAGGTTGCGGTATTGGGCCACAGGAATTTGATGCCGACAAATTACGTTATCATAAAATCATTATTATGACTGACGCCGATGTGGATGGATCACATATCCGAACCTTGTTGTTAACTTTCTTTTACCGCCAAACTCCAGAATTAATTGAAAGAGGTCACGTTTATATCGGCCAACCACCACTTTATAAGGTCAAGAAAGGTAAACAAGAACACTACATGAAAGATGATGAAGAGATGAATGAATATTTATTAAACCGATCATTGGATAATATTCAACTACATCATCAAAAAGATCTTCCACCCATTACAGACGATGTTTTATATCGTTTAGTAAAAGAACAGACAGAAGTGCGTTTACTCACGGAACGTATGAAATTAATTTATGATACTAAAGTAATTGATGAATTAATGAATTTACCTCGATTGTCAAACGCAGCCACAATTGCTGATTCTTGGATTAAACAAGCCACTGAATTACTTAACCAAAACAATCGAATTGGTGTTTCATGGTCAATACATCACGATCCTGAATTAAAAACCGTGGTATTTGTGAAAAATAGCAATGGCTTAATAGAAGAAACAGTACTGACAGATTTGTTCTTTAAATCAAAAGATTACAATAAAATGATGGATGTTGCAGAACAAAACATGGATTTAATTAATCAAGGCGCTTATTTACTTAAAGACGATGTGAAAATACCCGTTAATAGTCTAACGGAAGTACTTAATTACTTATTACAAACAGCTAAGAAAGGATTAACCATAAGCCGATTTAAAGGTTTAGGTGAAATGAACCCTGATCAACTATGGGAAACTACTATGAACCCAGAATCACGACGTTTACTCCAGGTTACCATTGAAGATGCGGTGTCAGCGGATAATGTATTTTCAACCTTAATGGGTGATGTGGTAGAACCCAGACGATTATTTATTGAAGAAAATGCCCTGAATGCAGGCAATTTGGACGTATAAAATGAATCAAGATGTAAAAAAACGAATTGAAAGTTTGATAAATTCACATAAAGTATTCCTGTTTATGAAAGGTACACCGCAGGCCCCAATGTGTGGATTTTCAGGTAATACCATTAAAATGCTGAAGGACTTATTAGAAGATGACTTTAAGTCATTTAATGTCTTAGAAGACCATGATATCAGAGAAGGGATTAAAGTATATAGTGAGTGGCCAACGATTCCTCAGTTGTATATTAATAACGAGTTTATCGGTGGCAATGACATTATTTCTGAAATGTTTAATACCGGAGAATTACACGAAATTTTGGCTTTAAATAAACCAGATCGGACCCCTCCCAATATAACCATTAGTGATGACGCTTTAATGCATATTAAAGAAGGTATGAAAGAAGCAGGTGGCCATAAGCTGTTTTTGTCTATAGATGATGCTTTTAATACCCGTTTTAGCTTAGACACTCCAAAAGGTTACGAAATCGTAGCACAGGCCGGAGATTTGGATTTATATATGGATATTGGGACCGCTGAACGGGCTCAAAATATTGAAATTACTTGGTTAGAAGAATTACAAGGATCGGGTTTACGAATTAAAAACCCAAATGAGCCACCTGCTGTGATTGATTTAAGTGCAGCCGAGCTACAAGATTGGTTAGATACACAAGATATTGATAATCCACAGGTTTTTGATGTTAGAACAGCTGATAAAATTGCCATGGGCACTTTACCGGGTGGTCGGAGATTAGATAAAGAAGCCATTAATGAGATTGAAAAGATGGCGAAAGATACTCCGTTGGTATTTGTTTGTCAGGTGGGTCAATCATCAATGGCTGCGGCTGAGTTCTTCCGCAAAAAAGGCTATAGTAAGGTTTATAACTTAACAGGTGGTTATGATGCCTGGAAGGATTAACGTTTGATTTCTGTTGTAAAGAATAAGCGTCTATTATTAGGCGCTTTTTTAATGGCGCTATTGGGGTTTTACTTTGCTAGCAGTGAGCGAGTATCAAGTAACACGCCAGAAGCCCTCTACTGGGCTAAAATCAGTGGTGAAATGATAGAGTTTGATGGTGTGGTGAGTACAATCTTAAAAGATGATGAGATTGGCAGCCGTCATCAACGGATAATCCTAAAGCGGCAGAAATTAACTTTGTTACTGGCACATAACATCGATTTAGCAGACCGTATTCCGGTAGAGATTGGTGATAAGCTCACGATATATGGTCAATATGAATGGAATGAAAAAGGAGGGGTTGTGCATTGGACACATGAAGATCCAGCCCATCAACATCCAGCTGGTTGGATAAAGCATAAAGGCATTCAATACGGTGCTTTAAAAGAATAATTAGTTTATGTAAATTAGTATTAAAAAAACCTTGCCTAATGCGTGCATATAATTTATCATTTCGCACCTTGATAACGAAGCCGTTATCAGCGAATAAAATCTCTTCTGTGGGTCGTTAGCTCAGCTGGTAGAGCAGTGGACTTTTAATCCATTGGTCATAGGTTCAAATCCTATACGACCCACCACATTTTCAAATCCCTCCCAATTTAATGACATTAATAGAAGCTGTGTTTTTATAAACTATAATGGTTAAAAACTGACCAAAAACTAGATAACATAGTAAGCTTAATAAAATTTAATTAAAACCTTTTAAATCAACAATATAGAAAGATATGTCACTAAAATGATTGGCGCTTATTTTAAAATCAGCTGTGTTAAGCCCTTATTTTATTAATTTGAAACAATCTCAGGGCATAAAAAAACCACCGATAAACGGTGGTTTTTTATTAAGTAATACTAATTTATTTTTTTACACCTTCAACTGAAACAGTCAAAAGTAGTTTGTCGGAAGCCGGACCTAAATTTTGTTTAATTTTATATTCAGACAAACTAATTTCAGTAGTGGCTTCATAACCACGACGGTGACCACCCCAAGGATCGTCACCGGCACCAACAAACTGAACATCTAATTCAACTTCATTAGTAACTCCATTGATTGTCAAATTACCAATCATGGTGCCGTGACCTTCTGCTGTAGGAGAAAATGAAGTACTCACGAATTTAGCTGTTGGATGAGCTGCTACATTTAAAAAATCATCACTACGTAAATGTTTATCTCGTTCGGCATGATTAGAGTTGACACTGTTTGTTTGAACAGTCATTTGGATTGAAGCTTTTTCGGGTGAGTTTTCATCATAAGTAAACGACCCATCAAAAGTATCAAAACGACCATATAGCCAACTAAATCCTAAATGTTGTATTTTGAATTGCACAAAAGCGTGTTGACCTTTGATATCTAAATCATAATCAGCCGCTTGCGCTAAAGGGGTTAGTACAAAAACTAACAGAATAAATATTTTTTTCATGTTTTCTCCAATTTATATAATTCTTTTAAGGGTGTCATCTTTATCGATGAAGTGATGTTTGACAGCACCGATGACATGAAGTGCCACAAATAACATTAATAAGTAAGCGCCATACTCATGAACCCAACCCATAGTATCTACTACAGCACCTGAAAATTGTGTAAAAGCTGGAAGGTTAATGGCTTTAAAGAGTATTTTGGCCTGTCCATCTGCTGTCATCATTAGATAACCGGTGATTACTAATGTTACGATAAAAACATAAAATAAAGACTGTGTCAGTTGAGACAGAATTCGTTCAAAGGGTTTTACGGGTGGCGACAGTCTTTTTTGGCGGCCTGTCAGTAGTCTAATAATTTTAATGAACCAAACAAGCATAAGAGCCATACCAAAAGCATAATGTAATTCAGGTAAACGATTATACCAAGGACTGTAATAACCCAGTTCAACCATGTACCAACCACTGATAAACATAAAAAATATCAGTAAGGCACTAAGCCAATGAATAATTCGTGTAGATAAGGTGTATTTTTGCATTAGTTTTTCCTCATTTTTACCAATCAAATTCAGCCACCACCGGCGCATGGTCGGAAGGTCGCTCGTTTTTTCTGGGTTCTACATCAATATAAGCCGACTGTAGAGTTTCACTGAGTTCATCAGCAGCTAATATCAAATCGATTCGCAGACCCATACCACGGGCAAATTTATTCATACGATAATCCCACCAACTGAAAAAACCAGCATCATCATGTAGCAACCGAAAAGTGTCTTGGAAACCGAGGTTTAAAATGTTCGAAAGTGCATTGCGTTCTTCAGTCGTACAAAGGATTTTTTCATGCCAATACTCAGGATCATGGACATCACGATCATCCGGAGCAATATTAAAATCACCTAATACAATTACATCAGAGTAGTCATTTAACTGTTGGTTTAGATAATCAGTAACGTGCTTTAACCAGTTGAGTTTATATGCAAATTTATCAGTCCCAGGCGCTTGTCCATTAACAACATATAGATTAATAACACGAATATCATCGATGGTGGCAGCTATAATACGTCTTTGTGGGTCGTCTAAATTGGGTATATCACAGACAATATCTTCAGGTTTGGCTTTGGCAATAATGGCGACACCATTATAAGTTTTTTGTCCTGAAAAAACCACTTCATAGCCGGCATTTTTAATGGCATCATACGGAAAGGCGTCATCGATAAGCTTAGTTTCTTGTAAAGCCAAAACATCCGGTTGATGGCTTTCAAGCCAAGAAAGTACTTGAGGTAAGCGCACCTTTAATGAGTTAACGTTCCAACTGGCAATTTTCATTGTGATAAGATGTTAAAATTCTAATAATTATAGAGTATAGATAACCAGTAGTCAGCCATTAAACAGTAATCATCCCACAAATTCATAGCTGCATCCTATAAAATAATGGACTCTTGTAAAACTGATTATTATGATTCGCATTTTAGGGATTGACCCCGGTTCACGTTTTACCGGTGTTGGCATTATTGACAGCCATCAGCAGCAGATTAATCATGTTCATCATGAAACAATCGCTTGTGGAAGTGGTGAGTTTCCCGATCGTTTACATATTATATTTAAAAGTTTGAGTGATATCATCCAACAATATCAACCCAATGCTATGGCCATAGAAACCGTTTTTATGGCCAAAAATGCCCAATCTGCGATTAAATTAGGTCAGGCCCGCGGAGCCGCTATTTGTGCCGGCCATGCCACTGCTCTTAAAGTCCATGAGTATGCACCTAAGGCGATAAAGCAGGCTGTAGTTGGGAAAGGTGGTGCCGACAAAACCCAGGTACAATATATGGTGGCTTTAATACTAAAGCTGGATAAAAAAATACAAAATGACGCCGCTGATGGTTTAGCTGTCGCCATTTGTCACGCCAACAACCGTTGGGCACAACAACGTTTAACTGCCAGTAATACCAGCAGTTGGAGAAAGTTTTGATCGGATTATTAAAAGGCCAGCTGGTATATTCTGAACCACCGGCTTTATTGATTTTAGAAGTTAACGGAGTGGGTTACGAAGTAGAGGTGCCGACATCAGTTTTTTTTGAACTACCGGAAATCAATCGCAGTTTAACCTTAATTATTCATCATTTAGTACGGGAAGACGCATCAATTTTATATGGTTTTCGTAGCTACTCACAGCGACAACTGTTTCGCAGTTTACTAAAGGTCAATGGCATAGGTGCCAAATCGGCTTTAGCAGTATTGTCGACCATGAGTTCAGCTGAATTTAGTCAGGTTATATATGATCAAGATATCACAGCCATTACCCGCGTACCCGGGGTTGGCAAAAAAACAGCACAGAGACTTATCATAGAAATGAAGGATAAAGTAGATGTCAGTGGTCTTTCCTCGGATCAGATAAGTGGCTCACCCAGTCGTCTAGGTCAGCACGGTGAAGCAATCAGTGCTTTACAGGCATTAGGCTTTAAACCACAAGATGCCCGCCAAATGGTGACAGCCATTGCCAAAGACAATCCTGATTTGGCCGTTGAAGAGATCGTTCGCCGTTGTTTACAACAGAAGGGAGGTGCTTAACTATGGAACAGGATTTAAATTTCGAACGAATGATTGATGGCAGTAGTCACGATTCTCAGGAACGAATTATTGAGGCCAGTATTCGGCCCAGGACCATCAGTGAATATTTAGGCCAAAGAGAAGTTAAAGAACAGATGCAGTTGTTTATTGCGGCTGCTCGACAACGACAAGAAGCACTGGATCATGTACTTATCTTTGGACCTCCCGGGTTAGGAAAAACCACCTTGGCACATGTCATCGCCCATGAAATGGGGGTACAAATGCGTCAAACATCCGGACCGGTATTAGAGAAAGCCGGGGATTTAGCCGCCATATTAACAAACTTACAGCCCCACGATGTGTTATTCATAGATGAAATTCACCGCTTATCACCGGTGGTGGAAGAGGTGCTGTACCCGGCCCTTGAAGATTTTCAGATTGATATTATGATTGGTGAAGGTCCGGCCGCCCGTTCTATTAAGTTGGATTTACCTCCATTTACATTGGTCGGTGCCACCACGCGTGCGGGATTATTAACTTCACCATTACGAGATCGTTTTGGTATTGTGCAGCGTTTGCAATTTTATAATAATGAAGACCTAACGCAAATTGTGTCACGTTCAGCGGATATTTTGAATATTCAGGCAGATGCCAAGGGTTGTATTGAAGTGGCGAAGCGCGCGCGTGGTACCCCAAGGATCGCCAACCGGTTATTGAGACGTGTTAGAGATTATGCGCAAATAAAAGGAGATGGTGTAATTACTGAACAAATAGCCGCAGATGCTATGAATATGTTGCAAGTTGATCAACGAGGGTTAGACGAAATGGATCGCAAACTGTTGGAAGTGATTACTGTTCAGTTCGAAGGTGGACCGGTAGGTATAAACTCTTTAGCGGCGGCATTAAGCGAAGAAAGGGGCACTGTTGAGGATGTGATTGAACCATTTTTAATTCAACAAGGCTGGATGGCCCGCACTGCCCGGGGTCGAATCGCCACCGCCAAAACCTGGGAAATCATGGGTATAAAACAGCCACACAAAATACCCAATCAGGATTTATTTGAATAATATGACAGAATTTTCATATCAAGCGCGTGTATATTACGAACACACCGATGCCGGTGGTGTCGTATATCATGGAAAATATGTGAACTTTTTTGACCAAGCGCGGACTGAATGGATACGTAGTCATGGTTTGCAACAAAGCATCATGCGGGAACAGGCGAATGTTTTATTGGTTGTACGTGCCATGAATATAGACTATTTAAGACCAGCAAAATTAGATGATGTTTTGATGATAAGTTGCCGGATACTAGAACATAGTGCTGTGAAAATGATAATCGGACAAGAAATAAAGGTGGATTCGCAATTGATTGCGACCGCTAAAGTGACAGTGGTAAGTGTTCATGCCGAACGTTTTAAGCCGATGCGCTTTCCACAAAAATATTTACAACTACTTCTAACAAAATAGGGAGCCTTAGGTGAACGATAGCGGACAATTTTATTTAGAAATCATCGTCAGTGCCTCACTGCCGGTAAAAATAGTGATGATAATATTAATCATCGCATCTATTTGGTCATGGCTGATAATTTTCAGTAAAGGTAAGGTATTAGCGGATGCGCAAAAAACCGCAAAAAAGTTTGAAGAACATTTTTGGTCGGGTGTCGATTTAAATAAACTATATCAACAACTTAACACCAAACAAACAAAAGGATTGGCACGAATATTTGCGGCTGGTTTTGCTGAATTCCAACGCAAAAATACCACCAATCAAATCAGTGGTAATTCAGTGGAAAGTGCCGATCGAGCGATGCGGGTGGCGTTGAATCGTGAAGTGGAACAACTTGAGTCACAACTGCCGATTTTGGCGACTATTGGCTCAACCAGCCCTTATATTGGCTTGTTTGGTACGGTGATTGGTATTATGTTGTCATTCCATGCCTTGTCGGATGTTACCCAAGCCACCATCGCGTTAGTGGCACCGGGGATTTCAGAGGCATTGATTGCCACTGCCATGGGTTTGTTTGCAGCTATTCCGGCGGTTATTTTTTACAACCGATTCAGTGATAAGGTGGAACGTATCTACGCCCAGTATGACGCGTTTAAAGAAGAGATGTCTGCGATTCTACATCGCCAAATTGGCCAATAATCATGCGCCGTCAACGAAAACTCAATGCTGAAATTAACGTGGTTCCTTATATCGACGTGACATTGGTGTTATTGATTATTTTTATGATTACCACGCCGCTTATGAATTTAGGTGTGGAAGTTAACTTACCGCAATCGAAGGCCAATACCATCGATATTGAATCTGAACCGGCTGTAATTAATGTCACTGCCAAAGGGGATTTATATTTAAGTATTGGTGGTGAGTATGAGTTACTGGATACAGCTACTTTACTTACAAAGCTAGCTGCTTTCGTTAAGGTTAATCCTGATGTGCCGGTGATGATTGGAGCTGACACTGCGGTGACTTACGGTCAAGTCTACCAGGCCATGGCTGTAGCGCAACAAGCCGGTGCGAAAAAAGTGGGATTAATTAGTGATCCCATCAAACCGGATTAAATAAACCATGGCAGCCTCGGCAGGACAAAGAAAGGCTTTACTGTACTCTTTAGGCCTACATATCGCTTTAGTGCTGTTGTTATTTCTTTCTGTCAGTCCGGAGCCAATCACCCTGCCGAAGGGATCGGCCATTATGGCTGAAATAATGGAATTACCCACTAAAACACCCCCCGCCAAAAAACCGTCGGAAAAAAAGCCACCACCCAAAATTGAGCCAAAGCTAGAACCTGAGGTAACTGTGCCAGAACCTGAGCCAGAAATTATTGAGCCCGAACCTGAACCTGAACCGGAGATTGTTGAACCGGAACCTAAACCGGAACCTAAACCGGAGCCAAAGCCAGAAATTAAACCTGAGCCGCCAAAACCGGATCCTGAAGTCATTAAACGTCAGCAGCAACAAGCGGAACGACTGGAAAAGCTAAAACAATTACGAGAACAGCGAAAAGCCGCTGAGCAAGTTGCTGCGGAACAAAAAGTAGTGACCGAAACTCCCGTGGAAAGTGAAACCAGCGAACAGCCCGAAGAAGAAACAAGCGGGCCTTTAGGTAGCCCTACCGGTGATATTAATCAGGAACGAACCTTGTTGACTCAATACATCGCAGCAATTAAATCTGCTGTGAATCGTGAGTGGAAACGACCAATGGGTACTGAAGCTGGCCTATTGTGTCAGGTACACGTTAAACAAGCATTTGGTGGTATGGTTGTAGATGTGACCATAGGCTCGCCTTGTAATGCCAATACAGTGGTAAAAAACTCAATTATAAATGCGGTTAAAAAAGTGGACCCCCTACCGTATAAAGGTTTTGAGTCGGTCTTTGATCGTGAGATTAATTTTATGTTTGAATATAATGGGGATTAACTAAGGTGCGAAATATTGTTATTGTCATGGTATTAATTATCGGCTTGAATGGCTGCGCCCCAGTAGATGTTAAAACCGACAAAGACCTGAGCAAAGTGGTTTCCAAAACTGAAGATGAGCAAAGGCGTCTATTATTAAGTCAGTACGCCGATGCGATTCAATCGGCCGTAACTAATAAATGGATACATCCAGAGGGAACTGATGCGGGATTAAAATGTCTGATAAAAGTTCATCAAATTCCCGGTGGCAATGTGATTGATATCACCACCGACACACCTTGTAACGCCAGTAATGAGGAAAAAAATTCGATTATCGAGGCCGTTATAAAAGCTAATCCATTACCCTACGTTGGCTTTGAATCGGTTTTTGAGCGACGAATTAACTTTATTTTTCAGTACCAAGGAGACTGATTATTATGCGATTTATTTTTGCTTTTATTTTATTATTGGGCAGTCACAATGCCTTTTCTCAATTAAATATTACCATTGATGGTGGCAGTGCCAGTGCGATTCCGATTGCCATCACCGATTTTGTTTATCCCGACGGTCCTCTAAGTACCGATATCAGTGAGATAATTCGCCAGGACTTAGCCCGTTCGGGCCAGTTTAAACCTTTAAGCAAAGATTTATTGGTGGAACATCCCAGTGCGGATGCGGATATTAAAATGGGCACATGGCGTTTATTAAAGGCCGATTATTTGGCTTACGGCTCAATAAAATCAGTGGCTGTTGATCGCATTGAAGTTCGCTTTCGATTGACTTCTGTGGCTGATCAAAAACAATTGTTGGCATTAACATTACCTCTGCAAACGGATCAACTTCGAACCGGAGCGCATTTTATTGCCGATCAAATTTACCAAGAAATTCTGGGTATTGCCGGTGCATTTTCTACCCAGTTAGCGTATGTGACTGTAACGGACTCTGTTAACGGCCCACAATACCAGTTAATTGTTGCTGATGCCGACGGATTTGGTCCGCAGGCTTTGGTCACCTCAAAAGAACCGTTAATGTCACCGGCTTGGTCACCGGACCGGAAAAAACTTGCCTATGTGTCATTTGAACAAGGTAATTCAGCGATTTATGTACAGAGCTTAAAAACCGGAACCCGAACCCTGATGGCGAACTTTAAAGGCATTAATAGCGCCCCTAAATTTTCTCCTGACGGTCGGAAACTAGCGGTTACCTTATCCAAAGGTGGTAACCCTGATATCTATTTAATTGACCTACAAACTAAACAAATCGAACAGATAACCACCCATTGGGCAATTGATACAGAACCCGAGTGGTCCAATGATGGGCGCCGGCTATACTTTACTTCTGACCGTGGTGGCAAGCCACAAATATATCAGGTGGATCTTGTCAGCAAAGACATAAGTCGCATCACCTTTGAAGGTAATTATAATGCCCGTGCCAGTGTTTCAGCAGATGATAAATACATCGCTTTAGTTTATGGTGATAGCAATGTTTTTAAGATTGGCTTATTTCACCGACCTTCCGGTACTTTACAAATCATATCAAAAGGTTCGCAGGATGAATCACCCAGTTTTGCTCCCAATGGTTCTATGGTTTTGTATGCCACTAAAAATGCCCAAAACCAAGGCGTCTTAAGGGCGGTGTCATTGGATGGCCAAACCAGCAATGATCTGGTGTTAACTAATGGCAGTGTTCGGGAACCAGCTTGGTCACCACTTTAAATAGGAAACAACGATGTCAGAAGTAAAAATTCAAACAAACTGGGTCGATAATTACACGTTTATTAGTAGCAATGAAGACAATCAGAGCCTAATAATGGATGCTAAAGTGGATGCCGATAGTGATAAAAAAGCCCCCACTCCGATGGAAGTGGTATTAATGGGCTTAACCGGTTGTGCCGGCATTGACGTTAAAATGATTTTAACCAAAGCTCGCCAAAAGGTAAGAGGAATTAACATAGAAGCCACTGGCGAGCGGGCCGATACGGTGCCATCAGTTTATACCAAGATACATCTACACTTTACGGTTACTGGTGTGGATTTGGCGGATAAACAAGTGGCAAAAGCGGTGCAATTATCGGCAGAAAAATACTGCTCAGTGTCTAAAATGCTGGAAAGCAGTGTTGCCATTAGCCACGAATATTCGCTCCATGAGTCTGAATAAAATTCACCATACCGATTAAGCTTTCGCTCAATCGGTATCGTTACTTACCAAGACTATCCAATATGACGTATACTAATAAATAGTTTTAGCGTACTGAGGGGCGAGTCAGGTGTTTGTAGGTATAAAAAATACAGCCAAAATTGTAACTTTAATAGGGCTACTTTGTTTCGTTTCGGCACCGGCTTTTGCCAGCGATTTTGCAACAGCAGATGCACAATTTCAAAAGTTAAAATCAAAACAAGACAAATTAACCTGGGTTAACAAATACGACCCTGAAGTCTTACAATGGCCAATTATTGATCAAGCCAAATTCCTTCATCGCAAAGGCCTCACCTTAGAAGTTAATGATGACATTGAAGGTGCCAAGAAACAATTCCTCAAATCCATCCAATTATTTAAAAGTTTAGATGAAATCGATTCCGGCTTAGTACAAAGTCTACTTGATTTGTCTTATATGAAATACCTGCAGACCAATGAGCCTAAAGTTTATTGTCCGGATCGTGAAGAAGCAGTGGCAACAGCCAGAAAAATTGATCACCCCGAGGCTTTGGCCGGTTCATTAATACAGTTGGCTTTTTGTTATCAAAACGGTTTTGATGAATTACCCCAGGGTTTGGCGGTTTTAGAAGAAGCGGCCACAGTGGTGGAACAAAATAACCTGGCACAAGGCAGTCTGGCGATGATTTACAATGCCACCGGTAATCTATACCGGGGTAATCAAGTTCATCAGCAAGCGTACGATTATTATCAAAAAGCCCATCAATTATGGGTGGATATGGATGACACCCAAGATATCTTTAATATGCTACACAATATGAATAGCGAAGCCATTGAGCTGGGAAAATGGCAACAAGCTGAAGCGCATGTAAATGACTTATTTGAAATGGCTGAGAAATATACGGATTTTAGTGACTTTCGGTTTTTCGCTGAATTTAATGCCAGTCGTTTGGCTTTTGAACAACAGGACTTTAGTCAAGCAGTGGAATCGTTTGAAGCTGCATTGGCATTGCAAGACACCACGCCAGAAATTTATTTTATAAACATTGCCCGACATAACTTAGCCACGGCATACTTTCGATTGGGGCGCCATGATGAAGCCATTGAAATGGCCAAGAACTATTTAGACAATGATATTTCACAAACCGATGACAAGTTACCCAGAATTATTCTGTTATTCGCTGAAAATAACCACGAACAAGCGTTAGAAGTTTTTTGGCAACTTTTCGACAACACCCGAGCCAATAACCGTGAATTTGTTAAAAATGCAGTGGCTTTACAAGCCCTTAATTTTGGTGAAACCATTGATAATCTACAAAACCAGGCATCACAGCAACAACTGGCCATTAAAGAACTCGAACTTGAACAACAACAAAAACAAGCCCGCATTAATCAATTAACCGCTGTGGTAGTGGGCTTATTTGCCGTGGTGGCTGTCATTACCGCCTGGTTTTTATATCGCAGCAAAAAACACCACCAATCCCGCGCCCGGACCGATTACTTGACCCACATTGCCAACCGAAGACATATTATTCAAGAAGGTCGGCGGTTATTGCTTCAATGTCAAAACAAACAGCAGGATTTAGCTGTTGTTATCATCGATATTGATGATTTTAAACCCATTAACGATGAGTATGGCCATGCCATTGGCGATGTGGTTATAAAGCAAGTGGTTAACAGCATGCGCGCCGGTCTCAGCACCGGTCAAATGCTGGGTCGAATCGGTGGTGAAGAGTTTCTTATGCTACTTCCGAATATAAATAAAGGTCGCGCTCATGCCATCGCAGAGCATGTTCGTCAGCATGTTGCCGATACCTTAATTGTAGTGGATAAGGTACAGTTAACCATAACAGTCAGTTTAGGGGTGGCGGTTAACCAGCCACCAGTGGCCAACTTTGAAGAACTGTTACGACGCGCAGATGAAGCCTTATACCGTGCCAAAACCGCCGGTAAAAATCAGGTTCAACCGGCATGGCCAGCTTCGGCTTCGCGGTGAATAAACTGTAATTTCGCCAGACGTGCATACAGTGGATTATTGTTGAGCAATTCCTGATGGGTTCCGGACGCCACCAATTCACCGTCATCCATCACCAGTATTTTATCGGCCTTTTTAATGGTGGCTAAACGATGAGCAATCACTAAGGTGGTGCGCTTTTGCATCAGTTTATTGAGTGCTTGTTGCACCATTTGTTCACTTTCTGCATCCAATGCGCTGGTGGCCTCATCTAATAACAACACCGGAGGATCCGTCATAATGGCACGCGCTATGGATAGTCTTTGTGCTTGTCCGCCGGATAGGCGCACTCCGCGCTCGCCTAAAAAGGTATCGTACTGTTCAGCCAACGACTCGACAAACAAATTGGCATGGGCGGCTTCAGCGGCTGCTTGAATATCGGTAATGTCGGCATCGGGCCGCCCGTAGGCAATATTTTCTGCTGCCGTTGTCGAGAACATTGTGGCATCTTGCGCCACCAAGGCAAATTGTCGCCGTAAATCATGTAAGTTGTATTGATTAATATTAACGCCATCTAAGCGAATATCACCCTTTTGGGGTTCATAAAAGCGCATTAATAACTGAAATAAGGTGGATTTTCCGGCACCTGATGGTCCCACCACCGCCACCGTTTGGCCGGGAATAATTTCAAATGAGATGTTCTTAAGCACCGGCTTATCCGGCCGACTGGGATAAGCAAAAGTGACTTTGTCGAACAGCAAATGACCCAGTACTGTGGCTTGAAAACGCTGGGGTTCGGCAGGTGATTGAATCGGGTTTTCGGTATGCATCAGCTCCACAATACGCTCTAAGGCGCCGGCAGCTTTTTTTAATTCGCTCCAAACCGTGGTCAGTGCGCCAGTGGCGGTGGCGGCCATCACCGCGTACATAACAAATTGACTTAAAGTCCCTGCAGTCATGGTGCCGCTAATCACATCTTTGGCACCCATCCATAATACCAATACAATACCGCCAAATACCACACCACCAACCAATACGGTTAATATTGTGGTCATGCGAATGGAATTAACAGCAGCGATAAAGGCGCGATTGACGGCCACAAAAAACCGTTCTTGTTCACGAGTCTCTTGGCCATAAGATTGCACTGTATGAATGGCATTAATGGTTTCGGTCGCTAAGGCTGACGAGTCTGCAATACGATCTTGCTCAATACGTGATAGTTTTTGAATCCGGCGACCGGTTATCATCAGCGGAATCACCACCAGCGGAATTAAAAATCCGATGTACATCGCTAGTTTTGGACTGGACACCACCATCATTAAAACCGCGCCGATAAAAGTGACAAAGGAACGCAAAGCTATGGAGAAAGTACTGCCAACAACGGTTTCAACTAAGGTTGTGTCGGTATTAATACGAGATAAAATTTCACCGGTTTTAGTGGTTTCAAAGAACTCGGCCGATTGACCAATGACTTTGCCATACACTTGTTTGCGTAAATCCGTTACCACCCGCTGACCAATCCAACTGACCCAATAGTAGCGTAAAGAAGTAAAAATAATCATGGCGATAGAAACCGCGAAAACCAGCACAAAATACTGTGTTAAGCGTGCCTGGTTTTCAGCTGAAAAACCCAAATCAATCATCAGCTTAAAAGCCACCGGAATGGCTAAATTGGCGGCCGCACCTAAGACCAGAAACAACAAGGCAGTGAGGATGGCTTTTTTATAGGGGCGTAAAAGTGGCATGACCAACTTTAATTGGGATAAGGCCGCTTTTTCAGGTATTTTATCGTGTTGATCGGGTTCTGCCATTTCAGGGTTTTAACTAAAAAGTCAATTATAAGTCATTGGCTAGTGACATCAGTGACGCAATTAAGCGATTTACTCGGTAATATGCGATAATTGGACAGCAAAAATTTTTTCAGGACAGTATCACGCTGTGGATACTGACTTACCTTAACTGCCGAGAAATCAACCAAAGTATTTAAATAATGTCACAATACCCCTTTCAATTTTGGCCTACCAGCAATCCCGCAAATATAAAACAAGCGGCCATATATTTTGCTCATGCCAATGCCTATCCGCCGGCCAGCTATCAAGCCATTATTGATGGTTTACGTCAGCAGGCACCAGTCATTAGCTATTTGCAGCGGCCTTTGTGGCCACATCCACCTGAACACTCAACAGTAAAGTCTTGGCATGACTTTGCCGCCGATGTCGTGGCATTCTTTGAGCAAGAAAAAATCTCGAATGTGATGGCTGTTGGTCACTCTATGGGGGCAGTTTCGGCCTTTTTAGCCGCCACCCAACGACCTGATTTGTTTAAAGCTTTGGTGATGATAGAGCCGGTCGTCTATAGTCGAAGGTTTTGTCTGTTGAATCGAATACTGCCTAAATTTATTCGTCAGCAAGTGCCGATTATTAACAAAACCCTGAATCGTCCGGATAAATGGCCCAGCTTACAAGCCGCCTTTGATTTTCATCGCCGTACCCGTGCTTTTAAACGAGTCAGTGATGAGCATTTATGGCAGTATATAAACGCCGGGGTCAAAGCCAATGATCAGGGCACCTTTCAATTGGTTTTTGATAAGCACTGGGAAGCCCACATTTATCAGACGGTGACCGCTTATAGAAAGCAACTGCTACAAAGCAAGTTACCGGTACTGGCCTTACGCGGTGCCGATACTGAAACCATCCCGGTCTCATTTTGGCAGCGTTGGCATGACAACAAGAACCATCGGTTAATTGAAATACCGGATAGCAGTCATTTATTACCGTTAGAACGACCTGAAGCGGTTTTAGCACAAGTCATTCCGTTTATTGAGCAGCACAAATAAAAATTATGAACACGGCATTAAAAACAAAATCTGAACAGGCATCACCGGCTATTCTACTGACCACATTAAACAGTAAGTATATTCATGCCGCTTTTGGCTTACGGTATTTAATGGCTAATTTGGGGCAGCTGCAATCACAGACAGAGATGCTCGAATTTACCATTCATGACCGGCCCATAGATATGGTCGAAAAAATAATTGAAACCGGCGCCAAAATTGTTGGTTTCAGTGTTTATATCTGGAACGTCACCGAAACCAATGAGGTGGTGCAGCTACTGAAAACCGCACAACCTGATATCACTGTGGTTTTAGGCGGACCGGAAGTCAGTCACGTGCCGGATCAACCGTTGGTGGTGTCATGGGCGGATTACGTGATTAAAGGCCCTGGTGAGCGCAGTTTTAGAAAACTGTGTGAGCAGCTGTTAACAGGTCAAGCACCGGATAATCAAGTTATCCAAGGTGAAAGTGTTGCCTTGGAACAACTCATTATGCCTTATGACTTTTATACCGCTGAGGACATTAAAAACCGGATTATTTATGTTGAGGCCTCGCGAGGTTGCCCGTTTAAATGTCAGTTCTGTTTATCGGCGTTGGATATCACCGCGAAAGCCTTTACCTTAGATCGGTTTTTAGCCGAAATGGATCGTTTGTATCAACAAGGTGCGCGAAACTTTAAATTCATTGACCGAACGTTTAATTTAAAAATAGCCGATGCCGTGGCCATTATGGAGTTCTTTTTAGAACGGATGGATGCTGATTTGACGGTTCATTTTGAGGTTATTCCAGATCGACTACCGGAAAAGCTTAAAGAGGTCATATTAAAATTTCCACCGCATAGCCTACAGTTTGAAGTTGGGGTACAAACCTTTGATCCCAAAGTACAAAAGCTTATTCAACGCCGCCAAGACAACCCCCGTTCGAAAGAAAATATCCGCTGGATTTGTGAACAAAGCCGTGCCCACATGCACGCGGATTTAATTTTTGGCTTACCCGGAGATACCTTGCGTGGTTTTGGTGATAGCTTTAATCAGCTGTTTGCATTAAATCCACAGGAAATACAGGTGGGTATTCTAAAACGGTTACGGGGTGCGCCGATTAATAATTTGACCGCAGAATACAGCATGGTTTATAGCCCATTGCCACCTTACACGGTTTTAAGTACCCGTGATATTAGTTTTTCTGAACTCCAACGGGTGGGCAGGTTTGCACGTTACTGGGATATCTTTGCCAACTCAGGGCGTTTTAAAAATAGTTTATCGCTGTTATTAACGGACGATCCGTTTAATACTTTTATGGATTTTTCAGACACCCTGTTTCGGGTCGAGCGCAGTACCTGGAAAATATCACAACGGCGGCAATTCACCCTGATGTATAAATTAATGACCGAGCATTTTAATATGGACGAAGCCCTGATAATGCCCGCCATCCAAAAGGACTTTGATTCCACCGGTGAAAAAGGCCGCTTTGAAATACTGTTGCAGCAAGATAAACAAAAGAAAACTTTTGTGGCCAATAAACGCCAACAACAGCATGGCTGAACCCACCCCGATTGAACAGATAACACACCAAGGTGTGGTAGTTAAGATTAAAAGAGAAGACCGCAACCATCCGATTGTTCAGGGCAATAAATTACATAAACTAAAATACAATATTTTGGCAGCTAAGCAACAAAAAGCTAAAACCTTGATTACCTTTGGCGGAGCTTACTCAAATCATTTAGTGGCAACCGCTTATGCGGCTAAGGTTAATGGCTTTAGTTCGGTGGGTGTGGTTCGAGGTGATGAATTAGCGGCGCGACCGGATTGTTGGTCAAGCACATTGCGTCAGTGCCAAGATTATGGCATGCAATTAAAATTTATCAATCGTTCTAACTACCGATTAAAACAAAACAGTCCCATAGTACAGGAAATACTTACCACCATTGAAGGGCCTTTTATTATTCCAGAGGGTGGCAGTAATCTGGCAGCCATTAAAGGGGTGGCAGAATGGGTAATTGAAATGGGTCAGCAATTAAACGCAACACCAAGCCATATCATTTGTCCCGTGGGTACCGGCGGCACACTGGCGGGTATTATCGTAGGTTGTGCCCGGAATCAATGGCCCTGCCAAGTGATCGGCATAAGTGTATTAAAATGTTTACACAGTGTAAAGTACGATATTAATCAATGGCTTAGCTTCTGTATAGACAATGAAAATGAGCGACTAAAATGGCAAATAAACCATCAATTTCACGGTGGTGGGTATGCCAAATTAAAGCCGGAAATGATACAGTTTAGTCGTCAGTTTAAGCGAGATTATGGCATCGACTTAGACAAAATCTATAATGTAAAATCTTTTTATGCCTTAGATGACTTAATTAGCCAAGGTGAAATAAAAACAAATGATCGGCCTTTAATCATTCATACCGGTGGTTTACAAGGTGGCGTTCCGTGACTTTTGACATTTTAAAGAGTAACTCTTAAATGCTAAAATAATAAGTAATTGATAAGAGTCATGATTATGAATACAGTAACAACGCCTCAAGGTGATATCAGCACAGTTCGCCTGATTTATATTCTCTATTTGGTGAGCTTTATCGCCGGTATTACGGCCATTATCGGCGTAGTAATGGCTTATGTTAACAAAGATGATGCTGAACCCTGGATACAAAGTCACTATCAGTTTTTGATTAATACCTTCTGGAAAGCCTTGCTATTGTCTTTGATAAGTATGGCACTGATGACGATAGTTATCGGCTTTATTACGATTTTTCTGGTCTTCTTATGGGTTATTATCCGCTGTGTCAAAGGTTTAAAATACGTCGATCAACGCCAAGTTCACCCTGATCCCACTGGTTGGGGTTTCTAATGAGCCAAAGCAACCATCCTAACAAGATAGTCATGCAAGTAATCAAAGCTCCTTTTGGGAACTTATATTTGTATGCGGATGACAGTCATTTAACCGCTATTACATTCCGTGAAATCGATACTTTAAACGCCAAAGTGGCTGAAAATCATCCTATCCTGAATCGAACGGCACAGCAACTAAGCGAGTACTTCGCAGGACAACGTCGCCATTTTGATTTGCCCTTTAGGCTCCAAGGAACACACTTTCAACAGCAAGTTTGGCAACAACTGCAAAAAATTGCTTACGGCAGCACTGAAAACTACGGTCAAGTAGCTGCTGCCATTGAAAACCCAAAAGCGGTGAGGGCAGTGGGCAATGCCAATAATAAAAATCCAATAGTTATTGTGGTGCCTTGTCATCGCGTGATTGGCGCATCCGGGAAAATGGTGGGTTACGGTGGTGGTTTGACGACCAAAGAATGGCTGCTTAATCACGAACAGGCGCATATCAAATAGTTCTATCTGAACCATTTCTAAAAGGACATTCCAAAGTGGCTGTTATTCTGTATCTGAGATGATGCTGTTAATTTTTAGCAAGTGTTGCTCAAGGAGTGCAGGGTAAGTCGGATGGTTTTGGATAGTTGCTGTTGTCAGGAGTTTATGGGCCATTGATTTAGCTTCATGCCATTTTTCTTGTTCAAAGTAGGCACTTTCTAAAGCCAAAGCACAACCGACAGCCAATCGGCTATCCGCATCAACGGCTTGTAGTGCATTTTGATAACAATTGTAGGCATGTTGTTCAGCTTCAGGATAGTGTTCGAGACCAATGTACGCCCGTGCTATTACCATTTGCACATATTGAGTGGCACGATGCCCATCCCCTAAGGTCTGGCTTTGTTGTTGGTAGATATCTTGGGCTTGTTTTAAGGCTTCAGCATAATGTTTTTGTTGTAATAAAATGGCGGCATAGGAGGTTTTAAATTGCAGTGTTTCATGGTGATTTTCACCGTAATAGCGGCGATAACTATTAACCGCTTCATGGCTTTTTTCTAAAGCCGCATCCATCTTTCCTTGCGCCAATAAAACCCGTGCTTCCAGCATGTAAATTCGACCGGTAAGGGCATGGTTAGCACCTAATGATTCAAGCGCAATATCTAAGGCCAATTGGGCTTGGTCATGTGCCTTTTCAAGCTGTCCCATAGCTTGATTGGCACTTGCTTGGAACAGCCGCATTTTGGCGACCAAAGGGTGTTGCGGATGATAAAATTGCTCTAATTCAGGAATCAATTTATCCAACTCTATCAGGCTATCTTTAATCTCTTCAGTGGATAAGCTTTGTAAGGTTTCTATCCGTGCAACCCGCAAACCGAGGGTAGCTGAATGATTGTCGCCCCATTGGCTTTGTGCTTGTTTTAGGGCAGTGGTTAGCAATTCGAGCGATTCATGGTTGCGGTCTTGGAGTGTTAAGGAAAGTGCTTGTTCCTGTACTATTCGGCTGGACAGTTGGAATTGCTTTAATTCTTCAGCTAAGTCAAATGCCTGCTGGTAGTGGTTGGCCGCACGACTAAAATCTGCTTGATAATCGGCGATATTACCTTGTAGTTTATGGTATTTGACAGCCGCTAATGACTCACTCATTAATTGTTGACTATCAATAGTGCGCAATAGGTTAATCGCTGGGTGGTAGTTTTGTAGGTGTAAATGGGCTTCAGCTAAGGCCAGAATGTTGTTCACATCGTGATTACGAAGCCTATAGGCTTCAGTGAGTTGGCTAATGGCGCTTTCAAAATCACCAGCTTTCATTAAGGTCGTACCCAAAAGGTGATTAAATTCGAACGCCAAATCGGGATCGTTTATGGGGTTTTCACGGGTGTTGCGGAGAGCCTGATGCAGCATCTGTTGCACCGTAATGTCACGACCTTGACGAATATCCGGGTCTGATTGTTCGATGGCATTAAACAGTAAATTCCTGACCTGTTCGGTTTTTGCTGTTTGTTGACGGGCGCGATCCAATTGCCAATAAGCCGCCGCTAAGCCGATACTTAAAGAAACAAACGCCAAAGCCAACATACTACTGGCCAGTGGTTGACGGCGCATAAATTTTCGGGTGTTGTCGAGTAACGAGCTTTCAAAAGAAGCCAGAGGCAACTGTTGTTTCCATAAAGACAAATCGGTAATTAAGGCATCAAAGTCCACATAGCGATCGGCTGCCCGAAAAGCCAAGCCTTTACGTATGATTTTGTGTAAGTCCTTATCTAAATTGGATTGCCGCAAACAACGTCTTTGCCAGCCCTGTTTAAAGTCCGTATTATCCGCGCATAAACATTCCAAAAACACCGATGAAAAGCCATAGACATCAGCAGCTATACTAACCGGTTCTTGCGGGTTTTGTATTTGTTCTGGTGGTGAATAGGCTTGGGTATAAGCCAATGTTGGTGCGGTTTGACGGGCAATCGCAGCAATCCCGAAGTCGACTACTTTAAGATAGCCGAAGCCATCCACCAAAATATTATTGGGTTTTAAATCGCGGTGAATAATATGGTTTTTATGGGCATAATCCAGTGTTTTGGCCAGGGTAATAAAGAGATCGATAATGGCATGCTTAGTCAGTTGATTTTGTTGTATATAGTCAGTAATCGGTTGGGCATCTTGAAGTAACTCCATAACAAAATAAGGCACGCCTTTTTCACTGACACCCCCATGATGTAATGCCACAATGTGCGGATGGTGTAAGCACGAAAGTGTTTCCAGCTCATCAATAAATAATCGCCGAAGTTTAGGTGTTAACAAATGCGGCGGTATCAGCTTTATGGCCACATCCTTTTGCGCCTGACTGTCTATTTTATGGGCACGATAAACTGTCGACATACCGCCTTCAGCAATCAACTCGGTGATTTGATAACTGTCGATGGTGAAAGACTCGAACACCTCATTCTTCAGCACAGATTGCTGACCGATATTGGCCTGGGTGCGTTGCCTGCTGCGACTATCCAATAAGGTTTCGATGTGCTCAATGACGGATTCAGAGATACGGCTTTGACGTGCTCTGCTGATAATGTCTTCACGATGCAAATGAAAATAGCGCTCAACAAATCGTTGCGCCTGTTCTTGTTCAGCTTGTTGGTTAGTTGGCTTCATCGATGATTGTCAGTGGTACTTGAATAAATGCTTAATCACCCCACCTCTATTAATGGCTGTATCGTATAAACATTATAGTTTAACTGATGTCATTGATTAATTGATAGAGCCCTTTGCATGAGTTAGTTCACAAATGCCATTCACAGGAGATTAGTATGTATTATCAGAAAACCACCACAAAACCTTTTAAACAAGCCTCAGATGACTTACAGGACATCGTCGTTAAACACAAATTCGGCGT
>Ga0079224_100000719_pt1 | contig 34523 bp, 27 predicted proteins | sample Stecom2015_FD_80414 | JGI IMG/M metagenome (GOLD analysis project Ga0079224, IMG submission 80414) | Agricultural soil microbial communities from Utah to study Nitrogen management - Steer compost 2015 | ecosystem: Environmental > Terrestrial > Soil > Agricultural land | place: USA: Utah... | reverse complement strand
AGGTTCGAATCCTGCCACCCCGACAACACTTACAGCAAGTAAGGTCAAAAACCCGCAAATTCTATGGATTTGCGGGTTTTTTGTTTTTAATCATATCAAAATAACCCAAGGAATATCAATGTAAATGTGAGTTAAACGGTGAGTCATTTTAAATTCTATTTTTACTCACCAGATACGCTTCAAATCATTAATTATCAATGGTTTATTGATTTGTTTTGTGGCTTTTTGACGTCTTTTAAAGCATTTGCCCAAAGTATGCAGTGCAGGAACTACACCAAGGCGTAAAAGTTTAATTTAAAATGAATGATATGAAAAGCAGAAACACCTTCGGCGTCCAGTTCGTACTTCGGATGCCCAAACAACAGAAAGACGATACCGCCACCATTTACGCCCGAATAACGGTCAACGGACGAAGGGCAGAAATATCCCTCAAAAGCAAGGTTGCCGTCAAAAACTGGGATGAAGCAAAGGGAAAGGCAAAAGGGAAACGTGATGAGATCGCGAGGCTGAATACCCATATGGAAACCGTACGTGCACAGCTCTCCGATTGCTACAACCAATTGATTCAAAAAAGAAAAACAGTTACCGTCCAGGCTGTCAAATCACTCTATCTTGGCGAAGACGCCGAAGAAACGGCAACATTGCTGAAACTGGTGGAATACCACAAACTTACTGCCACGGGCAAGCTTGCTCCGGGGACAATGAAAAATTACGGTACCACCGAAAGCTATATCAAAAAGTTCCTCGCTGAGCGCGACGGTAAAACGGATATTGTCCTTGAAGAAATCAATTACGGCTTTATCCTCGATTTCGAAACGTTCCTCGACAATTACCAGCCGCTGGACCACCACAGGCCGTTAGGCAACAACGGGGTAATGAAACACATGGAACGCCTGCGCAAAATGATCAATCTTGCAATTAAGATGGAGTGGCTCGGCAAGGATCCATTCGCAAAATACAAGCTCCGTTTCGACAAAACAGAAAGAGGACACCTGAGCAAGGAAGAACTGGATGTTTTACGTGCGAAGAAATTTTCCATCGAACGCCTACAGTCGGTATTGGATATGTTCCTGTTCAGCTGCTACACCGGACTTGCATACATAGACATTTCAAACCTGACACCCGAACACATCTGCAAGGGTATTGACGGTAAGAGCTGGCTGATGACCAACCGGGAGAAAACGGGGACCGATGTGAAAGTACCATTGCTGGCAGAAGCAATACGGCTTATGGACAAATACAGACACCACCCTTCCGCCGCCGCTAACGGTCTGTTGTTCCCCGTAATAAGTAACCAACGGATGAATGGCTACCTGAAAGAAATCGCGGAGATCTGCGGAATCCGCAAAAACCTCACGTTCCACCTTGCACGGCATACGTTCGCTACCACGGTAACATTGAGTAACGGCGTGCCGATCGAATCGGTAAGCAAAATGCTGGGGCATACTTCTATCCGGACAACCCAGATCTATGCGAAAGTCATCGAGCGGAAACTCAGTGAAGATATGGAACAGCTGGAAAGCCGCATGGTATCGCACCCGTAAATAAAAATCCGGTTTTCTTACAGCCATTGGATGACAAATAAAGCCTGCCGGTACCCATAATGAAGTATCTTCAGATGGATTTGGTTCATTTGCGTGATAATAACATTAAAACAAGATGACAGATGAACGTAGAACTTATTACAAAAGAAGACCTGGATAATTTCAAAGAAGAAATCATCCGGGAAATCAGGGGAAACCGGTACTTAAAGGGCAAACAGGGAGAACAGCCCCGTGAATGGCTGAAAAGCTACGAGGTCAGAAAACTGCTTGGAATATCAGCAGGTACCTTGCAGAACCTCCGGCTCAACGGCAGCCTGCCCTATACGAAAGTCGGGGGTCTGATGTATTACAGATATGGTGACATCCGAAAACTCATGGACGGCTTCGACGAACGTTAACGAGGTTTGCATCAAACGGAAAAAGGCAGAAACATTCTGCTTTTTTTGTTTTCAGGTGTACACAATTTCCAGCTTAACGTCCGTATCGGATGTGAGCGCACCGCCCCACTGGTAACTGAAATCGAAACTTGATGTGGTATTAAACCTTTTGACTGCCGTTACCACGGTCGACTTTACGAAATCAATGGGCAGACGGTTTCTCACGCTTACGAAAACCACCGAAGAAAGCAGCCGGATAAAATTGTCGTCCGCACTGTCGAGAAATCCTTGTTCCTCGGGAGTCAGCTCAAAATTATCACCTATCCACAAGCGAAAATCTGTGGTCAGCGAAGCAGCCTGTGCATCCAGTTCGGGCTGTGCGAGAGCAAAGAGTTCGTCCTGCTTTTCCTGCACGCCTGCTGTTGTTAAAGGTACTTTTGCCATGTCTTTGAAGTATTAGTGACAACAATTTTAAGGTTTATCCGTTACAATATCAATAAGTTACCCAATTAAAATGTAATTCTTACCGGGGGCTCCGGCTTCCCTGCTGCCATATGAAAACACGAGTTCAGGATTCCGCACAATCACTGTCGGTACAGTATAACGATCTGCCGATCCGTATCTTTCTTGCGGTTATCGCCGCCCATATCATGACGATTTATAACGAACACGACGGTTTCTTTGAAGCCCTGTTTACTATCTCATATCTTCGGGGATTTATTGCCAGCTTGGTAATGGCATACATGATGCTTTGGTATATCTATTATATAACCACCCGTCTTGACCGGCGGTACGACTGGCACAACCATACCCTTATCCGTTTTATCCTGCAAGCGTGCATCGGATTTATTGCACCTGCAATCATCGTCTTTCTGCTGGTCGCGCTGTTTCTGTGGATGTACGGCATAAAGATCCTTGATACCGTTTACCTGGAGCAGGATTACCCGCTGGTACTTTTAATGCTGCTCGCCGCTAACCTTTATTATTTCGGGCTTTACAGTTTTTTAGTTGCCAGGCCTGTTATCGCTGTTTCGTCCGCAGAAGCAACTCCGCAGGAACCGCTTGCCGAGCACACGTACCGTGAAACCATCATCATCACGACCACCCTGGAGACATTTCCCGTCAATACGGATGATATTGCCTATATATTCCGCATGGGCGATGGGGTTTTCATACGGTTAAGGGATATGAAGGATATTAAGGAAAGTTACCAGACCAATTATTCGCTGAAGGATTTCGAAGCATTGCTCGACCCGTCAAAATTCTTCCGCATCAACCGCCAGATGACCGTCCATTTCCAATCCGTGGTTTCCTTCCGTCAGGAAACCGCCAAGACGTTGCTCCTTACGCTGGATCCGGAAATGTACCCGGTACGCAGCGACATACCTCCCGAACATATCAAGCTGACCGTGGTAAGTGAAAACAGGACGCCTAAATTCAGGCTCTGGATGAAACGGTAAAAACGCGGTACGTTACGTAGTTTAACTGTCCTTCTGTACAGTTTACCGCTGATTTCTTAGGTTTCACCGCAATTATCCATTACCGGTTTGACAAAACGGGTTTTCATATATACATTAGCCACTTCATAGCAACTTTCATTCGCAAAAAGTGAAGAGTGTTTTTCAAAAGAACGGTTACTAAAAAAGGTAACTGTTTTTTTGTTTCTATACTTATGGAACGGCGTAAATTCATTTTTTTGTACTTTTATAAGTGGTTTGCCGCAGCAAACCGAACCAAAACCTCCGAAACGCAGATTTTAAGGCTGAAAGCCGCCATCGGGAAAATAAACGCCCCGGATTTTTAAAGGAATGCACCGGAACAGCGGCTTAAACGCCCCGTTCTGAGCGCGGCTTTTTGCAAAGAATTACCGTAACCCGTTAATTCGTGGTGCCGATTGCCGTGTGAGCCCCTTAAAGGGAAAGCAGCCGGGCGACGGATTCTTAATATGAAAACCATGTATGAGAATAAATACCCGTTTGATTGGTTGGACGCTTTAATTGAAAAACTCAGATCTTTTCCGACCGAAAAAAACAAGGAACCGAATGACATCCGGATAAAAGGAATGGATTTGCTCTCCTGTGCGGAAAGGGAAGCCGGCAAACTTAAATTACGCATAAGGGGAGAAATCTTTATGTCCGCCGCCGCGAAGAAAAGCAGGAAGCTTGTCGCAAATTATTACCACGAGACCATTACCTGTTACATGAATGTACTGTATAACATCGGTCACGACAATGAAGTAACGGATGCAGCCCTCAAAAATATCTGTAGCGAACTGCACGGGAGACTGCGTTTCCTGCTTGATTTTCTCGAAAACCATTTTAGTGATTACCTCGGGCAGGACCGAATAGTCCCCCGGTATTATTTGCTGGATGCCAAGAAGAAATTACAGCTGCTGCTGGATGCAATTACAAAGCGGAACAGCAAAGTGCATTGCACCCATACGCAAAATGTGATCGGTATCGTATGCGAAACCGTATCCAAATTCATTTGTCAGTCCAAGTATCCCTATCCCGTTACCTACCGGTGTGTGGCGTACCGTCTGAACCTGCTTCGGAAAATCATGGAGCTGCCCGAATGGGAACCCGACAGGGAGGCCGGAAAATTTCCATTGGACAACCTGCTGCTGTTTATGAATTTCAACTCCAAGACCTACATAAGCTACCTTACCTGCTGTTTAGCAGAAAGTATCGGCAGTACGCCCGATGCGGACAAGGTCAGACTGCTTCTTGGTTATTATAAGGGATTCCGCCAGCTGCATAGCAACCCGAACGACGCTTTTAATCCCGAATACCACAACATTCTGGATGTTCTGGATAAATGGTTCGACGAAGAGCTTAACTATTTCCGTAAAATCGTATCGCTCGCCCCTGTCTGTAGCGGAACTCTGGAATCCGTGCCGATGGATAAAAAGAACCCTTCGCCGAAAAGTAAAGTGCTCTGTACCCTTTCCGGCGACCAGATCGCCCTGCTGCTGCGTGCTGCCGATGAAGTACGGATGCTCTCCGCACGCTCCCTTACGGCAGTATTCCGGAATATTGTCCCTCATCTCTCCACCCGGCAGACACCTGATCTCAGCTATGAATCCATACGCAGCAAATCTTACAATGCAGAACAAACCGATAAGGAGGTTACCATCCACACCCTGCGGCGGATGATCGAGAAAATTCAGGATTACTGACAAAAAGGCTTTTTGAAGCCTTTTTTTTGTACCCCCCCAATTTAGATAACCATAATCGATTTCCTGTCTACCGCATCCATACTATATTCCGGTAACATTTTACCCTCATCCGGCGGGGCACGAAAACGGGGTACGGAAAAAGTCGTGCTTTTCCAATATTGCCCTGCCGGCTTCCTTTGTCTGCATCCTTCGAAGGTTGTTTGGTAAAATTTTAAAAAGGAAAATCATGAGTATGAATATAGACCGTACGGAATTTATCGCATGGATGCAGCGGATCGTTGACCGGCTGGACATCCTCGGCGAAGCCGTCCGAAAACAGCAAAACAAGCTCAGTGCCTTTGACGGTGAGGAGCTCTTTGATAATCAGGATCTGATGGAACTGCTGAAAATCAGTCCGCGTTCCCTGCAACGCTACCGTTCATCGGGGCGGTTACCCTACTATACGATCAGCGGCAAGCTGTACTATAAAAATTCGGATGTACACCTGTTCATCAGGGAATATTTCAACAACCGGGTCATCCGTGAGAAGCCAAAGCCGGACAAATAATCCCCCTAAAAGACAAGTTGGCACAAGACCCCCAAGGGTAAACTAAATTCACGCAGTATAACAAAAAACCCGAATTATTATGAGTGATCAAACAACAAAAACGCAGGAAACGCCCGAACAGTTATCGGACATCCTATTGGTGCTGGATAAGGAAAAAATGAGGATCCGTGCCGTAAAAAGCATGGACGAAAACGGTACTATGGATACAGTGGCACCCACCAAGAAAAACCAGAACCAGTTTATGCGGGTGGACAGGCATGGAGATGTGTTTTCCAATTTCTTTTCCAATTTTTTCAGCCAGTTGAAAAACCCTACCAACTTCTCCTTCTTCAAAGTTCCTGCACCCATCGCTATTGATATGGCGGAACAAATGCAGAAACAGGTTAAACAGCCGACACCCGAAGGTGAAACACTGATGAAAGAACACGAAGTGAAAACAGAACAGCAGCAAAAACAGGAAAATCAAAATAATATGGAAACAACACAGACCACACCGGAAAGAAGCGAATACCGCTTTAAGCCGGAGCAGATCGATTGGGAAACAATGAAAAATCTCGGCGTAAGTAAGGAATATCTCGAAAAAAGAAACCTCATTGAACCTTTATTAAAAGGGCAAAAGACCAATGAGCTTGTATCTATAAGCATCAATTTCGGAGGGGTTGCTGTTCGTTCAGATGCCCGTTTATCCTTACGCAATACTCCGGAGGGTAATCCGGTGGTACTGGTACACGGTATCCGTGAAGCCCCTGAGCTACATAAAAAATTTTTCGGCCACGAGTTTACGGACGAAGACAAAAAGAACCTGCTTGAAACAGGCAATATGGGGCGTGTCGTTGATTTAACATACAAGACAGGAAATACAGTGCCGTCTATTATCAAAGTGGACAAACTTACCAAAGAACTTGTATCCGTACCAACAGCTTTTATTAACGTTCCTGATAAAATCGGCGGCAGGGAATTGGACGAAACACAAAAACAGACTATAAAGGAGGGTAACGAACTTAAATTAGACGGAATGGTTTCTGAAAAAGGATTTCCCTACAATGTTACTATACAGTACAATATAGATACCCGAAGACTGGACTTCAATTTTGATAACGCAATTGTCAACAAACAGGCACAGGATAATCAAAAAAGTCTTGAAGAAGTTCTGAAAGCCTTTAGGGGAAAAGAATTGACCGACGAAGAGCGCGACAAGCTGAAAGGCGGGGAATCCGTATTTATCGAACTGACGGATAAAAAAAACCAGCCCTACAGCGGTTATATCACGCTCAATAAAGAAACGGACAAACTATTTTTTGAATTTCCGAGCAAGTATAAAGAACGCGTGCAGGCTGCCGAAGCACATAAAACACAAACCGAGGTTAATTCAAAGGGCAAGACCAATGAAGCAACCAGGAATATCAACGAGCCTTTGAAATCCGGTCAGCAAAGGCCGAGAAATGAAAAGCAGCAGGAGCAGCAGAATAAGCCCAAAGCACCTGCTAAAACGCGAGGCAGAAAAGTAAGCTGATCATGAAAACAGTCATTGCAGAGAAACCAAGCGTAGCAAGGGAAATAGCCGGCTTGCTGGGCGCCGTTGAAAAGAAAGACGGTTATCTGAGCGGCAACGGTTATTATGTTACGTGGGCATTCGGCCACCTTATTGGATTGGGAATGCCGGAAGATTACGGAATTTCGGGATTTGACGGGGCTTCATTGCCCATACTACCGAACCCGTTTGTCCTGACCGTCCGCAAGGTCAGAAAAGACAAAGGTTATCAGGCTGATACAGGGGCAGTAAAGCAGCTGAAAGTCATCGGACAACTTTTTAAGCAAAGTGACAGCATCATCGTTGCAACCGACGCCGGACGTGAGGGCGAACTGATTTTTCGCCTTATTTACGAATATTTGAAATGCCGAAAACCCTTTGAACGGCTTTGGATCAGCTCGCTTACCGAAAAGGCAATTAAGCAGGGATTTGAGAACCTGAAAGACGGAAAAACATTCGATGGTCTGTTTCAGGCAGCGCAAGCCAGAAGCCGTGCCGACTGGCTGGTGGGTATCAATGCCACGCAGGCACTATCCGTTGCTGCGGGAAACGGCATTTATTCGCTCGGTCGTGTCCAGACACCTACGCTGGCTATGATCTGCAAACGGTACCTGGAACACAGCGCGTTCAACGTGCAGGACTACTGGCAGATTGCCCTGCAGCACCACGGGGAAGGCTCGGATTTCAAAAGCATTTCCAAAACCAAATGGAACCAGACGGATCAGGCAAAACAAGCCCTTCGTTCCATTGAACTCCACGGTAAAGCAGCGGTTAAAACCGTGGAACGTAAAACGGTCAATGAGCAGCCTCCCTTGCTGTTTGACCTTACCGGACTCCAAAAGGAAGCCAACAAGCGGTATGCATTCACCGCTGAGGAAACCCTTGCCATCGCCCAGGGCCTTTATGAAAAAAAGTTTATCACGTATCCCCGCACGGGCAGCAAATACATCCCCGAAGATGTATGGGCGGAGATTCCCGATCTTATAAAGGCTTTGCAGGACAGGGAAATCTGCGCGCAAGCTGCGGGCAGCTTAAAATGGGAACGCCTTAACAGGAGGATGGTGAACGACCTGCGAGTTACCGACCATCACGGTTTGCTCATTACCGGAAAAATCCCCTCGGCATTGTCCGCGAAGGAAAATGTGATATATGACCTGATTGCCGTCAGGCTGCTGGAAGCGGTTTCAAAGGAATGCCGCAAGGAAGTCACCAAAATCGAACTGACTGTAACGGATTTTGATTTTGTACTGAAAGGATGTACCGTTACAGCTCCCGGATGGCGTGCCGTACGCGGCAGCTTTTCAGATGATCCCGATGAGGAAATGCAGCAACTCCCGGAATTGAAAACAGGCGATGCCATCGGCATTAAAGCCGTTGAGCTTATCCGGAAACAAACCAAGCCGCCTGTCCTTTATACCGAAGCGGGGTTGTTATCGGCGATGGAAACCGCAGGCAGGCAAACCGATAATGAGGACCATCGAAAAGCTTTGGCGAACAGTGGCATCGGAACCCCGGCTACAAGGGCATCGATCATCGAAACGCTGTTTACGCGCAATTACATACAGCGGAAAAAGAAAGCTCTGATTCCGACGGAGAAGGGATTGCAGGTATATGAACTGGTCAAAGACCGTAAAATAGCGGATGTGGGAATGACCGCCGAATGGGAAATGACGTTGCATAACATCGAAAATAACGAAGCGGATGCGACCGCTTTCCATCAGGACATCGAAAACTTTGCTGCCACCATAACGCAGGAATTGTTGCAGACATCAATCGTCGACGAAAACCTGCCGATGCTCACTTGTCCGAGATGCAAAAAACAGCAACTGATTATCCGCGATAAGATCGTCAAGTGTCCGGACGAAGTTTGCCATTGGGTACAGTTCCGCAACGTGTGCGGCGTCCATATCGATATTGCCGATATAGAAAACCTTGTGGATAAAGGTAAAACTTCCCTTATCAAAGGAATGAAAAGCAAGGCGGGCAAGAAATTCGACGCGTACATCGTTCTGAAAGAAAATGCGGAAAGCGCTTTTGAGTTCGAAAAGAAACGATAAACGTTATCGCCGCGTATTGATTTAAAAAGTGAAGGCTCCCGTTGAGGAGCCTTTCCTTATTTTGACAGTTATTTTTTATCCGCTGCAACCGAATCCTTACGGAATTCCTTCAAAAGTTTTTCCAGTTCCAGCGATGCCTTGCGTGCCCTTGTCCCGGCTGCTTTGTTTCCTTTTTCAGCTTGCAGGTCCGCATCTGTTTTAAATGCTTCAAATGATGCGGCGATTTTTTCGTTAAGTTCTTTCATCTGTAAATATTTTATGTTTCAATTGTAAAAATAGGCTTTTTTCTTAAAGCTGCCGCCTGTTATCGGGCAAAATAAAGCCTTGTACCGCCAAAGAAAACCATTTCACCGATACCCCACGGTTACCTCCTTAATTTCAGGTTTTTAAACAAATTTTAATATGAGTCCACAACAAAAAGACCTGTCTTATTTCCGGCTGACGCTGCAAGAACTTTTAAACGAAAGTTTTCCCGAAAAAGCCAACGACCAAAAATTCATCGACCAGCGGACCTCCTGGGCTGCCAATGCCTATGAGGGGGCGTTCCGCAGCGGGAACCCCATCTCAGAATGCGACCGCATTGCCAATTACATATTGTTCGATGGTTTGCACTTCTCCAGGTTCGATACCGTTTTCCAGGTTGTCTGTAATGAGTTTGACACGCTGATGGCGGATGAAGAACTGCGTCCGTTCGCGCTTCAACTATTCCCTGTCTGCGAGCCTGTATTTGCCCGCTATGAATTAACCGATGATTTCGCCTACGGTTATGAGTTTGACCAGCTCTACACCGAATTGACCGGGATAATCGCCATATGGATTGAGGAACATGGGCTTCAGTAAAAAGCAGCACCTCCTGCAAAATATCGAAGCCCTGCGGATTGCATTTACATTAGAACGGGAGAAACGGAAAGCTACCGCAGGGGAAAGACTGTCAATGATGCAATACAGCGGATTTGGCGGTCTTAAATTCGTTCTCAACCCCATAACGGAAGGCACAGACATCAACCATTGGCGGAAAAACGACCACGATCTTTTTCCGATTACCCGTGAACTCCACCAGTTATTAAAAGAAAATTCCGACGACGAAAAGCAATACCGCAGGTATGTGGACAGCATGAAAAGTTCCGTGCTGACAGCGTTTTATACACCGCCCCAGGTCATTGACGCAATTTCCGAAACCCTGCGCGAAAGCGGTGTGAAGATCAATAAATTCCTCGAACCCTCCGCAGGTACCGGTTCATTTATACAATCCTTTTCAGAAAACCGGCAAGCCAAGGTTACCGCCTATGAAAAAGATCTGCTGACAGGCAAAATGTTAAAACACCTTTATCCCGAAAGCAGCATCCGCATAAGCGGTTTTGAGGAAATCCCCGACAAGGAACAAAGCAGCTATGATGTCGTTGCAAGCAACATTCCCTTTGGCGATACCTCCGTATTCGACCTTTCGTATTCCCGGAGCAAGGACAATGCAAAAGTACAGGCAGCCCGAAGCATACACAATTACTTCTTTCTCAAAGGAAACGATATGCTCCGTGAGGGCGGTTTGCAGGCGTTCATTACCTCACAAGGCATATTGAACAGCCCGAAGAACGAACCGATACGCAGGGCGTTAATGGAGAACAACAATTTGGTTTCGGTTGTCCGGTTACCCAACAACCTGTTTACGGAATACGGAGGTACGGAGGTCGGAAGCGATTTGATCGTCCTGCAAAAGAATACGGCAAAACAGGGACTGACCGAAACGGAAGAACTCTTTTGCCAAAGCAAGCAGACCAAATACGGCACGCCGAGCAATGCCTTTTTCCGCAATGGTTCAAGGGTTATCCATACAGACCGTAAAATTGATACCGACCCATACGGACAACCTGCAATCATCTATACCCATAAAGACGGCGTGGACGGTATTGCCAAAGATTTGAGGCAAATGCTTTCCGAAGATTTTGGAACGCACCTGAATCTGGCTTTGTATAACGGCGAAAGCAACGATGAACCGGTGATCCAAATTCCGGTAACTCCAACGGTTACGCCTCCGGTAACAGAACCCGTTATCGTTCAACAAAAGCCGAAACCTGTTCCAGTACCTGTAATTCATCGGGAAAGTCCGCAGGAATTGAAGCAGTTGAGTATTTTTGACCTTTTTGAAAATCCGGATGAACCTCCGGTTGTCAGTGCACCGGTTAAAAAAGCCGCAGTTGCCAAAAGGAAAACCAAAAAGAAAAACAACCGTCCGGCAAACCGCCAGACCAACCTGTTCAGCGATGCGATGCAGCAACCTTATACACCGCCGAAACCCAACGGAACTGTGAACGGCAAAAAACAGGAAGCCTTCGGCGACCTGTTTTCACAAACAAACGGGAATGGTCGGGCGGAAACGCCTGCCATTGGCAATCTCGCAATCAATACCATTCCCGAACCTGCTCCGTACAGCAGCGAACTGCAACCGTTTCACCGAAACGACAGCCTTGCCGTGGATAACGGCTGGGTCGGTCACCTGCAAGACGTAGATACCAAGGATGGTACGGCTGTTTTCCACCCATTGCAACTGCCGTCCTTACAGAAAGCAAGGGCTGAAGCGTATATCGGGGTGCGTGATGCTTACCAACGGCTTTACGACAAAGAAGCTGAATTATACACCGAGCATAAAGACGAGAGAGAAACCCTTAACCGTCTGTATGATGCTTTTGTCAAAAGATACGGAAACCTCAACGATGCCAAAAATATCGAACTTATCAAAACAGACAGTGCCGGTAAGGAAATGCCCTATCTGGAGCGTGTTGTCGGCGGTGTGATACATAAAGCCGACATATTCAACCACCCGGTAAGTTTTTCAACCGCCACCGTAGCAACGGACAATCCCGAAGAAGCCTTATCGGCTTCGCTGAACAAATACGGGGTTGTGGATCTGGACTATATGTCCGAAATCAGCGGTATGCCCGCCGATGCTTTGAAAGAAGCCCTGCACGGCCGCATCTACTATAATCCATTGCAAAAGGAATATGAAATATCCGAACGGTGGGTTGCCGGGAACGTAGTCGAGAAAGCCCAAGAGGTCAGAACATATCTCGAAAGCTATCCCGATGATTCCCGGGCTAAAGAAAGCCTTACCGTATTAGAGGAAGCACGACCAAGGCGCATCGAATTTGAAGAACTGGACTTTAACCTTGGTGAACGCTGGATACCCCCGCGGATTTATGCCCGCTTTGCATCGCATCTTTACAATACCGAAGTAAGCATCCATTATGCCGATAGCGCCGATGACTTTTCCGTAACCTGCAAAGAGAAGAACGTACAAATCAGGGATAAGTATGCTGTCAAAGCCGAAAGCCGGACGTATGACGGGATTGCCCTGCTTAAACACGCACTGGTTAACACCGCACCGGACATTACCAAAAAGATCAAGGTAGACGGCAAAGATGCCAAGGTAAGGGATATGGAAGCCATACAAATGGCAAACAACAAGATTGACGAAATCCGAACCGAGTTTACCGACTGGCTGCACGCCCAGAACGACGACTTCAAAAAAAGGCTGACCGACCAATACAACGATACCTTTAACTGTTTCGTCCGCCCCAATTTTGACGGAAGTCATCAGGATTTCCCGGGATTAAACCGTCAGGGATTAGGTATTGAAGAACTTTATTCCAGCCAGAAAGATGCGGTATGGATGCTCAAACTTAACAATGGAGGAATCATCGACCACGAGGTCGGTGGCGGAAAAACGTTGATAATGTGTACAGCCGCACAGGAAATGAAGCGTCTGGGCTTAGCTCACAAGCCAATGATTATCGGCTTGAAAAGCAACGTACATGAAATAGCAAAAGCCTACAGGACCGCCTATCCGCATGCAAAAATATTATTTCCCGGTAAAAATGATTTTACTCCTAAAAAACGCCTGCGGATTTTTGGCGATATAAAAAACAACGATTGGGATTGCGTGATACTGACACACGACCAGTTCGGGATGATCCCCCAATCGCCCGAGATACAAAGAGAGATTCTCCAGGACGAATTAGACAGCGTGGAGGAAAACCTTGACGTTATGCGAAGTCAGGGCGATGACATAACACAATGGATGCTTAAAGGAGCGGAAAAACAAAAGGAAAACCTCGAAGTAAAGCTCAAAACCCTGCAACACGATATTGAAAACCGCAAAGATGATATTGTGGACTTTAAAATGATGGGGATAGATCATTTATTTGTGGACGAAAGCCATCAGTTCAAAAACCTGAGATTTAATACAAGGCACTCACGGGTATCAGGATTGGGCAATCAGCAAGGCAGTCAAAAGGCACTAAACATGCTCTTTGCCATCCGTACCATACAGGAGCGTACGCAGGCAGATCTGGGTGCAACCTTTCTTTCGGGTACAACAATTAGTAATTCCCTTACCGAATTATACCTGCTTTTTAAGTACCTGCGGCCACGGGCTCTGGAAAAACAAGGCATCAATTGTTTCGATGCCTGGGCAGCAATCTATGCAAAGAAGACAACCGACTATGAATTTTCAGTAGCAAACAATATCGTAGCAAAAGAGCGTTTCCGGTACTTTATCAAAGTTCCGGAGCTGTCGCAATTCTATTCCGAAATAACTGATTACCGTACGGCTGAGATGATCGGCATAGACCGCCCCGAAAAGAATGAGGTACTGTATAATATTCCACCCACTCCCGATCAGGAAGAATTTATTCAAAAGTTGATGGAGTTTGCCAAATCTGGTGATGCCACATTATTGGGTAGGGAACCGCTTTCAAAAACGGAAGAAAAGGCTAAGATGCTTATTGCCACGGACTATGCCCGTAAGATGTCACTGGATATGCGGATGATAAGCGGTAAGTACGAAGACCATCCGGATAACAAGGCTTCACACTGTGCCCATACCATTGCAAAATATTACAGGCAGTTCAACACCCAGAAAGGAACACAGTTCGTATTCTCTGATTTGGGAACGTATAAGCCGAACGAATGGAATATCTACTCCGAAATCAAGCGTAAGCTTGTGGAAGACCACGGCATACCCGCCCATGAAATCCGATTCATACAGGAAGCACGGAATGACAAGCAGCGGGAACAGTTCATCAAGGATTTAAATTATGGTAAAATAAGGGTAATAATGGGTTCTACCCAGAAACTGGGGACCGGTGTAAATGGACAAAAACGTGCGGTAGCGGTTCATGACCTTGATATACCGTGGCGACCTTCCGATCTTGAGCAAAGACATGGGAGGGGTATCCGCACCGGCAATGAGATTGCCAAGCACTTTGCAGGCAATAAAGTGGCTGTATTTGCTTACGCGGTCGAAAAGTCCCTTGATAGCTACAAATTCAATTCGCTGTATAATAAGCAGCTTTTCATCGGACAACTTAAAAGCAACACTTTAGGTAAACGGACCATAGATGAAGGCGGCATGGATGAACAATCGGGAATGAATTTCTCAGAATATGTGGCAATCCTTTCGGGGAATACCGACCTGCTGGACAAAGCCAAACTGGAAAAACAGATTGCCGGACTGGAGAGTGAAAGACAATCGTTCAACCGTTCCAAATATAGTGCTAAGTCTAAATTGGAAAACTATACGGAAGAATTTAACCAGGCCAAATCCCGCCTGAACCGAATGACAACAGATTGGGATAATTTACAGCAACGCATACAAAAACGGCAGGACGGCAGAATTTTAAACCTTGTTCAGTTGGACGGTTTATCGCCCAATGCGGATATAAAACAAATCGGCACAAAACTCAATCAGCTTGCGGACAAATCCCGTACAGGAGGTGATTATGAAGAAATCGGAAGTCTTTACGGTTTTCAGCTTTTGGTAAAAACGGAAATGTCGCAAAAAGACGGTGTGGATATACGTGTAAACCGGTTTTTTATACAAGGCGAGGGGAACATTAAGTACAATCACAATTTCGGAGTGATTGCCAAAGACCCTGAAACTGCTTCTTTAAACTTTTTGAGGGCATTGGAAAAACTACCGTCATATATAGCAAAAGAACACGAAGCCATTTCCAAATATCAAAAGGATATACCGACACTGCATGAGGTGGTCAATGGTATGTGGTCAAAGGAAAACAGGCTGAGCGAACTCAAAACTGAGCTTGCCGCCGTAGAACGCAAAATACAGCTTTCCCTTACTCCGGAACAGGCAGACAAACAGGAAGAACAAGACGAAGATTTAATTGAGGAAGCAGTTGTTCTTAGCGAAACCGTGAAACCGGAGAAGCTGGGTATGCGGATATAACTAATATTGATAATCAAATAAAATGAAAAACTTAAAAACACCCATTACCTATTACGGGGGAAAACAAAGGCTGGTATCCACGATACTACCGCTTATACCGGAACATACTACGTACGTCGAGCCCTTTGTGGGCGGTGGCGCTATATTCTGGGCAAAACCACCGAGCAAAGTTGAAATCATTAACGATTACAACCGCGAGCTCATCAATTTTTACGAGGTCTGCAAAAACGAATTTATCGAACTCGAAAAGATGATACGTATCAGCCTGCATAGCCGTTCGCTCCATGCTGACGCGACAGTTATGTATGAAAACCCACATTTGTTTACACGCATTCAACGAGCTTGGGCAGTGTGGGTTTTATCTTCGCAAGGCTTCGCTTCTAAACTTGATGGTCCGTGGGGATATGATATACGAACTAATACCATGCCTGATATGATGAAGGCAAAAAGAGACAATTTTACGGAGAAACTGGCAATAAGGTTGCAAAACGTTCAGATCGAAAACACGGATGCCTTACGTATTATCCGCAGCCGTGACTATGAGAAAGCGTTTCAATACTGTGATCCACCTTATTACAACAGCGACTGCGGTCACTATGATGGTTATTCAAAGGAAGATTTTGAAATGCTGTTGAAAACCTTGGAGAATTGCGAAGGAAAATTTTTGCTGTCTTCCTATCCCAGCGATGTTCTGAAAACCTACACAACAAAAAATAATTGGTACGATCAAAGGTTGGAGCAATCAGTGAGCGTTACAAAAACGACCCGAGGACAAAAGAAAAAAATTGAAGTTCTAACCGCGAATTATGACCTTAAAAATCCCCGTCAGAATCCTGTCCTTATCGGTTAGGAAAAATAAAAAGCAACCTGCATCTACATTTGCAGGTTGCCAAAAATTACACTTAAAACTACAATATTATGTTCTGTATATCATGGTAAAAGTCAATGAGCCGGTTACTTCTATGTTGCCGGCATTGTCCGAGTTGACCTTAATGTTATTGCTGCTTTCGGGCAGCTTCGCATAACCGGGGGTAGTCGGTGGTGACGGATAAACGAGCGTGATTGGTAGCCGGTGCCGGAAGCACAACGCGCACTGCGATCCGAAGTAATTTAAAGCTTCTTCATTCATATCATCCAGAAAAACTTCCTGCTCCGGCGATAACGAAAAATTGCTAACAATCCAGCTGCTGAAATCTGCTTCGATAGCAGCTGCCTGAACAAATAATGCAGCGTCTGAAAGTGCATATAATTCTTCGAGTTTGTCCTGAACTCCCTGCGGTGTAAACGGGTATAATGTTGCCATAAGGTATTGGTATTTAGGTTAATTAATATAATATAGTTCAATAAAGTTAATAAATTTTCTTTATATTTAATGTCTGATTGTACAAAAAACCTTACTTATGGAAACACAATTACTTTACAGAAACAAAGGTTTCAGGATTCTTGCTGCCCTTGTCGCATCCTACTACATCTTATTCCATGGGCGGTCACCGGACTTTATAGGAGAACTTAAAAACCCTGTCTTTTACATCGCCTTCACGGTTAGTTTTGCAATTGCATTACTATTGGTAACCTGGGTGCATTTTGTAACTACTTCGCTGGATGCCCGATTTGACTGGCACATGGCTCCCAAAGCACGGCTTTTCCGTCAGTTCGTGTTCGGTATTTTGGTTCCGTTGGTCTTCGATTTTACGTTGATGTCTGTCTATTTTTACTTTATGGGCACCAGTATTTTTGATAACGGATTCATGCGTTATGATTTTCCCATGATCATATGCTTTGTAGTTATGCTGAATCTCTATTATACCATTTACTATTTCTTTCTTGCAAGTAAAATTGAGTATGAAAGGGAAAAACTTAAAGCCAAAGGAAATACCGATTCTGCCAATATACTTGTGGTCAATTACGAGGAAGATATAGAATGGGAGGACAAGAAAAAGGAGGTTTCGGGACTCTTCCCCGAAATTGAAGACGGAACGTGCATAACAGACTATGCGCTTTTCTTCTACGCAAGTGACAAATATGTGTATATGGTTAATTATAAAGAGGAGGAAATCCTTATTAACTGGAATTTGACCCGGTTGACGGAAGTACTGGCGGAAGTTGATTTTTTCCGGATTAACAGGTCAGTAATTATCAACAGTGCGCTGCTTTGCGATTATATGAACGGAGAAAAACGGGATACCCTTTCTCTTGAATTTCGGAGTAGCTATTGGTCGCTTATTGACAGGTATGGTCAACAAAGATTTACCGTAACCAAGAATTATGTTCCGGCTATTATTTCGTATTTCGACGCTCCTTAAGATATTTTTAACATAAAAACACAATTTACAGCCACCCTTTTTAACATTTTTTTATGTTGTTTCGTCGGAAAAATTGTTGTTTCGTCGGAAAATGATGCGATTTCGTCGGAAAATGATGCGATTTCGTCGGAAATTTGTGTTATTTCGTCGCCGACGAAATAACACAGCCCAGTAAAAGCGTTGTCTTTTTGCAGACTCGTCGGATTTGTCATGTCATCTCACTCCAAACTATTGTTTGATGTTTTTTTAACATATAACTTTACCATACAGACATTTACAAAAATTTGCATGGTGGAAAATCAAAAATGAAAGCTCACATTCATTTGCGGAAAAATGATCCACCACTGTAACGGTTCCTAAAGAAAACCGAAGCCCCGTATCCGATTTTTTGGATCTACTAAAGTATATCAATTTAACCTGTGCCGGACTGTGCAAGAAACCCATAGACCTACCTCCATTTTGTCTATGCCTTGGCAGACCACTTCGCGGACTGTGTCCGCTAAAAAATAGTATAAACTTTATAGCAATTCAGTATGAAAAAATTAATTTTTACCTTGATGGCTGCATCATTCATCTTTGTTTCCTGTGATTCAGAGTCCGTAACCAATGAAGCCGATAATCAAACAGCACAAGACAATAAAGTTGCCGGTAAGGCAACAGCCGGATTAGAGAATTTGAGAAACTCGGCACTTGCGGATATTAACCAGGGAGGAACCGTTTATTATGACAACCAAAGGGGTGTAACCTTTACAACAAGCACACGGGGTTCCATCGTGATACCGCCGGGTTCAATCTCGACGAATGATGGAAAACCGATTAACGGAAACATCAAAATTGAATATATGGAGATCTTTAACCGTGCTAAAATGGTGGTAACGAACAAACCTACAGTTGCAAACTTACCTACGGGAGATAAAGGATTTCTTGTTACAGGAGGGGAATTCTACCTGGATATAACCTACAATGGGCAACAGGTTGAAATTGTTACCCCGATAAAAGTGAATATCAACACAGCCAATTCGAATGCAAATCCGTTAAATATGGTATTATGGAACGGTGCCATTGATCCCAACGGCGACTTAACCTGGGATGGGGCAAGTACCCAGGATCTCGAATTTGCGGTGGATGGTGCCGTATTTGGTGGAAAAGGAGGAACAGCCATTTATGATGTGCTTATCAAAGATTCAGGAAGTTTTGGGTGGTGCAATATCGACAGGTTATCAACCTGGCCGGGAACTAAAGTAAAGCTTAAAGTAACACCACCGGCTGGATTTGACCAAAGCAACTCGTCCGTTTATTTGGCAGTAGAGGGTGAAGACAATATGCTTGCACAATTTGATATGTTCGACAGCTCTACCAACACGTTTGAGGAACATACGGGACTTGTTCCGGTAGGTTTGGACTGTCACATTATTTTTGTAGGGGAACAAAGCGGTAACTACGTGTACTATATCCTCTCGACAGCGATTTCCAGCACAGGTACATATACCGTACCATCAAGCAGCTTAATAACTACGACAAGTTATTCGCAGGTGGAGACTGCTATTCTGGCGTTGCCTTAAATAAGAAAAAGAAATCTCACCGATTTATTCGATGATTAACCCTAAAATGAACGGTCAAATTTAAAGACCGGAGACGACGTATCCGAATTTCGGATCTATTGAAGTTGTAACTGTTTAACCATTTTGGATTGCACAAGAAACCCATGGACATTTTTTCTGTCTATGCCTTTGCAAACCTTATTGCGGTAAGATACTGCAAGAAACTATTTATTAATTTTTATAGTAATTTAAATGAAAAGAATTAAACTTGCCGTAGCAGCTTTGGTTATTGCTGCCGGCGCATTCGGAACTTATGCATTTACTAATGCAAATGCTGATACTGAAAAAGCAGCTCAAACCTTATGGGTAATTGGAAAATCTGGTGACAACTACATTGTTTCTGACAACCCAGATGATGCTGGACCATGTAATGGTACATTGGATCCATGTGAAATTTTCACTAATGAAACTCCTGATGCAAATCATGAATTAACACCGGAGCAAATGGAAAATTCGCGAATTGACGGTTATCAGAATTTATAAAAATTTACAATATGAGGTGTCAGAAAGGTAACTTTCTGACACTTCTCTTAAATTACAATAGACCCTCAATTGTTTGGATCAACGTGTCTTTGGAGAAAAGATTCTCTGTATTATTATACAATATTTTACCATCCTTAAATAAACTTACCATAGGAAATCTATTAATATTATTTTCAATAAATAATGGATGTTTTATTCCTAAAGCACCAGCAAACAGATTGATAGAATTTGGAGAAATAGAAGTGTAATGGTTCGTTTTTACTGATTTTAACCAAAAATCATACTTTCTGTCTATTGATATTGCCATAAACAGAACTCTATTGTTGTTTTTAAAATGATTTTTTACTTTCGAAATTACATTTTGATATAGTCGAGTACAGGGTGTACATCCTGTATAATAAAAATCCACAAACACTATTTTGTCCTTGAAGTCAGCTATATTAAGTATATAGGATTCATCATTTATGTCAAAAAGAGTATAAGCATTTGATGCCAATTTTGTACCTTCTACTAATTGTTTGAGTTTTTCATACTCAATTTTTCCTTCGTGTGAAGTAAAATAAATTTCCGAATCAACAATAATACTATCTATTTGTTCAGGTAATGTTGCCTGCTTTATAAAGTAGGTCAATAAGGTTTCCCTTAGCTTACCTTGTGCGTTGTTTTTTATATAATTATACACATTAATAGCATTCTTATTAGGAAACTTTAAATCAGCAATAGTTTTGTGATAATAATACAAATACTCTATACCTGTCATAGAAATTTGAAAACCATCCGTTTGAAATAATGTATCATCATTTAATCTCAGACTTTGCTCTAAATTTAATAGTGCAGCTTCCTGTTCCTGTGCTGTTTTTTGCGAATATCTATTTTTAAATTCCTTTATTGTTGTAAGGTAAAAAAGTCGTCCATATTTATATAAAATATCACTTTTTAAAGCGTCATAAATAGTTGGAGGTAATTCATCTTTTTGTGAAGAAAGAATCTGTAATTTTTTTTCTGTCCCTTCGTTAGTCGAGATAACATAGGAAAAGTTTTGATCGAAGTATCCATTGCCTTTGGAGAATTGTGCCTGATATGATTTAATCAAATCAGGTGATTGCAATTCTGCTTGAAGAATATATTTATTCTTCCCTTTACCATCAAAAGTGTATTGGGATAAAACACTTACTTTGACAGCAGTATTCTCTATTTTACAAATAATACTGTCGCCAGCTTCCCAAAGAAAAGGAATTGAAATAGGTCGACTGATTATCGTTTCACTTCCTGAATCTTCCCTTTTATTGTCATAAATGAATGCCTGCCAATAGCCCATTTGCCGGCTAACGGGAATATTAAAAGTAAAGATGCCATTCCTATTCTTTGTGGCTTGATATCTTGTATGTTCATCATTATCCCAACGACGGATATAAGTTTCTAAAAAAATCGTATCTCTTTCAGTACTGTTTAAGAGATCAATTCCGATCCGGATCGAATCTTGTATGGCTTTGGAATGGCATTGTACTTTCGTAAAACCGAAAGACAGATTAAAGAAAATAATGTATAATATAATTAATTTTTTCATGGTGCTTAACGTGGATTTTGTTCAAGTCCGCTACTTTGGGTTTCTTCTTCCGGAATTGGGAAAACGTACTTATTATCATTAGGTGAGAGCGTATGCTCTACGGAGTTGATCACTCTACTTAAAACAGTTTGAAAACGACTATCTTTATTTAAACGTCGTAGATCCTCCCACCTTAGATTTCCAACACCTACTAATTCTTTTCGGCGTTCTCGAAGAATTAATTTTAATAGGTCTTCTCCTTTTATATCAACATATGGAATGAAGGTGCCACTGCTGTAACGATTAGATAAAAGTTGGTTTATCGCGTCTAACGCAACCTGATCGTTACCTATTCTAACTGCTGATTCTGCCAATATCAGATAGATTTCGTTGTTTGCAATGCCACAGAAAGAAGCTAAAGAGCCTGTGTATGCACCCCGGTATTTGTATGCGGTTCCCGAAGCAATAAAAAAAGTACTCTGGCGTAGATCGTTTTCATCGTATTGCTGAAACAGCTCATTTGAAACAAAACCATTTGACCTGTTATATGGTAAAACCATCGTTTGCCTTTCCGTACTGGCAAAAAATAAAATTTCTGGATGATTGTAACCTCGACTCTCAAAACAATAGGTACTATTCCTGTTGATATATGGACTATTAAAATCTAATAGGGCTGGATTTAGATTTAATGATTCGTCTGCATATTTGAATGCATTCATGTATTCCTCCATAACCAGATTTACCTTAGCTAATAAGGCAGTTGCTGCTACTTTGTTTGGTCGGCGGTTGTGTTTGCCTTGTGTCGGTAGTAAGCTTATTGCTTTATCAATGTCTTTAAGTATGAATTGATAAGTATCTTCTACATTTGAACGTTGGTATATTATATTTACATCTGAACTTTCCCGTAATGGTAAACCAAGATCTGAAGATGATCTTTGTGAATCATAAGTTTTGCAGTAAATCTGTGCCAGATTGTAAAATGATATGGCTCTATAAAAATAGGCTTGACCTAATATATTATTGTATTCTTCCTGGTTAGTGCTTAATTTTTGTTCATTATTATTTAACCCCTCTATAACTGCATTTGATTTAAAAATAATAGCAAAAAAATTATTCCACGCAGCCGAAACCCCGTTAACCCATACCTCCTCATTCCAAGAATAAATATTTCTTGTTTCTTCCTGTTCAGAATTAAATCCTGTATCTTCAAGATAGAAATCATCTGCACTAACTAATCCTTCATTTGAGAATACGTTATGTGTCCGAGCCTGATAATCAAGTATGGCCTGAAAATCAATTAAAGTTTCCGGTACAACATAGTCTTTTTGACTTTTTTCTGCCAACCAATCGTCTGTATCACAGCCGTAAAAACTAAGTGCAACTAATATATATAGTATTATTTTTTTCATTTTTGACAATTTAAAAGCCAATATTTATTCCTGCTGCTATTGAAAACCTGTTATTATACATAGTATTAAGACCGCCCGATGCAATTTGTGGGTCTAACTTCTGATCATTAGCTCGCCATAAAATCCCAAGATTGTTCATAAATGTATACACAGAAAGGTTATTTAATTTGAGCTTTGATGCTGTTTCTTTTGGAAAACTATATGACAATCTGATATCCTGTAAACGGATATGATCTCCTTTTAAAACGAGTATCTCAGAATATTTGTAAAATGTATTCCTACTGGAATTTGCGGGGTAAATCACGGAAGGTACGTTTGTAGTTAATTCATCGCCCGGATTCTGCCAACGTTTATTATAATCATCGTACTGCCCTGTATAAATTATGTCCGAATAATTTAGTGCAGTGCTCATGTTTCTGAAATAATAACCTAATTGGAATGATATATTTAAGGAAAGAGTAATCCCCTTATAGCTGAAGTCATTTCTTAGTGTACCAAAATGCGTAGGTCTTCGATTGCCATGGTAGACTAAACTGTCCGAGTCGAAATTATTGATAATACCTGTATAGTCTTTGCTGATTTCGCCATTTAAATATCCCATTGGATCACCATTCTCGGGATCTAAACCCATCCATTTGTAACTAAACACTCCATACATAGGCTTTCCAATAACCATTGGTGTACCTTGAAAGGAACTGGCTGTAGGTTTCGGATCATATTTTACAATTTTATCCCTAAGATGACTATAAATCAATGTTGTATTCCATTGAAATGGGCTAACTATATTTCGTGTTGTTATATTAATATCAACTCCTTTATTTTTTACGGTGGCTGCATTTGACGTGTAAGTTAGGAAACCAGTCTGTGGAGCAAGCGGGGATGGTTGTAATAGGTCGATACCGTTTTTATTATAAAACTCAATCGACGCGGTAATTCTGTTATTTTTTGTTGCCAAATCAATACCAAAATTTATATTTTTAACACGTTCCCAAGAGATATCAGTATTAGGTGCAGTAAGTTGCGCAATAACGGGGTCGGGGTCAGTAGGCGCCTGGGAATAAATACCCATTAGTTGAGAAGCGATATTGCCAATATTTCCATTATATCCGTAGCTCGCCCTAAATTTCAAAAATGGTAGGTTTTCGCTATTATAGAAGCTTTCATCCGAGACAGTCCACCCAATTCCGGTAGACCATAAAGGGGTGAACCGCCTATTAGCGTTTGTTCCAAAGAAATTTGAACCGTCTTTTCTCGCACTGAAATTGAAGTTATATCTATTCTTAAATGTGTACCCACCATTAAAATAGTAGGAAAGAAATCTTTGTGTATATCCTGATACAGTACCTTCGGGAGATGGAATTAGCGCCCATCCAGATGGGTTGATAGGATAGGTTTCGGTAAAATCTAAACCCATATTGGAGGTGCCGAATTGGTCATCATAACCATAAGAAACCCGCGAATCTCCGGAAGATTTTATTTCACGAACCTCTGTGCCTAAAATTGCGTCGATCTGATGGTTATTAAGAACTTGATTGTAAGATAACTGACCTCTATAATTCTGGGTAGTTGCCCGTTGGTTGTTCAGATTAAGTATTCCTCCCTCCGGAAAGATAAAATTTATCGTTCCGTCAGTTTCATTATATTGTGCGTATTGATTAATTAAGTTGCGAACATAATAAGAGTCTATCGATTGATGATTTCTACTGAAAGTATTTTGATTTTCATTTTGATAAAACCCTTCAGCATGTAAAAATGGTCTAATAGCGTATTTAAGTGATGTTCTGACAAGAAAGTTATTGACTTTATCCTGATCATCTGCCATGTGTATTTCGTCAAGGGGACGTAATTTCCAATCATAAAAGCCTCTGTTTTCCATTTCCTCTATGTAGGATTTTCTTAAAATTCTGTCAATAGCAAGAGCATTACCACGTTCATCAGCCAGACGCGCATAAGGAAGTATTCTTCCGTATCTATTATTTACGCCCATCATTCCATTATACATATAGTCGAGGTTGTAATTGTCCGTTGTATTGGTACTGTAACTCAATTGTGTATTTAAAGTGAGTTTTGGAGTTATATTATAAGAATTATTTGCATTTATGGTAATGCGGTCAAAACCTTTATTTATTACGTTCTCTTTGTTATGGTCTGCGCCAACTGAAAAGAAATAGGCACTTTTATCAGTTCCTCCCCTTAACGATAAATGATATTGTTGTTTTACCGCATTTTGATGAACATACTTGTCATAATCCTTACGGACATCCTGATTTTCTAATGTTGTAATGATAGTTTCAAGTTCATTATCGTAAATAATATTACCTCTATGCTTTGCCAATGCTTCGACAACAGGTGACAAGGCGGTCATGACCGAAGTATTATTTATATCCGCATCAAAAAAACCACTATTGAAAAGTGTTCTTTCAATTTCTATGTAGTCTTTAGAACTTATGTAAGCTTTATTTCCAAAAATATCAGGCTTACTTACTGTATTTATGCTGCTATTGAAATCAATTTTTAGAGGCTCGTTACGTTTTGCACTTTTGGTCGTAATGACAATAACGCCATTAGCAGCCCGTGCTCCCCAAATGGAAGCAGCGGAGGCATCCTTTAGAATAGTAATGTTCTCGATATCATTAGGATTGATGTTATGCAAAAAACCTTCATAAGGAAAATTATCTACGACAATTAAAGGTTCCTTTGACCCTTGAATTGTACTTTGCCCTCTAATGTTAATCCCTAATTCCCGTCGAGATGCCGGGTTATTGTTTATTGGAGCGGTGGACACTCCGTTAAAGAATAGCCCCGGAGCCATTCCGTCCAATTTCTCCAATATGTTCGTTGCAACCCTTCTGTTAAGGGTTGCATTATCTATCTGCGAGAATGAACCCACAGCCCGCTCCCTTGGCAAAGTCTGATAACCTGTATTGACATGCACTTCTTCAAGCTTCGCATATACCGCTTTCAGTACCACGTTCAATTCCTGATTCTCAGCATGTAATTTCAGGGATTCATAGCCGATCAGCTTAAAGATGATCTCCGAGTCAAGTGATAGCACAGGGATTTCGTAATAGCCATCGGTATTAGTGCTCGTCATTTTTCTCGCTGTTTCCACAGTAACGCCTGCAAGGGGATTACCAATGCTGTCGCGTACGCGGCCACGTATGGTTTGCTGTTGCATACCCGGTTGCACGTTGGTATTTTGTGGTTTGGGTTTGATACTGATAACCCGTTCTTTTACGGCATATTCCAAAGGCTGCCCTTTAAAAACCATCGGTAAGACCTCATAAATATCCTTGTCTTTTACCGAAAGCGTTACAGGCTTGGAATCTGCAAGATGATTTGCGTTGTAAATAAAGGCAAACCCGCTCTGTTCCTGTAACTGCCTGAGTACCGATGTCAGTGCTTGTTCCTTAGCCGTCAGTGTGATGTTCTGGGCAACGGATGCCGCTGAAACGCATATATTTAAGGCAATGGTAAACAGGAACGTAAGCCTCATGGTTAATAATAATTTGTTAGGATTCTGTCTGCCATAAAAGGGGAAGCTACGTCCATAGAGCTTCCGCTTCTTGGCAAGAAGGTTAAATTTCATACATTTGTAAAGCTTGGTTAATAAAAGTAGTACTGCAATTCGATTTTTATTGTTCCCGGCAGCAGCCGTAAGTGTTCGTAGCACCTACGGCTTTTTTATTGCCGGGTTCCAAACACATGAAGTCTTAGTGGCTCACGATTACCCTCCTTCCGCTTATCGTAAATTTCATATTAGTCTGCTGCTCCAGGGCAAATAAAACCCCTGAGAGTTTAATGTCGCGCGGTATCGCTCCTGATAGGTCTTTTGTATCGGGTAGTATTTCAACTCCTGTAAATTCCACGTCGTACCAGCGTTCCAGCTGCCTTACCGTATGGCGGATGTTCTGCCTGTCCAGTACGATCAAACCTTCTTTCCACGCTACAAAATCTTTTGTTTTCACCTGCTTCACGAGAATCTTACCGCCTTTTAATACAGCCTGTTGGAACGGTTCCAGCTTTTTGGTGCCGTTTTGACTGCTCAGCCTGATACTGCCTGTAAGCAAGGTTGTGATTGTAGCATCCTCGTTGGAGTAAGCGTTGACGTTGAAGGACGTTCCCAAAACAGTGATCTGCTGTTGTCCGCTTTTAACGATGAAGGGATGCGCCGTGTCGTGGGCAACCTCAAAATAAGCTTCACCTGTAAGTTCCACTGTGCGTTCGCTGCCGGTAAAGGCAGTGGGATAACGCAAAGAAGATTCGGCATTGAGCCATATTTTGGTACCATCGGGCAGGATGGCCTGATACTGACCGCCCCGCGGTGTGGTTAGCTTTGCGTTTTGAACCGTACTGCTTTGAAGGATACCCGTACCGTCCGTATAGGTTATGCCATTGTCTGTAACCGCTATACCATTTTTTTCTTCATTGAGGGCAATAGATTCTCCCCCGTCCAGCACAAGGGTTGCCCGGTTGGTTCCCGGTGCCACATCATTTTCAACAACGGCCAAAGGAACTGCTGGCTGTTCCGGTACGGTTCTGCTGCTAATAAAATACCAAAGACCGGTAACGAAAAACAACAGCACAGCTGCGGCAGCCGGTGCCCAGCGTCTTATTCGTTTTACCGCACGACGCCTCATGATTCGGCGGTTAACCATATCCCACTGGGTAGCGGTATCGCTTCGCTGCATTTTTTTGATGGCATCGGCAAGCGACTGTTCGTCGCCAAGGCTGTCGAAGAGCTTCCGGTTTTCCGGATCTTCCGCCAACCATGCCGTTAGCAGGAGTTGTTCCTCCTTGTTCAGCTCTTGCTGCTGTATGTGCTTGCGGATGATGTCGCCCAGCCTGAAACTTCGATTAATATCCTGCCCGTGCATTGTTTCTTTTTCGTAGAAACGGAAAAATGCAATAGCTTCTCTAAAGGAAAATGAAAAAAATTAAAGGGAAAGTAACAAAAGGGCAATTCCGGCTCCCGAAAGCCTTTTTTTAAGAAGAACGACAGCTCGTGCTTTCTGGTTGTTTACCGTACTTACCGTAATATCGAGGACATCCGCAATCTCTTTGGCTGTTTTGTCTTCGTCAAAAAACAGCCTCATAATGACCCTGCATTTTTCCGGTAACAGGTCTATTGCCGTGCTGACCTCCCGAATTACCTCCGCGTAGGTGATTTCGCGCAGAATATGGTCGTCCGCTTCCTCAAATGTGGAAATGTACCTTTCAAAGCGTTTGCGGCGTACCTTTTCCTTTGCAATGCGGTCATAACACGCGTTTTTGGTGGTGATGTAAAGAAATGCCTTGATGTTTTGAAGGGTATCAAAAGATTTCTTTCGGTCGTACAGTTTAATGAAAGTGTCCTGTACTGTTTCTTCCGCTTCCATTATATTGTATCCTATAAGAATCCTGTCTGCAAAGAAAACCAGTGCGGAATGAAACGAATGGAATATAGAACTGAAAGCTGTATGATCCCCACCCCGCAAAGCTGCAAGTAGCTCTTTTTCGTCCAAAGTGGGAATATTTTTCATAAAATGTTGAATACGACAAGCGAAAGTTAACAAAAAATTTATACAAACGAAAAGTTTGCTGAGGGACTATCTGTAATGAGCGGACTAACAAGACCAAGATTAGTCAAAGGTACGGGTTTGGTATGACGTATTATTTTTCTTCATTGATTAAATGCTGCAACTCGGGATCATTTTTAATCCGGTCCATTTCTGTTTCAATAATATGGACTACATCTGATTTTACCTGCCGGTAATTGGCTTCAATTTCCTGCTTCATCGTATCTTCACCGTTTTCATCGGTAAAGGAAAGGATCTGCGGTATTTTTTTATAGGCTTTCATTTCGGCTGCTACTTTTTCATTGTCAACTACTATTTCGGCATGGAATATTTTTTGTTCGATGCGCTCATCGAAATTATCCGATACGGAACCTACAAATATGCCCTGTGTCAGGGTTGAGATTTTGGAAGCTGGAATCAGGCTGTCCAACTGAGTGGAGATGGATGTGGATTTGTCGTTGCGGTTGATGGTCATGCTCTGGCGTTTCTGCAATACTTTACCGAAACGCTCGCTCAGGCTCTTAGCCGTTTCTCCAACTACCTGACCGGAAAAAATATTGCCGACGGTGTTCTGGATGACCTTGCTTTCCTTATCGCCATAATCCCTTGTCAATTGCGAAAAGTCCTGAAAACCTAAACATACAGCCACCTTATTGCTTCTCGCAGTGGCGATGAGGTTATCCAATCCCCTGAAGTAAATCGTTGGCAGCTCATCAATGATAACCGAACTTTTCAGCTGCCCTTTTTTATTGATGAGCTTGACAATCCTTGAATTGTACAGTCCCAATGCCGCCGAATAAATATTCTGGCGGTCGGGATTGTTGCCCACACACAAAATTTTGGGTTCTTCCGGATTATTAATATCCAATGAAAAATCATCACCCGTCATCACCCAGTACAGCTGTGGGGAGATCATCCGCGACAACGGAATTTTTGCCGATGCGATCTGTCCCTGTAATTGATCCTGTGCGCCCCCCTGCCATGCATCCATGAAGGGCGACAAATAATTTTCCAGTGCGGGATAAGAAGTAAGGATGGTAAATACATCCGAATACTTTTTGTTCAGCAATTCAATGGCATGCGGAAACGTGCAATATTTTCCGTCCTCATATATTTTCAGGTACCATATAATTGCCGCCAACAAAATAATCGGCGATTCCACAAAAAAATCCCCCTGCTTCTGTATCCACGACCGGTTAAGGTTCAGCATGATGGTATAAGCTGCCTCATACGCATCGGAAATGTCCGTCATGAAATCGGGGTTCAGCGGATTACAGCGGTGGCTTTTCCGCGGGTCGTCAAAGTTGATGACATAAAATTTCGGCGGTACCTTATATTGGTCAGTGTGTTTGAGTAAATGGTTGTAGGCAATGGTGGAAAGGTCGTCGAACTTGAAATCGTAGATATACATCGAAAAACCTTTCTCGATCTGCTGCCTGATGTAGTTGTTTACGACGGCATAAGATTTACCCGAACCCGGCGTTCCCAGCACAATCGTTGCCCGAAAAGGATTGACGACGTTTATCCAGCCATCGTTCCATTTTTTTCTGTAATAAAACTTCGTTGGCAGGTTAACCGAATATTCATTTTCCATCAGGTTTGTTTCCTGCTGGAAACTTTCGTTTTCGTTGTTGAAAACATCGTCCATCAGGTTGCTCCGCAGCAGGCGCGTCATCCATGCTCCCGCTACCATTAAAGCGATGTACCCCGATGAAGTGGTTAGGATATATAGGGAGGTTGCCAATGCTGCCGGTAGTTCCAGCAGCGGAGTATTCAGGAAAAACAGTACAAACCCGACGGCTAATACAGCGTAGATTTTACGCCATGTGATTTTTTCGTTCTTTACCCCCTTGGTTCCGAGGCAGCTTAATGCCAGCAGTACCAGCGCAAAAATCTTGGTGTAAAGCGTATGGGAGAACAGCCCTGCCGTCCGGTTAAAATTCGTCAGTATGTTACCGATAATTTCCAGTGTCCAGCCCCGCCCGGCAAAGAAACCGTAGCAGAACCAGTAAAAGTGCATCAGTACCAACAGGATACTCACGGCGCGCATGAAAGCCATGATTTTGGCCAATCCCCTTAAGTCGTCTTCTCCCTGCATAGTTGTAGTTTTTAATGTTTGCAGGTGAATTTATCACCACTTGTAAGAGGCTGTGCAGTTGTGGTTTACAATGGCTTTTATTGGTGTTATTTGGCGTTTCAGGCTATTTTTTCCGTATATTGTACATGTTATAAACGCAATGGAAAAAGAATGAGAACTTTTGTTATGGGCGACATCCACGGTGCCCACACGGCACTTATGCAATGTTTGAAAAGGTCAGGTTTTGACAATGAAAAAGATGTGCTGATCCAGCTCGGGGATGTTGCTGACGGACACCGATATGTTTATGAGTGCGTGGAAGAATTATTGAAAATCCGTAACCTTATCGCCATCAAAGGAAACCACGATGCCTGGCTGCTCGAATTCATTGAAAACGATTTCCACCCGGTGTACTGGACCTATGGCGGCAAAGGCACCATACTGTCCTATCTCGAACATAAAAAGGAAGGGAAGAGAATCTGCCTTGCATCAGGCAGTGGATTTAAAACCTCTCTTAGTTCAGCGGATATACCCGCAACTCACAAAGCGTTTTTCCGAAACCAGAAATTATACCACGTAACGGAAGACAGCCGTTGCTTTATCCACGCTGGCTTTGACCGGACGGTGGCATTTGACCGACAAAAGGAAACGGCCTATTACTGGAACAGGGAGCTGTGGGAAGATGCGGTACGTTTAAAGGAAAGTGCCAATCCCGCAACGGTTCTTGAAATGGCAACACCATTTCGGGAAATCTACATCGGTCACACCCCTACCACCAATTGGAAAACAGACCGGCCGATGAATGCTTTTAATATTACGAATATGGATACCGGAGCCGGTCACCTGAACGGCAGGCTGACCATTATGGATATTGATACGAAAGAATACTGGCAGTCGGACCGTATCTGCGAACTGGAAGCCGTTATTTAACGGATGATCCTGCATCCCAAATTGTAGCTCCAGTAGGTAAAAGCCGGTGCGCCGGGTGTTTTGAACCGGTAAATAGTATTCAGATAGTGCAAAGATAGGATAAATACCGCCCAGCTCAGGACCTTGTACCATAATTCCTTACGCGTGTCAAAATCAAACATTGCACCAAATACCATATAAATCATAAATGCGGGAACGATGCAGCACGCAAAATAACAGATAATCCATGGCAGGATCCACCATTTAGTTCCCTTTGTCCTAAGTGCGATGCAGGTTCCTTTAAAAAAATATACGACGCAATATATCAGGTAGGTAAATAATCCCGTAAAAACCCAGACATTGGCTTTTTCGGTTTCCGGATCAAAGAACTTTATGGCGATCAGGTAGGCGATGTAAATAAACACACCCGTAATAGCCGCTATCCTTAGCAATACCAGGAAGAGGTTTATCAGCGTCCCTATAATGTGTGTATTTCCCTGAGGTTCTTCTTCCATATAGTTCCGGTATTCGGGAACGTTCTCCTACGGATTTCCCGCTCCCATACATTTAGTAATTTTAAGTTGGTAATAAAAAATGAATGAAAATATTGGTTTTCAATTAGATAAAGATATAAAAAAATATTTTTGTGAAGCATGAGTTTTTCAAATAGGTACATTTCAATCAGCCATTGTATGCTTTTATTACAGTGGTTTCCTGCGTTTTTTCTTTTTTGTTGTGTTAAAGATTGTGTATTGCAGACTCTTACTCGTATGCTATCTCAGGACATAACTCAGAGGGACTAACTGGTTGTTTGCTTAAAGAAAAAATATTATCTGTTAGTTTATTCTTTTATGCTTTTTGGCATGGTTGTTATTTTATAAAATACTGAAAACAAATTAAATAAAAAATATTTTTGTTTTAATTTTAAGAATTACTTTTATAATATTAACTTAAAATTAAATCAAAAATGAAAAAAGCAATTATTACCCTGGTGGGTTTGCTTGCACTTGTAGCATGCAGTGAAGATATTTATGAGGAAGCAGATCAGATGAATGAGAATACCAATGAAACCTCGACTAACCCTCAAAATAGTGTTTACACTAATACACCCGCAGTAGGTTACGAAAGTCCGTTTGACATCACACATTTAATTGATGTTCCTGTAAGGTTTATTAACAATACGGCAAATTATCAGATTGGATACCGTGTTCAGGTTGGACCGGCGTATTATGATGGCAACATTAACGGTGTCATTGATTACAGTCCGGCTGGTGGTCCGGTATTGGATATAACCAATGCACCCAATTTATTGTATGCAGGCAATGAATTTAATCCTGCATTATTTGTACAGTATATTTTGCCTATTGGTTCAGGTACTTCGGTAACACATAATTTCAGTTCGTTTACGGCATCCAGTCCATTAAATGCCTTAGAAGTTAATTTCTTACAGAGATATGGCAAAATATATAGTGTTTACAATTATATATACCATAATTCAAATCCGGGGACGCCTGTAAAGACTATGTTTTTAAAGGGTGATGCTCCGATACCATTTACCTCGTCAACAAGTATTCCTCCGGCAATGATATCGCAAGGTTATGATATGGTTCCGGGTATTCAAACATATAACCCGGCTACTAATTCACTCATGGGTATCGTTGCATACCATCAAGGATCAAGGGAAGTGGTCTATCCTCCATTAACCAACTTTCTATCAGAATATTCTTTTAGTACTACCTACGGAGATAATCTGCATCTTTATTTCAGATCTTACATCGATCATGTAGAAATTGTTTTAGAAGACATTTAGTTGTTGTGATATCTATATATTTTTCAGGGAGTTTATAACTCCCTTTTTCTTTTGCGTTTTTTCTTTTTTACTGCATTAAAAATAAAGTCTGCTTCTGTGCCTGTTCCGCTTTTTGTTTCAGAAAACAAACCTCCCAGTCCTTCAAAGATGCTCTGTATTACACCGGCTTCACCGTCCAGAAAGCTGAAAAAATGGTGCGGTGCCTCGTCCGCCGGTATTTCCCGCTCCGGTATGTCGCTGACCGTTTGAACCGGAACCAAAGGTTCCTCCGTTTTAGGGCGGATGTCTTTGTTCCAGTATTCATTAAAGGTATTGGCGGAAAGCTCCTTACTTAAACGGGAACCGTTCCAGACCGTTTTGGAATTGTGATCAATGAACGTGATGCCATAAATGCGTCCGGTATCATTCCTGCGTACAACTACATTTATACCCTGTTCCGCCAATTGTTTTTTAAAAGCCTGCTCGTTGTTTGTGGTTTGCAGTGCAGTGGTCGCTGCGGCTTTAAGGGTCTGCCTGCCCGGGTGGCTTTTTAAAGCTGTTCTGCATTTCTCAAAATACTGTTCCAAAACAGATAGTCCTGCATTCTTTCCGAAAAGCGACGCCTTGAACGGGTGTCCGGCTCTTCCGCCTTTTTCATTTAGCGGAATATATAATAAGCCCTGCTGAATCTTTCCCTGCAATTCGCCCTCGAATTTCTCGGCGGTAATATTAAACAGTGAAAGCAAAGCGTTGTATTCGCCCAAAGTTTGGAAATTATAATAATTGGGCAAGTGGCGGACAACCGAAGCGATCTGACTTTTTACATTGCCGGCTTTATAATCCACAGGTTTGAAAACCTTGTCACTCTGGTTGCGCTCCCTGTCCGTTGCGGAAATCAGTCCGTGTCTTTTTTCGAGCTCGCGACAGGCCTTCATAGACCGTACTTTTTCAAATTTATCGGAAATCTTCTTGCCCTGTTCGTCCACGCACACCGATACGATGTGGATGTGGCTCCGGTCAATATCCGTATGTTTGAACACCACAAACGGTTGTTCTCCATATCCCATTTCCCGCATATATTCTTCCGCTATTTCCCGGAACTTTTCATCGCTGACCTTGTCCTTCGGGTCGGGATTGAGTGAAATATGCAGCGTATGCTTCTCCGTTTTTCGGTTGGCAATCAGGTATGGAGCAAAAGATTGGGCTAATTGTGCTACTGAGTATTTACCGGCAGTGGTTTCCATTATCTTACTGGTCAGCAAAATCTGTCCGTTTTCATTGTCCACTTTAAGCTGATTGTATGCCAATGCACCATATAAATTTCCGCTTCTTCCTATTTTTGCGATCATTTTATTGGCTGGTTTTTCAGGTATTTT
>Ga0079224_100000718_pt1 | contig 34530 bp, 32 predicted proteins | sample Stecom2015_FD_80414 | JGI IMG/M metagenome (GOLD analysis project Ga0079224, IMG submission 80414) | Agricultural soil microbial communities from Utah to study Nitrogen management - Steer compost 2015 | ecosystem: Environmental > Terrestrial > Soil > Agricultural land | place: USA: Utah... | reverse complement strand
TGCCCCGGCTCGGCCGGGCACCCCGGCTCGGCGCGACGCGCGCCGCGAGCCGAGTCGCCTTCGGTGGGCACCGCCGCGGTGCTCATGCCGCCTCCCCCGCTCGTCGTGTGTGGCCGAGCAGCGCCCGCGCCAGCAGGATCTGCTGCATCTCGATGCTGCCCGAGGCGACGGTCGCCGCGTTGGCGTAGCGCCAGTGGTCCTCCACGGCGCGCCGGAACTGCCGATGGCGCGGCTCGTCGCCGGTGACGTGGGCGGCGAGTTCGGTGAGCAGGCCGGCGCTCTCCTGGTCCAGCCGCGTCACGGCGATCCGGTAGGCGGCCACATCGGCGGGAGCGACCCGGCCCGCGCGTTGGGCCGCGAGCACCTGATAGGCGAGCAGGCGTGCCCGGCGCGCGCGGGTGAGCATCCGCGCCCAGCGCCCGGGCAGGGCGGCGGGCAGTGCCGCCCACCGCTCGCCGAGCGCCTCGGGGGCGGCCTGCAACAGCCGCTCGCAGCGGGCGTAGCGGGCGATGCCGACCCGTTCGAAAGCCAGCACCTCCTGCACCACCGACCAGCCGGCGCCGACCGGGCCGAGCACATCGGCCCCGGTGACGGGCACCTCGTCGAAGAACACCTCGTTGAGATGGTGCGGACCGAGCATCGAGCGGATGGGCCGCACCACGATCCCCGGCGCGGACATCGGCAGCAGGAAGACGGTGAGCCCCTGCTGTTTCCGTTCCTCGACGGCGGTGCGGGCGAGCAGGAAGCACCACTGCGCCATGGTGGCGTAGGAGGTCCAGATCTTCTGTCCGGTGATGCGCCAGCCGTCGCCCTCGGGTCGGGCCGCGGTGCGCAGCGAGGCCAGGTCGGAGCCGGAGTCCGGCTCGCTGAAACCCTGGCACCAGATCACCTCGCCGCGCGCGATGGGCGGCAGGTGCAGGCGCTGCTGCTCGGGGGTGCCGTGGCGCATGATGGTCGGCCCCACCCAGTTCACGCCCATGTACTGGGCGCCGCGCGGCTCGTGGTGGGCCCACATCTCCTCGCGGACCACGGTTTGTTCCCAGACCGAGGCTCCGCGCCCGCCGAATCGCTCCGGCCAGGCCGCGCACAACAGGCCGCGTTCGGCCAGCAGCGCGCAGAAGCGTTGCGCCACCGCCAGATCGGCGGGGTCGTCGGTGAAGGCGCCGAGGAAATCCGCGGGGACTTCCGTCGCGATCAGCCGCCGCAACTCCCCGCGCAACGCCGCGGCGGCCGTGCCCATCGTGAAGTCCATGTGGCGCAGATTACTTCAATCCTCACAAGGATAACAATGTTTGTATGGTCATCCGCCGGTGATTAGAATGCCGCAGATGACCGACAGGCGAGAGCGCGTGCCATCCGACCCGGAGCAGCGGGCATGACCAGCGCACGCCGCGGCCGGGTGCCGCAGCGCCGGATCGCCGAAACCGTGGCCGCCGAACTGCGCGCCCGCATCCTGGCCGGTGACGAGACCTACCGGCTTCCCACCCAGGACCAGCTCGTCCAGGACTTCGGCGTCAGCTACCCCTCGATCCGCGAGGCACTGCGCATCCTCGAGACCGAGGGCCTGGTCACGGTCCGGCGCGGCAATGTCGGTGGCGCCGAGGTGCACCGGCCCGACGAAGCCTCCGCCGCCTACCATCTCGGACTGGCCCTGCAAGGCGCTCGCGTGACCCTCGGCGATCTGGCCGGCGGCCTGCGCATGCTCGAACCGCTGTGCGCCGCCGAGTGCGCGCGCCGCGAGGACCGCGCCGAGACCGTGGTGCCCGTGTTGACCGAGAGCGTCGACCGCTCGGCCGAACTGCTCGACGACGGCGTCGCCTTCACCCACGCCGCCCGCGAATTCCACGACCTGATCGTGTCGTTCACCCCGAACCTCACCGTGCGCTATGTGGTGAGCACGCTGGTCACACTGTGGTCCGGCCAGGAGGAGGCGTGGGCGGAGGCGCTCACCCGGCGCGGTGAGTACCCCTCCCGCGCCGAGGCCAACGAGGCCGTGCGCACGCACCGGCGGATCATCCGCGAGATCGAGGCGGGAAAGGCCGACGAGGCCGAGCGGCTGTACCGCACCCATCTCGCGGCCACCCAGCAGCTGGTGCTGGAGCGTTTCGACGACGGCGTGGTCAACGCCGCACCCTCCGGCGCGCGACTGGCGTCCCATGGCGCCGCCCGCCCCCGGCTCTGACACGCCGAACGCCCCCCCCGCGCGTCGACCGCCGATCACCCGCCCGCCCGCGACCGGCTCACGTCATCACCCCCTGACGAGAGCGAGTCGGCCGAACGCGCCCACCCCGGGCGACTCGTGCGATAATCTCATTCTCGATTTCGAATATCGCATACCCGCGATCGGGCGCCACTCGCGCCCGGCAGACCGGGCGGATCGTCGCGCCCGCGAACCAGCGATCGAGCGATAACCCTGTCGCACAATGCTTTTCCCGCACCTTCCCGACACCTCTCCGGCTCGCGCACCCCACCCAGCTCGCCAATCAGCCAAGTATTGCAATCCTTGCGAGGATTGACGTAGCGTGACCGGCGACACACTCTGCCGATCGTCTTGGGAGGCCCGCCGTGACCGGAGGGGCACGCTACGTCAGCACCGCATCCATCCAGCTCGCCGAAGGCGTGAGCATCCGGCGGCTCACCCCGCCCAGCCGCCTGTTCGGGGCCAACGGCCTGCGCACCGGCCCGGACAAGCGCATCTACGTGGCTCAGGTGGCGGGCAGCCAGATCAGCGCGCTCGACATCGCCACCGGCGAGATCGAGACCGTCAGCGCCAAGGGCGGCGATATCGTCGCGCCCGACGACATCGCCTTCATCCCGTCCGGTGAACTGGTCGCCACCGAGTACATGGACGCGCGGGTCAGCGTGCGCGGCGCCGACGGCCGCAGCCGGGTGCTGCGCGACGACCTGCCCGGCGCCAACGGCATCACCGTGCACAACGGCAGGTTGTTCGTGAACGAGTGCCGTATCGGCGGCCGCCTGATGGAGCTGCCACTCGACGGCGGCGCCCCGAAGGTGTTGCAGGACAACCTGCCCATGCCCAACGCCATGGAGGTCGGCCCCGACGGTCTCCTCTATTACCCGGTCATGGGCACCAACGACATCTGGCGCATCGACCCCGACGGCGGGACCCCCGAGCGCGTCGCCGGCGATCTCGGCGTCCCGGACTCGGTGAAGTTCGACGCCGAGGGTTTCATCGTCTCCACCCAGGTCGCCACCGGCCAGGTGCTGCGCATCGACCCGCGCACCGGTGACCGGCAGATCCTGGCCCAGCTCGATCCCGGCCTGGACAACTGCACCTTCGTCGACGGCAGGCTCTTCGTCTCCAGCTTCGACGGCGCGATCACCGAGATCCTCGGCGGCGGACGGACCGAGGCGGTGCTGGCGGGCGGTCTGATGTGGCCGCTGGACCTGACCGTCGGCCCGGACGGCACGCTCTACATCGCCGACGGCACCTTCTTCTACGCGCTGCGCGAGGGCGAACCGCACGTGCTGGCCTCGCTGTTCAGCCCGAACACCCCCGGCTACGTGCGCGGCGCCACCGCCGTCGGCGTCGACGAATTCCTGGTCGCCACCTCCGATGGCAACATCTCCCGTTACCGGCACGGCGGCGAACCCGAAACCGAGGTCATCGCGGCGGGTTTCGACCAGCTCTACGGCATCGCCGCCACCGCGGACGGCTCGATCGTCGCGGTCGAGTCCGGCCCGGGCCGGGTGCTGTCGATCCGGGGCGGGCAGACCGAGATACTGGCCGCGGGCCTGCACAGCCCCACCGGCGTCGCCTTCGGCCCGGACGGGCAGATCCTGGTTTCCGAAACCGGAGCAGGCCGCGTGGTCTCGGTCGCCGCGGGCGGGGTCGACACCGTGGTGGACGGGCTGGAGACCCCGCACGGCATCCTGGTGCGCGGCAGCCGGCTGCTCATCGTGGACTCCGGTCTGAAACAGCTGATCGCCGTCGACCTGACCACCAAGGCGCGCCGGACCCTGGCCGCCGAACTCCCGGTCGGCGTGCCGGAGGGGGTGGTCGCCAAACCGCTGCGCGGCACTCCGCCGTTCTCCGGCCCGATGGGTCCGTTCGCCGGCATCGCCGCCGGACCCGACGGCACCGTCTACGTCTCCGCCGATGCCGAGGGCAGCGTCCTCGCCGTACGGATCGAGGGGTGATCGCCGATGAGTGCGAACGGTTCGGCCGCGATCGACCTGCCCGAGATCAGCTTGGCCGGCCGCGTGGTGATCGTGGCCGGGGCGGGCGGTGGCGGTATCGGCACCGCCATCACCGGGCTCGCCGCACGAGCGGGCGCCACCGTCGTCGCGGTCAGCAGGTCGAAGGAGAATCTGGCCGCCCATGTCGAACCGCTGGCCGCGCAGGGTCTTCCGGTGATCCCGCTGTCGGCCGACGCGAGCACCGACGAGGGCGTGGCGGCCATCCTCGAACAGGCGAGGACCGCGCCCGGCGAACTCCACGGCCTGGTCAACGTCGCGGGCGGCGCCGCGCCCGCGACGTGGATGCGGGCCACCCGGGTCACCCGCGCGGACTGGCGGGAGCTGTTCGCGCGCAATCTCGAGACGATGTTCTTCCTCAGCCAGGCAGTGGCCGCCGAGTTGCAGCAGGCAGGCCTGCCCGGCTCGATCGTGTCGTTGTCCTCGATCAGCGGCATGAACACCGCGCCCTTCCACATCGCCTACGGCACGGCCAAGGCGGCGATCGTCGCGGCCACCCGCAGTCTGGCCGTCGAACTGGCTCCCGCGGGCATCAGGGTCAACGCGATCGCCCCCGGCGTCACCGCGACACCGGCCTCGGGCGCCTACGTCGACGCCGATCCCGAGCGCGACCGCGCCGCCATCGCCATGGGCAGACGCGGGCGGCCCGAAGAGCAGGCGGGCCCGATCCTGTTCCTGCTCTCCGACCTGTCGAGCTACGTGACCGGCCAGACACTGCTGGTCGACGGCGGTCTGAACCTGCGCTGGAGCCACCTGGCCGCCGACAACACCTCGCTGTTCCTGAAGGACGAGAACTTCCGCGCGGCCATCACCGCCTGACCCCCACCGCTTCCAGGAGATCAAGTCATGACCGAGACCGCCGAGCACAGCACCGCGACCGAACCGCTGTCGACGCCGAAGCAGATCGGCGTCGAGGCCTACACCAGCCCCGAATACGCCCGCGCCGAGTTCGAGAAGCTGTGGTCGAAGGTCTGGCAGCAGGTCGGCCGGGTCGAGGAGATTCCGCGCGTCGGCGATTTCCTGACCTACGAGATCATGGACGAGTCGATCATCGTCACCCGCACCACCGAACACACCCTGCGCGCCTACTACAACGTGTGCGCCCATCGCGGCCGCAGGCTGGTCGACATCCCGCCCGGCGCGCACGACGCGCGCGGACGCCGCAAGCAGTTCGTGTGCGGCTTCCACGGCTGGCGCTACGACCTGGAGGGCAACAACACCTTCGTGCCCGAGCGCGAGGACTGGAAGTGCGCGCTCGACGGCCGCGACCGGCTCACCCCCGTGCGGGTCGACACCTGGGGCGGGTGGATCTGGATCAACCTCGACCCCGGCGCCGAACCGCTGCGCGACTACCTCGAGCCCGCCGCGAGCCTGCTCGAGCACTTCGAACTGGAGAAGATGCGCTACCGCTGGCGGCGCTGGGTGGAGTTCGACTGCAACTGGAAGGTCGCCTTCGAGGCGTTCATGGAGACCTACCACGTGCCCTACACCCACCCGGAATTCGCCAATTTCGGCAGTTTCCTCGGCTGGGCCCGCGCGCAGGGCAAGCACAGCAACATCGGCTACGACGCGCCGAAGGGCATGGAGGAGAACCAGGCCAAGCTGCGCGTCGGCGGCGGCGCCGACGCCCGCGTCTCCACCGCGACCCTGCAGAACTTCACCTGGGAGAACGCCAACACCAACACCACCCGCACCCTGGTGGACGTGGCCAATCGCCTGGTCGACGAGCTGCCCGAGGGCACGCCCGCCGACCAGGTGCTGCGCTACTGGCTCGACACCGCCCGCGCCGAGGACCAGGCGCGCGGGGTGGAGTGGCCGAAGGTCGACCCGCGGGTCGTCGCCGAGAGCGGCACCGCCTGGCAGATCTTCCCGAACTTCCAGATCGGTCACGCGGTCAACAACATGCTCTGCTACCGCTTCCGGCCGCTGGGGGCCGACCCGGACCGCTGCCTGTTCGAAGCCGCCGTCTTCGAACTGTTCCCCGAGGGGCAGCAGCCGCGGACGGAGTGGATCCACACCCCGGTCGGCGATCCCGGCTGGCGCAGCGTGCTGCCACAGGACTTCGACAACATGGCCGCCGTGCAGCAGGGCATGAAGTCCCGCGGCTTCACCGGCAACAAGCCGAACCCGTACCGGGAGCGCAGCGTGGTCAACCTGCACCACAACCTGGCGCGCTACATGGGCACCGGCGAGCCCACCGATCTGGCCTGACCAGCAGGCACTTTCCGAGCTAGGACGCACCGATGAGCGACTGCGCACCCACCGACACCCCCGAGATCGACCTGCCCGCGCTGCGCGCCAGGTACCTCGCCGAACGCGACGTTCGGCTCCGCGAGGAGGGCCAGGCCCAGTACCTGACCACCGACGAGGCTTTCCCCGAGTTCTACGAAGCCGACCCCTACACACCGGTGGTGCCGCGCGATCCGATCACCGCCGAGATCGAGGTGGCCGTCCTCGGCGGCGGCTGGGCCGGGTTGATCACCGGCGCCCGGCTGATGGAGGCCGGGGTAACCGATTTCAGGATCATCGAGCTGGCGGGCGATTTCGGCGGCGCCTGGTACTGGAACCGCTATCCCGGCATCCAGTGCGACACCGACAGCTATGCCTACCTGCCGCTGCTGGAGGAGACCGGCTATCTGCCGAAGGAGAAATACGCCCGCGGTGACGAGTGCTTCGAGCACGCCCAGCGCATCGGCAAGCACTACGACCTCTACGAGCGGGCCGTGTTCTCCACCCTGGTCGAGGCGCTGAGCTGGGACGAGGACGACGGGCGCTGGCGGATCGGCACCAATCGCGGCGACGACATCCGCGCCCGTCACGTGGTCATGGCCCAAGGTCCGTTCAACAAGCCGAAACTCCCCGGTATCCCCGGCATCAGGGATTTCCGCGGCCACATGTTCCACAGCGCGCGCTTGGACTACGCCTACACCGGCGGCGACATGCACGGCGGGCTGGACGGGCTGGCGGGCAAGAAGGTCGCGGTGATCGGCACCGGCGCGAGCGGCGTGCAGATCGTCCCGCACATCGCGCGCTCGGCCGAACACCTCTACGTCTTCCAGCGCACACCCTCCTATGTCTACGAGCGCGGCGACGTGCCCACCGACCCCGCATGGGCGGCGACCCTGCGGCCCGGCTGGACGCGGGAGCGCAAGCGCAACTTCCACACCGCCGCGTTCGAGGCGTTCGCGCCCGGCCAGCAGGATCTGATCTGCGACGGCTGGACCGAGGTCAGTCGCAACCTGGAGGCGCATCTGAGTGCCACCGGCGGCTGGGCCACGCTCACGCCGGAGAAGTTCATGCGACTGCGCGAGATCGAGGACTACAAGGCGATGGAGCGCGTGCGCAGGCGCGTGGACGCCAGCGTGCGGGACCCGGCCACCGCCGAGGCGCTCAAACCCTGGTACCGGTTCCTGTGCAAGCGGCCGTGTTTCAACGACGACTACCTGCCCACCTTCAACCGGGACAATGTCACCCTGGTCGACGTCTCGAAAACCAAGGGCGTGGAACGCATCACCGCCGACGGCATCATGGCCGACGGGGTGGAGCACCGGGTGGACTGCATCATCTTCGCCAGCGGCTTCGAGATCACCACCGATCTGGACCGCCGCCTCGGCATCGCGCCGTTCACCGGCCGGGCCGGGCGATCGCTCTACGAGCACTGGGCCGAGGGCTACCGCACCCTGCACGGCATGACCACCCACGGCTTCCCGAACCTGTTCTTCACCGGATTCCTCCAGGGCGGCGTCACCGCGAGCACCACCGACATGTTCGACCAGCAGGCGCGCCACATCGCCTACGTGCTTGCCCGCGCGGGCGAGCGGGGCGCGACGGTGGTGGAACCCACCGCCGAGGCGGTCGAGCAGTGGTGCGCCACGGTGCGCGAGACCGCCGTCGACAACACCGCCTTCCAGCGCGAGTGCACGCCCGGCTACTACAACAACGAAGGCGAGCAGAAGATCCGCTCGCATCTGGGCGAGCCGTACTGGCCCGGCTTCTACGCCTTCGAGGACCTGCTGCTGGCCTGGCGCGACACCGGCGAGCTGCCGGGTATGGAGCTGCGCTCATGAGCCGCGACGAGCTGCGCTTCGACGGGCGCGTCGCGATCGTCACCGGCGCGGGCCGTGGCCTCGGACGCGCCTACGCCCTGCTGCTGGCCGAGCGGGGCGCGGCGGTGGTGGTCAACGATCTCGGCAGCAGCGTGCGCGGTGACACCGTGGAGGGCGATCCGGCGCGTGAGGTCGTCGCCGAGATCGAGGCCGCCGGCGGCACGGCCGTGGCCTCGACGGATTCGGTCGCCACCGCCGAAGGCGGGCAGGCGATCGTGCGAACCGCACTCGAGCGCTTCGGCCACCTCGACATCCTGGTGCACAACGCGGGCAACGTCCGCTACGGCTCACTGCGGGAGATGAGCTACGAGGACTTCGACGCCGTGCTCGACGTGCACCTGCGCGGCGCCTTCCACCTCACCCGGCCTGCCTTCCCGGTCATGGCCGACGCGGGTTACGGACGGGTGGTGCTCACCTCCTCGATCGGCGGACTGTACGGCAACAAGGGCGTCGCCAACTACGCCGCCGCCAAGGCCGGTGTGATCGGCCTGTCGAATGTGGTGGCCCTGGAGGGCGCCGAACACGGCGTGCGCAGCAATGTCATCGTGCCCGCGGCGGTGACACGGCTGGCCGACGGGCTGGACACCTCGGCCTATCCCCCGATGGGCCCCGAGCTGACCGCGCCCGCCGTGGGCTGGCTCGCCCACGAATCCTGCTCGCTGTCCGGCGACGTGCTGATCGCGGTCGCGGGCCGGGTGGCGCGGGCCTATATCGCCGAGACGCCGGGGGTGTACCAGCCCTGCTGGACCGTCGAGCAGGTCGGCGAACGCATCGAGGAGATCCGCGACCCCGCGCACTCCTGGGTCCTGCCCGTCGCGACCGGTCACGCCGATCACCTGAGGAAGAGTTTCGCGCTAGCCACGGAGGCGGCCCAGCATGTCGGTTAAGGTCTACGAACGCATCCTGCACCTGCTCGAAGCCGAGGGCATCGACACGATATCCGGCATCCCCGATCCGAACTTCGTGCACATGTTCCACCTCGCCGAGGAACGCGGCTGGAACGTCGTCGCACCCCACCACGAGGAATCGGCCGGGTTCATGGCCGAGGCGGTGTCACGCATGACCGGCCGCGCCGCCGTCTGCATCGGCACTCTCGGCCCCGGTGTCGCCAATCTGGCCGGGGCCATGATGTGCGCGAAGGTGGAGAACTCGCCGGTGATCTTCCTCGGCGGCCAGCGCGCCCGCATCACCGAGCAGCGGGTCCGGCGCGGCCGCATCCAGTTCGTCAAACAAGCCGAGCTGTTCGAGCCGTCGGTGAAGTACAGCGCCAGCATCGAATACGCCGACCAGACCGACGAGATCCTCCGCGAGGGCCTGCGCAGGGCGCTGACCGGCACGCCGGGCCCGGTCTACATCGAATACCCCTCGCACGTCATCCTCGAAGACCTCGACGTGCCCGACCCGCTGCCGCCGCACCGATACCGGCTGGTCGGGCAGACCGCGGGCGCCGACCGGATCGCCGAGGCCGCCGAGCTCGTCCGCGCCGCGAAACAGCCGGTGCTGCTGGCCGGTCACGGCGTGCACACCACCCGCGCCGGCGCCGCGGTGCGCGCACTGGCCGAGCTGATGGCCTGCCCGGTCGTCCAGACCTCCGGCGGCACCTCCTACATCGAGGGGCTGGAGGACCGCACCTTCCCCTACGGCTTCTCCCCCTCCGCCGTCGAGGCCGTGGTGGCCTCCGACCTGTGCCTGGCCATCGGCACCGAACTCGGCGAGCCGGTGCACTACGGGCGCGGCAGGCACTGGTCGGCCAACGAGGCGAACCGGAAATGGATTCTGATCGAACAGGACCCGGCCGCGATCGGGGTGAACCGGCCGATCGACGTCCCGCTCGTCGGCGACCTGCGCGCGGTGGTCCCCCAGCTGACCGAGGCGCTGCGCGACACCCCGCGCACCCCGACCCCGGAGCTGGCGCGCTGGATCGAACAGGACGCGGCCCGGCTGGCCGAACTCGCCGAGACCGCGCCGTCGGGCCGCTCCCCCGTGCACCCGGCCCGGTTGATCGTCGAGGCAACCAGGGCCTTTCCCGCCGACGGCATCATGGTCCGCGACGGCGGCGCCACCACCATCTTCGGCTGGACCTACTCGCAGGCCAAGCCGCACGACGTGATCTGGAACCAGAACTTCGGCCATCTCGGCACCGGCCTGCCCTACGCCGTCGGCGCCTCGGTCGCCGAGGGACGCCGGCGGCCGGTCATGCTGATCACCGGCGACTCCTCGTTCCAGTTCCAGATCGCGGAACTGGAGACGGCGGCCCGGTTGAACCTGCCCCTGGTCTGCGTGGTCGCCGTTGACTACGCCTGGGGCCTGGAAGTCGGTGTCTACAAGCGCACTTTCGGCCAGGGCTCGCGTGAGACGGGCACGCACTGGAGCACCGCGACCCGCCTCGACAGGGTCGCCGAGGGCTTCGGCTGCCACGGCGAGTACGTCGAACGCGACGAGGACATCGCACCCGCGGTCAAACGCGCCTACGCCAGCGGAAAAGTGGGCGTCATCCATGTGGCCGTCGATCCGAAGGCCAATTCCGAGGAGATGCCGTCCTACGACGAATTCCGCACCTGGTACGCCGAAGGGACACAGTAGTCATGGCATCCACCTCCCCGCGCACGATCTCCACCTTCTACATCGGTGGCAAATGGGTCGATCCCGCCACCTCCGCGACCTTCGAGGTGGTCAACCCCGCCACCGAGGAGTTGCACGGCACGGTCGCGGCGGGCTCGGCCGCCGACATCGACCGCGCGGTCGCCGCCGCCCGCACCGCCTTCCCGGCCTGGTCGGCGAGTTCGGTGCCCGACCGGCTGGCCCTGCTGCGTGCCATCGGCGCGGAGTACGAGCGCCGCCGCGGCGATCTGGCCGCCGCGCTCACCGCCGAGATGGGCGCGCCGGCCGCGCTGGCGGGCGGACTCCAGGTCGACCTCGGCGCGGGCCACCTGGCCACCGCCCTCGGCATTCTGGAGAACTATCCGTTCGAGGAGCAGCGCGGCGCGACCCTGGTAATCAAGGAGCCGATCGGCGTGTGCGGGCTGATCACCCCGTGGAACTGGCCGTTGAACCAGATCGCGGTCAAGGTGTTCCCCGCGCTGGCCACCGGCTGCACGGTGGTGCTCAAGCCGTCCGAGCAGACCCCGTTCTCCGCGCAGATCTTCGCCGAGATCCTCGACGCCGCGGGCGTTCCCGCCGGCGTGTTCAATCTCGTGCACGGCGACGGCCCGGGCGCGGGCGCGCCGCTGTCGGCCCACCCCGATGTGGATCTGATCTCGTTCACCGGCTCCACCCGGGCGGGTGTCGAGGTGGCGCGCGCGGCCGCGCCGAGCGTCAAGCGGGTCACCCAGGAACTCGGTGGCAAGAGCCCGAACATCGTGCTCGACGACGAGGAACTGCTCGCCAATGTCGGCATCGCCGTCGCTGGGATGATGAACAACTCGGGCCAGACCTGTAGCGCGTTGTCGCGGCTGCTGGTGCCCCGCGCCCGCCTCACCGAGGTCGTCGAGGCCGCGCGCGCCGCGGCGGCGGCGACCACCGTCGGCGATCCCACCGGCGAGGTGGCGATCGGCCCGGTGGTGTCGAAGCGGCAATTCGACAAGATCCAGGGGCTCATCCGGCGCGGCATCGACGAGGGCGCCACCCTGGTCGCGGGCGGCACCGGCCGGCCGGAGGGGCTCGACCGCGGCTACTACGTCAAGCCGACGGTGTTCGCCGACGTCACCAACGACATGACCATCGCCCGCGAGGAGATCTTCGGTCCGGTGCTGTCGATCATCGCCTACGACGATCTCGACCACGCCGTCGAGATCGCCAACGACACCGAGTACGGTCTCGCGGCCAACATCTGCGGCGCCGACCTCGAGGTGGCGCGCGCGCTGGCCCGCCGCATCAGGGCGGGCTGGGTCTCGGTGAACAGCGCCTTCGACTTCGGGTGCCCCTTCGGGGGCTACCGCAAGAGCGGAAACGGCAGGGAGTGGGGCGAATTCGGTTTCCACGACTACCTGGAGATCAAGGGCATCCTCGGCTACGCGCCCGAGTGAGCACACCGCTGGGCCGGTGACCCGTTCGGGCGGGTCACCGGCCCAGCGCGTTTCAGCCCAGATGCTTCTGCAACACCTCGCGGTGCGAGGGCCTTGCCTGCTCCAGCCGTTCGCGACCGGGCGGAGTGAGCTGCAGGAAGTTGGCGCGACGATCGGCCTCGCAGGCGGCGCGCTGCACCAGCCCGGCCTTCTCCAGCCGGGTGACGGTGCGGGAGAGCGCGCTCTGACTCAGGTACATCTCGGCCTCGATGTCCTTCATCCTGACCTTCTCGGTGCATTCGCCGCCGCAGCGGCCCGCCAGGATCTGCAACAGCTCGAATTCGCTGAGCCCGAGCCGGTGCCGAGCCTGGAGCACGTTCTCCAGCTCCGCGGAGATGCCGTGGTAGAGCCGGAGCGTGTCGGACCACTTCGCGCAGACATCGTTGTCGGTGTCGTGGTACATGACCCCAGACTAGCATGTCAAGACATTTTATGCGCACGCATTACATGTCTTCACATCTCATGCGTTGACATTCAATGCATGCGCATCTAAGTTTGCTCGGGTGACCCCGACAACGGCACCCGAGAAACTCTCCGTCTCAACCCTTTCCGAACCGCACTCGACCGAGCCCGGCGCCGCAGAAGCGCACGCCGACTCCTGGGGCCCACGGCTGTGGGCCATCCTGTTCACCGCCGGACTGGCGATGTTCCTCGACGCCCTCGACGTCTCCATGGTCGGCGTCGCGCTCCCGTCCATCGGCCACGACCTGGGCTTGGACACCTCCGCGCTGCAGTGGATCGTCAACGGCTACATCCTCGGCTACGGCGGACTGCTGCTGTTGGGCGGACGCGCTGCCGACCTGCTCGGCCGCAGGCAGGTCTTCCTGACCGCACTGGTGGTCTTCGGCGTGGCCTCGCTGCTGGGCGGACTCGTCGACGACGGCCTGTTGCTCGTCGCCACCCGCATCGTGAAGGGCGTCGCCGCCGCCTTCACCGCGCCTGCCGCGCTCTCGATCATCACCACCACCTTCAAGGAAGGCCCCGACCGCAACCGCGCCCTGTCGATCTTCACCATCTTCGGCGCCACCGGCTACGCCTCCGGGCTCATCGTCTCCGGCCTGCTCACCGGCATCGACTGGCGGCTCACCTTCTACATGCCGGTCGCCGTCGTGGCGATCGTGCTCGTCACCGCCTGGTTCGTGGTGCCGCGCACCAGCGAGAAGGAGGAAGGCGGCATCGATTTCACCGGCGCCGTCCTGCTGACCGGCGGCATGCTCTCGGCGGTCTACACCATCGTCACCGCGCCGGAGACCGGCTTCACCGCCACCGTCGTCGCGACCGGCCTCCTCGCCGTCGGACTGCTCGGCGCGTTCTTCGTGGTGGAGAATCGCGTCAGCCACCCGCTGGTGCGGCTGAGCATCTTCAAGGTCCGCTCGATCGTGCGGGCCAACCTCGCCGCCCTGGCCATCTTCGGCTCCTACCTCAGTTTCCAGACCATCGTCTCGCTCTACCTGCAGAACACCCTGGGCTGGGAACCGCTGCGGATGGCGCTGGCCATGGCGCCCGCGGGCATCATCGTCGCCATCCTCTCGCCGATCGCCGGCAACCTCATCGACCGCTTCGGCACCGCTCCGATGATCATCGCCGCCCTGACCTCCTTCGTCGCCGGTTACCTGTGGTTCCTCGCCCGCGGCGGCAACGCCGACCCCACCTACGCCCTGGACTACCTGCCCGCCTTCCTGCTGCTCGGCCTCGGCTTCGCGCTCGGCTTCTCCTCGGTCATGGTGCAGGCCACCGAAGGCATCGCCGACCACGAACAGGGCCTGGCCTCCGGCCTGGTGCAGACCTCCCTCCAGATCGGCGGCGCGGTGGTCCTCGCCGTCACCACCGGCCTCATCGGCGGCGCGGCCGCCGAGGGGATCGCCGGCTACCGACCCGGCCTGTACCTGGTGACCGCCGTCGCGGCGATCGGCCTGGCCGCCTCGGCCACCGCCCTGCTCACCCGCAACCAGAAGGTCACCGAACTCGCCTGAGCTATCAGCAGGTCCATTCGCCCGCAGATGGGGTCGCCGGAACTCGGCGGCCCCATCGAGCCGTGTCCGAAACGGTCGCCGGCGTCATCCCGCCCAGCAGTTCAGAACTCGGCGTCCTCGACGCGCCCCTTCATGCCGGACTCGGCGAGCACGTCCACCACCCGCAGGGCGAACTTCTCCGCCCAGGATCGTCCCTCGGCGTAGGTGGCGAAGCCGAGGCCGATGAAGGTGGCACGGGTCCGGCCGTCGGCCTCGCGGTAGACGATGTGGATGGTGCGGTCGTTGCCCGCGTCGACGAGGTCGTACCAGGGGGCGGGATCCTCGTAGTCCTGGCGGCGGGCGTCGCCCGCGGCGAGGCGTTCGCTGGACCAGCGTTCACCGAGGCCGATGAGCGCGGCGTATTTGAACTTCCGGTCCATCCAGGTGGGCTTCTCTCGCACAGCCCGGTGGACCGCCATCGCGATCCGAGCCGTCGGCGCATCGGTGACAAGGACGGACCCGACGTTCTCGGCCATCAAACATTCCCCAACTGACTCGAACTTCCCGATGAAGGGAACAGGATAGATGGCGCGGGCCGGATCGGACAGCCCGACCACAGCCGGACAAACCGGACGAGAATGTCAACTGTGACAGTGCCCAACGAACCGCGGTCCCGCGACCGCGCCGCTCAGGAAACGCCGAGGTCGCGCGCGATGATGGTTTTCATGACCTCGCTGGTCCCCGCGTAGATCCGGGCCACCCGCGCATCGGTGTACAGCCGGGCGATCGGATACTCCGTCATGTAGCCGTAGCCGCCGAACAGTTGCAGGCAGCGGTCCACCACGCGGGCCTGGGTCTCGGTGCAGAACAGCTTCACCCTGGCGGCGTCCGCCGGTGAGAGCACACCGTCGATCAGGTCGAGGACGGCGCGGTCGATCATGGTCTGGGCGGCCTCGACTTCGGCGGACAGGGCGGCGAGTTCGAACTTGGTGTTCTGGAACGACGAGACCGGGGTGCCGAACGCCGTGCGCTGCCGGGTGTAGTCGATGGTGACGGCGATGGCGGCGCGCGCCTGGGCGACCGAGCCGACCGCGACGGTGAGGCGTTCCTGCGGCAGGTTGTGGCCGAGGTACCCGAACGCGGCGCCCTCCTCGCCGAGCCGGTTGGCGACCGGGACGCGCACGTCGGTGAAGGACAGTTCCGTGGTGTCCTGCACCTTGCAGCCCATCTTGTCCAGCAGACGGCCGCGTCGGAAGCCCGCCATGCCGTCTTCGACGACGAGCAGGGTCAGCCCGGCGCGCCGGTTGCCTGGGTCGGCGCCGGTGCGGGCGACCACGACGACCAGATCGGCGAACAGGCCGCCGGTGATGAAAGTCTTGGCGCCGTTGAGGATGTAGTGGTCGCCGTCGCGGACGGCGGTGGTGCGGATGCCCGCCAGGTCGGAGCCGGTGCCGGGCTCGGTCATGGCGATCGCGGTGAGCAGCCGGCCCGCCGCCAGGCCGGGGAACCAGCGCGCGCGCTGCGCGGGGTCGGCGTATTCGAGGAAGTAGGGCAGGATCACGTCGAGCTGGGTGCGGACGGTGCCGAGCGTGACCAGGGCGCGGGCCGCCTCCTCCTGGAGGATCACGTTGTAGCGGTAGTCGCGCAGGCCCGCGCCGCCGTGCTCCTCGGGCAGCGCGAAGCCGAGCAGGCCGAGTTCGCCCATGGCGGTGAAGATCTCGCGCGGCATCCGCCCGGCCTTCTCCCAGGCGGGATAGTCGGGCGCGATCTGTTTCGCGACGAAATCCCTGGCCAGTTCGCGGAACGCGTCGTGGTCGGCGGTGAACAACTGGCGGCGCACGGGCTACCTCCGGTTCTCGGTGGTGGCGGGGCGGACCGGCGGCCTGCGCACGCTCCAGCGCCCGGTGAAACGCGGTTCGCGGTGTTCGGTGAAGGCGGCGTAGGCCTCGGGGGCGTCCTCGGTGGCGAAATTGAGTCCCTGCGCCCTGGCCTCGGCGGCGAGCGCCTGGCGCAGGGTGGTGACGGCGCCCTCGTGCAACAGCGCCTTGGACTGGGCCGACGCGACCGGCGGTCCGGCGGCCAGCCGCGCGGCGAGTTCGTCGGTGAACGCGTCGATCTCCCCGGCCGGGCGCACCCAGGTGACCAGGCCCAGGTCGTGGGCCTGTGCGGCATCGATGGTCTCGGCGAGCAGGGTCAGGCGCTTGGCCTGCTGCATGCCGACCAGCCGGGGCAGCAGCCAGGACCCGCCCAGGTCCATGGTGAGGCCGCGCCGGGTGAACACCTGGGAGAAGGTCGATTCCGGGGTGGCGACGACCAGGTCGCAGCCGAGTGCGAGATTCCAGCCCGCCCCGAACGCCGGGCCGGTCACCTTCGCGACGGTCGGCAACGGCAGCTCGTGCAGCAGCAGGGCCACGTCGGTCAGCGGGCGCATGCGGTGGATCGGGTGCGAATTGTCCGGCACCGAGATGTCGGCGCCGGAGCAGAAGGCGCCGCCCGCGCCGGTCAGCACCAGCGCCCGGACCGAGCGGTCGCCTGCCGTCGCGCGCAAGGCGTCGGCCAGGGCGAGCCACAGCTCGCCGTCGATGGCGTTGCGGCGGTGCGGGCGGTTCAGGGTCAGGGTGCGCACGCCGTCGCGGTCGGTGACGAGCAGGCTCGCCCGTGGCGTGGCCGTGACCTCGGCCCCGTCTCCGCGGGCGGCCGGACGGGACGCACCGGTGTATTCGGCCTCGGCGCTCACCTCGCGGCCCCCCGCGACGAGGTTTCGGCCGGACTCGGCGGCACGTCCGTCGTGTCGATCGGCCCATCGGCCGTCGGCTGTGCGCCGGTCGGCTGTGCGCCGGTCGGCGCCGAGGGCGCTCGACCGAGGACGGCGCAGGCCCGCAGGTACGCGATCTCCTCGGCGGTGCAACCGATTTCGGCGAGCACGGCATCGGTGTGCTCGCCGAGCGCGGGCACCGGCCCCATCGGCGGGTCGTAGCCGGTGAGGACGGCAGGCGGCAGCAGGGCGGGCACCGGCCCGGCGGGTGTGTCGATCTCGCGCCAGCGGCCGCGTTCGACGAGCTGGGGATGGTCGAGGACCTCGCTCGGGCGGTTGTAGCGGGCGTTGCCGATGCCCGCCGCGTCGGCGATGCGCTGGATGTCGGCGAGATCGTGGCGGGCGCACCAGGCGGCGATGGCGGTGTCGAGTTCGGCGCGGTGGCGGGTTCGGCCGGGATTGGTGCGCAGGCGCTCGTCGGCGGCCAGGTCGGGGCGGTCGATGATCTCGGTGGCCAGGCGCTGCCATTCGCGGTCGTTGGTGGTGCCGAGGACAATGGTCTGCCCGTCGGCGGTGCGGTAGGCGCCGTAGGGGGACACCGCGGGCGAGCTCATGCCGAGCGGCTGCTGGTCGATGCCGGAATGCCGGGCGTAAGTGAGGTGGTAGCCCATCATCTCGGCCATGGTGTCGAACAGGCTGACCGTGATCTGTGCCCCGCGCCCGCCCTCGAGCGGCCTGCGGGAGCGGGACTCCGGCGCGGCATCGCGGGTGGCGTCGCGGCGGTAGAGGGCGGCGACGACGGCCAGCGCGGCGTACAGGCCGGTGGTCACATCGGCCACGGCCGGGCCGGGTTTGGCGGGGGCGTCGGCGGTGCCGGTCACCGCGCACACCCCGGACTCGGCCTGCACCAGCAGGTCGTAGGCGCGCTTGTGCGACAGCGGCCCGCCCCGGCCGAAGCCGTCGATCTCCACGGTCACCAGATGCGGATGCGCCCTGGCCAGCTCCGGCCCGGACAGGCCGAGGCGCGCGACGGCGCCGGGCGCGAGATTGGACACCAGCACGTCGGCGTCGAGCAGCAGCCGGTGCAGCAGATCCGCGCCCTCGGCGGATTTCACGTCGGCCGCGACGGATTCCTTGCCCCGGTTCACCCACACGAAGTGCGCGGCCTGCCCGCCCACCACGTCGTCGTAGTACCGGGCGAAGTCGCCGCCGTCCGGGTGCTCGATCTTCACGACCCTGGCGCCGAAGTCGGCCAGCGTCCGCGTGCACATGGGCGCGGACACCGCTTGTTCCAGGGCGATCACGGTGATGCCGGACAGCGGGCCGCCGGGCGCGCGGTCCATCACAGCACCGTGCCGCCGTCCACCGGCAGCACCTGCCCGGTGATGAAGGAGGCGGCGTCGGAGGCGAGGAACACGAAGGCGCCCGCGACCTCTTCGGGTTCGGCCCAGCGCCGCAACAGGATCCGGTCGAGCATCGGCCCGGCGAAGCGCTCGTTCGTGCGGATGGTCTCGGTCATGGGCGTGGCCGCCAGCGGGGCCAGCGCGTTGACCAGGATGTTCTTTCGGGCCAGTTCCTTGGCCAGCGACTTGGTGATGCCGAGGATCGCGGCCTTGGCGGCGGAGTAGTTCACCTGCCCGAGCGTGCCGACCAGGCCCGCGGCGGAGGTGACGTTGATGATGCGCCCGCGTCCGTCGGTGGCCAGGTGCGGCAGCGCCGCCTGCGAGCAGTTGAGGGTGCCCATGACGTGGATGTCGAACAACCGCCGCACGGATTCTGCGGTGGTGTCGGCGAACATGGCGGGAGCGGTGACGCCGGCGTTGTTGACCACGATGTGCACGGCGCCGCCGGCGAGGGCGGCGGCGCGTTCGGCGGCCTCGCCCGCGGCGGCCCGGTCGGTGACGTCGAAGGCGAAGCTGTGCGCCACACCGCCGTCGCCGGTGATCTTCTCGGCGACGGCCGCCGCGGCGTCGCCGTCCCGATCGGTGACCAGCACCGAGGCGCCGGCGGTGGCCAGCGCGCGGGCCACCGCCGAGCCGATGCCGCCCGCCGCGCCGGTGACCAGGGCCGAGCGGCCGGTGAGATCGAACAGGTCGTTGGCCATCAGTAGCTCCTCGGCAGTCCCAGGGTGTGCGAACCCAGGTAGTTCAGGATCATTTCCTGGCTGACGGGCGCGATCTTCATCACGCGCGCCTCCCGGAAGTAGCGGGCCACGTGGTACTCCTCGGCGTAGCCCATGCCGCCGTGGGTCTGCAACGCCCGGTCGGCGGCGGCGAAGCCCGCGTCCGCGCACAGGTATTTGGCCGTGTTGGCCTCGCGGCCCGCGGGTTTGCCGTTGTCGTAGCGCCAGGTGGCCTTGCGCAGCACGAGTTCGGCGGCGTCGAGCCGGGCCAGCGCGTCGGCCAGCGGGAACTGGATGCCCTGGTTGGCGCCGATGGGCCGGTCGAAGACGACCCGCTCGCGGGCGTAGCGGACGGCGCGGTCGAGGGCGACCCGGCCGAGGCCGAGCGCCTCGGCGGCGATGAGCATGCGTTCGGGGTTGAGCCCGTCGAGCAGGTAGCGGAAACCCTGGCCCTCCTCTCCGACCCGGTCCTCGACCGGCACGCGCAGATCGTCGATGAACAGTTCGTTGGAGGTCACGGCATTGCGGCCCATCTTGTGGATGGGGCGGATGTCGATGTGCGCGCGGTCGAGATCGGTGAGGAACAGCGTCATGCCGTCGGTCTTCTTCGCGACCGCGTCGTAGGGGGTGGTCCTGGTCAGCAGCAGGATCTTCTCCGACTCCAGCGCCTTGGAGATCCACACCTTGCGTCCGTTGACCACGTAGTGGTCGCCCGCGCGCCGCGCGGAGGTGGTGATGCGCGGGGTGTCCAGTCCGGCGCCGGGTTCGGTGACGCCGAAGCAGACGTGCAGGTCGCCGGTCGCGATGCGCGGCAGCGTGCGTGCCTTGAGCTCCTCGGAGCCGTACATGACGACCGGGTGCATGCCGAAGATGGACATGTGGATGGAGCTGGCCGCGTTCATGCCACCGCCGCAGCGCGCCACCTCCTCGGCCAGCAGGGTGGCCTCGGTGATGCCGAGCCCGTGGCCGCCGTACTCCTCGGGAATGGTGATGCCGAGCCAGCCGCCGCGCGCCACGGCCTGGTAGAACTCGGTGGGGAATTCGTGCGCCTGGTCCTTCTCCAGCCAGTACCGGTCGTCGAATCTGCGGCACAGTTCGGCCACCGATGCGCGGATCAGCTCCTGATCCTCGGTCAGCTCGAAGTTCATCCGCCTCCGCCTCTCGTGTCGGTGCCTCGGCTGCGCCGCCGGGGTCCGTGGCCGTCGCCTCAGTCCGACGCAGGCAGCGCCTTGGCCGCTTTGATGCTCAATCGCTCTCCGCCCAGGCGCAGTTCGCCCGCGCCGGAGTGGGTGCACAGCAGTTCCACGGTCTCGTCCCGGTCGACGTAGCGTTTGCCGATCAAGGTGACCGCGCCTTCGGCGGCCGGTCTGGCGGCCGGGGCATGCGCGACGGGCACCATGGGCGCCCCGCCGCAGGTCAGCTCGGGTGTCTGTCCGGCGGGCGCGCGCACGACGATCACTCTCGTCTCGCACACCGTGCTGGCGAACTGTTCCCCGGTGCGTAGTGAAGTGGTCATACCCCGATCTCCTCTCCGGTGACCCGATCGGCGAGCCGGTCGAGGTCGTAGGACTGCCTGGCGAGCCAGAACCGCAGGAAGTTGGTCAGCGAGTAGCGCAGGAACAGCGCGGAGCCCGTCACCGCCAGCGCGATGCCGAACAGCGCGAGCACGATGGCGTCGCGCTGGGCCAGCGGGTCGGTGGTGCCGTGCGACAGGACATAGGCGAGCAGGGCGAGCACCGGCCCGGCGGCCATCAGGGCCACGCCGGTGCGCAACCACAGCCCGGCGCGCCCGGCGGCGGGGTCGGGGATCTTCATCGCCCGCAGTTCGCGGATGAATCGGTCGGCTCTGGTCTCCGTGATACGGGCCTCGGTCATGTCGCACTTCCTAGATAGAGGGCTGCCAAATCGTCGCGGATCTCGGCGGGCGGTCCGCTGCGCACGACGCGGCCGCGCACCAGTACGGCGGCCCGGTCGGCGATGTCGAGCACGGCCGCGGCGAACTGTTCGACCACCAGCACCGCCACGCCCTGCCGGGCGATGTCGGCCACCACCTCGTAGAGTTCGGCGACCACCAGCGGCGCCAGGCCCATCGACAGCTCGTCGAGCAGCAGGACGGCGGGGTCGGTGGCAAGGCCGCGGGCCAGGGCGAGCATCTGTTGCTCACCGCCGGACAGGGTGCCGGCGATCTGGCCGGCGCGCTTGCCGAGAACGGGGAACCGGTCGAAGGCAACGGCCTCGATCTCGGCCCGGCTTCGACCGGTGAAAGTCATCATCCAGAGGTTCTCGCGGACGGTGAGATTGGCGAAGATGCCGCGCCCCTCGGGGATCAGGCACACGCCCGCGCGGGCCAGGTCGCGGGCGGACGCGCCGGTCACCTCGCGCCCGCCCAGCTCGAGCGCGCCCGCGGCGATCGGGTGGGTCGCCGACACCACACGCAGGGTGGTGGTCTTGCCCGCGCCATTGGGGCCGAGCAGGGCCAGCACCTGACCGGCCGCGACCTCGAGGTCCACGCCGTGGAGCACGGTGATGGCGCCGTAGCCCGCCTTGACCTCACGCAACCGCAACAGCGGCGTCCGCGCGACCGAGGGCGTTGCCGCGACGGTGTTCTCGGGGACGGTCTGGACTCTCATACTTCTCCCAGGTAGGCCGCGAGCACCGTCTCGTCGGTGCGGATGACCGAGGGCGGCCCGGAGGCGATGACCTTGCCCAGGTCGAGCACGAACACCTCGTCGCAGACGTTCATCACCAGGTCCATGTCGTGTTCGACCAGCAGCACCGCGGTGCCGTCGTCGGCGAGGGCGCGCAGCAGTGCACCGAAACACGCGGTCTCGGTGTGGTCCTGACCGGCGGCGGGTTCGTCGAGCAGCAGCAGGGCGGGCCGGGCGGCGATCGCGCGGGCCACCTCGACCTGTCTGGCCAGGCCGGTGGGCAGGGTGTCGGTGGTGGCGTCGGCGACCGCGTGCAGCTCGAGGCGGTCGATGATGTCGGCGACCACCGTGGCGGCCCGGCGTCGCTTCGGGCCGAGTTCGGCGGCGACGAGCAGGTTGTCGCGCACGCTCAGCCTGCCGAACAGCTCGAGCCGCTGAAAGGTGCGGGCGAGGCCGCGCTTGGCGCGCCTGCTTGGGTTGAGCCGGGTGATGTCGCGGCCGTCGAGCAGCACCCGTCCGGTCGTCGGCTTGCGCAGGCCGCTGATGACGTCGAACAGGGTCGATTTGCCCGCGCCGTTCGGGCCGATGAGTCCGGTGACCGCGCCGCGTTCGGCCCGCAGACCCGCGCCGTCGAGGGCGCGGTTGCCGCCGAACACCACGGTCACCTCGTCAACGTGCAGCAGTGAGCCCACGTTCGAGCACCTCCTCGTCCTCGGGACGCCACGGGGTGCGCACGCCGAGCCACTCCACCGGCACCGGTTCGTCGGCAACGATTTCCGCCCGCCGGGCACGGCGCCCGTGCCCGAGACGTCCGGCGAGCGCGGCGACCACGAGCCCCAGACAGAAGCCCCAGCCGTCGATCACCTCGAGCAGACGCAGCCCCCACAGCGCCAGGGTCACCGCGATCAGCACAGGCGCGACCAGGCGATCGCGCAGCATCGGCACCCAGCCCGCGCGCAGCGAATGCAGTGCCCCGGTGCGCAACACCCCGCCGCCGAAGGCGATGCCGCCCGCGGCGGGCAGCACCTGGGCCAGGTTGTGCAGGGCGGGCCACAGGGTCGGGATCACGTTCAGCGGTCCGGCGAACACCGCGCCGGTGAACATGCCCGCCCCGACCGAGCCGACACCCGCGATCACGACGATGAGGAAGATCGGCAGCCCGGCCACGAAGTTGAACTGCTCGGCGGTGACCGCCTGCAACTGCATGCCGTAGAGCGCGCCGCCGAGCCCGGCGATGGCCGCCGAGAGCGCGAACACCAGCACCCGGCCCGCCATCAGGTTGCCGCCGAGGGTGGCGTAGGCGGCCTCGCTGTCGCGCAGCGCGATCAGCCGGCGCCCGAAGCGGCTGCGCCGCAGCCAGACCACGCCGAGCCCGGCCAGTGCCAGGCACACCGAGGCGAAGACGGTCAACTCGGCGGTGCTGTCGAGCCGCCACCCGAACAGGTTCGGCCCGGCCAGCGAGACCGAGCCCTGCTCGAACAACGAGATCCGCACGCCCAGGATCTCGAAGGAGGGCAGGGTGAAGATCCACCGGTCGAGCACCACCGCGAAGGCCGCCGTCGCCAGTGCCATGTAGACCCCGGACAACCGCAGCGCGGGCACCGCGATCAGCACGCCGACCGCACCGGCGACGAGCATGGCCGCCGGGATCGCCCACCATTGCCCGTCGGGACCGAGATGCCCGTAGGCGACCGCGCCGACGCCCGCGATGCTCAACTGGCACAACGAGATCTGACCGGCCAGACCGACCAACGGCACGAACGACAGCCCGATCACACCCCAGGCGAACATGGCGCCGTAGGTGATCAGATCGGACTCGCTGAGCATGCTCGCCAGCATCAGGCCGGCCACCACGATCACCGCCGCGAAGGCCAGCGACCCGCTCCTCGTCGGCAGCGGCACCGGGTTGACCTTGGTGTCGCGCCGCCGCAGCCGCCCGTGCGGGAACAGCAGCAGCGCCAGGAACAGCAGCAGTGCGGGCGCGGCCAGCCGCAGGCCGGGCAGGTACTCGTTCTGCGGCAGGTAGCCGGTCAGGTAACTCTCCAGGCAGCCGACCACCACCGCGCCGACGAACACCATCGGCAGGTTCTTCAACCGGCCGAAGATGGCCGCGGTGTAGGCGCTGACGATGAGCAGCGAGAGCTGGGCGGCGTCCAATGCCACCATCGGGGCGATGAGGATGCCGCCGATCGCGGCCAGTTCGATGCCGAGGATCCAGGCCACCGTGTCGGCGCGGCGCGGATCGGCGCCGGTGAGCCCGACCAGGGCCTGATCGTCGACGGTCGCGCGCATCTCCACGCCCGCCCTGGTGCGGTGCAGCAGGATGCGCAGGCCGATCGCGACGGCCACGGCGACGACCATGGTGAGCGCCTGGTGTCCGGTGACGGTCACCGGCCCCAGATCGATCGGCTTCGAGCCGGCGAAGAACTTCGGCAGCGCCCGCGCCTTGTTCGGATCCCAGATCCAGCGCGCCATGACGATCAGGCCGCTGAGGATGGCGACCGTCATGACCAGTTTCTCCGCGTCGCCCAGCTGCTGGGTGGGCGCGAGCGCCTTGGCGAACAGCACCCCGAACAGGGGCGCGAAGACCAGCAGCACCACTGCCAGCGCGGGCAGCACCGGCCAGCCCCACCCGATGGTGAACTGCCAGTACACGAACGCCGAGACCATGCCCGCCGCGCCGTGCGCGAAGTTGAACACCCCGGTGGTGGTGTAGGTCAGCACCAGTCCGCTGCCGATCACCGCGTAGATCGCGGCGGTGCTCAGGCCGACGATCCCGAAGGCGAGGAACTGCTCCATCAGCGCGCCCGTCCTGTCATTCCAGGTCGGCGAGGGACTTGCCGACGTCGGCCAGTGTCATGGGCGCGCCGACCGGCGTGGCGTAGCGGTAAGGCGTGACCCCGCAGCGGTAGACGCCGTCGGTGGCGCCGAAGTCCACGGCCCGCCAGCCGTCCGGGGTCGCCTTCTGCACGTTGAAGCAGCGCGGCTGGTCCGACAGCGGCGTGGACAGATCGACCGGGGCCAGCAGGCCACCGCCGGTCCAGGCCGTCTCCTGGCGCGCGTTGTCGAACACGCACGCGCGGGTCAGCCGATCACCGCAGGCGGTGGCGGACTTGGCGAACAGCACCCAGGCCGAGAAGGCCTTGAGCGCGGGGAAGGTGATCGCGGCGTCGGGGGCGTAGCGCTGGTAGAGGTCGAGCACCTGCCGCACGGCAGGCACCCGGTCGGCGGCGTCGAGCGGGGCGATGCCGGACAGGTCGGCGTAGTTGTTCTGCGCTGCCAGCGAATCGGCGGCCAATTCGACGAACTCCGGGTTGTAGGCGTTGGCGTTGGCGTCGATCCAGTCCAGCCGGTAGTCCATGCCGGTCAGCACATCCTCGAGCTTGGCCAGGCTGCGGAAGTCGCCGAAGAAGATCAGCCCGCGCACATTCCTGGATTTGATCGCCTGCGCGTACGGGGTCCAGTCGGCGACGCCGGAGGCCGGGTAGAGCTCGTCGTAGACGATCCGCGCGCCGTGGGCCCGTAGCGATTCGACCATCTTGGGGCCCATCGCCTTGGTGACCGGCGAGTCGCCGTTGATGATGCCGATGGCCTCGCCGGAGCCGGGGTGGGCCTCGTCGATCAGCCACTGCTGGAAACCGGTGTAGGGGTTGACGTTCTCCGCCGCCGAGGCGCCGACCGCCAGTTGCAGGTCGGAGCCGATGTTGGCGATCTGGGCGACCTGGCCGGGGAATTCCGGCAGCAGGCACGACAGCCGGTCCTTGACGCCGAGACCGTCGAGCGCCGAGCCGCCGCCGACCAGGAAGAAGTCCTCACGGCAGGCGTCGAGCATGCGCTGACGGACCTCGGTGAGCCTGGAGTCGCGGATCTCGTAGGTCAGGGTGCGCCCGTTGATGCCGCCCGCCTCGTTGCACCAGGAGGTGAAGACCTGGGCCGCGGCGTCGAACTCGGGATTCTTGGTGAAGCCCATGTCGGAGAAGACGCCGACCTGGATCTGCGTGTCGGTCACGCCCTGCGCCGTGGCGCCCCTCGCGTCGCCGGGACCGCAGATGCCGGACAGGTCGCCGAAATCACCGGAGACCGCCGCGGCGGGACCGCCTTCGGTTTCGGTGGCGCCGCCCTCGCGGCCGCAACCCGCCACGACCAGCGCGGCCGCCATCAGCGCGACGAGTATTCGCTGGGATCTCACGTCTTCCTCCTTCGCGGCCCGCGCCCGACGCCGCCGCCTCACGGAAACTATCCTCTCAGAATCGGAGAATCAATAGTCCAGTTTCGTAGAGCAAGATGTCCATCGAGTGTAACGGCCGAACAACCCCCCGAGCCGATGACGGACGACCCCAGCACGTCTGCCCACGCGGTTCCCGCGTTGACACCCGACGCGCAGCGTGAAAATCTATGTTCAGTTTATGAGAATATGATTCTCGGGAGGTGTCGATGCGGTTGCCACCGCTACCCGCCGACGAGTGGGACGACCGCAGTCGCCGGGCGCTGCGCGCATTGCTGCCCCGCGCCAGGCAGAACCCGGAGGGAGCGGGGCCCGCGATGTCGACGATGGTCCGGCACCCGGACCTGGTCGAGGCGTTTCTGCAGTTCGGCGTCTATCTGCTGTTCCGGTCCACGCTGCCCGCCCGGTTGCGCGAGCTGGCGGTGCTGCGGGTCGCCCACCGCGCGGGCTGCGCCTACGAGTGGGAGCACCATCTCGAGATAGCCGCCGAGTCCGGGCTCGACGCCGACGACATCGCCGCCATCCGGCTCGGCCGCAGCGCCGACCCGTTCGACCAGATGGTGCTGACGGCCGTCGACGAACTGACCGAGCACGCCACCCTGACCGATGACAGCTGGGCCGCCCTGCGCGCGCACCTCGACGAGCGGCAGGTCATGGACTTCGTCTTCACCGTCGGCGGCTACACGACCATGGCCATGGCGTTCAACACCTTCGGCGTCGAGCCCTGACCTGCCGCCTCCCGGCCGCGGCCGCCGCCACAGTCCGGCGGCCGGCCTCCAGCCCTCAGCACGAAAGGTACTGCCTTGCCGCACTTCCCCAAACCAGCCGCGGGTAGCTGGACCCAGAACTACCCCGACCTGGGCACCGCCCCGGTCGACTACACCGACTCCATCGACCCGGCCTTCTACGAGGACGAGCGCAACGCCATCTTCCGCCGCAGCTGGCTCAACGTCGGCCGGGTGAACCGGCTGCCCAGGACCGGCAGCTACTTCACCAAGGACCTGGCCTGCGTCGGCACCTCGCTGATCGTCGTCAAGGACAAGGCGGGCGTGATCCGCGCCTTCCACAACATCTGCCGCCACCGCGGCAACAAGCTCGTCTGGGACGACTACCCCGGCGAGGAGACTTCGGGCACATGCAGGCAGTTCACCTGCAAGTACCACGCCTGGCGCTACAGCCTCGAGGGCGAACTGACCTTCGTCCAGCAGGAGGGCGAGTTCTTCGATCTGGACAAGAGCGACTTCGGCCTCAAACCGGTGCGCTGCGAGGTCTGGGAGGGGTTCATCTTCGTCAACCTCGACGACAACGCCAAGCCCCTCGCCGAGTACCTGGGCCCGATGATGAAGGGGCTGGAAGGCTACCCGTTCGCGCAGATGAGCGAGGTCTACAGCTACCGGGCCGAGATCGGCGCGAACTGGAAACTGTTCATCGACGCCTTCGCCGAGTTCTACCACGCGCCGGTGCTGCACCAGAAGCAGGCGGTCAAGGACGAGGCGGACAAGCTGGCAGGCTACGGGTTCGAGGCACTGCACTACGAGATCGCCGCACCGCACTCGATGGTGTCCTCCTGGGGCGGCATGGCCCCGCCCAAGGACCCACGCATGGTCAAGCCGATCGAGCGCGAGCTGCGCAGCGGCCTGTTCGGCCCGTGGGACCGGCCCGACATCGACGGGCTCGACCCGCTGCCGCCCGGGTTGAACCCCTCGGGCCACCACTCCTGGGGCGTGGACGAATTCGAGATCTTCCCGAACTTCTCGCTGCTGTTCTGGGCGCCCGGCTGGTTCCTGACCTACCACTACTGGCCGACCGCGGTGGACCGCCACATCTTCGAGGCGAACCTGTACTTCGTGCCGGCGAGCAATGCCCGCCAGCGGCTGGCGCAGGAGCTGGCCGCGGTCACCTTCAAGGAGTACGCGCTACAGGACGCGAACACTCTCGAGGCCACCCAGACCATGATCGCCACCCGCGAGGTCACCGACTTCCCGCTCAACGATCAGGAGATCCTGCTCCGCCACCTGCACAAGACCGCCCAGAAGATCGTCGAGGAGTACCGCAATGGCAAGCACTGACCCGGCCGAGAACAGCCCGCTGCTGCCCGCCGAATTCGCCGACCTGGAACGGTTCGCCGACTGGATTCTGCCCACCGAGCCCGAGCGCTACGCCAAGCGGCTGGCCTCGACGATGGAGGAGATGCAGGACCTCTACGACACCGTCTTCCCCCGCATGCAGGCGGCGCTGGACTTCATCGAGGGCAAGTACGACTGGAACGACCTGCCCGAGGAGGGCAGGCGGCTGTTCCACCTGTTGCAGTCGCTGGTGATGGTGTCCTTCCCGATCGAGGTGTGGAAGCAGCCCAGGGTGCCCGACTCCGGCGCCGCCTATCTCGATCTCGTGCGCGAGCCGGTGGTCTGAGCGATGCCCGCGCTCACCCTGCGGGCGGCCGGGCTGCTCGACGTCGACTCGGGTGCGATCGCGCGGCCCGGCATCCTGCGGATCGACGGCGACCGCATCGCCGGGGTCGGCGGCCCGGTCACCGGCGAGGTCGTCGACCTCGGCGATGTGGTGCTGCTGCCCGGCCTGATGGACATGGAGGTCAACCTTCTGATGGGCGGGCGCGGGGAGTCCGGCCTGGCCTCCAGCGTGACCGACGATCCGGCGCTGCGGGTGCTGCGCGCGGTCGGCAACGCCCGGCGCACCCTGCGCGCCGGGTTCACCACCGTCCGCAATCTGGGCCTGTTCGTCAAGACCGGCGGTTACCTGCTCGACGTGGCGCTGGGCAAGGCGATCGACGCCGGGTGGATCGAGGGTCCGCGCATCGTGCCCGCCGGACACGCCATCACCCCCACCGGCGGGCACCTGGATCCGACCATGTTCTCCGCCTTCGCCCCCGACGTGCTGCGACTGACCGTCGAGGAGGGCATCGCCAACGGCGTGGACGAGGTCCGTAAGGCGGTGCGCTACCAGATCAAACACGGCGCGCAGCTGATCAAGATCTGTGTCTCCGGCGGCGTCATGTCGCTGACCGGAGCGCCCGGCGCGCAACACTATTCGGACGAGGAGCTGCGCGCCATCGTCGACGAGGCGCATCGGCGCGGGTTGAGGGTCGCCGCCCACACCCACGGCGCCGAGGCCGTGGCGCACGCCGTCGCGGCGGGAGTGGACTGTATCGAGCACGGCTTTCTCATCGACGACAACGCCATCGACCTGATGGTCGAGCACGGCACCTGGCTGGTCCCGACCACCCGGCTGGCCGACGCCATGGATGTCTCCGAGGCCGATCCGGCTCTGCAAGCCAAGGCCGCGGTCATGTTCCCCAAGGCCCGCACCTCGGTACTGGCCGCGTACCAGGCGGGCGTGAAGATCGCCGTCGGCACCGACGCGCCCGCCATCCCGCACGGCCGCAATGCCGACGAACTGGTGGCGCTGGTGCAGCGCGGGCTGCCGCCGGTGGAAGTGTTGCGCGCGGCCACCATTCGCGGCGCGGAACTGATCGGCGTCACCGATCGCGGCAGGCTCGCCGAGGGGCAGCTGGCCGATGTCATCGGCGTCCCCGGCGACCCGCTCGACGACATCACCGTGACCAGGGATGTGCGCTTCGTGATGAAAGGCGGAAAGATCCATGTCCAGAAATGACGACCTGCTCGAGATCCAGCAGGTGCTGGCCCGCTACGCGGTCACCATCACCCGGGGCGACATCGACGGCCTGCTCGCGGTGTTCACTCCCGACGGCACCTACAGCGCCTTCGGCGACACCTACACCCTCGACATCTTCCCCGAGCTGGTCGCCGCCGCCCCCAAAGGGCTGTTCCTGACCGGCATCCCGGCGCTGGACATCGACGGCGACACCGCGACGGGCACCCAGCCGCTGTGCTTCGTCGAGCACAGCACCCACGACATGCGCATCGGCTACTACACCGACACCCTGGTGCGCACCCCCGACGGCTGGCGGCTGAAGACCCGGCGGATGACCTTCATCCGCCGCAACGGCGACCACGACTCCGGCATCCCGCACGCCTTCCAGCGCTCGGAGGCCTGACCGGTGTCCGCCCCGCCGCTCACCGACACCGCCGCCTTCCGTGACGCGCTGCGCGTCTGGCTGGACGCGCACGACCTGTCCCCCGGACCGGATCATTCGCTGGACAGCCAGGTCGAGCAGCTGTTGCGGGTCCGGCGCGCCCTGTTCGAGGCGGGCTGGATGCGCTACGGCTGGCCCGAGCAGGTCGGCGGTCTCGGCGGACCTGCGGTGCTGCGCGCGATCCTCGGGGAGGAGGTCGCCTCCCGTGATCTGGCCGAGCCGGGCATCTGGTCGATGATCGAGGTGCTCGCGCCGACCATGATCGCCTGTGCCCGACCGGAACGCGCCGCCGACATGGTGCCCCGGCTGCTGTCCGGGCGTGAGCAGTGGTGCCAGGGCTTCTCCGAGCCCGGCTCCGGCAGCGACCTCGCCTCGCTGCGCACGAAAGCCGTGCCGCACGGCGAGGACTGGCTGATCTCCGGCCAGAAGGTGTGGACCAGCCTGGCCCAGTACGCCGCCCGCTGCGTGCTGCTCACCCGCACCGGCCCCGGCCACGACGGGATCACCGCCTTCTTCGTCGACATGGACTCCCCCGGTGTCACCGTGCGCCCGCTGCGCACCATGCACGGCGTGGACGAGTTCGCCGAGGTCTTCTTCGACGACGTGCTCGTGCCCGCCGACCGCATGCTCGGCCGCCCCGGCGACGGCTGGCGCCTGGCCATGGACCTGCTGCCGCACGAGCGCTCCACCTGCTTCTGGCACCGCATCGCCCATCTGTTCACCCGCTTCGACCAACTGCTGGTGGCTGGAACCGACGCGACCGACGACGAACTCGGCGCCGCCCTGCTCGCCCTGCACACCGTCCGCTGCCGCTCGCACACCACCCAGCGCCGCCTCGCCGCGGGCGAGCGGCTCGGCCCGGAGACCTCCGTCGACAAGGTGCTGCTCGCCGAGGCCGAACAACGTCTCTTCGACACCGCCCGCGACGTGCTGCCCGGGGTGATCGAACTCGACGACTCCCCCTGGCGCACCGAGTTCCTGTACTCCCGCGCGGCGACCATCTACGGCGGCACCGCCGAGATCCAGCGCAACATCATCGCCCGCCGCCTGCTCGACCTCGGTGAGGAGTGACCCATGACCGGAACCGCCGCGGGCAGTTCGCCGCTCGATGCCACCGAGTCGCGACTGCTCACCGACACCGTGCGCGGCGTCATGACCGGCGCCGCCGGGGGCTGCGCCGACCCGGCGCTCGCCGGCCTCGGCTGGGCGGAGCTGTTGGCGGAGCGCCCGCGAGTCGCGATTCCCCTGGTCTTCCGGTCGCTCGGGGAGACCGGGGCACACGCGTCGGTCCTGCTCGATGTGCTGCGCGCCGCCGATCCCACCCTGCCCGCCGAGGTGGCGTTGCCCTTCGCCGGCGGGCGGTGGGTGGTCTGGGAGTGCGCGACCGGTGCGCCGCCTTCCGAGGCGGCCGCGCGGTCCGGCGCCGCACGCGCCGAGACCGTCGGACAGGCCGTCCAGGCGCCGCCGGCGTTCCCGCTCGACGCCGGCCTTCCGCTTCGCCCGCTCGCCCTCGGAAGTGTCGAGGGCGGGCGCCGCGCGGAGCTCTCGGGGCGGGCGACCGCCGCGGGCCGCCGGGCACTCGGCTGGTGGCTGCTCGGCACCGGGCACGCCATGCTCGCTCTCGCACGCGCCCACGCGGTCGAGCGCGTGCAGTTCGGCCGGCCGCTCGCCTCGTTCCAGGCGGTGCGGCACCGGCTGGCGGAGACCCTGGTCGCTCTCGACGCGGCGGAGGCCGCGCTCGCCCACGCGGACGGCGACTTCGGCGCACTGCTCGCCAAGGCCGCCGCGGGCCGGTCGGCGCTCACCGCCGCCCGGCACTGCCAGCAGGTGCTCGGCGGGATCGGTTTCACCGCCGAGCACGCGCTGCACCGGCACGTGCGGCGCGCGCTCGTCCTGGACGGGTTGCTGGGCAGCACCCGTGAGCTCGTGCGCCAGGCGGGGCGTGAGGTGCGCGAACGCGGCCGCGCGCCACGGATCGCCGAACTCTGAACTCGATCGCCGCCGAACGACGGATTCCGTTTTCCTCCGCCGGAACATACTTGCCCGAAGCAACGGTGATTCAATGCATGACGACGGCGGCTCCGACCCGGGCCGCTGTCGGCATGAAAGGTCTTCTGTGGCAATACGAACACTGCACACCGCGCTGGGAGTCGGCTCCGCGATGAAGGAGGCCACCCGCGCGGGCTTGGATCGAGCGATCCCCTTCGGCTCGAAGGCCCCGTTACGGGTGCGTGGCGTCAGCAGGAGGTGGCTGGCGAAGGCGATGGGCCTGCCGCGCGGCAGCATCACCTCGGTCGAGGTGCTCGACCATCATTCCGGGACCGCGGCGCGCGCCAGGATCGCGGTGGAATCCGAGGCAGCGGAGGTGCCCGGTCATCTGTTCGTGAAGATGGTGCCGAGCAATTACCTGCAGCACGTGCTGATGAATCTCTTCCGCCTCGGCATGAAGGAGATCATCGCCTATCGCGCACTGGGCGACACACCGCCGGTGCGCATTCCGCGCTGCCATGTCGCCCGTTACAGCTCCGCGCGCAGGCGCAGCATCCTGGTGCTCGAAGATCTCTCGCAGACAGCGGAATTCCGCACCGTGGTGGATTCGGTCACCGCCGAGGAGGCCGCCGCGGTCGTGGACGCGCTCGCCGATCTGCACGCCGCGTTCTGGAACAGCCCGCGCTTCGACGCCGATCTGCGGCCGCTGGCCCGGCGCTCGGCCACCGAGGTGCGGCTGGGTGAGATGATCCGCAGGCAGTTCCTCGCCGAGATCGACGGACACGCCGCGGATCTGATGCCCGAGCAGGTGAAGCAGCAGTGCCGGGTCTTCTACCAGCGCGGCACCGACATCGACGCGTTCTGGGCCTCGGTGCCGCGCACCCTCACCCACGGCGACACCCACCTGGGCAACCTGTTCTTCGAGGCGGGTTCGCCCGGCTTCCTGGACTGGCAGGTCGCCGCCGCCGGACCGGGCATCCGCGATGTCGCCTACTTCGCCAATGCCTCGGTGGAACCCGGCCTGTTGCGCGGGATCGAGACCGACCTCGTCCGGCGCTACACCGATCGCCTCGCCGCCGCCGGTGTCGACGCCGACTTCGACCGCACCTGGCTGCACTACCGGGCCGCGGTCACCGAGTTCCTGCTGGCCGCGGTCTGCACGGCCGAGGCCGGGGAACGCATGCAGTCGGCCGAGGTGTCGCGGGTGGGCGTCGAGCGCGCCGTCGCAGGTGTGCTCGCCCACGACAGTTTCGACGTGCTCGACGCCCTCATCTCCGGGTCGCGCGGATAGCCGCGCTCACCGTCCCGGCGTGACCACGACACTCACGCCGGGCGGCGCCAGGATCGGCTCGTCCACCACGATGGTCAGGGTCGAACCGGGGGTGCGGGCCGCCGTGGCCGCGCCGCGGCTGATCGCCTCACCCAGCGCGGCCTTGGCCTGCGGGGTGAAGTTCGGCGGCAGCGCGCCGAGCGCCTGGCCGAGATCGGCCGAGGTGATGGTGGCGGCCTCGGCGGCGGTCAGCTCGATGCTGACCGCGCCGTCCACCGGGGTCACGGACACCGCTGCCGCCTGACCGCTGCCGAGCAGCAGCAACCCGATCGACGCGGGAGCGGCACAGAGCGCGGGAATCACTCGCACGGGCAATCCTTCCGAGAAGTCGAAAGACACTGATCCGGGAACTCACCCGGACACGAAGCCGTCCTCGTCGACGCTGACAGTCGTTCGACGGCGGGCCTTTCCCGGATTGGCCTCCGACCACGGAAATCTCAGCGCGCGCCCAGGGCGTCCAGAATCATCGGGTCGCCCGCCGGGCCCCACATGGCGTCGACATCGAACCGGCCCTCGTCCCGCACGCCGGATCGCCACGAGCACTCCCATCCCGAACCAGGCCGCTCAGTGCATATGCGCTGCGTACGATAGCGAAGAACGCGGCCGGGGCCACGTACCGCGCACGGCGAGCCGCCCGGGAGACAACATGGGGCGCGTGCTCGTGGACAGGGTCAGCAGGCGGGCGAGGTGCCGCCCTGCAACGCCATCAGGGTGCAGAAGGTGGTGGCCGCGACCAGCCACTCGCCGTTCTCCTCGACCGCCTCACCGGCCTGGTCGGCCAGCACCGGGTTGCCGCCCATGACCAGCGTGTAGGTGACCGCGGCATTGCTGTCGTCGATCAGCTCGATCTCGGAGATCTCCACGCCGAGGCCGGTGGACTGCGGATTGGCGGCCTGCGCCTGTAGCACCGGCAGGAAGGCCTCGCTCTGCTGCACCTTCGCGGCCCGCTCCTCGGGAGTCCTGGTGGAGTCGAAGAAGGTCGCGTAGGTGGTCTCGATGGCCTCGATCGTGGCCGGATCGGCGGCCGCGGCCTCGGTGGTCGTGGC
>Ga0079224_100000717_pt1 | contig 34537 bp, 29 predicted proteins | sample Stecom2015_FD_80414 | JGI IMG/M metagenome (GOLD analysis project Ga0079224, IMG submission 80414) | Agricultural soil microbial communities from Utah to study Nitrogen management - Steer compost 2015 | ecosystem: Environmental > Terrestrial > Soil > Agricultural land | place: USA: Utah... | reverse complement strand
CCCATGCTGCAGACGAAGATGTTCCTGGTGGTCGCCCTGCTCGACGCCGTGGCGATGATCGGCGTCGGCGTCGCGCTCTACTTCGCTTTCGCGAACCCGTTCATCGGCCAGCTCCAGAACGCGCTCGGCGGCTGACGCCCGGGCCTGGGCCTGACCCGACCGGAGAGGGGACCATATGAACATCAACCTCACCCTGCTCGGCCAGACGATCGCGATGGTCGTGTTCGTCTGGTTCACGATGCGCTTCGTCTGGCCTTTCATCATCCGGGCCATCGAGGAGCGCCAGACGCGCATCGCCGACGGGCTCGCGGCCGCCGAGCGCGGCCAGCAGAAGCTCGCCGACGCGGAGCGCGAGGCGGAGAAGATCATCTCCGAGGCGCGCGCCCAGGCGAAGACGATCCTCGACCAGGCGCACGCACGCGCCAACGAGATCGTCGCCGAGGGTAAGGCGGAAGGCGCACGCGAGCGCGAGCGGCAGCTCGAGCTGGCGCGGGCGGAGGTCGAGCAGGAGATCCACCGCGCGCGCGAGGAGCTGCGCGGCGAGGTGTCCGCGATCGCCGTGGCGAGCGCGGAGAAGATCCTGCGGCGCGAAATCGATCCCGCGGCTCACGAGGACATCCTCTCCAGGCTCGCGGCGGAGATCTGACGACCCTGGAACCCGAACAGCATGGCGGACAATCACACCTACGCACGTCCCTACGCCGAGGCTGCGTTCGAGCGGGCGCGTGAGACGAACCGGCTCGACGCCTGGTCCGAGGCCCTGCGGCTCGGCCGCGACCTGCTCGCCGACGGCCAGGTGGCGTCGTTCCTGGCGAACCCGCGCCTCACCGACGAGGAGCGCTTCGCGTTCCTGACCGGCCTGTTCAGGGACGCGGGCGGCGAGAACTGCCTGTTTGCCGGCGGCGATCGCGAAGGTGCGAACTTCCTGCGACTGTTGCTCGAATACGAGCGCGTGTCCGCGCTGCCCGAGATGGCGGAGCTGTTCGAGCAGATGAAGGCGCAGGTGGAGAACACGGTCGATGTGACGGTGAAGACCGCGGCCCCGATCTCCGACGTCCAGAAGCAGGCGCTCGTCGCCGCATTGAAGAAGCGGCTGCAGCGCGAGGTACGCCTGGCGGTCGAGGTCGACGAGACCCTGATCGGCGGCGCGGTGATTCGTGCCGGCGACGTCGTGATCGACGGCTCCGTGCGCTCGCGGCTCGAGCGACTGTCGAACGCGCTGGTCGCATAAATCCGAGGAAACGAGAAATGGCACTCAAGGCTTCCGAAATCAGCCAGCTCATCAAGCAGCGCATCGAGAACTTCGAGGCGGCTGCAGAGGCGCGAGACGTCGGCACGGTGATCGCGCTCACGGACGGCATTGTCCGCATCCACGGCCTGGCCGACGCGCGCTACGGCGAGATGCTCGAGTTCCCGGGCCAGACCTTCGGGCTCGCGCTGAACCTGGAGCAGGATTCGGTCGGCGCGGTGATCCTGGGCGAGTACAAGCACATCTCCGAGGGCGACACGGTCAAGACGACCGGGCGCATCCTCGAGGTGCCGGTGGGCGAAGGCCTGCTCGGCCGCGTGGTGGACCCGCTCGGCAACCCGATCGACGGCAAGGGCCCGATCGAAGCCGCGGGAACCGCGCCGATCGAGAAGGTCGCGCCGGGCGTCATCACCCGCAAATCCGTGTCGCAGCCGGTGCAGACCGGTCTCAAGGCCATCGACTCGATGGTGCCGATCGGGCGCGGCCAGCGCGAGCTGATCATCGGCGACCGCCAGACCGGCAAGACGGCCGTCGCGGTCGACGCCATCATCAACCAGCGCGGTACCGGCATCAAATGCATCTACGTCGCGATCGGCCAGAAGGCATCGTCGATCGCCGGCGTGGTGCGCAAGCTCGAGGAGGAAGGCGCGATGGAGCACACCATCGTCGTCGCGGCCTCCGCCGCCGAGTCGGCCGCCATGCAGTACATCGCGCCGTACTCGGGCTGCTCGATGGGCGAGTACTTCCGCGACAACGGCGAGGATGCGCTCATCATCTACGACGACCTGACGAAGCAGGCCTGGGCCTATCGCCAGGTGTCGCTGCTGCTGCGCCGCCCGCCGGGCCGCGAAGCGTATCCCGGCGACGTGTTCTACCTGCACTCGCGCCTGCTGGAGCGCGCCGCGCGCGTGAACGAGGCGTACGTCGAGGAGGTCACCGGCGGCCGGGTGAAGGGCAAGACGGGCTCGCTCACCGCCCTGCCGATCATCGAGACCCAGGCCGGCGACGTGTCCGCGTTCGTGCCGACCAACGTGATCTCGATCACCGACGGCCAGATCTTCCTGGAGACGGACCTGTTCAACGCCGGCATCCGCCCCGCCATCAACGCGGGTCTCTCGGTGTCGCGCGTCGGCGGCGCCGCGCAGACCAAGATCATCAAGAAGCTCGGCGGCGGCGTGCGCCTCGCGCTCGCCCAGTACCGCGAGCTCGCGGCGTTCGCGCAGTTCGCCTCCGACCTCGACGAGGCGACGCGCCGGCAGCTCCAGCGCGGCCAGCGTGTCACCGAGCTCATGAAGCAGAAGCAGTACTCGCCGCTCTCGGTGGCGGAGATGGCGCTGTCGCTGTACGCCGTGAACGAGGGCTACCTCGATCCGGTCGAGGTTTCCAGGGTCACCGCGTACGAGGCGGCGCTGCACGACTATGCGCGTGCGAACCACCAGGACCTGCTCGACAGGATCAACGAGACGGGCGACTGGAACGACGAGATCGAGGCCGGCCTGAAGCAGGTGTGCGACGGCTTCTCGCAGAAAGGCGCGTACTGAGGTAACCGACCGTGGCCGGCGAAAAGGAAATCCGCAACAAGATCCGCAGCGTCACGAGCATGCAGAAGATCACCAAGGCGATGGAAATGGTCGCCGCGAGCAAGATCCGCAAGGCTCAGGCGCAGATGGAGGCTTCGCGCCCCTACGCCGAGCGGATCCGGCGGGTGGTCGGTCACCTCTCGCACGCCAACCCGGATTACCGGCATCCGTGGCTGGTCGAGCGCGAGGTGAAGCGCATCGGCTACATCATCATCTCGACCGACCGCGGCCTGACCGGCGCGCTGAACGTCAACCTGTTCCGGCGCGTCATCGCCGACATGTCCGAATGGCGGCAGAAGGGCGTGGAGATCGACCTTGCGCTCGTCGGCGCGAAGGCGGTGCAGTTCTTCCGCCGCATCGGCGGCAACGTGGTCGGCACGGCAACGCACCTCGGCGACCGGCCGCAGGTCAACGACCTGATCGGCGCCATCAAGATCATGCTCGATTCCTACAGCGACGGCACGATCGACCGGCTGTTCTTGGTGCACAACCTGTTCGTGAGCACCATGAGCCAGAAGCCGGACATCAAGACGCTGCTGCCGATCAGCGCCATCGAGCTCGAAGGCGAGGCGCTGCAGGAGCATTGGGACTACATCTACGAGCCCAGCGCGGTGGACCTGCTCGACGACGTGCTGATGCGCTACATCGAGTCGCAGGTCTACCGGGGCGCCGTCGAGAACTTCGCCTGCGAGATGGCGGCGAAGATGGTGGCGATGAAGTCCGCGACCGACAACGCGGGCGAGTTGATCGAGAAGCTGCAGCTCGCCTACAACAAGGCGCGCCAGGCCGCGATCACGCAGGAGATCTCCGAGATCGTGGGCGGCGCCGCCGCGGTCTCGGGTTAGCTGCAGGAGCGCGCAGCGCGCGCAGCCTGAGAAGGAAGGAACACTGAGGAGCGCGCACGCGCGCGACGGAAAAACAGGATCAGACACATGAGCACAGGCACAACGGTCCAGATCATCGGCGCGGTCGTCGACGTGGAATTCCCCGGCGACGCGATCCCGAAAGTCCACGACGCGCTGGTCATCGACGACGTGAACCTGACGCTGGAAGTGCAGCAGCAGCTCGGCGACGGCGTCGTGCGCACGATTGCCATGGGCGCGAGCGAGGGGCTCAAGCGCGGCATGAAGGTCACGAACACGGGCAACCCGATCTCGGTGCCGGTCGGCGGGAAGACGCTGGGCCGCATCATGGACGTGCTCGGCAACCCGATCGACAACAAGGGCCCGATCGGCGCCGAGACGACGATGCCGATCCATCGCAAGGCCCCGACCTACGAGGAGCAGGCGGCCACCACCGAGCTGCTGGAGACCGGCATCAAGGTCATCGACCTGATCATGCCCATCGCGAAGGGCGGCAAGGTCGGCCTGTTCGGCGGCGCCGGCGTGGGCAAGACCGTGACGCTGATGGAGCTCATCCGCAACATCGCCCACGAGCACGCGGGCTATTCCGTGTTCGCCGGCGTCGGCGAGCGTACCCGCGAGGGCAACGACTTCTACAACGAGATGACCGAGTCTGGCGTCATCGACAAGGTGTCGCTGGTGTACGGGCAGATGAACGAGCCGCCCGGCAACCGCCTGCGCGTCGCGCTCACCGGCCTCACGATGGCCGAGGCGTTCCGCGACGAAGGCCGCGACGTGCTGATGTTCATCGACAACATCTACCGTTACACGCTCGCCGGCACCGAGGTGTCCGCGCTGCTCGGCCGCATGCCGTCCGCGGTGGGCTACCAGCCGACACTGGCCGAGGAAATGGGCATCCTGCAGGAGCGCATCACCTCGACCAAGACCGGCTCGATCACCTCCTTCCAGGCCGTGTACGTGCCCGCGGACGACCTCACCGACCCGTCGCCCGCGACGACCTTCGCGCACCTCGACGCGACCCTCGTGCTGTCGCGCCAGATCGCGGAGCTCGGCATCTACCCGGCCGTGGACCCGCTCGATTCCACGAGCCGCATCCTCGACCCGAACATCATCGGGCAGGAGCACTACGACTGCGCGCGCAACGTGCAGGCCGTGCTGCAGCGCTACAAGGAGCTGCAGGACATCATCGCCATTCTCGGCATGGACGAGCTGTCCGAGGACGACAAGCTCACGGTCACCCGCGCGCGCAAGATCCAGCGCTTCCTGTCGCAGCCGTTCTTCGTCGCCGAGACCTTCACCGGCTCGCCCGGCAAGTACGTGCAGCTCTCCGAGACCATCCGCGGTTTCAACGGCATCGTCAACGGCGACTACGATCACCTGCCCGAGCAGGCGTTCTACATGGTCGGCACGATCGACGAGGCGGTCGAGCGCGCGAAGAAGCTGCAGTGAGCCGGTAGCGGATCATGGCCACCATCCACGTCGACATCGTCTCCGCCGAGGGCGAAATCTTCTCCGGCGACGCCGCCATGGTGTTCGCCCCGGCGCGCATGGGCGAGGTCGGCATCGCCCCGCGGCACGCACCGCTGCTCACCGCGCTGCGGCCCGGCGAGGTGCGCGTGCAGGACCCGGAAGGCGAGGAGCACTTCTTCTACGTCACGGGCGGCATGCTCGAGGTGCAGCCGCACATCGTGACTGTGCTCGCCGACACCGCGCTGCGCGGCGACCAGCTCGACGAGGCCGCCGCGCTCGCCGCCAAGCAGGCCGCGGAGGAAGCGCTGAAGGGCGTCTCCGGCGAGACCGACCTCGCCCGCGCCCAGGCGGAGCTCGCCGAGGCCGAGGCCCGCTACCGCGCCGCGCAGAAGCTCAAGGGCAAGCGCTGAGCTGACGGCCCGCCTGCCGGGCAACCGTTACCGATCTCTCACCGCGCCGCGACCGACAGGGTGACCGGCGGCCTTTAAGGTCTCGCTCCGGGATCGCCACTCACGGCCCTGGAGGCAGCGCCATGATCCGAGGCAAGTCCGACGTTCTCTACCTGCGGCCGCGCCTGCGGCCGTTGTCCATCCTGGAACGCTTTCACGTCGTCATCGTCGGCGGCGGCTTCAGCGGTGTCGCGCTCGCCGCGCACCTCGTGCGCCACGGCGATCGGGGCCTGCGCATCACCCTGGTCGAGGCGGGCGAGCGCGTCGGCCGCGGCATCGCGTACGGCACGGAGCTCGACGACCACCTGCTCAACACCCGGGCCGCCGACATGAGCGCGCTTGAAGACGAGGCCGACGACTTCGTGTGGTGGCTGCGCCGCCACGGGCACCCCTCCTCGGGGCGGGAGTTCGTCAGCCGGCGCCGCTACGGCGACTACCTGGAAGACAAGCTGATCGAAACGTCGCTACGCGCCGCGCAGCACGACATCGCATTCTCCGCCAACGGGGGCACGCGGGTGACGGACGTGATGGACGGCGGCGACGCGTTCCTCGTCGCGCTGGACGACGGCCGAAGCGTGGGTTGCGATGCCGTCGTCCTGGCCACCGGCCATGCATCGCCCCCCGACATCCTGGCTCGCTGGCTGCCCCGCGGCCACGCGCGCTGGATCCGGGACCCGTGGGCCGCGCCCGGGGTCGGCCCCGGCGGCATCGGGCGCGACGATCGCGTGCTGATGATCGGCAGCGGGCTGACCATGATCGACAAGCTGCTGGAGCTCGAGGCGTGCGGGCATACCGGTCCGGTGCACGCCCTCTCCCGGCGCGGACTCCTCCCGCGCGCCCATCGCCGGCGGCCGGAAACCCTGCCCGCGGACGTGCAGCGTGCGCTGTCGGACGGGCTCGCGCGGGCAGGCAGCCTGCGCGCGATGCTGCGCGTGACCCGGCGCGCCATCGCGGCCGCCGAGCATCGCGGGACGAGCTGGCGCCCGGTCATCGACGCCCTGCGCGCGCTGGCGCCGTCGCTCTGGTCCAGGCTCTCGCCCGCCGACCGCAGGCGGTTTCTTAGGCGCCTGCGGCCGTACTGGGACGTGCACCGCCACCGCACGGCTCCGTCCATCGGCGCGGTGATCGAGGCGAGGCTCGCGACCGGGCGCCTCGAGGTCCGCGCCGGCCGGGTGTGCGGCGCCGAGGTCCGCGAGCGTGGCATCGTCGTCGAGCAGCGCCTGCGCGGGGCAACGGCGCCGCGCCGCGAGCACTACGACTGGATCGTCAATTGCACCGGGCACGACCGCCCGGGCGCGGGCCGGGCGCTCGAGGAGCGGCTCTCGTGGCGCGGACTGCTGCTGCCCGACCTGGACGGCCTCGGCTGGATCGCGGGGCCAGGCGGTGCGCTCGAGCGCAGTGACGGCTCGCCGCGCCGGCTCTACCTGCTGGGACCGGGACGTCGCCCCGCGTCCTTCGAAAGCACCGCCGTGCCGGAGCTGCGCCGCCAGGCGGCCGCGCTCGCGGCCGAGCTGGTCGAGGTCGCCGCCGCGCGCCGGCGCGGGCCCGCCCGCGGCGCGGAGCTCTTCCGCGCGTGGCAGCCGCGGTGATCGTCGGTGCGGGGTCCCTGCCCGCTCAGCGCTCGGGGGCGGCCGCCCGGGATTCCGCCCGGCCGTTCGCCAGGCGCAGGGCGGCGTCGAGCACGGCGTCGACCGTCATGTCGCGCAGGCAGCGGAAATGCCCGAGCGGGCATTCGCGCGCGAAGCAGGGGCTGCACTCGAGCGCGAGGTAGAGGATCTCGCGCCGGTCGCTGAGCGGCGGCGTGTAGGCCGGGGTGCTGGAGCCGTAGAGCCCGACGATCGGCGCGCCGGTCGCGGCCGCGACGTGCAGCAGCCCCGAATCGTTGCTGATCGCGACGTCGACCCCGCCCAGGAGGTCCGCGGCCTCCGGCAGCGTCGTCCGGCCGCACAGGTTGACGGCCGTGTTGCCGCTGCCGGCCACGATCGCCTCGCCTTCGGCGGCGTCGCGCGGGCCGCCGAGGAGCCAGACGTCGAATCCCTCCGCCCGCAGGCGCCGCGCGAGCTCGGCGAAGTACGGCCAGCGCTTGGCCGTGCCGTGCTCCGCGCCCGGCATGCAGGCGGCGACGGGCCGTCCTCCTTCCAGCCCCAGGCGCGCCATCGTCGCGCGCCGCGCTTCCGCGTCGACCGCCAGCACGGGTTGCGGCAGGGATTCGGGGAGGGCCTCGGCGGGTTCCAGCCCGAGCGCGCAGAAGCGCTCGATCATCGGCTTTGCCCGCGTCCATTCGATCGAGCGCATGTCGTTGATGAGGCCGTAGCGAAACTCGCCCCGCAGGCCGGTACGCCGCGGGATGCGGGCCAGCCACGGCAGGAGCGCGGCCTTGGCCGAGCGCGGCAGCACGATCGCCTGCGCATAGCCGAGCGCCCTGAGCTCGCGCGCGAGTTTGAGCCGCGCGCGCAGGGCCATCTCGTGGTGGCCGACCTCGAGCCGATGTGCCTGGCTCACGCCTGCGAGGCGATCGAGCAGGGCGTAAGGCCAGGGCGGCGCCACGACATCCACCGTGTGCCCGCGCGCCGCCAGCAGGCGGATGAGCGAGCCGGCCATCACCATGTCACCGATCCAGGCGGGACCGACCACCAGGATCCGTGTTGCGGGCGCTGTCATGCGGCGGCAAGGTTGCGGCGACGCGGGCCGTCCGTCAAGCGGTTGCAGGGGGAACCGCTCACCTATAGTGCAATATGTTCAATTGGAAATCCATGTTATTGATCCACAATGAAAAACACCATGCCATTGACAGCATTTCTATAACCCTATAGACTGCGCAGCCTCATTCTCCCGGAGCCGGCCGTGCGTCCCGCCACCGAGAACCCCAATTACCGCAGGCAGAGGCTGGCCGCGATCCGCGCCGCCGCTTCCGTGTTCGCGGAAAAGGGATTCCACGGCGCGAGCACGCGCGACATCGCCGAGCGCCTCGGCATCAAGCAGGGCAGCCTCTACTACTACTTCAGCTCGAAAGAGGAAGCGCTCGGCGAGGTCTGCCTGTACGGCATCGAGGAGTACTGCGAGCGCATGGAGCGGATCGCGGAAAGCGACCAGCCGTTCGAAGCCAAGCTGCTCGCCACGCTGACCTCGCACCTCACGAGCTACCGCGAGCGCAACGAGGCGCTCAAGGTCTACAACGACGAGCGCCTCTACCTGCCCGAATCGCGGCGCACCGAGCTCAAGCGTCGCGGCAGCCGTTACCGGCAGCTCCTCGAAGGCATGTTCGAGGAGGGCATCCGGCAGGGGGTCATCCGCGAATCGCTCGACTGCCACTTCGCGGCGCTGGCCGTGATCGGCATCTGCAACGCCTGGGGCGACATCATCGTGCGCGACCCGGAGCTCGACGTTTTCGATGTGATCCAGAAATGCAACGACCTCCTGTTGCACGGTTTCTCGGAACGACGCCAGTCCAGCCGCGGCCCGACGGTGCCGGCTGCCGCGGCGGCGAACGATCGCTGAATTCATCACCACTCAACAACAGGACTAGGGAAGGCACAACATGGCGGAACAGATTGCGACCAACGTCACCTGGCACGGGGGGGACGTCACCCGTGACGATCGCTGCGGCCTGCTGCGGCAGAAGGGAGCCACAATCTGGTTCACGGGGCTGTCGGGCAGCGGCAAGAGCACGATCGCGGTGGCGCTCGAGCGGGCCCTGTTCAACATGGGCAAGCTCTCGTACCGGCTCGACGGCGACAACGTGCGCATGGGCATCAACAAGAACCTCGGCTTCTCCGAGGCGGATCGCAAGGAAAACATCCGCCGCATCGGCGAGGTGGCCAAGCTGTTCGGCGACGCCGGCGTGATCACCCTGTCGAGCTTCATCAGCCCGTACAAGGCGGACCGCGACCAGGTGCGCGCGCTGCACGCCGACGCCGGCCTCGCCTTCGTCGAGGTGTACGTGGACTGCTCGCTCGCGGTGGCCGAGCAGCGCGACCCCAAGGGTCTCTACAAGCGCGCCCGTGCCGGCGAGATCAAGCACTTCACCGGCATCGACGACCCGTACGAGCCGCCGGTCGACCCGGAGATCCATCTCCACACCGACCAGATGACGCTCGAGGACGAGGTCAAGACCGTCATCGACTACCTGCTGGCGCACGACATCATTCGCGAGCGTTACTACACGCGCGCGGAGGACCAGGTCGAGCCGTCCAAGCGCATCGCCGTCTAAGGGAGCAACAACAACATGATCAAGCCTCACGGGGCCGATGCCCTCAAACCCCTGTTCGTGTCCGATGCCGCGGAGCGCCGCGAGCTCGCGAAAGAGGCGGAGCAGCTCCCGTCGCTCGTCCTCAACTCGGCCGCGGCGGCGAACGCCGTGATGCTCGGTGCGGGGTACTTCACTCCCCTCAACGGCTACATGAACCTGGCCGATGCGCTGTGCGTCGCGGAGACCATGCACACGACCGAAGACCTCTTCTGGCCGGTCCCGGTGCTGAACCTGACCCCGTCGATCGCGGGCATCGACGGCGCACGGCGCATTGCGCTGCGCGACCCGAACCTGCCCGGGAACCCGGTGCTCGCCGTCATGGACGTCGCCGACATCGAGGACGTGGACGACGACGCGCTGGACACGATGACGAAGGAAGTGTTCGGCACGCTGGACGCAAAGCATCCGGGCGTGGCCGTGTTCCGCAAGCTCGGCCGTTACTGCGTCTCCGGTGACGTCCAGGTGCTCAACTACAGCTACTTCGAGCAGGAGTTCCCGAGCACGTTCCGGACCGCCGTCGAGATCCGCGAGGAAATCGCGAGCCGCGGCTGGAACAAGGTCGTCGCGTTCCAGACGCGCAACCCGATGCACCTCGCCCACGAGGAGCTCTGCCGCATGGCGATGGAGCGCCTCGGCGCGGACGGGCTCGTGATCCACATGCTGCTCGGCCGCCTCAAGGCGGACGACGTGCCGGCGCCGGTCCGGGAGGAGTGCATCCGCCGCATGGTCGAGGTGTACTTCCCGGAAAACAGCGTGATGGTGACCGGTTACGGCTTCGACATGCTGTACGCCGGGCCGCGCGAGGCGGTGCTGCACGCCCTGTTCCGCCAGAACATGGGCGCGACCCACCTGATCGTCGGCCGCGACCACGCGGGAGCGGGTGGCTACTACGGCCCGTTCGACGCGCAGAAGATCTTCGAGGAGAAAGTACCGGCCGGTGCGCTCGAGATCGAGATCTTCAAGGCGGACCACACGGCGTGGTCGAAGAAGCTGAACCGGGTCGTGATGATGTGCGAGGCGCCGGACCACCAGCCGGAGGACTACGTGATCCTCTCGGGCACCAAGGTCCGCGAGATGCTCGCCGCGGGCATCGCGCCGCCGCCGGAGTTCTCGCGCCCCGAGGTGGCGGAGATCCTCATCCGGCACTACAAGCTGCAGAAAGCGAGCTGATCGACGCTTGCGTGCCGCCCGCAGGAAGCCCGGACGGGGCCCCTGCGGGCGGTCCGCTTTGACGCTTCCTGCGCCGCCGCCTATCCTGCGGGCAAAAAGCACCCCACCGGAGGCGGCGTTGAAGACTTCCCGCCGGGCGCGGTACCGCGCCCACCTGCTTCTCTGCGGCATAGCGCTCGCGACGAGCCCGCTTGCCGCGGCCCAGGACGACCGGGACGATGCGCGGCGGCAGAAATTCGAGGCGCTGGCGCGGGCCGAGACCATGGTAATGGTCCCGATGCGCGACGGCACCCGGCTCGCGACCGACGTCTACCTGCCGCACGAGGGCGACGGACCCTGGCCCGTCGTCTTCGTGAAGACGCCCTACGACTTCAATCGCATCGAGGGCGTCCAGCTCGAGTGGGGCATCGAGGCCATCGAGCGCGGTTATGCCTACGTGGTGCAGAACGAGCGCGGCCGTTACTACTCGGAAGGCGAGTGGGAGATCCTCGGCCGGCCGCGCACCGACGGCTACGACTCGCTCACCTGGATCGCCGGGCAGGACTGGTCGGACGGCAACGTCGGCACGCTCGGCTGCTCCTCGACCGCCGAGTGGCAGCTCGCGCTCGCCGCGCAGGACCACCCGGCGCACAAGGCGATGGTCCCGATGGCCGCGGGCGCCGGCATCGGCCGCGTCGGCGAGTTCCAGGAGCAGGGCAACTGGTACAAGGGCGGCGTCCACCAGACCCTGTTCACGGTCTGGCTCTACTACGTGCAGCAGAACCTGCGCCCGCAATTCCCGCCCGGCCTGTCGCAGGACGAGCTGCAAAGGCTGCGCCGGATGTACGACCTCGCGCCGTCGATGCCCGAGGTCGACTGGAAGCGGCACCTGCGCACGTTGCCCGCCAGCGACTGGCTGCCCGCCGCGGGAGGCAACGCGGGGCCATGGGCGGAGCTTCTGGCGCGCAAGCCGGGTGACCCGGCCTGGTTCGAGGGCGGCCTGTATCACGACGACGAGGATTTCGGCGTGCCCGCCTTCTGGTTCAACAGCTGGTTCGACGTCAGCCAGGGCCCGAACCTCGCGCTCTACAACCACGCGCGCAGCCGGGCGTCCGACCGCGCCGCGCGGGACGCCCAGTTCGTGCTCGTCGCGCCGACGCTGCACTGCGGCTTCTATCGCATCCCGGAGCACAAGTCGCTCGTCGTCGGCGAGCTCGACGTCGGCAACGCGTGGTTCCCCGTGCACGACGAGGTCTTCGCCTTCTTCGACTACTACCTGAAAGGCGAAGGCGACTTCCCGGAGAGGACGCCGCGGGTGCGCTACTACACCATCGGGCGCAACGCGTGGAGCGAGGCGGACGCCTGGCCTCCGGCGGCGGCCGAGGCCGAGACCTGGTACGTCGCGAGCGACGGCCGCGCGAACAGCGTCTTCGGCGACGGCCGCCTGCAACGCGCGCGGCCGGCCGGCGCCGCCTCGGACACGTTCACCTACGATCCCATGAACCCGGTTCCCGCCCTCGGCGGCGGCGTCTGCTGCAACCGCGACGCGTCCCCCGGCGGCAGCTTCGACCAGCGCGGCATCGAGGCGCGCGCCGACGTGCTCGTGTACACGAGCGAGCCGCTGGAAGCCCCGCTCGAGGTCACGGGCAGCGTGCGTGCGATCCTCTACGTCTCGTCGGACGCGAAGGACACGGATTTCACGGTCAAGCTCGTGGACGTGTGGCCCGACGGCACGGCGTACAACGTCGACGACACGATCCTGCGCACACGCTACCGGGAGGGTTACGATCGCGAGGTGTTCATGCGCGAAGGCGAGGTCTACGAGCTCCGGCCGACGCCGATGTCCACGAGCTGGGAGTTCGGCGCGGGCCACCGCATCCGCCTCGAGATCGCGTCGGCCAAGTTCCCGCAGTACATGCGCAACCTCAACACCGGCGGCAACAACGTCGACGAGACGGAGGGCGTGGTCGCGCGCAATACCGTGCACCACTCGGAGCGTTACCCGACCCGCATCGTGCTGCCGGTCGTGCGCCGCGACGGAGATCGATGAGATGAAAGCACCCTTCGTTCCGCTCCTGCTGCTGGCCGCCGCCTCCGCGCTCGCCCAGGAGCCGCCGGGCGAGCCCGCCCACCAGCAGCGGGAATCGCTCAAGATCTACATTTCCGCCGACATGGAAGGCGTGGCCGGCGTGGTGACGGACGAGCAACTCGGCCCGGGCGGCTTCGAGTACGAGCGCTTCCGCGAGCTCATGACGGCGGAGGTCAACGCCTGCATCGAGGCCGCGCGCGAGGCCGGTGCGACCGAGGTCCTGGTCAGTGACTCCCACGGCAACGGCCAGAATCTCCTGGTCGAGCGCCTGCCGGCCGACGTGACGATCGTGCGCTCGTGGCCGCGGCATCTCGGCATGATGGCCGGTATCGATGCCTCGTTCGACGGCGTGATCCTGCTCGGCTATCACGCGAGCACGGCCAACGAGCGAGGGGTGCGCGCGCACACGTTCTCGAGCGCGAACGTCACCGCGTTCCGGCTGAACGGCACCTCGATGTCCGAGGCCGGCATGAGCGCGGCCATCGCCGGACATTTCGGCGTGCCGGTGATCATGGTGTCCGGCGACCAGGTCGCGGTCGCGGAAACCCAGGTGATCGTGGGCGACGTCGAAGGCGCGGTCGTGAAGTACGCGACCGGCTTCCATTCCGCGCGCACGCTGACGCCGGAGGCCGCGCGCGAGGCCATCCGGCAGAGTACGCGGGCGGCCATCGCCCGCATCGGGGAATTCGAGCCGTACGTCGTCGAGACGCCCGTGGAGCTCGAGCTCGGGCTCAAGCATTACCGCCCCGTCGAGCTGCTCGCCTACCTGCCGGGCGTCGAGCGCGTCACCTCTCATTCCGTCCGCTTCACGGGGGAGAACATCCTCGAGGTCTCCGACTTCCTGACCTTCGCGCTCTCCTACCGGGTCGACCTCCAGCCCTGACCGGCGGGGGTGTCGCCAATCCGGCGGCCCCTCCCGGGCCTTCGCACGCCCTTACCGGTTATTTCGCTGTTCTTTCGTGACGCCGTCCCGGGGGCCGCCCAGGATGGGCAGCCCCCTGCCCGAATAGGCCCGGGAACCCTGGAACGGAGAACAACATGAAATCCGCACACTCGATCGTGTACGCGCTGGCTGCCGTCTCGCTCCTCGCCCTGGCCCAGGTCGCCGCGGCAGACAAGAACAACAAGAACAACAAGAACGACAGGCCTCGCTTCTCGGCCTGGGAGGTCGCGACGGAGGTCATCGAGGTCAACAGCCCGTCGGCCGACGGCTGCCCGATCGAGTCGCCGGACGGCCTCAGCCTGTACATCGCCAGCACGCGAGCCGGTGACGGCGCGCTGGGCGGCAACGACATCTGGGCATCGGATCGCGCCTCGAAGGACGAGCCCTTCGGGGCACCGGTGAGCCTCGGCGCGCCCGTCAACTCGGCGGCCAACGACTTCTGCCCGACCCCGATCGAAGGACGCTGGCTGCTGTTCGTCTCCGAGCGTCCCGGACCGGAAACCTGCCAGGCGGGTCCGGGCAGGGGCGACATCTACCTGATCCGCCAGAACGCCGCCTCGGGCTGGGGCGAGCCGCGGCATCTCGGTTGCCTCGAGACGGGCACCGGGCCGAATACCGCCGGCGCCGAGTTCAGCCCCTCGCTCGTGACCACGAAGAAAGGTACCTTCCTGTACTTTTCGAGCACGGTCAGCGGCAACATGGACATCTACGTGAGCAAGCTTGGCCGCGACGGTGTCTTCGGTCCGCCGTCACCCGTGCACGCGCTGAACACGGAGTTCGACGACCGCATGCCGAACGTGAGCGCGGACGGGCTCGAGATCGTCTTCGCCTCGGACCGCCCGGTGGACGCGAAGGGCACCCCGGCGTTCGGCAGCTTCGACATCTACGTGTCGACCCGCAAGAGCATCGACGCCAAGTGGTCGGCACCGAGGAACCTGGGCCCGAACGTCAACACGGCCGGTAGCGAGACGCGCTCGAGCCTCTCCGCGGACCTCGAGCGCCTGTACTTCGGTCGCGACGGCGACATCTATTCGAGCACGCGCCGGAACCTCGAGAACGGTCACTCCCACCGGCCCCGTTGACCGGCGCGGCCCGACCCGGCGCCGTGCAGCCAACCCCGTTCCAGCGGGATCTCTCGCCGACGTACGCGAAACGCCTCGCGCAGAAGATCGAGGAGAGCGGCGCCTTCCTCGACCCGCTCATCGTCGTGCGCGGAGAACGCGGCGAGCTGTGGACGCCGAACGGGCGGCACCGGCTCGCGGCCGCGAAGACGCTGGGACTGCGGCACGTCACCGCGCTCGTCTCACCCGACGAGGCGCTCGCGTACCGCATCCTCGCGCTCAACACCGAGAAGGCCCACAACCTCAAGGATCGCAGCCTCGAGGTGATCCGCATGGCGCGCAATCTCGCCGCGCGGGAGCCGCGCGCCCGGGAACGCGACTACGCGGCGCAGTTCGAGGCCCCGGAGCTTTTGACCCTCGGCATCGTCTACGAGGGCAACAAGCGCTTCGCGGGCGGCGCGTACGCGCCGTTCCTCAAGAAGGTCGATCGCTTCAGCGACCGCACCTTGCGCGCGAGCCTGCGCGAGCGCGAGGGATACGCTGCCCGGCTGCAGGCCATCGACGACGAGGTGCGGAAGATCATCGGGAAGCTGCAGGCCAGGGGCTTCAAGTCGCCGTACCTGCGCCCGTACGTCGTGGCGCGCCTGAACCCGGTGCGGTTTCACCGGCCGAAGCGAGGCGACACGGAGCCGCCGATGAGCGTGAAAGAGGCGCTGACCCGCATGGCGGCGGCCGCGCGGCGCTTCGACGTCGATTCGGTGCGCGCCGGCGAGCTCGCGCTCGTCGGTGCCGTCATGGGCGGCGACGAATAGGGACGGCCGGCAACCGCTAGAAGGGCGCGGCACCCAGCGCGGCGAGCAGGGCGACGACGGCGAGGAACGCCACCAGCGCCCACAGCACGGCCTGGCCGAACGCCGGGACGGCGACGAGCAGCGCGAGGCACCCGATGCCGCCCGCCGCGGCGAGCACGAGCCCGTTGCGGGAGTGCTCCCGCGGTCGCGCCGCCGTCCGCCGCCGGTTGCCGGCACCGCGCGCCCGCTCGGCGTGCGCCGCCACCGCGGCGTGCAGCGCCTCGGCGGAGATGCCCGCTTCCGCCGCCATCTGCTCCAGCTCCTCGAGCCCGTAGCTGCCGTAAAGCGCGTTCTTCCGGCGCTGCTCGGCGGCCGCCGCGCGCTCGAGGATCCAGCGGGCGCTGTCGCCGTCGAACCGCGTGCCGCCGGAGGCTGCCTCGCCAATGCGCTTTCGCCTGTCTACCAGGGCAGCTCCTCGCCGCTCGCGTGCAGGAAACGGCCGCTCTTCGACGCATCGAGCTCGTCGATGCGCTCGACCAGCATCGCCGCCGCGGCCTCGGGCTCCACGTTGCCGGTCCGGCCCGTCATCTCGGTGCGGACGTAACCGGGGTGCAGGAGAGCCACCGCCACGCCGCGCGGCGCAAGGTCGATCGCGAGCGACCGGCCGGCGGCATTCAGCGCCGCCTTGGACATACGGTAACCGTAGCTCCCGCCCGAGGTATTGTCGGCGATCGACCCCATGCGGCTGGTGATGAGCGCGACCTTCGAGCCGGAAGCCAGCTTGTTTGCAAAAGCGTGCACCGTCAGCAGCGGTCCGAGCGCGTTCACCTCGAACTGCCGTTCGATGCGGTCGCGGTGCGCGGCGACGTCCGCGAGCGACTCGCTGCTCAGGATGCCCGCGTTCGCGATCAGCACGTCGACGGAATCGACCGTCGCGGCCGCCCGTTTCAACTCTTCGGCGGACGTGACGTCCACGCCTTCCACGATCTCGGCGCCGGTTGCCCGCAGCTCCTCGCTCGCCTGGCGGCAGAGTGCGACGACGCGGTCGCCGCGCTCCCGGTAGATCCGCGCCAGGGCCAGCCCGATGCCGCGATTGGCGCCGGTGATGACGACACAGGACATGCTCGATGACCTCCCTTCTGCAAGGATAGCAGGCAGGTCCGCCCCTGCCGCACCTCACCGGGGCCGATCCGGCGCTGGCTAGGCGTCGACGATGGGCACGAACCCGCCGTAGATCAGGCGCTTCCCGTCGAACGGCATCTCGTCGGACTGCATGCGGGTGTCTTCCATCATCTTCTTCCAGCCCTCGACGCGGGCCTCCTTCGACGGCCACTCGACCCAGGAGAACACGACGTTCTCGTCGCCGTTCGCCTTCACGGCGCGCCGGAAGTCGGTGATCTCGCCGCCGGGCACGTCGTCTCCCCAGGCCTCGACCACGCGGAGCGCACCGTACTCGCGAAAGATCGGCGCCGCCTTCCCGGCGAGCTCGACATAGGCCTGCCGCTTCGCCGTGGGCACCGGCACCAGGTAGCCGTCCACGTAGCGCGAGCCGCGGCTGTCGCCGGCATCGACCAGGCAGGCAAAGCCGCCGAAAATCATGCGCCGGCCGTCGAACGGCATGGTGGCCCCGGCGGCCTGCATCCGCGGGTCGGTCCTGATCTTCTCGTTCGCGGCGTCCCGTGTCGCCTTGTCGGGATATTCGAACCAGGAAAAGACGACGACCTCGTCATCCTTGGCCTGCACCGCGCCGCGGAAGTCCGTGACCTTGCCCTCGGGGACGTCGTCGCCCCAGGTCTCCACCATGCGGGTGACGCCGAACTCCTTGAACAGCGGTGCGGCCTCGGCCGCGTGCCGGCGGTATTCCTCCTTGTTGGCGGCCGGTACGGCTGCCACGAACCCTTCCACGTAAGTCATGACGATTGTCCTCCCGGCGAGGAGGCAGCCGCGCCATGCGGTGCCCGGACCTCGCTCACTGCTGCAAAGCATAGTCGAGCGGCCGGGCGGGCATTCGACACGCCGCCAGCGCCTGCCAGCGCCGCTCAGGGGGCGGGAAGGGGGTCGAACACTCGCGAGAAGAAGATGGCGTTCGCGAACAGCTTGTTGGTGCCGTACCAGTAGCCGCGGAAGTTCGGGTTGTCGGCGAACAGAATCACGCTGCCCTTCTTCTTCCGTTCGGCGATCAAAGCCGCCGTGCCTTCGAGCATGATGCGATTCGCTTCCGAGGCATAGCCCGAGAGCACCGGCGGGGTCGCGTACTGGATCACCGTTGCATAGGGGTTCCGGGGGCGCTCGAGCACGTCCCGCAGGTCCTTGTGCAGCGCGATCTCGCGCTTCGCGTAGCCGAAGCCCAAGGGGTGGGTAACGTCGAGGTCGCCGGCGAAGATCGCGCCGCCGATGAGCTCGACCGCGTCCCGCCGCTCCTTCTCGGCGTACGGGAAGCGGTACGGCTCGACGTCGCCCGGTAACAGGTACGGCGAATGCCCGCTCGGCGACTCCAGGGGCTCCTCCGCCATTTCCGCCGGCGCCTGGCCGTCCTTCCCGGGCTGCACGTAGTCGAGCACCTGCGCGCGCACCCAGTGGGCGCCGCGGCCCTGCCCGATGACGGTGCCGCCCTCGTCCACCCAGGTCCGGAGGCGCGGCAGCCATTCCGGGTCCCACGGCTCCTCGGCGGTGCCGTAGTCGCCGCCGGGAAACACGACGTGCGTGTACGGCTTCCAGTCGATGTCGGCGAGGCGCTCGCGGTCGCGCAAGGTCACGGGCATGTGCAGGCGGAAATCGAGCAGGTGCCACATCTCGCCGGCGGCGTAGCGATCGATGTCCCGCCCGGTGACCACGAGCACCTTCGGTTTCGCGAGCGGCCGGAACGACGGTCCGCCCAGGTCCACGCTCGCCCCGCCGTCCGCGCTCGCTCCCGAGGTGACGGCGTGCACGAAGACCGCGTCCTCGGCAGCGATCTTGCGCATGAGCGCGTGGATGCGCTCCTTCGAGCTGCGCTGCCGGTCGAAGGGCACGACGATCGTGCCGCGCGGCAGCGCCACCGGGCCGCGTGTCGTGGCGGCGGTGAACGGCTTCGTCGCCACCTTCGCGAGCAGCTCCTCGTCGAGCACGCGGTACAGCGCCCGGGGCGCGAAGTACGGAGCCCAGGTGAACGCATAAGCATAGGGCGCGACGTCCGGTGCTTCGACCGCCGGCGGCTCGGGGTCGAGGCGCGCACCGACGAGGTCGCGATTGAAGCGGCGCCCGGAGAGCGGTGCGTGCTCGAGATTGAACGCGAGCGGCATCGTCCACGTGGAGATGTCGTAGAAGGTCGTGTCCTCGAACTCGTGCACGGTCTCGAAGATGCCGCGGATCAGGCGGTACTGCGGTTGCGCGACAGGCACGACCGCCGCCTCGCCGGGTCGGAACGTCACGCCGTCTTGCGTGATCTCTCGCGCGAGCCGGAACGCCTCGATGCGGTGATGGTCGAGCAGGTCCAGGAACTGGTGCAGGCGCACGGGGTCGCCGGGCGCGGCGAACACCCAGGCCTGCACCGCCGCGTCCCGGGCCTCCTCGAGCGCGGACGCGTAAAAGTCCTTCTGGTACTCGAGGAGCTCGCGCCTGAGCCCGAGCGCGCCCTCGAGGCTCGCGAGCGCGGTGCGGAAATGCTTGCGGACGTTCTCGCGGTAGGTGCGCAGCCCGTGCGCCGTGTCGAGCTCGACGCCGACGGTGCTCGCCGCCTCGTACAGGATGCCGACCCCGCCGTTGACGTAGGGGAAGGTCGAGCCCTTGCCGATGTAATAGTTGTCGAAGCTCTCGTCGTGGAAATAGAGCCTGCCCTCGCCATCGAGGAACGCCTCGGAGGTGCGCACGACGGCCTCCATGAGGCGCCGGCCCTCGGCCGTCACGAGCGGATTCGTGCGCGTGGGCACGCCCGGGTGGAAGTAGTAGGTCGAATCCGCGCCCATCTCGTGGTAGTCGACCGTCAGGTTCGGGCGCCAGGCGTGCCACTTGCGCATCCACGCGCGCGGCTCGGGCTGCGTGACCGGCAGCCACTGGCGGTTCAGGTCGAAGCCGTAGTGGTTGGTGCGCGCGAACCGCCAGTCGAGGTCGTGCTCGATGTGCTGCGGATCGGGATTCGTAATGCGACTGCCGTACGCATCGAGCCACGCGATGCGCTTCGCGTGCCCGTCCGGGTTGAACACCGCCGTCACGAGAATGACGCTGCCGGCGAGGATGCGCTCGATCTCCGGCCCCTGCGCCGCGGCCAGGTGGTAGATCGTCGGCAGCGCCGCATCCATGCCGCTCGCCTCGGCCCCGTGCACGCCGTAGTTCAGCCAGGTCACCACCGGCATGTCGGCCTCCACCGCCTGCCCGGACCCGGGCTCGCTGAGTGCGACGTGGCGCTCGCGGATCGCGGCGAGCCGCGCGTGGTTCTCGGGCGAGGTGACGACCACGAACAGGATCGGGCGGCGCTCGTGCGAATGCCCGATCACCTCCAGCGTCATGCGGTCGGACGCCTCCGCCACCCGCGTGATGTACTCGACGAGCTCGTGGTGGCGGACCGGCGCGCGCCCGAGCTCGTGCCCGAGGAACGCCTCCGGGGTCGGGAACGACGCGTCGTAGCGCACGCCTTCGGGGTACATCGGCGCGCCGGCGTTCAGGATCGGCGTACGGTGCGCGGCGCCGGCCGCGGTGGCCCACGCGCACGCAAGGAGCGCGGCGACGGCGAGTCGTCTGGACTGCATGCGGAATCCCCCGGAACCCCAGGCGGCGTGAAAGATACCGGCCGGCGTGCCCGCAGGGCAAACGGGGCGGTTCAGCTCCAGGCTGTGCGGTGCGCTCGCGCGCCGGCCGTCAATCCTCGCCGGCCGCGCGCGCGCGGCCGGGATTCTTGCGCTCGGCGTCCGGGTGCAGGCTGATGAGCGAGTCCATGAGGCCTTCCTCCTCGCTCGAGCAGACGCCGAGCAGCAGCGCTTCCTTGCAGCCTTCCGCGACGACGTACGCGTGGCCCATGTTGCTGTCGATGTAGATCGACTCGCCCTGCTGCAGCGTGACGGGATCGTAGAACTCGGTGTGGACGGTGACGCTGCCCTCGAGCACGTAGGCGAACTCCTCGCCCGAGTGCCGCACGAGCTCGCCGAAATCCTCGACGCTGCGCGCCCGGACCCGGGTCAGCACCGGGATCATGCGCTTCTTGCGCAGCTCGGGGCAGAGGTAGTGGTAGTCGTAGTTGCGCGTCTCCACGCGCACGGCATCGTCCACCCGGCCGATGCTGCGCCGGGCGGTGACCGGGGTCTCGGAGGCGTCCTCCGGCTCCGCGAACAGCTCCGAGAGGCGCATGTTGAGCCGCTCGGCCAGGCGCAGCAGCTTGTCGTAGGTGAGCGTCAGCCGGTCGTGCTCGACCTTGGAGAGCGTGGAGAGCGGGATCCCCGTGCGCTCGCTCATCTCCTTGAGCGTCCAGCCGTGCCTCAGCCTGAGGCTCTTGAGCAGCGCCCCCAGCGTTTGCCGTGGTTTGTTCATCCTCGAGGGCTCATCGGTTGATCGAACGGCTTCGCCGGCGGGTACGGCGTGCGCGGCGCGGCTGCAAGCGACCGGTGAAGGAGCAAGCGATTTATAGGCATTCGGCACCGTCGTGACAAGCGCCGCCTTCCGCGGCCGCGTCCAGCGCTTCGAACGTCACGTTGAGAATCGGCCAGGCTTCCCAGTCCTCGTGATCGAAGTGCCACCATTCCTCCTCGTAGACCGTGAAGCCCTCGGCTTCCATCAGCGCACGCAGCAGGTCGCGCCGCGCCCGCTGCCCGGCCGTGCCGCCCGCGTAGTCCGGCCGGGCCCGCTCGGTGAACTCGTCGTACAGGCTGGGCATGTCGGCGGGCTGCCCGGTTTCGAGATCGTACAGCGTGAGATCGACGGCCGCGCCGCGGTTGTGCCGGGAGCCGCTGGCCGGGTCGGCGACGAATTGCCGCAGGCGTTCCGGGGTTGCGTCCCAGAACACCTTCGTGACCCACCACGGCCGGTACGCGTCGTGGATCAGGAACCCGTAGCCGTGCGCCCGGGCCGCGCGGTGGGCGCGCACCAGGGCTTCCGCCGCGGGCCGCTGCAGGAACGCGCGCGGCTCGTCGTACAGGCGCGTGCCGAGGAAGTTGTCGGTGCCGGCGTAGCGGATGTCGAGGCGGAGAGTGGGGTCGAGCGCGGTGAGCTCGACCAGCTCGGGCGCGCGCCTGGCGCCCGGCGTGGCGGGCGGCTCCGCGGCGAGCGCCTCCGCCTTGAGCTCGGCGACCGGCCGCTGCGGCCGGATGCGGAAGACGCCGTCCTCGCCGATGGCGCCGGCGGGTTCGCCGGGCGCAGCGCCGCCCGGCGCGGCGGCGCAGGCCGCGAGCGCGGCAGCGACGATGACGGGGAGCGGTCGCCTCAGCAGTCTCTCCTGGAGCTTGAAGAATTTTCCGCAGAGGCGCATTGTATCCTCATTGGGACGGTCGCGATACCCGGGCTCGGCCCGCGCAGCATCGCGCCGCCCGCCTGCGGAGGCAAGTCATGCGCCTGAGCCCGTTCATCGCCTTTCTCGCCCTCGTCATGCTGCACGCCGCGCCCGGTGCCGCGCAGGAGCCGCCCGAGGTGCCGCCGGACGAGCCGCCGCTCGTCCCCGAGCTGCCGGAGGCGACGCCCGGCGAGATCCCGCCGCCCGACGTGCGGCTGCTGACGCGCGCGGACGTCGAGGCCTGGCTCGACGGCTTCATGCCGTACGCGCTCGCCAAGGGCGGCATCGCCGGCGCCGTCGTGGTGGTGGTCGGCGGGGGCGACGTGGTGCTCGCGAAGGGCTACGGCTACTCGGATCTCGAAGCGCGCACGCCGGTCGATCCCGACACCACGCTGTTCCGCCCGGGCTCGGTCTCGAAGCTCTTCACGTGGACGGCCGTGATGCAGCTCGTCGAGCAGGGGCGGATCGATCTCGACGCCGACGTCAACGAGTACCTGCCCGAGGACTTCCGGATCCCGGAACGCGCGGGCGACGGGCCGGTGACGATGCGCCACATCCTGACGCACACGCCGGGTTTCGAGGAGCGCTTGAAGAAGCTGATCTCGCCGGACCCGGAGGCCGCCGAGCCGCTCGGCGAATCGCTCGCCTCCTGGGTGCCGGAGCGCATCTTCCCGGCCGGCAGCACGCCCGCGTATTCGAACTACGCGACCGGGCTCGCGGGCTACGTCGTCGAGCGCGTTTCCGGGCAGCCGTTCGACGACTACCTCGACGAGCACATCTTCGGGCCGCTCGGCATGCGGCACTCGACCTTCCGCCAGCCGCTGCCCGCGGACCTCGAGCCGTTGATGTCGAAGGGCTACGCCGACACCTCGGGAGAGGCGCAGCCGTTCGAGATCGTGAACCCGGCACCCGCCGGCAGCCTGTCCGCTTCGGGCACCGACATGGCGAAATTCATGCTCGCCCACCTGAACCGCGGCGAGTACGCCGGCGCCCGCATCCTCGGCGCCGAGACGGCGCGCCGCATGCACGAGACGACGCTCACGATGGTCGAGCCGCTGAACCGCATGGCGCTCGGCTTCTACGAGACCGACGTGAACGGCCGCGACGTCATCGCGCACGGCGGCGACACGCAATGGTTCCACAGCTACCTGCACCTGTTCCTCGAGGAGGGCGTCGGCCTGTACGTCTCGATGAACAGCGCGGGCAAGCAGGGCGCCTCGGGCTCGATCCGCTCGGCACTGTTCGCCCAGTTCGCCGATCGCTACCTGCCCGGGCCGGCGCTCTCCGGCGAGGTCGATCCCGACACCGCCGCGGCGCATGCCGCGTTGCTGGCCGGCACCTACGACAACTCGCGGCGGGCGGAGACGACGTTCCTTTCCGTGCTCAACCTCGTCGGCCAGGTGAAGGTGACCAACAACGGCGACGGCACCATCAGCGTGCCGCTCTTCACCAACCTCGCGGGCGACCCGAAGGTGTTCCGGGAAGTGCGCCCGTTCGTGTGGGTGGAGGACGGCGGCGAGGAGCGTCTGGCCGCGGTCGTGGAGGACGGCCGGGTGAAGCGCTTCAGCGTGGATGCCGTTTCGCCGTTCATGGTGTTCGAGCCGACGCCGTGGTGGAAATCCTCCGCGTGGCTCCTGCCGCTCACGAACGTGAGCCTCGCCGCGCTCGCGCTGACCGCGGTGCTCTGGCCCGTGAAGGCGGTCGTGCGCCGCCGTTACGCGCAGCCGCCGCTTTTGACCGGCCGCGCTCTCACGGCCTACCGCTGGGCGAAGATCGCCGCGATCGCGACCCTCGCGGTGCTGCTCGGCTGGGTGCTCACGATCTCGGCGATGATGTCCGACCTGTCGCTGCTCGCGGGAGCGTTCGATCCGGTGCTCATCCTGCTGCAGATCGCGAGCGTGATCGTGTTCCCGGGTTCGCTGGCCGTCGGGCTGTGGCACGCCGGCAACGTCTGGAGCGGCGGCCGGCGCTGGCCGGCGAAAATCTGGAGCATCGTGCTCGTGGTGGCGTTCGCGACCGTCCTGTGGGTGGCGCTCGCGTTCCACCTGATAGGCTTCGGCACCAATTACTGAGATTGGGAGCAATCGTTGAGCATCGACCATGGGTATCGGCCAGTGAGCACGGGAGGAGCACGGCGCCGCACTTTGAGCTGCCGCGCCGAAGCGCTGCCGCTCGCCGCGCCGTTTCGCATCTCCGGACACACGTTCACGAGCGCCAACGTGCTGGTCGTGACGCTCGAGGCCGGCGGGGCGACGGGCCGCGGCGAGGCGTCCGGCGGCTACTACTTCGACGAGACGCCGGAGTCGATGCGCGCGCAGGTCGAGGCCTGCCGGGAAGCGCTCGAAGGCGGCGCCTCGCGCGAGGAGGTGCAGGCGCTGCTGCCGCCGGGCGGCGCCCGCAACGCCGTCGACTGCGCGCTGTGGGAGCTCGAGGCACTGCTCGCGGGCAGGAGCGTGTGGGAGCTCGCGGGCGTGGACGTGCTCGCGCCGCTCGTCACCACGTTCACGCTGGGCGCCGAGGATCCCGCCGTCATGGTGCAGCGGGCGCAGGGCTTCGCCGATGCGCGGGCGCTCAAGCTCAAGCTCACGGGCGACGTCGACTTGGACGGCGAGCGCGTGCGGGCCGTGCGCGACGCCCGTCCCGAGGTGTGGCTCGGCGTGGACGCGAACCAGGGCTTCACGCCGGATGCCCTCGACGCGCTGATGCCCGTGCTGCTCGCCTGCCGCGTGTCGCTCGTCGAGCAGCCGTTCCCGCGCGGGCGCGAGGCGGATCTCGACGGGCTCGAGCGCCCCATCCCGGTCGCTGCGGACGAGAGCGTGCTGACCGCGGCCGACGTCGCCGCCCTCGCCGGGCGCTTCGACGTCGTCAACATCAAGCTGGACAAGTGCGGCGGGCTGACGGCGGCACTCGAGATGGCGGACGAATGCCGGCGCGCCGGCCTCTCCGTCATGGTGGGCAACATGGTCGGCTCGAGCTGGGCCATGGTGCCGTCCATGATCGTGGGGCAGCGCTCGGACGTGGTCGACCTCGACGGCCCGGCGCTGCTCGCCCGCGACCGGGTGCCGGGCGTGCGCTACGAGGGCGGCCGCATCGTCTGCCCGCCGGGCGTCTGGGGCGGCGCCGCCGGGCCGGAAGGCCGGTGAGGGTTGACAATTCTCCCCATGGGATCATGATGTCCTGATTCGATAATTCCGACCGCGGGGGACATCGCCATGAAACCGCTGACTGGGCCCGGAAGTGTGCGTGGCAGGCTGCCTGCCGGCACGGCCATGGCTGCCGTGCTGGCTGTGCTGGTGACGGGAGGTTCGGGTTTCGTCCTGGCCCAGGAGCGCGCACCGACCCGCGAGCTCGAGGAGATCGTGGTCACCGCGCAGAAGCGCGAGCAGACGCTGCTGGAGATCCCGCAGTCGATCACCGTGGTCGACGGCCAGCTCCTCAGGCGCCAGCAGGCCGACAACTTCGAGGACTACCTCTCGCTCGTGCCGGGGCTGAGCCTGCAGAGCGCCACTCCCGGTAACACCCGCATCACGCTGCGCGGCGTCAACACCGGCGGCGTCGCCTCGACCGTCGGCGTGTACGTGGACGAGGTGCCGTTCGGGTCGAGCAGCGGTCTCGCCAACGCCGCGATCCTCGCCGGCGACTTCGATACCTTCGACGTGGCGCGCCTCGAGGTGCTGCGGGGACCGCAGGGCACGCTGTACGGCGCGAGCTCGCTCGGCGGCGTGATCCGCTTCGTCACCAATGCGCCGGACACGCGCGAGTTCCGGTTCCGCGCGGAAGCGGGCCTCGAGAACGTCGCCGAGGGCGATCTCGGCTGGGCGGCGCGGAGCTTCGTGAACATTCCGCTCTCCGAGCGCTTCGCGGTGCGCGCCTCCGGCTTCTACCGCGCCGAGAGCGGGTTCATCGACTCCATCGGCAACAACCCGATCCCGAGCCTGACCGATCCGGCCAACAACATCGTCGACGGCAGCCTCGTGCTCGAGGACCTGAACGAAACGGACGTGTTCGGCGGGCGCGTCTCCGCGCTCTTCGACACGGGCGGCGTCTTCTCGGCCCAGCTCACGGCGCTGTTCCAGGACATCGAGGCCGACGGCTCCGCCAACTTCGAAGGGGACTTCGACACCTACGAGCCGCTCTACGGCGGGCTCGTCAAGACGCAGTATCACCGCGACCTGACCGACACCGAGTACCGGATCTACAGCGGCCTGCTGAACTGGGAGCTCGGCGCCGGCACCCTGCTGTCCTCGACGAGCTACAGCACGTTCGCCCAGCACATCCAGGACGACGCCGCGCTCTTCCCGGTGCCGCCCGCGCTGGCGCAGGTCGCGACGTTGTTCTACGGCGACCCGGCCACGCGCCCGCTGTCCGTGATCCAGAAGCAGATCACCGGCACGGACAAGTTCACCCAGGAATTCCGCTTCACGTCGCCCGACGGCGAGGTGTTCGAGTGGCTCGCCGGCGCCTTCTACACGCGCGAGAAGTCGCGGATCGACCCGCAGGATTTCTTCGCGGTCGAGGCGGGCACCGACGACATCGCCGAGGACATCCCGGTGCTCCTGAGCGGCCAGGTCCACTCGGAGTACGAGGAATACGCCGCCTTCGGCAACGCCACCTGGTACCTGACGGAGCGCTTCGAGATCAACTTCGGCGGCCGCGCGAGCCGCAATGAGCAGAGCGCGTCGCAGGTGCTCGACCTTTCCGGCCTCGGCGCCGGTGTCGTGGCGTTCGACGAGGCGACGTCCTCGGAGGACGTCTTCACCTGGTCGGTCGGTCCGCGGTTCTCGCTCAACGACGACACGTCCGTCTACGCACGGATCGCCACCGGCTACCGGCCAGGCGGGCCGAACGTGCTGCCGCCCGGTGCGCCTCCCGGGACGCCGGCGACGTACGATTCCGACACCCTGACGAGCTACGAGGCCGGCCTCAAGGGCGACTGGGCGAACCTGTCGCTGGACGTGGCCGTCTTCTTCCTCGACTGGGAAGACATCCAGCTCTTCGCCCAGATCAACGACGTCGGCGTCAACGCCAACGGCGGCACGGCGGAAAGCCGCGGCATCGAGCTCAACGCCGCGGTGCGCCCGCTCGACGGCCTGACGCTGTCGCTGAACGGCGCGTGGATCGACACCGAGCTCACGCAGGACACCGATCCGATCGTCGGCGGCGTCAGCGGCGATTCCTTGCCGTGGACGCCGGAGCTGAGCGCGACCTTCGCGGCCGATTACGAATGGCAGGTCGCGGGGGACGTGACGGCCTGGGTGGGCGGCGACGTGAGCTACACGGGCACGCGGACCGCCGATTTCGGACAGCGGGACGCGAACGGCGCGATCCGCGAGCTGCCGTCGTACACGACGCTCGACCTGCGCGCCGGTTTCGACACCGGGAGCTGGTTCTTCGAGCTCTACGCGCGGAACCTGACCGACGAGCGGGGCATCACGTCGCTGTTCGGTCCCGACGTCGTCGCCAACGGCGCCGCCGGCATCGCCATCATTCGCCCGCGTACCGTCGGCCTCACGGTCGGCGTCGAGTTCTAGGCGAGGCCGCGTGCGCGCCGCCGCAACGGATGCGACGGGAGAGCGCCCCGGGACCCTGCCCGGCCCCTACCTGCTCTTCCTGGGGGATGTCACCGAGCCCGCCTTCGCCAAGACGGCCTTCGGGCTGCGGGACTGGGCGCCCGAGCTTTGCGTCGGCGAGTACGCCTGCGCGGGCGGCACGCTGTCGCTCGGGCTCCCGGTCCTCTCCCCGGCCGAGGCGCACGCGCGCGGCGCCCGCTCCGTCGTGATCGGCGTCGTGAACCCCGGCGGCACCATCCAGCAGAGCTGGGTGCCGCCGCTGGTGAACGCGCTCGAAGCGGGCCTCGACGTGATCAGCGGCATGCACGTGCACCTCGAAGACATCCCGGAGCTGGCCGCGGCCGCCGCCCGCCATGGGCGCCGGCTCATCGACGTGCGCCGCCCGCCGGCCGGCATCCCGACCGCGACCGGCCGCAAGCGGAGCGGTAAACGGCTCCTGACCGTGGGCACCGACTGCGCGCTCGGCAAGAAGTACACGGCGCTCGCGCTCGCGCGCGCGTTCCGCGAGCGCGGCATCGCCGCCGATTTCCGCGCGACCGGCCAGACGGGCATCCTGATCGCGGGCGGCGGCATCCCGATGGACGCGGTGGTGGCCGATTTCGAGTCCGGTGCCGCCGAGCTCCTGTCCCCCGACGCGGCCCCCGACCACTGGGACGTGATCGAGGGCCAGGGCTCGCTCTCGCACCCGGCTTTCTCCGCCGTGTCGCTCGGCCTGCTGCACGGCAGCCAGCCGGACGTGTTCGTCGTGTGTCACGATCCGGAGCGCAAGACGCTGCTCGGCTACCCGGATTACCCGCTGCCGAGCCTCGAGGAGACGATCGAGCTGACCGTGCTCATGGGGCGGCGCACCAATCCCGCGATCCGCTGTGGCGGCATCAGCCTCAACACCTCGCGGCTGGCGGAAGCCGAGGCGGAACGGCTGCTCGATGCCACGAGCGCGCGTCTCGGGCTCGCCGCCGCCGACCCGATGCGCGGCGGCCCGCGCTTCGACCGGCTGGTCGAGGCCTGCCTCGCCGCGGCTGGATGAGGGCCACGACCGTGTTCCGTAAGAGTTATCCTTGCCTCGCGCTCCTTCTCCTCGCCCTCACCGCGGCCGCCGGGGTCGCTGCCGCACCGCCCGCGGGCTTCGACGCCCGCGTCGAAGAAGTGCGCAAGGCCGCCGGCGTGCCCGGCATGGCCGTTGCCATCGTCGAGCAGGGCGAGGTGACGCTCGCGCGCGGCTACGGGGTGCGCAAGCTCGGCACGCGCGATCGCGTGGACGCGGACACCCTCTTCCCGACGGGCTCCACCGGCAAGGCGTTCACCACGGCGGCACTCGCCGTGCTCGTCGACGAGGGCCGCCTGGACTGGGACGACCCCGTGATCGAGCACATGCCGTGGTTCCGCATGTACGACCCGTGGGTCACGCGCGAGATCACGATTCGCGACCTGCTCGTCCACAGGAGCGGCCTCGGGCTCGGCGCCGGCGACCTGCTGTTCGTGCCGCGAACCAACCTCTCGAGGCGCGAGAGCGTCGAGCGCCTCCGGTACATCAAGCCGGCCACGAGCTTCCGCAGCGGCTACGCCTACGACAACGTGCTCTACATGGCGGCGGGGCAGCTCATCGAGGAAGTGACCGGCCGCACGTGGGAAGTGTTCGTGAAGGAGGCCATCCTCGAGCCGGCCGGCATGGTCAATTCGGTGACCGAAGACGAGGACCGCTTCGCGAACCCGAACCGCGCGCATCCGCACGCGCGCGTGAGCGGCGCGTTCCGCGGCCTGGGCGAGCAGCAGGTGCTGGACGAGCGCGACGCGCTCGGCCGCAACGCCGCGCCCGCCGGAGGGATCTCGAGCAGCGCCAACGACATGGCGCGCTGGATGCTGATCCAGCTCGCGCGCGGCGCACTTCCCGGTGGCGACGGGAGGCTGTTCAGCGGGGAGCAGGCGAAAGAGATGTGGAAGCCGGTGGTGGTGCTCGAGCCGCGGCAATGGCCCGGGGACCTCGCACCGCTCACCGCGAACTTCTCCACCTACGCGCTCGGCTGGGGTGTCGAGGATTACCGTGGCGTGAAGCTCGTGCGCCACGGCGGCGCCGTGTTCGGCGTGCAGACGATCGTCGTGCTGATCCCGGAGAAGGACGTCGGCATCTTCGCGGTGATCAATTCCGAGGACGGCGAGGTGCTGCTGGGACTCGCCGCGGAGCTCGTCGACCACTATCTCGGCCTGCCGCACACGAACTGGACGGAGCGTTTCGCCGACTTCCGCCGGCAGCGCAACGAAGCGATGCTGAAGGCCTTCCAGGCGGAAACGGCCGAGCCCGCGGACGTCGGGCCGTCGCTGCCGCTCGCCGGGTACGCCGGCGACTACGCGGATCCCTGGTACGGCCCGATCGCGATCCGCCTGGAGGACGGCAGGCTGCGCATCGACTTCCGGCAGTCGCCCGGCATGGTCGGCGACCTCGAGCACTGGCAGTACGACACGTTCCGCACGCGCTGGGACGACGAGACGATCGAGCCCGCGTACGTCACGTTCGCGCTGGACGCCGACGGCAAGGTCGCGCGCATCACGATGAAGGCGGTGTCACCGCTCGCCGATTTCAGCTGGGACTATCACGACCTCGACCTCACCCCCGTCACGAACTGAGCGGCTGCACCGCAGCTCTACAGCCCCCGCGCATACCCCCAGGACCCGATCCAGCGCGTCTCGGGCACGTGCCCGCGCAAATGTCGCCGGCGCCAGTCGTCGAACGGCGCCAGCGCGAGCCCGGCCGGCGGCTCCCAGGAGCGCCGCCCGAGAAAGTGCCACACGTACTCCTCGAGGTAGCCGGCCGCCTGCACGCCGGCGAGCGTGTCGAGGTAGCGGTCGTCGGCGGCCGCCCCGATCTCTTTCCAGGTATCGAGCAGGTGTTCGCGCGCTTTCAGCTCGCATTCGAACGACGTGGCGCGCGCCGGGTTGTCGCCGCCCAGCATGAGCTGGCAGGCACTGCGCATCAGGCTGTAGCTCACCCAGCTCTGTACGACGGGGTCGTCGTCGTGCAGCGCCCATTCCGCGAGATAAAAGGTGTCGCCGTCGGTGACCCCGTCGCGCAGGTAGATGTCGCCGTTGCAGCCGGCGAGAGCCGCCAGCGCCGCGGCGACGAGGCCCGTAGTGCGCATCGACCTGCCTCCGCCTCGTGTCGTTGGAAAAGCATACGCCAAGGTCGGCGTTGCCGTTAACCGACGATTCCGAGGCGCGCCGCCGTTCGGGTTATCATGCGGCCGAGTCGCGCGGGAGGAATCTTGGAAGTCACTTTCGTCATCCTGGCAGCCGGCCAGGGCACGCGAATGCGGTCGGCCCTGCCCAAGGTCCTGCAGCCGCTCGCCGGGCGGCCGCTCCTCGCGCACGTCATCGACACCGCGCAGGCGGCCGGCGGCCGTGACATCTGCGTCGTCTACGGTCACGGCGGGGAAGCCGTGCGCCGCGCCTTTGCGGAAGCTCGCGTGCGCTGGGCGCACCAGGCCGAGCAGCTCGGCACGGGACACGCGGTGCGGCAGGCGCTGCCCGAAACGCCCGACGGCAACCGGGTCATGGTGCTGTACGGCGACGTGCCCCTGCTGCGGCCCGCGACCTTGCGCCGGCTGCTCGACGCGCCGGCCGGCGACGTCGCGCTGCTCACGGTCGACGTGGACGACCCGACCGGTTACGGGCGCATCGTGCGCGAGGACGGCCGCATCGTGAGGTGCGTCGAGGAGAAGGACGCAACCGACGCCGAGCGCGCCATCAATGAGGTCAATACCGGCGTGCTCGTCGCGCCGGCGCCAAGGCTGAAGGCATGGCTCGGGGAGCTGCGCAACGACAACGCGCAGGGCGAGTACTACCTGATGGACATCATCGAGATGGCCGTTGCCGACGGCGTCGCCGTGCACGGCATCAAGGCCGAGGACGGGAAAGAAGCCATGGGCATCAACGACAGGAAACAGCTCGCGGAAGCCGAACGCGCGCTGCAACAGCGGCTCGTCGAGGAGCTGATGGCGCAGGGCGTGAGCTTCGCGGACCCTGCGCGCGTGGACATTCGCGGGCGCCTGACCTGCGGCACGGACGTGTTCATCGACGTCGACGTCGTGTTCGAGGGCGACGTGACGCTGGGCGACCGGGTACGCATCGAATCGCACAACGTCATTCGCCAGTCGCGCCTGGGCGAGGGCACGGTCGTGCACCCGCATTCTCATCTCGAGGGTGCGACTACCGGGCCGGACTGCGAGATCGGCCCGTTCGCGCGCCTGCGTCCGGGTGCGGAGCTGGAGCGCGAGGTGAAGATCGGCAACTTCGTCGAGGTGAAGAAGAGCACCATCGCGCGCGGCAGCAAGGTGAATCACCTCTCGTACATCGGCGACACCACGATCGGCACGGGAGTGAACGTGGGCGCCGGGACGATCACCTGCAACTACGACGGGGTCAACAAGCACCGTACCGTGATCGGCGACAACGCTTTCATCGGCTCCGGCGTGGAGCTCGTGGCCCCGGTGGAGATCGGTGCGGGCGCGACCATCGGGGCCGGCTCGACCATCACGAAGGCGGCGCCGCCCGGCGAGCTCACGGTGGCGCGCGCACGGCAGGTGACGGTCGAAGGCTGGCAGCGCCCGAAGAAAGCGTAAGCGCGGCGCTAAATACGGGCAAATTCAAAACCTTGACGCGCTCCATCCCCGCCGTTCCGGTTTTCTGAGACAATCGCGCGCAAACGGCAAGAAGCCCCGGGGGGGCGTTCCGTCGCCCCCGTCCCGGCGCAAAGGGAGACTCGACAGGCATGTGTGGCATCGTCGGCGCGGTCGCCGAAAGAAACGTCGTCCCGATCCTCATGGAAGGGCTGCGACGACTCGAGTATCGCGGCTACGACTCGGCGGGCATCGCGGTCATGAACGGGAACGCGGTGACTCGCGTGCGCCGGCTCGGCAAGGTCCAGGAGCTGCAGCAGGCGATCGACGAGAACCCGATCAAGGGCCCGACCGGCATCTCGCACACGCGTTGGGCGACCCACGGCGCACCGAGCGAGATCAACGCGCATCCGCACATGTCGCGCAACGACATCGCGCTCGTGCACAACGGCATCATCGAGAACCACGAGGAGCTGCGGGCGGCGCTCAAGGAACAGGGCTTCGAGTTCGAGTCGGAGACCGATACCGAGGTCGTGGCGCATCGCATCAAGCAGCACCTCGACGAGAGCGGCGACCTGGCGCGGGCGGTGCAGGCGACCGTTGCCGAGCTCGAAGGCGCCTATGCGCTGGCGGTGATGGCGGCGAGCGATCCCGGCAAGCTGGTGCTCGCGCGGGCCGGTTGCCCCGTCGTCGTCGGTCTCGGCATCGGCGAGAATTTCGTCGCTTCCGACGTCGCGGCATTGCTGCCCGTCACCCGCCGCTTCATGTTCCTCGACGAAGGCGACGTCGCCGTGGTCGAGCGGCACGAGGTGACGGTCTTCGATCGCGAAGGCCGCCGCGTCGAGCGGCCGGTCAAGGAGAGCGAGCTCACCGCCGACGCCGCCGAGCGCGGCAACTTCCGCCACTTCATGCAGAAGGAGATCCACGAGCAGGCGCGCGCCGTCGCGCGCACGCTCGAGGACCGGATCGCCAACGGCAAGGTGCTCGACTCCGCCTTCGGCCCCGCGGCAAACCCGGTGCTCGACGCCACGCGCGGCGTGCACATCGTCGCCTGCGGCACGAGCTACCACGCCGGCCTCGTTGCACGCTACTGGATCGAGCAGCTCTGCCGGCTGCCGTGCTCGGTCGAGATCGCGAGCGAGTACCGCTACCGATCGCCGGTCGTGCCCGAGAACACGCTGTTCGTCACGATCAGCCAATCCGGCGAGACCGCCGACACGCTGGCGGCCCTGCGCGCCGCGAAGGAAGCGGGATATCTCTCCACGCTTGCCATCTGCAACGTGCCGGAAAGTTCCATGGTGCGCGAGTCGGACCTCGTGATGATGACGCGCGCCGGCCCCGAGATCGGCGTCGCCTCGACCAAAGCGTTCACCACGCAGCTCGCGGCGCTCGCGCTGCTCACCATCGCGCTCGCGCGCCGCAACGGGCTGGAGGAACGCCAGGAGCGCGCGCTCGTGACCCAGCTCGCCGAGCTGCCCGGGCTCATCGAGCAGGTGCTGACGCTCGATACGGCGATCGAGTCGCTGGCGCAGCACTTCGTCGACAAGCATCACGCCCTGTTCCTCGGCCGCGGCGTGCAGAACGCGGTCGCGATGGAGGGTGCGCTCAAGCTCAAGGAGATCTCATACATCCACGCGGAAGCCTACGCCGCCGGCGAGCTCAAGCACGGCCCGCTCGCGCTGGTGGACGAGGACATGCCCGTCGTCACCGTCGCACCCGACGACGAGCTGCTGGAGAAGCTGAAGAGCAACCTGCAGGAAGTGCGCGCTCGCGGCGGTGAGCTGTTCGTGTTTGCGGACCCGCGGGTGCACTTCGGCGATCGCAACGGCCTGCACACGCTGCGCATGCCGGCGATGATCGAAGACTTCCAGGCGCCGATTCTCTATACGATCCCCCTACAGCTCCTGGCGTATCACGTGGCGGTGCTCAAGGGAACGGACGTCGACCAGCCGAGAAACCTGGCGAAGTCGGTAACGGTGGAGTGACGAGCTGCTGCAGACGCCACCTGTT
>Ga0079224_100000714_pt1 | contig 34553 bp, 26 predicted proteins | sample Stecom2015_FD_80414 | JGI IMG/M metagenome (GOLD analysis project Ga0079224, IMG submission 80414) | Agricultural soil microbial communities from Utah to study Nitrogen management - Steer compost 2015 | ecosystem: Environmental > Terrestrial > Soil > Agricultural land | place: USA: Utah... | reverse complement strand
TGATCTTGACCTGGACCCCGATCGCGTAAATGTCAATGGAGGGTCGATTGCTATCGGTCATCCGCTTGGCTGCTCCGGCGTGCGAATAAGCGCGACACTGGTACATGAGATGGTGCGACGCCGCGTCAGGTACGGGGTGGCCACCATGTGCGTGGGAGTAGGCCAGGGCGTATCAGTACTTTTTGAGAATACATTGACCGCCTGACGCGGCTCCCAGCGTGTCGTCGGCCCTTTTTTTTACGCTAATTTCAAATTTGCGGCATGCGGTATTTTTTTGAAATCGCCTATCATGGGCGAAATTACAACGGATGGCAGAGCCAGCCGAATGGAGTAGGGGTCCAAAGCGTCGTCGAAGATGTCTTGTCGAAACTCTTCCGGACTCCCGTAGAGATTGTCGGTAGTGGGAGAACCGACGCAGGCGTTCATTGTGAACAACAGTTCTTCCATGTGGATCTTCCGGAAGGGATTGACAATGAACAAACGTTGATGAAACTGAATTCATTTCTCCCGCGCGACATCGTCGTTCACTCCATTCGAAAAGTAAAGGCCGATGCCAGCGCGCGTTACGATGCTATTGAGCGCACGTATCGCTATCAGATCACTCGTGTGAAGAACCCTTTCCTGGACGGATTAAGCCTGCATTACTTCAGGCCGCTTGAAATCGCCAGCATGAACCGCGCTGCGGCCCTATTGGTAGGCGTTCATGATTTTCAATGTTTCAGCAAGGTTAAAACCGATGTAAATCATTTTATTTGCGACGTTCGCAAAGCCGGCTGGGTGGAAAAAGGAGATGAAATTATCTTCCGCATTTCGGCGAACCGTTTTCTGCGGGGAATGGTTCGTGCTATTGTCGGCACTCTTCTGGAGGTTGGATGCGGCCGGCTTAGCCACAAAGAATTTGTGTCTATCTTGCGGAGCCGGGACAGAAGGAATGCGGGAGCGAACGTTCCAGCGCACGCTTTGTTTCTGGAACGGGTAAAATATCCCCCGGGCATTTTTATAAAATAGGCGTCAAGAGTGGAGCGCGAGCAGATAAAGAGCGGAAACATCATCGACTGGTCGGTACTCAAAAGGCTAATGCGCTTTGTTACGCCTTATCGCGGAGCGTTTTACGGCCTCATCCTGCTCACCATCCTGCTGGGAATACTCACTCCCGCCCGTCCGTTTCTCATCCAACATACGATCGACAACGATGTAGCCTACGGCGACTACGCCGGGATGGTCAACATCATGATTCTGTTGGTTGTACTGCTTCTGGTGCATTCGGTTGCCCAGTATGCTCACACCTATATTTCGGGATGGCTGGGACAACATGTTATTCGTGACATTCGCACCCGACTTTACCGTCACATTCTGAACCTGCGCCTTAAGTTTTTCGACAAGACTCCCATCGGTCGGCTCGTAACGCGCACCGTATCCGATGTTGAGACTCTCGCCGATGTTTTCAGCGAAGGTCTTGCAGCGATGGCCGGTGACCTGCTACAGATCATTTTCATCGTAGGGATTATGTTCTATGAAGACTGGAGGCTTGCCCTGCTCAGTCTATCAACGCTGCCGCTGCTCCTGATCAGTACGTATATCTTCAAGGAAAAGATTAAAGTCACGTTCAACGATGTTCGCAACGCGGTGGCTAACCTGAATACTTTCGTCCAGGAACATATCACCGGGATGAATGTCGTTCAGATCTTTGCCAGTGAGAAGACCGAGTTCGAAAAATTTCGCAATATCAATGAAGAACATCGCCACGCCAACCTGCGCTCCGTCCTATACTATTCGATCTATTTCCCCGTAGCGGAGATTATTTCGGCCGCGGGTATTGGGCTGCTGGTATGGTATGGAGCCAAAGGTGTTATTAACGCGGAGATGACCGGGATAACGATCGGGAAGCTGATTGCATTCATCATGTACATCCAGATGTTCTTCCGTCCTATTCGCATGATCGCTGACCGGTTTAACACGCTTCAGATGGGTATTGTCAGCACTTCCCGTATCATGAACCTGCTCGATAACAGTGAGCATAAGCAAGCGGAAGGTACGTATGCCCCTGAACGCGTTCGCGGTGAGATCGCTTTTGAGAATGTGTGGTTTGCTTACAACGACGAGCAGTATGTCTTAAAAGACATTAATATACACATCCGCGAAGGAGAAACGGTGGCTTTTGTCGGAGCTACGGGAGCCGGGAAGTCGTCGGTGATCAATCTTTTAAACCGGTTCTATGAAATCAACCGCGGGGTTATAAAAATTGACGGGGTCGATATCCGCGAGTATGAACTCGGAGAGTTGCGCAAAAATATTGGTGTTGTACTTCAGGATGTATTCTTGTTTAGCGACACCATTTATAACAATATCACACTGGGCAATGACGACGTGACTGAAGAAATGGTCTGGCATGCTGCTGAACTGGTCGGTGCGAGGAAGTTCATTGAGCGTCTCCCGGGAAAGCTGAATTACAACGTGATGGAGCGGGGTTCGACGCTTTCGGTGGGCCAACGTCAGCTGATTTCCTTCATCCGGGCGATGGTCTTCGATCCGAAGATCCTGATCCTCGATGAAGCCACCTCTTCGGTCGACTCCGAAACGGAGACGATGATTCAGCAGGCCATCGAAAAGATGATGCGTGGAAGGACCTCCGTGGTGATCGCTCACCGGTTGTCAACGATCCAGAAAGCCGACAAGATTATCGTCCTCGACAAAGGGGAAATCAAGGAAGAAGGTCAGCACGACGAACTGCTCGCACGTGGAGGATTTTATGCGCACCTCCACCGGATGCAGTATAAGGAGTTCGTTAGCTAGGACATTCGGTGAACCGACAGCTCGTCAGGGACGTTCACGGCCGTTGTTTCCTATCTTTACAGCATGATCAGCGGCGCTCGCATACTTCTTCTCATCCTTCTCACCACCGCCCTCAGCGATGCCTTCGCGCAAGACAGGTCGGGTCGTAATTACTCGGTGCCGAAATTTCGTGGGAGCAAGGCGAAGATACTTTGTCCGGTTTTTGATCGGGGAAGATATCCCTATCATGGGTTGGGTGTTAAGCTCGGCGATCCCTTTGCTTTGACGTACAAGTACTACGCGTCGAAAAGTTTTGCCCTGGCTGTGGATTTGGGTCGTACTGCCAGCGGTTTATACCGGGATTACTACGAAAGCCGTTTTGAGACCTACCGCCAGGAAGCGGGCGAACGGCCAAACGTCGGCTATATCGGACACAAAGTGGAAAGCGATTGGGTGCTAGAAGGAAGACTTTTGTACCACGCTGATGTGAGCCGTACGGTCGAAGGACTGCAAGCCTATGCCGGCGCGGGCTGGGCATGGAAGCGGACCGCTCTGGTATACGACTATCAGTATCAGCAAGTGGGTTCCGATGCTGATCCGTTCGGGTCGCTGACCTCCCGGGGGTTTGCGACCGGCCCCCAGTTCGTTGTGGGTCTTGAATACTCCTATTTCAGCATCCCGGTTTCAGCCTTTCTTGAGACCGAGTATTTCGTCGATGTTCGTGAAGACCCGGGCGCCCGTCGGGTGGAAGGGGGGATCGGCCTGCGATACATCTTCTGATGGGCTTATCGGTCAGTTATTGGCTTCTTCAATCTGTCCTTGTTTCTCAAAAAGCTCGCGGTAAAGTCCATCGCGTTCGAGCAATGATTCGTGAGTTCCGCTTTCAACAATGCTACCATCGACCAGGACGATAATCTTGTTGGCGAGTTTGGCTGACGAGACCCGGTGGGAGATGATAATCGTGGTGCGGCCGTGCATGATCCGCTTCAACGCATTGAGAATGTTGTTCTCGGTCTTGGTGTCAACCGCCGAAAGGGCATCATCAAGCATAAGAATTCTCGGCTCGCGGACAACCGCTCTTGCAATAGACACTCGTTGCTTCTGCCCACCCGACAGGGTGATTCCCCGTTCACCTACGCGTGTCTCGAACCCCTGAGGGAATGCAGTGATATTATCGTACACGTCCGCATCGCGTGCAGCCTGGAAAATGCTCTCTTTGTCCGGGTCTTTTATCCCAAAGCCGATGTTGTTGAAGATAGTGTCGCTGAAAAGGAAGACGTCCTGAGGTACATAGCCGATTTGACTGCGAAGGCAGGTTAGCGAGTAATCGCGGATCGGTATATCATCGATCAGAATTTCTCCTTCACGGGCGTCGTAAAGACGGGAAATGAGATTGGATATGGTACTCTTACCCGAGCCCGTTGTGCCGATAATGGCAAGGGATTCGCCGGGCTCGACGACAAAGGAGACATCTTTCAGGGCCCGTATACCGGTATCAGGGTAGACAAACGACACATTTCGAAACTCGATCTTGCCTTCGATTTCGCGTGTGATATCTTTTTGAGAGATGATGTCCGATCCGGTTTTCAGAAACTCATTGATGCGCTTCTGTGATGCTTCCGCCCGCTGTACCAGACTACTTGTCCAGCCCAACGAAGTCACCGGCCACGTGAGGAGGTTCACGTAAATGATAAACTCGGCAATGTTACCGAAGGTGAGGGATCCGTTGATGACGAGCGTACTTCCCGCGTATACTGTGAGGATGGTACTGAGTCCAACCAGCCCCATGATCAGGGGGAAGAAAAGTGATTGAACGCGCGTGAGGCTCATCGACTGGTCTTTGTAGTCTTCCGCCTCGCGATCGAATTTGCTAATCGATTCGCTTTCTCTGTTAAACGATTTCAACACCCGGATTCCGCTAAACGCTTCCTGTACAAAGGTGGAGAGACGCGACTGACTCCGCTGTATCTGCTCGGAGCGACGTTCAATTTTGTTGTTGACCAGAAAGATACTTAGCGAAAGCAACGGCAAGGGACTGAGGGCATACCAGGTAAGTGTTGGGCTGATCTCAAACATGTACGGGATGAGCATGAGAAATAGCGTGACAAGCGTGATGCCGTACATGATAGCAGGCCCGAGGTACATTCTGACGCGGCTCACGTCTTCTGAGATGCGATTCATCAGATCGCCGGTATTGTTGCGACGGTAGAAACTTATCGGCAGTGTCTGATAATGCTGGAATATTTCATTTTTCAGGTCATACTCGATGTGGCGTGACATCACGATGATGGTTTGCCGTACGAAGTACAGAAACAGCCCGCGCAGCAGGGCCATGACCAGAATCAGCACCCCGTAGATCAGGACGGAAAAGGCGAATACGTCGAAGTATCCTCCTTGCAAATCGAGGGTGCCGTAGGCATTGTAGATTTGGATATTGTCGACGATGAGATCAATCGCATGACGAACGAGTTGGGCCGGGAGAATCTGAAAGGCGTTGCTGACAATGACGAAGAGCGTCCCGAAAACCAGATGCCATTTGTACTTGAGGAGATACTTATTGAGATACCGTAATTCTTTCATGCTACAACCGTTGCTCCGTCCGCCCGATACGCCCTGCAAAACAAACTATAAAAAATGGTTAAAGCAGAAACAGCGCACATAAAATTTGGGCAGGTTACTCATTAACGAAATTTACTGTCAAAAGTTGATGCAAACGATTGAAATGGCCTATTTTGGCCTATATTTTTTGAGGTGCTGTCGGTCGGCACCCATTCTAAAACCATCAATGACATGAGTATAAAGACGCAGGAGGCCCTGAAAGCACAGGGTATTTTTGGTGCCCTTTCGGAGTTTGGGCACGAGCAGGTCGTTTTTTGTCAGGACGAAGTCACCGGCTTGAAGGCCATTATCGCGATTCACAACACCGTGCTTGGTCCGGCGCTCGGGGGCACACGCATGTGGCGGTATGACACCGAAGAGCAGGCGTTGACAGACGTACTGCGCTTGTCGCGGGGAATGACTTTCAAGGCGGCGATATCCGGACTGAACCTTGGAGGAGGGAAGGCGGTCATCATTGGAGACCCTTCATTGAAGAGCGAGGCCTTTATGCGTCGCTTTGGGAAGTTCGTGGATACTCTTCACGGCAAATACATCACCGCTGAGGATGTGAACATGAAGACGCATGACATGGAGTATATCCGGATGGAGACATCCCACGTTACGGGGTTGCCTGTGTCAATGGGAGGTAGTGGAGACCCGTCACCGGTTACGGCCTATGGTGTTTATATGGGGATGAAAGCTACTGCCCGGAAGGCCTTTGGTACGGACAGCCTCTCCGGGAAGAAAGTTGCTGTACAGGGTGTGGGTCAGGTAGGAATGCATCTGGTGGAACACCTTGTCAAGGAGGGAGCGATAGTAACCATTACGGATCTCGATACCGGGAAACTGAAGCGGATCGCACAGGAGTACAAAGTCGCGGTTGTGGAAGGAGATGAGATCTACGATGTGGATTGCGACATTTTCGCTCCATGCGCGCTGGGGGCGACGATCAATGACGAAACAATTGGTCGTCTCAAGTGTGCTGTGATTGCCGGAGCTGCGAACAATCAGCTCAAGGACGAAATCCGTCATGGATATATGCTCATTGACAGAAGCATCACTCACGCCCCTGATTTTCTCATCAATGCCGGAGGCCTGATTAACGTATATCACGAATATCTGGGGAATTATAACCGCAATCGGGTTATGGAACAGGCGGAACGTATTTATGACACCTGCCTGAGCGTTCTGAACTATGCCGCCGAAGAAAAGCTGTCGGGGCAGGAGGCAGCCATACGCCTGGCCGAGAAACGCATCGCTTCTATTGCCCAGCTGCAGATTCGCCGCTAGGGCGGGCCCGAAATTTAATTAATAAACATCCTGCTAGTGAATTCGCTGGCAGGATGTTTATTTTGTGACCATTATCGATCGTTGTTAACGTTCTTTCTCATGCTGAATAGAAGAAGCCTCCGGATAAAAGTAATGCAAAGCCTTTTCGCTCTGCAACAGTCGAAGGAGGCCACTTATGAATTGTGCCAGGAACAAATAAAGGATGCTTTTGCTCCGGACCTGAATTCGATGGAGGTTCAGGACAAAACCTTGCTTAATCAACAAAAGAAAGCCGCACTCCAGGCGTTTGAGGAGGCTTTCCGTCAAGGGCATGAGAAAATTGCGCATGAGGACTCCCGGGTATCCGCAGCGGTAAACGCGGCACTCGCCTACTACCGTGACCAGGTGAAGAAGGACACACGGTTCTTTCTGAATAACCTCGTGTCGGAGATTGAGCGTATTTACGATCATTATATCGCCACCCTTAGCCTTGCAACTGCCTTTGCCGATGCTGCGGCGGCTGACAAGAAAGTCAGCCACAAGAATTTTCTGTCCAATGCCTGGATAAATGCACTTCGCAGCAGCGAGACGCTTCGCAAAGATGCGTTGCGTCTGGGCCGCCATTGGCAGGATCATCCCGACGAAATCAGACACTGGTTTCGCGATGTCGTAAGGCAGGACAATGAATACCTTGCCTACCTCGACCGGAAGAATCCGAGTTTTGACGATCAGCGAAAGTTTGTCAATCATCTGTTCCGCAAGGTTATCCTCGGTAAGACCGTCATCGGCGACTTCTATGAGGAAGAGGTGTTGCGATGGGCCGAAGACCGCGAGATAGTCAAGGCCCTTGTCGAGAAGACCGTTAAGTCGTACGACCCCGAGGCAGACGAAGAGATTGCGCTTCACGCCTTGTCGCTCAACTGGGAAGAAGATCGCGAATTTCTCGAAACACTGTACCGGCGTTCAACTACCCTTGAGCCGCATCATCTGGAGCTTATCGCCAGCAATACGCGGAACTGGGAGGTAGACCGCCTGCCACTAACCGACAGAATTATTCTGGAGATGGCGATTGCCGAGCTGCTCAGCTTTCCCAACATTCCGGTAAAGGTCACGATTAACGAATACATCGAGCTGGCCAAGACGTACAGCACCCCAAAGAGCCGGACTTTTGTAAACGGAATCCTCGATGTCATGGCCAAAACCTTACAGGAAACCGGCGAAATAAAAAAGAGTGGGCGCGGTTTAATTGATAATAAATAATTCGTTTCGACTTATATTTGCATAGTGGCGCGGTGACTTCGGCGTCCAATCGACCGTAATTTATTGAAGGCTTATGAGTAAAAAGGGAGGAAATACGCTCCTGGCGTTTTTGATGGGAGCAGCCACTGGAGCCATTCTGGGCATTTTGTATGCGCCGGATAAAGGGTCCAACACACGCGAAAAGCTATCTTATCAGCTCGATAAATACCGAGTGATGCTACAGGACATCATCAACGACCTGGTGTCGGGACGTGAACTGCCGCTGACTTCAGAGGCAAAGTCCCAGGGCCAAAAGGTTGTGGATGAGGCGAAAACAAAAGCTGAGAAACTTTTGGAGGATGTAGATGAACTATTACTGCAGATTCGCGGTAAGAAAAACTAAATCTAACGCTGTACCCACTATGAAAATGATCTGGATTAAGGCGCTGGTGGTTTTTGCGCTGGTTGGTGTGTCCACCTCATGCAGTAATCGCGACGCCGAAAAGAAAATCGCCGAACTCGAATCCCGTCTTACTGAACTCGAAGGCAAAAAGACATTGGCTCCGGCTCCCACCCCTGCAACACAGCCGGTGAAGGACGAGAAGCCCGAAGGCCCGCTGCCGAAGTTCGAATTCGCAAAGACTGAACACGACTTTGGGACACTGACAGAAGGCCAGGTCGTGGAGTATACCTATGAGTTTAAGAATGTTGGTGATGCTCCGCTGGTCATTCAGGGAGCCCAGGGATCGTGCGGTTGTACTGCATCAGACTGGACAAAGACACCTATTCCGGTGGGTGGTACAGGCTACATAACGGCGAAGTTTGACTCAAAAGGTCAGACGAGCATGCAGAATAAGTCGCTGACGGTGACCGCTAATACCTGGCCGAAACAAACGGTGCTGCGGTTCAAAGCCATGGTAACCCCGAAGGGTTCATCGGTACCGGCGAACGGCCCGGTTCGTCAGTAAGAACAAGGATATTTATAAAAACCCGGATTGTATCCGGGTTTTTTGTTTTCTGCCGGTTGATGATTTTACCGGATGTCATGTACAGCGTTCATTGCTGTGAAAGTCGTGGGTATTAATCAGTTAATTCGCTTAACTTTGCCTGCTAAATTTCAAAATGTCACATATGTTCAGCATTTTATTACAGGCAGCGCCCGACGCGGGCGGCGGCTCGATGTTTCAGCTCATTTTCTTCGGTCTTATTATTCTGATCTTCTATTTCTTCATGATCAGACCGCAACAGAAAAAAGCCAAAGACCAGCGGAAATTTATCGAAGAGATCAAGAAGGGTGATTACGTTGTAACGATTGGCGGAGCTCACGGTTATGTAGGTGAGCTCGAAGGAGACACATTCATCCTCGAAGTTGAAAAGGGCGGGAGGATCCGATTTAACAAGTCGGCGATTTCCCTCGACGCTACCCGGCAGGCGAACAGCAAGAAGTAATTTATTGCGTCTGCCCTAAGAATTTTTTTCGCTGATGGGCATTATCAACTCTATAGCTAACATTCTGCGATTTCACAGGAGAAACTGGAAAGCCGTAGTGCTGTGCTTTGTCGCCGCTACGGTTTTCTGGTTTTTTAATGCGCTGAATAAAACGTACACAACCACAATAACTTTTCCGCTGGCCTTCGGTTATGACGAAGAAAACTTCGTTGCCGTAGGAAACTTGCCTGAGCAGGTCCGGCTGAACGTGACCGGAAACGGCTGGGAATTATTTAAGCGAAGCACCGGTGTGAAGCGTGAGTCGCTGGAGATTCCGCTGGAACGCCCGGCTGAAGTGAAGAAGATTGTGGGGAGTGGACTGAAATTCTCGTTTACCAATCAGCTCAATGGTCTCGAAATAAACCATGTGCTGACCGACACGATCTACCTTGACCTGGAGACAAAGGCGGAGCGATGGATTAAACTAAGGGTTGATTCGGTTCAATACAATCTCAGGAAGGGTTACGGACTCACCAGCGATATTGCGGTAATCCCTGATTCCGTTTTGATTCAAGGTCCTCAGCGTATTGTCGACCGCGTGAAAAGTCCCTTTCGGCTAGCCATCCCTCAACGCAATATCGATGAGCAATACATTGCGGATGTTGCGATAGAACTCCCCTTTCCTGAGGTGACAGTATCGCGCCCGACGGTATCCGTGATGTTCAACGTAGAAGAAATTGTGACGATTTCAGATTCTATTCGTCTGGAAGTAACCAACATCCCCCCTGAAGTCAACGATGTGATGAACGCAGTCCGTGTCCCGGTAGTGCTTGCGCTACCCGAGAGCTATGCAAGCCCTGCGGTGATCGACTCGCTGGTCGCAGTGGTTGACCTTCGCGATTTTCAGGGTGGAACAGAAAAAAAATTGCCGCGCATCCAGAACCTCCCTCCCTATAGCACGGTAGTACGAATCGATTCCGTTGTTGTCAGTCTCTAACAATAGTTGCCGTGAGTAAACCGCTCCAGATCGGGATAACAGGCGGAATCGGATCCGGCAAATCATTGGTGTGCAAAATCTTTGCGACACTCGGCGTTCCGGTGTATGACGCCGACCACCATGCGAAATCACTTATGACCACCGATGGAATTCTCGTGTCGCAAATCAAAAAAGAATTCGGTGATTTGGCGTATCATCCCGACGGGTCTCTCAATAGAACATATCTGGCCCAGTTTGTCTTTTCAAACGAAGAACGTTTGAACGTAATGAACAGTCTGGTGCACCCGCGTGTTGGCGTAGATTATGACAAATGGGTTTCGTCCCAGCCGCATGCGGTGTATGTTTTAAAAGAAGCCGCTTTGCTTTATGAATCAGGATCGTGGCGTCAACTCGACCGAATCATTGTTGTTTCAGCACCGGTGGATGTCAGAGAGCAACGAGTATTGCAACGTGACACACACAGGAGCTCCGATCAGTTTCGCGATATTGTTTCGCGTCAAATGCCTGAGGAAGAGAAACTTTCACGGGCCGACTATGTAATCATCAATGACGATATAAAGCCGGTTCTGCCGCAGGTGCTGAGGCTGCATTCGTTATTTAACTCGACGGCGGGCGAACTGAAGAAGAGTGCCCGCGGTTAAACTCGTTACCCATTTATGCGTTTACCATTTCCCATTTTTTCTGTTTTCATTCTTGCCGTTGCCGTCACAGCGTGCGATTCGGAAAAGCCGTCGAATGGCGGCCGTGGCGGACAGCGCGCGCGTGGACCTCTCCCGGTTGATGCTTTCGTCGTCAAGCAAACCAGCATCAGCGAAACGGTTCAGGTACCCGGAACACTCCTCCCTTTTGAGGAAACCGATATCCGCGCGGAAGTCAGCGGACGGGTGGTTAGCCTCAACATCCGCGAAGGAGCGGTAGTTGAGAAAGGCACCCTGCTCGTCAAACTTTTCGACGGCGACCTCAAGGCACAACTTCGGAAACTTAAGGTTCAACTCCAGATAATGGAGAAGACTGCAGAACGAAATCGCGAGCTCCTCGAAATCAACGGCATTAGTGAACAGGAGTATGATCTCAGCGCCCTCGAGGTAGAGAATCTGCGCGCCGACATCGAGACCACCGAGATTGCTATTTCCAAGACAGAGATTCGCGCACCCTATCGCGGTGTCCTTGGACTGCGAAATATCAGCGTTGGATCTTACATTTCACCTTCCGATCTGATCACGACGATTCGTCAGGTCGACCGCCTTAAACTTGAGTTCGCGGTACCAGAGAAATACGCTCGTGAAATTCGCAAGGGCTATCCTGTGTCCTTCCGTGTAGACGGAGGGCTGTCGGATCACGCAGCCGCCGTCATGGCTACCGAAAGTAGTGTTAACCAGGACACCCGTACGTTGCTCGTTCGCGCCGAAGTTGATGGAAGTAACGCGGAGCTTGTTCCCGGGTTGTTCGCAAAGGTGACCTTACAGCTGGGAAAGAAAGATCAGGCATTGCTCGTACCGACAGAAGCGGTTATTCCCACGATTCGCAATAAACAGGTGGTGGTGTTGCGCGGAAAGAATCCGGCCTTCACCGTCGTTGAAACCGGTATACGCGATTCGGCCTACGTCGAAATAGTCCACGGTGTGAACCCTGGCGATACGGTCATCACAACCGGACTAATGGCTATCAGGCCCGAGACACAATTGACAGTGACAAACGTTACATCCTTGTAACAGGAGAGAGAGAATTTATGAACATTTCCGAACTGAGTCTTCGGCGCCCGGTACTGGCGTTCGTGATGAATATAGTGCTGATCCTGTTCGGGATCATCGGCTTCAGTCGCCTGGGTGTCCGCGATTATCCCGCTATCGATCCCCCCAATGTCAGTGTCCGGACAAACTATCCAGGGGCCAATGCCGACATTATAGAGTCGCAGATTACCGAGCCTCTCGAGAAAGCAATAAACGGTATTGCCGGGATCAAGAACATTACCTCGTCATCAAGTGTCGGATCCAGTAGCATCAACGTCGAGTTTGAACTCGGCGTCGACCTTGAAGCGGCGGCGAACGATGTCCGCGACAAAGTCTCGGGTGCTCGCCGGTCTCTGCCCCGCGACCTGGACAGTGATCCTGTAGTATCAAAAGAGGACGCCAGTTCGGACGCGATTCTGGCGATGACAGTACAGAGTCATACGCGCGATCCTCTCGCGCTGACGGAATATGCCAACAACGTTCTTGTCGAGCGACTCGAGACTATCCCGGGTGTCAGTAGTATTCGCATCTGGGGTGAACGTCGCTATGCGATGCGCATCTGGCTCGACCCGGTGAAGCTGACGGCTTACAGCCTGACACCTCTTGACGTTCAGGCAGCGCTCAACCGCGAACACGTAGAACTTCCGTCGGGAAAGATATCCGGAACGGCCACAGAGTTAACGGTGCGTACTTTCGGGCGACTTTACACGGAGGAGGATTTTAACAATGTTATCGTCAAGGCAACTCCTGCCGGCGATATACGGCTGCGTGATGTTGGCTACGCACAGCTGGGTCCCGAGAATGAGGAATCGGTTTTACGCGAAAGCAATATCACCATGGTGGGCCTGGCGATCAACCCACTGCCCGGCGCGAACTATGTCGAGATATCAGATGAATTCTACAGGCGTCTTGAACAGATCCGCGACGAAGTACCGGATGATATCAAGCTTGATATAGCACTGGATCAGACGGTGTTTATTAAACGCTCTATATCGGAAGTCGAGGAGACACTGATTATCGCTTTCCTTCTGGTGGTTTTGATCATCTACCTGTTCTTTAGGGATATGATCATTGCCGTACGACCTTTGATCGATATTCCCGTTTCACTGATCGCCACATTCTTCATCATGTACCTTTGCGGGTTCTCCATAAATGTACTGACGATGCTGGGTATCGTGTTGGCAACCGGCTTAGTGGTTGATGATGGTATTGTGGTAACGGAGAACATCTACAAAAAGCTTGAGGCGGGAATGAACCGCTACCGTGCTGCGTTGGAAGGCTCCCGCGAAATTTTCTTTGCGGTGATTGCCACATCCATTACCCTTGCCGTGGTGTTTCTGCCCATTTTGTTCCTGGAGGGTTTTGTCGGGCAGCTCTTCAAAGAATTCGGTGTAGTCGTTGCCAGCGCCGTTTTGATTTCGAGTTTTGTATCGCTTACGCTTACGCCCGTGCTTAGCGTTAAACTGACGCGCAAGAATCGGCAGCACTCATGGTTTTACCGGAAGACGGAGCCCTTCTTTCAGGCGATGGAGTCGGGCTATCGCAATTCGTTGGGCGCCTTTATGCAGGTGAGGTGGGTGGCGCTCGTCATACTCTTCGCGTGTCTGACGGTCGTGTACTTTATATCGCGCAATATTCAATCGGAGCTCGCTCCAATGGAAGACCGCAGCCAGTTCCGCCTGCAGCTGCGCGCTGCTGAAGGGACTTCGTTCGATTATATGGACGCCTTTGTGCAGCGGACGGTTGACTTTGTGATGGACTCCGTGCCTGAGTATACTACTGCGCTGTCGGTCACTGCCCCAGGCTTTACGGGTGGAGGTGCGGTAAACAACGGATTTGTGCGTGTCCGACTCGTTGACCCCGAGTTGCGCGAGCGCTCACAATCGGAGATCGTGGCAATGGTGAATAGAAACCTTCATCGGTTTCCCGAAGGAAAAATCTTCGTCATCGAGGATCAGACGATTCAGGTAAACCGAAGAGGAGGAATGCCGGTGCAGTTTGTGATCCAAAACAACAATTTCGATAAGATCCGCGAAGTCCTGCCGGCGTTCCTGGAAGCAGCCGAGAACCACCCAGCCCTTCAAAGTATCGATGTCGACCTGAAGTTTAACAAGCCGGAGCTCCTTGTTGAGATTAATCGACTTAAGGCATCGCAATTGGGAATCAGTGTTCAGGATGTGGCACAAACACTTCAGGTTGCATTCAGTAACCTCCGTATGGGTTACTTCATCAAAGACGGACGTCAGTATCAGGTAATGGGGCAGGTGACGAAGATCAACCGTGATGATCCCGACGACCTGAAATCCCTCTTTGTTCGGACTAATTCGGGTGAACTGATTTCACTCGACAACGTTGTGACGATACGTGAGTCAACTACACCGCCTTCGATCTATCACTTCAACCGCTACAAGTCAGCCACGATATCGGCCGGACTTACGCCGGGGCATACCGTGGGTGATGGTATTGAAGCCATGCAGGAAATTGCGAGTCAACTTCTCGACGAGACGTTCACGACTTCGTTGACGGGTACTTCGCGCGACTACGCGGAGAGTTCGGGTAACACTGCCTTTGCGTTCGTGCTGGCACTCGTGTTAATTTACCTCATTCTTGCAGCGCAGTTTGAAAGCTTTATCGACCCACTTATAATCATGTTCACAGTTCCGCTGGCGATTTGCGGAGCCTATATGTCGCTGTACCTGTTCGGGCACACCGTTAACATCTTCTCACAGATCGGGATGATCATGTTGATCGGTCTGGTAACGAAAAACGGTATCCTTATCGTGGAGTTCGCCAATCAAAAACGGGAGGAGGGCTTGTCGAAATTTGAGGCTGTATTGGAGGCATCAAGATTGCGTTTACGCCCTATTCTGATGACAACGCTGGCGATGGCCCTGGGGTCTACGCCCATTGCGTTATCGCTCGGGGCCGCGTCAACCAGCCGTCAACCGCTGGGAGTTGTGATTGTAGGTGGATTGCTATTTTCGTTGGTGCTCACTCTCTTTGTAATTCCGGCGATGTATACGTTCTTGTCGCGCACGCGTAAAGGACCTTCGTTTGATGAACAAGTAGCCGATCCTCGTGCTACTACTCAAAAGGATTTCGTGTATGAATCGTAAAATTCCTGTTGCTCTTTTCCTCTTTTTAATATCCGGTGTTACGACGTATGGCCAGGAACAGGTTTCACTTGAGCAGGTGTTGAAACTCGCTCTCCAGTCGAATTACGACGTGCAGGTATCCAGGTATGATGTTGAAGCCGCTCAAACCGACGACCGGTACGCGATCGGCGGGATGCTTCCTCAGATAAGTGCGCAGGGATCTACAACCTGGAATGACAATGATCAGACCCTTCGGTTTCAGGACGCGTCGCGAAGCAACAGTGGCGACGTCAGGTCGAACAATCTCAGCGGAGCGGTCCAGTTGTCATGGACGTTGTTTGACGGAACACGCATGTTTGCAACGCGCGAGCGCCTTTCACGCGTCGCTGATCAGAGCGAGCTGGTTCTCAAAGATCAGATGATTAACACGATCGCGACGGTTGTATCCAGCTATTACGATGTGGTAAGGCAGAAGCAGCAACTTCGTGCAATACAGGAGCAAATGGCCGTCAACGAAGAGCGCGTTCGCCTTGCAGAAAAGAAGCTGCAAGTCGGAACCGGAATAAAGCCCGAGTTGCTGCAGGCCAAGGTCGATTTCAATGCCCAACGCACGCAAGTGCTGGAGCAAGAGGCTATCATCGCCCAACGCAAAGAAGAGTTGAACTTGCTTGCCGGAATGCAACTGCCTCCGCAGTATGATGTTGCTGATACGATTATTATCGATCTCAACATAGAGCCGGGTGAATCGTTCGAGAACCTTGACAACACGAACTTCAGTCTGATGGCCGCGCGCGAAAGAATTGGCATTGCGGCTCTTTCATTACGGGAGCGCAGTGCTGAGGCTTTGCCTTTTGTCGACTTTTTCAGTGCCTATACCTATGGGCGCACAGATAACACTGCTCAGATTAACCCGTTTGGTGCTGTTTATAACCGGACGAACGGTCTCAATTACGGCTTCAGCGTTACAGTCCCTATATTGTCAGGATTCAACAACCGCCGCCAGGTTCAGCTGGCGAAAATAGGGGTACAGCGTGAACAAGTCCTCTATGATCAACAGCGCCATTCGGTCAATGTTGAGCTTCGGAACGCGTTCATCACGTATGAGAATGCGAAGAGAATTCTTCTAATCGAAGAGGAGAACATTGCTCTCGCGCGCGAGAATGTGAATATCGCTCTCGAAACGTTCAAACGGGGCGTAAGTACATTTATTGAACTCCGCACAGCTCAACAAAGTCTTGAAGAAGCCTATACCCGGGTGATTAATGCGCGCTACAACGCCAAGCTTGCAGAGACGGAGTTGCTCAAACTCAACGGGTCGCTATTGCGCGAGAATGAATAGTCAGGAATGCGCCGTATAGCGCTTGAGTTGGAGGAGTGAATCGGGTAAGCTTGCGCTGTTCCACGTATCATGGATCGCCAGGGCGGCGCCAATGGCACTTGCCTGCGGTACATCGGAGGCATATACTTCCATTTCCGGGAAAAACTTCGCCAAGAGGTTCATGTAGATTTCGTTTCGGCTGAACCCTCCGTCCACAAACAACTTCCTTACGCCGGTGCCTCGAACGACAAGTTGTGTTGATACGAACTGCTGCACCACGAGGTCATACATGAGCTGATGATAGGCGAGTGTGTCGTCCGGAAAACCAGATAGTTCTCGTGTTTCGAATCGCAGCTGTCGAAGAAGCTGTTGAGGTTCCGCTGTAATGTCAAATGCAAAGTCGATGCGGGAAAGCGTCCTGGCATCAAAAGGCATTTCAGCGTATCGTCCTACATGGCTGTGAAAGTGTTCTGCAATGCGTTTGACCTGAAGATCATGATGGTGGCCCGCGAAAAGACGCGAGGCCTTCACCGGTGTTCCCTTGTATTGTAGATACGACAGGCAGTCACATTCAAGTTCCTGGCGTGTTAACGCAGAGGTGTTAGAGGGGTTCAGTGTAATAGCCCATGTCCCGGTGGAAACAAGTGCAAAAGGCTCGTCATATTTCACCAGGTAAGGTATCAGCGCGGCAGAACTATCGTGAACCCCGATGCCTACCACATGATGGTCGTCTGACGCAGGGCTGTCAACGACAAGGTCTGCGGGGGCGATCTCCGGAAAGCGATCAATGATTTTCTCACGGACTACCCATGGGTGATAATTCATGCTTCGGAAGTCCCAGAGCATAGTGTGGCACCCAAGACTTGTCATCTCGGCAAAAGGCTTTCCACAAAGGAGGTAGGCTATGTATTGCGGAAGATGAAGCGCGTAACGGATTTGTTCGAAGAGCCCGGGTTGCTCCTGTTTGATGCGGTAAAGTTGAAGTCCCGTGTTCAGGCTACCCAGCGCCGGCGACGCAGTTTGAAACGAAAGTACATGTCGGCCACCGTGTTTCTCGAAGAACTCTTTCTGCAGGTAGTCGGGATACGGTTTCAAATAGTTGTACACACAACCAAGCGTATTGCCTTCCGCATCGAGAAAAGCGAGACTCGCACCGTACGACGAATTATTGACGGCTTTGATGGTGTAGTCCGAAATATTCTGTGCTTCGCGAAGTCCGTCTTTGACGAATTGCTGAAGAGCGCCGAGATCTTCACAGGGAAAACCGTCGGGGTCGACAGTCTCTTCGAGGTGGACGGTCTTCTCAAATACGATTCTGTAGCGTTGATCGAACAGGAAGAACTTCTTGTTCGTTTTACCTATATCGAAAATCGCGATAACGGGCTCGGGCATTTCCGAAGGTAGTGAATTTGTAACACCTGATCACGGATGACGAATTGTTTTATCGGGCAAACGCTTGAGGCAATCCCCCATCGACGTTGAGCATATTGCCTGTTGATTTATTCAGTAATCCCCCTACGAGTGCAAAACATGCATTGGCGATGTCTTCCGGGAGTATGACTTCGTTGAGCAGGGACCGTCCCGCGTAGAAGGCCGGAAGGTCTTCCACCTTAATTCCGTAAGCTTTTGCCCGACCTTCAGCCCAGCCCCCAGCCCATATTTTGCTGTCAGCGATAACGGCGTCGGGGTTGACGACATTCACGCGAATCTTATGCGGGCCAAGTTCCGCAGCGTTAAGTCGGCTTAAGTGAAGTTGGGCCGCTTTAGCAGATCCATATCCTGCATTGTTCGGGCCTGAGACGAGGGCGTTTTTGCTGACGATGTTAACAATGTCACCTCCTGTACCCTGGTTCTTCATCAAGGCGGCGGCGGCTTGTGTCATGAGAAACTGGCCTTTGACGAGCACGTCGTAGAGGAGATTCCATTCCCTCTCGGTGTGTTCGTGGAGCGCTCTGGAGATGGAAAGTCCAGCGTTGTTGACGATGATGTCTACGCCGCCGTAATTGAGCGCGCATGCTTCCATAGCGTCAGCAATATTTTCGGCGGAGGACACATCCAATTGGAGGGCGCGATGTACGTCGCGGCCGAAACTTTGTTCGAAGTCACGACGTGCATCTTCGAGGCGGGCAGCATCGTTGTCGCTGAGAATAACGCACGCGCCTTCTTCAGCGAACTTTTTCGCAATGGCTTTTCCTATTCCTCCTCCACTGCCCGTAATAAGGGCGATGCGCCCGGTGAGAGGTTTTGGTCTAGGCATCCGCTGGAGCTTGGCTTCTTCAAGTAACCAATATTCAATGTTGAAAGCCTCCTGCCTGGGCAGCGCCGTGTAGGCGGAGATAGCCTCAGCGCCCTTCATGACATTGATAGCGTTGATGTAGAATTCGGCGGCTACCCGGGCGGTTTGCTTGTCTTTGGCAAATGTAAACATGCCTATACCTGGGTAGAGGATAACCACCGGGTTGGGATCGCGTATAGCCGGACTGTCGTCGTGTTTGCACGTTTCGTAGTACTCGTGGTACATCGTCCGGTAATCGGTGAACGCTCTTTCGAGGCGTGTTTTAAGGGCTGGAATGTCGTCGATCGGTTCGTCGGGTTGCAGGTCCAGGACGAGCGGGCTGATCTTGGTGCGGAGGAAGTGATCGGGGCAGCTCGTACCCATAGGGGCCAATTTCTCCAGATCTTGTGAGTTTATGAACGTGAGTACACGTTCGTCGTCAGTGAAATGGCCTACCATGCGTATTTGCGACGAGCAGAGACCGCGGAGTACGGGGGCCAGGATAGCGGCCTGTTTCCGTCGCTGCTCCTGACCGGGGCCTGAAAGGCGGGCGCCTCCGAATACCGGTCGATGCTTTCCATAATTCTGCTCCAGAAATGTGGCGCATTGTTCGATTACTTCAAGGGTGTTGACATAGCTTTCGTAGGCAGTGTCGCCCCAGGTAAACAATCCGTGCGACCCCAGCATAATGCCTCGGATACCCGGATTTTTGTCCAGACAGTCGCGCATTTTGAGACCCAGGTCGAATCCAGGTCGTTGCCAATCCACCCAGCCAAGAGTGCCGTTGAATAGCTCCTCCGTAATCTTTTGTCCGTCTCTTGCCGCGGCAATAGCAATTGCGGCGTCGGGGTGGAGATGATCGATGTGCTTGAACGGAAGAAATCCGTGCAGCGGTGTATCGATGGAGGGCGCTTTTGAGTTGAGGTCAAAAATGCAGTGATTGAACAGTTCGACCATTTCGTCTTCGTGCTCAACTCCGCGGTATACTCTTTCAAGACTGCGTAACCGGTCTACATAAAGCGCTGCCAGACCGTTTTTCTTCAGCGTACCCAGATCGCCGCCCGAGCCTTTGATCCACATAACTTCTGTGGAAGCGCCAGTGAGAGGGTCGCGGTCCATAACCTTGCAAGAGGTATTTCCCCCTCCATAGTTAGTAAGCCTCAAGTCTGCGCCGAGTAAGTTGGATCGGTACAAAAGTAGGGCGACTTCGTCTCCTGCCATTTCAGCCGCCGTTTTATCGTCCCAGAGATAGCTCACGTGTTTAAAATTTTTCGCAGGCGAATGAGGCATAAGATGGTATATTTAGATAACGCGATCAGGTTGTTGCATGGAGTGAGTCCCTTGTGTTCCAATTCAACGGTTTGAATTGGCAGAAAACCGTAAATTGGATAGCGGGTGAGCACCGCACCTGAAAGGTAATAGTCAGCGACGTCGCCTCTGTCATGCACTGTCATGGTCAGGGAAAAAACCATACAGCGGTCTATGGAGCAAAACGATATTTTCAAGCTCATCAACCTGGATGATCACTCGGCTACCCCCAAGTATCAGCAGCTGGCCAATGCGATTATTCAGGCTGTCCGAAAGGGTCAGATCGGCATTGATTGCGTGATGCCATCGATCAACGAGTTAAGCTTTGAATTCCAGATTTCCCGAGACACAGCCGAGAAAGGATACAAGTACCTGAAGAGCATTGGTCTACTTGGGTCGGTACCCGGTAAAGGCTATTACATAAAGAGCACTGCTGTAGAACAGGAGCTGAACATATTTCTGCTGTTTAACAAACTGAGTGCCCACAAGAAGATCATCTATGACTCTATTGTGGCGAATCTCGGGGGATCGGCATCGATAGATTTCTATATCTACAATAATGACTTCCCGCACTTCTCCAACCTGCTGTTGTCGAAACAGGATCAATATACTCATTACGTGATCATTCCTCATTTCGTGGAAGGGGGTGAGAATGCCGCCGAAGTGATTAACCGGATCGATAAAGACAAGCTCATTCTTCTGGACAAACTCGTCGCGGGTGTCGATGGCAAGTATGGCGCAGTTTATGAAAACTTTGCGAAGGACATCTATCAGGCGCTTGAGCAAGCATTGACACGGCTGGAGAAGTATCAGACGCTGAAAATTATTTTTCCCGCACAGACGTACTTCCCTCGCGAAATTCTAAACGGGTTCAAGGGATTTTGTACACAGTACGCCTTCAACTACGACATCGTTCATGACATATCGACCGAAGAAATCAAGGCAGGGGAAGTATACATTAACCTGATGGAAGACGATCTGGTCACGCTGGTCCAGCGAATACTATCGCTCAATCTGAAGGTAGGCCGCGACGTTGGCGTTATCAGCTACAACGAGACACCGCTTAAGAAGATCATATTGGATGGGATAACGACGATATCATCGGACTTCGCGATGATGGGCCGGAGGACCGCGGAGTTAATTCGACAGCGATCGACCGAGCACGTTGAGATCCCGTTCTATCTGACGCTTCGGCCTTCGTTGTAAGGCAATGGCGGCATGGCGCAGGACAGTTTGTTACAGGTTTTAATTTACCTTCATCGCTAAGGCATCCAACCACTCATGTATGAGGCCGACCTGGTGTTTTATTCTCGTTCTGGCGTTGATCGGAGCGTGTAGTCGTCCGGTTGATACGGGAGCTCCTCTGCTTTTGTCGAAGGGGTCGCGTATTGTATTGCTTGGAAACAATCTTGGATCGCGAATGACTCACTACGGTCATTTTGAGACCGAGCTTCACATGCGCTATCCGGACAGCTTACTCTTTATCCGCAATTTGTGCGATCCGGGTGATACCCCCGGCTTTCGTCCCCATGCGGGACGGCCGACCCCCTGGGCTTTCCCGGGGGCCGAGGCCTTTCATTCCGAACTTGCGCAACCGTCAGGAAGTGAAGGACACTTTCCCTACCCTGACGAATGGCTTTCAAATTTTCGCACAGATATTATCATCGCCTTTTTCGGTTACAATGAGTCGTTTGATGGACCAGCCGGTCTCGAGCGCTTCAAGGGTGAACTTGACGCGTTTATCCGTCATACCTTGACGACGAAGTACAACGGACATTCAGCGCCACAGCTTGCCGTGGTGTCACCCATTGCGTTCGAGGATTTGTCTGCTTTGAAGGATCTTCCGGATGGAAGGCGCCAAAACACTCAACTTTCCCTCTATACGAAAGCAATGGCGGAGGTTTGCGCTGACCACGGTGTTCGATTTATAGATGCCTGGACGCCTTCCCGAAGATGGTATGCGGCCGTGCGGTCTCCTCTGACTATCGATGGTTTCCAATTCAACGATGCCGGGTATCGGCAGTTCGCAATGTTTCTGGCCGACAAGTTATTCGGAGAAGTCCCCCGTCGCGCGGAGAGGTACGCTGATCTTATCCGTGACGCAGTAAACAATAAAAACTGGATGTGGCTGCAGGATTACAAGATCCCCAACGGTGTCCATGTATTCGGCAGACGTTACGAGCCCTTCGGGCCCGATAACTATCCGGCGGAGCTGCAGAAAATCCGTCAACTTACGGCGATACGGGATGAGGCGATCTGGAGGGTGGCGAAAGGGGATACATTGAACTTGTACGCCGCAGACACGACAACGCTTACCTTACCTGCAGTTGCAACCAACTATGAACATCCTGAAGAAGCGCGATATCTCTATGGCGAGGATGCATTGAAGAGTTTCAATACGGCACCGGGATACAAGATTGAGTTATTCGCCTCGGAACAGGAGTTTGAAGATCTTGCCAATCCGGTACAACTTTCATTCGATAACAAAGGTCGTCTGTGGATTGCCACCATGCCAAGCTACCCTCACTACCGCGTCGGTGACAGCAAGCCTAATGACAAACTGATAATACTGGAAGATACTGATGGTGATGGGAAGGCTGACCATCAGATTACGTTTGCCGACGGACTGCATTTGCCCGTGGGATTTGAACTCGCTCCTGAAGGAGTTTACGTGTCGCAGGGTACGGATCTCGTTCTCTTAAAAGATACAGACGGCGATGACCGCGCCGACGCGAGAGAGGTACTGCTAAGTGGTTTTGATGATCACGATACACATCATGCACACAGCGCTTATACAGCGGATCCTTCCGGAGCTATTTACATGGCGGAGGGAGTATTCTTGCACACCAATGTTGAAACACCCTATGGTCCTGTGCGCGCGACCAACGGAGGATTCTATCGCTACGACCCGAATCGACATCATCTGGAACGAACGGCCCAGTTGTCGATTCCCAACCCTTGGGGTATCGCTTTTGATGACTGGGGGCAGCCCATTTTTGCCGAAACGTCGGGCCCCGATGTTTTGTGGATGCTGCCCGGAACGATCAAACCGCGCTACGGAGTTGAAACGCCGAAGTCGAGAAATCTTATCCAGTCAGAACACCGCGTACGCCCTACTTCAGGTCTTGAGTTTGTTTCAAGCCGGCATTTCCCCGAGGAAGTTCAAGGAGACTTTCTTATCAATAACACAATTGGTTTTCTGGGAACAAAGCAACATACCTTTACCGACGACGGTACGGGTTTTAAGAGCCGTCATCGTCTTGACCTTGTCTGGTCTGACGACAAGAACTTCCGTCCTGTCGACATGGAGTTTGCTCCAGACGGGTCACTTTATATCGTCGACTGGCACAATGTGCTCGTCGGTCACATGCAACACAACGCCCGCGATCCGCTACGCGACCACGTTCACGGACGAATTTATCGTATTACTTATCCATCGCGGCCCCTGGTAACTCCCCCGAACATCCATGGCGCATCGATTCCCGAGCTGCTCGATAATCTGAAGCTGCCCGAGTACCGCACACGCTACCGGACGCGTCGGGAACTGCGCGGTCGTAATGCCGACGAAGTGCTTCGGCATATAAAATCGTGGGTGGCCAATCTCGATGTCGAAGACCCCGGTTATGAACATCACCTCCTCGAGGCACTATGGGTAACGTGGGGTTTGAATCGCGTCGATGATCAGCTGCTGCATCGGGTGATGCAGGCAAATGATTTTCGCGCGCGGGCTGCCGCAGTACGTGTCGCCCGGTATGCCGGACATCGCATAAAACAACAAACCGAGCTGTTGAAAAAGGCAGCCGCCGATCCACATGGACGTGTGCGATTGGAAGCTATAGTCGCTGCTTCGTGGCTTGACAAAGATGCAGGAAGCGCTGTGCTCGAAGAGGCGGGCAAGCATCCCCTCGATGACTGGATGCTCGATGCTTATGAAACAGCGATAGCGCACCTTGAAGGTAGAACCCGCGAAGAACGTGCGCAAGAATTGATAGTGACGAATCTCAAAGGCAATGACCATACGCTCTACTTACAAGGTAAAGAAATTTATAACCGTGAAGGATTTTGCGCAACGTGTCATCAACCCGACGGCGGTGGATTGCCTTCGTCGGGATTTCCACCGCTGCGTCAAACTCCCTGGGTTACCGGAAGTGAAGAACGACTCATCAAACTGGTCATGAAGGGAATGCAGGGCCCGCTTGAGATCAATGGGACACACTATCCGGGACAAGTTCCTATGACGCCTTTTGAAGGACTGCTCAACGACGAGGAAATCGCCGCCGTTCTTACTTACGTGCGCAATAGTTTTGGGAACCAGGCATCACCTGTCGACCCTGCTTTAGTTAAGAAAATCCGTGAAGAAGTTCGCTCATATAAGGGATTCTATTCAGCGCAAGAGTTGACACAGTATCATCCGTTGGAACGCTGATCTAAGGTTTATCCATACATTATGAAAAAATATTTTGCATTTGCGCTCCTTGCGTTGTCATCGCTTTGGGGATGTAACCAGTCCCAACCGTCCGACAGTTCGTCACCGGAAAAGCCTCTGGTGGTGTTTGTGACGGGTGACCATGAGTACAGTAGTGAAGAGACGATGCCGCTGCTGGCAGCGGAGTTGGAAAAAAACTATCGAGTAAGGACCCGGGTTCTGAGATCCTATCCCGATCATAATGCTGAGGAAGATATTCCAGGACTGGAAGTGTTGGATTCGGCTGATCTCGCAGTATTCTTTTTGCGCTGGCGTCGCCTGCCTGCCGATCAGTTAAAATATATTGACGACTATCTTAATTCCGGGAAGCCGGTGATGGGATTCCGCACCTCCACCCACGCATTCAATTATCCCGAGGGCCATTTGTTGCAACACTGGAATGCGTTCGGCGAGCGGGCTTTTGGAGCACCCCCCGGATGGGGAGGCGCCGCCGGCCACACCCATTATGGCCATGAGAGCAGCACGGAAGTGTTTATTGCCATGGACCACGAGGGGCATCCGATTCTCACCGGAATTGAACCGCGCTTTTCCGTGCGTTCCTGGCTTTACAAAGTCCTTCCCGACTATCCGGCGCAAGGATCAAACTCCATCTTGATGGGAAAACCCGTCAATCCTAATACCCCGGATGCTTTCGAGAATCCAGTAGCCTGGACGTGGACAAGTGCATCGGGGGCCCGAACCTTCATGACAACGCTGGGCCATCCTGACGATTTCCGGCAAGAATCGGTGCAACGACTTTGCATCAATGCGATTCACTGGACTCTGGGAATACCAGTGCCCGAAGAATGGAAAGGGCCTATAGAGATGAATGTGGATTATCACGGTATTCAACCATGAAGAACAAGATAGGTTTTAATCTCCTGGTATGGTCGGGAAAGCTACCGGAAAGCTTTCTATCCATTACCGAGCGCCTTAAGCGGACAGGTTACGATGGTATCGAGGTTTTCATGGAAGAGCGAGACGTGTCAGCGTATAATCGCTTCGGTCGTCATTTGAATGATATCGGACTTGAGGCCACGTGTGTGATGGGAGTAGGGCCGGACGAAAATCCAGCCGGAGAATCTTCCGCGGTGAGACGTCGGGCTCTTGATCGCCTCAAGCAGGCCGTCGATTGTTCAGAGGCGTTAGGGTCGCGACTCATTTGTGGGCCATTTCACTCGGCGTTTGCGACGTTTGATCCCCGCAGACCTCCGATACCCGATGAATACAAATGGAGCGCGGAGGTCTTACACCAGGCAGCCGACTATGCGCGCGACGCTGATGTAGTGTTTGCCATGGAGGCGTTGAATCGGTTTGAGTGCTACCTGTGTAATACGATGGATCAGCTTGCCCATCTCGTCGGCCTTGCTGATCACGATAACGTGGGGGCTATGTTCGATACTCATCACGCAAACATCGAAGAAAAGGATATCGCGACGGCTATCCGCACAATTGCGCCTTTTCTAAAACACGTCCACATCAGCGAGAACGACCGCGGTACACCGGGCGATGGCCACATTGACTTCGACACGGTGTTTGCGACGCTTGCAGAAGTTGGTTACGAAGGTTGGCTTACCATTGAAGCTTTCACGCGCAATGATCCTGATTTCGCCAATGCGATAAATGTCTGGCGCGAATACTCTCCTCCGTGGGATATGGCTGAAAAAGGGCTGAGCCTCATCCGCAGTTTAGGAGATAAGCACGGACTTTAACCTCTTACTTTGCTTTACGACGGGCAGCAATGTCGCTGGACTTTGTCTCACCCGATGTTCCTGCGAACCTGTGTTGTACGTAAGTGACAATCCGCGCGAGTTCATCGTCCGATAGGAAGCCAAATGCTGGCATGGTCGTTTCGAACGTTCCGGTGGAGCGTCCGTTCAGTATCGTGCCGATTAGTTCGTCTTTTGCATTGACAATAGGCGATCCGGAGAGTGCGGGAAAAGTGCCGGGAACGCCATTGCCATCGTCTTTATGACACGATGCGCAATAGTTTCGATACGCAACAGCTCCCGGGGAGGTGTCAGATTTCTTCGGTTCAAATAGTTCGATGGCACTTCCTCCGTACTGGCCGGTGACATCGCCACGATGAGTAGCGGAGATTCGAAGAATACGGTCGTCCTTGTCTCGAGGGAATCCAGTGACCGGGTTCCAGTCCCGATTACTTGTTGAGATATAGACATCTCCATCGGGAGCAACGCAGACGTCGCGTATGCGTCCGAACATACCTTCAAAATAAACTCGCTCTTTGATCACGCTGTCACCCTTTGGGTTGAGCGATAGAACCCGCAGACTTTGTGTTTTAAGCGTTACTACAAGCAATGAGTTATTCCACTCAGGGATAGCCTGATGCGAGTAGTAGTCCATGCCGGAAGGCGCAACGGTTGGGGTCCATGCCTTGATAGGTGGTTCAACCTTCTGCTTCGCGCAGAACTCGAGCTCGCGCGGCTTGTCGCAGATTCCCGAAACGTGGGGATATCCGTAGTTTCCGCCCTTGATAACAAGGTTTATTTCATCATCGTTGTTGTGCCCGTGTTCTGCGGTGTACAGATTCCCGTTAGGTCCCCATACAATACCCTGGGGGACGCGAAATCCCAATGCCCAGACGGGGCTGCCGGGGAACGGATTGTCATGTGGAATGGTGCCGTCGAGATTGTAGCGAAGTACTTTCCCTCCGAATTTTTTCATATCCTGAGCAACGCCCGAATTCAGTTCGTCGTTGTTGTTGTCGCCATCGCCATTGGCGATAAAGATGGTACCATCGGAAGCAAAGGTCGCTCGTGAGCCGTTGTGTCCTGCCTCCGCCGTTTCTTCGAAGAGAATTAGAGGATCTTTGAGGGTTTCTCCGTCATAGGTGTACCGAACCCATCGCGACCAGATGTCTTTGACATAGCGATCGCGCATATAGTGATAATTCACTACGACGTAAGGTGAGTTTTCGAAATCGGGATGAAGGGCGATACAAAGCAATCCCCGGGTGCCCCAGCGGTAGACCTCGGGCATCACGCGAAGCAAGAGCTTCCGTTCGCCGGTGACAGGATTGACTTTACTGATTGATCCACTTTGCTCAGTATACCAGATCCAGTTGTCGGGCCCCCATACAATGTCCCAGGGAACGTCCAGGTTGGTTGCGATTACGGACACCGAAAGCCGGGTCGAATCACTTTGTCCTGCGGTCCTGGGTTCATGAAGTTCACGCTCGTCAGAAGTGTGTGCGGGGCGGTCACCGCAGGAAAGAGCCACGCAAACAAGAAGTACAAGGGACCATCGCGTCATTGTCGAGGGATTTGTTTCTGCAAGTTAGCACCTTCGCGCGCTCCCGTGGAAACCGGTTAAATCCGGATCGGGCCATCTGAAAAACTATAGCGCGTTGCAGGAAGAGGCAAAAAGCCGTTCGTTGATGCGGAAAACATTAAATCACTTGAGTAACTTGGTTGTCTAACCAATATCTATGAGAATAGTTGCTCTTTTTTTCGCGTGCATAGCGCTTTGTCAGACGCAAGCGCAGGAAGTTATACCGGTATGGGACGGCAAAGTTCCCGGCTCTGAAAAATGGACCTGGAGCGAGGGCGAGATGTATTCCGACCTTTGGGATACACGGGTCGTTTACAATGTGGCTAAGCCAACGCTTACCGCCTATATTCCTCCAGAAGGTCGGCGGAACGGTGCTGCGGTAATTATTTGCCCGGGTGGTGCGTTTCATGCCTTATCCATTGATTCCGAAGGGATTGATCTCGCCCGAAAACTCAATGAAAAAGGGATAGCGGCATTTGTCCTCAAATACCGTCTTGTACGCAGTCTAACCAGTGATCCGGTGAGGGAGGTGTCAATGAAGACGGCCAATTGGAACAAATTCCATGAGGAAAGTGCTTCGGTTGTTCCGCTTTCCATCGACGACGGACTCCAGGCTGTCAGACTTGTTCGCCAGCGGGCTGAATCATACGGCATCGATCCACAGCGCATAGGTATTGTTGGATTTTCAGCGGGAGGGGCAGTAGCCCTCGGCGTTGCGTATCGCGGAAAAGGGGATAGCAAACCCGATTTCGTGGCTCCGATCTACGCGTATGTCATGCCGGAAATTGAAAAGGATCAGCCCGGTGACGACGCGCCTCCGCTCTTCATCGCGGCGGCGACGGATGATGATTTAGGGCTTGCTTCCCACAGTGTAGGTATTTACAACCAGTGGCTGGCCAGACGGCGTCCGGCGGAAATGCATCTTTACTCGCAGGGAGGTCATGGTTTTGGCATGAGGGACCTTAGTCTTCCATCCGACACCTGGGCCGATCGCTTTCTTGAGTGGATGCAGGTACAGGGACTACTGCAACCGCGAAGCAGTAATGTCGACGTCAGGGAGTCGATCAGACGCAGTCGCGAACGAGTAGAGCGGGTTGCGAACGACTGGGCATGGCTCAACCGCTACAAGGAGGAAAACGAGAAACTCGGTCCGCCGAAGTCCGGCGAACAGCGTGTTGTGTTCATGGGAAACTCAATAACAGCGGGGTGGATCACACATCGACCAGAGTTTTTTGCGTCCCGTCCTTACATCAACCGCGGGATAAGTGGCCAGACGACTCCGCAAATGTTGATTCGTTTCAAGCAGGATGTCATTAATCTGAAACCCGCTGCGGTGGTAATTCTTGCGGGTATCAACGATATCGCAGAAAACACGGGCCCTACCACTCCGGAGGCGATTTTGGATAATCTGTCGGGAATGGTGTCGCTTGCGAAAGCGCACGGCATAAAAGTCATTTTGTGTTCCGTACTGCCCGCGTATGATTTTCCGTGGCGGCCGGGACTTGAGCCGGCGCCGAAAGTCGAACATCTGAATACGTTGATCAAGGAGTTTGCCGAGAAAAACGGTGTGTACTATCTCGACTACTATTCGTCTTTGGTCGATGAAAGAAAAGGAATGAAGAAGGCTTACGCCAGGGATGAGGTTCATCCTACTGTTGAAGGATACAAAGTGATGGAGCCTCTGGTAGAAGACGCGATTCGGAAGGTGTTGAAGAAGAAGTAAGAGACAGTTGTTGTAATTCGCGTTGTAATTCGATCCTGTACGCTTGACAGAAGGCACTTTCGGATAAAAAGACTGATTATCTAGTGGTTTCCGGTAAGTGCTAAGATTTGTGGCAGGACGGTACGGGACGGTATTCAGCGTTGCTTAAGGTAGTTTATCCCACTTTTTAACATAAAGTTTTATTACTCCCATTATGCGTTTTAGTTTTTTGTTACGGACCGGTGTAGCCGCTGCATTTTTCGCGGCCTTTGGATGTAGCGATAATCAGGTTACTGAGCAGCCAACCGATGAAAAAGTTGGCAAGCTTAAGTATCCAGCGAATTTTCGGGTAGAACATCTTTATAGTCCGTCGGAGAACAATCAAGGTTCGTGGGTCGCAATGACCTTTGATAGCAAGGGGCGGCTTATCACGTCTGATCAATATGGTTCCCTGTACAGGTTGGAGCTTCCCGCAGCCGGGCAAGCAGGTACCCCAACCGTTGAAAAGCTTCGTATTGGACCGCCGGATGATCCTGCAGCCGACACTACGGTAGGCATGGGATACGCGCAAGGCCTGCTCTACGCGTTCAATAGCCTTTACGTTATGGTAAACCATCGCGGTAACAAGGATTTTGAACGCACCAGCGGTCTTTATAGGCTTCAGGATACCGACGGAGATGATCAGTACGATAAGGTGACGCTGCTCAAATCACTTGAAGGAAATGGGGAACACGGGCCGCACAGCGTTGTGCTTGCTCCTGATCAGAAGTCAATCTATGTCGTAGCAGGTAATCATACAGATACACCGGAGTTTGACGCTTATCGCCTTCCGCGTACATGGCAGGAAGACAACCTTTTCCCCTTGATAAAGGACCCTCGCGGTCATGCGAACAATGTCGCCGCGCCGGGAGGGTGGATCGCTCGGACTGATTCACTTGGACAACATTGGGAGCTGATCGCCGCGGGTTTCCGAAATACCTTCGATATAACCTTCAATGAGCATGGCGAACTGTTCGCGTATGACTCCGATATGGAATGGGATTTTGGGATGCCGTGGTATCGGCCGACCCGTATCTGTCACGTTACGAGTGGTGCCGAGTTTGGCTGGAGAACCGGAAATAGCAAATGGTCACCTGCCTGGCCCGATAACCTCCCCGCCGTCATCAATATCGGCCAGGGATCTCCTACGAATTTTGTCGCTGGTCACAACGCGAAATTTCCGGAGCGCTACCGCAAGGCATTGTTTGCCTTTGACTGGAGCTTTGGGATAATCTATGCCGTTCACCTCAAGCCGAAAGGTGCGTCTTATACCGCCGAGGCGGAAGAGTTTTTGTCCGGAGCACCGCTTCCGCTGACGGATGGTGTGTTTGGTCCCGACGGAGCCCTGTATTTTATGACTGGAGGCAGACGCCTTGAATCCGACTTGTATCGTGTCTATTTCGAGGGCGACGAAGGGGATGTCAAGAATGTTCTTGTTACAGACGAAGGAACACAGGTCCGGGAGCTTCGCAAAAGCCTTGAAGCATACCACGGTAAGCCACACAAGGATGCCGTTGCCAACGTCTGGCCTCATTTGAAACATGAAGATCGATTTGTCCGCTATGCAGCTCGTGTCGCCCTCGAGCATCAACCAGTCAGCGCGTGGTCGTCTAAAGCGCTGCAGGAGCCGGACGATGTTATCCGTACGCAAGCGATCATTGCCCTCGCAAGACAACCGCGCGGAGCATCGGCTGCTGATATGCTGACGGCACTGATGCGGACGCGGTTCGAAGATTTGACCGAAGCGGGACAAGTTGATTTCCTCCGCGCTGTTGAACTTGTATTGCTCCGCCGCGGAACTCCTTCCGGAGCGATCAAAAATAATCTCGTCGCCTACCTTAACCCCCATTTCCCCGCCCGGTCTAACGCCTTGAACAGAGAACTCAGTAAGTTGCTTGTATACCTCGAGGCCCCAGGTGCGGTGGAGAAAACGGTTGCTCTCCTGGAGAATGCCGCCGATGATCCGGAGGAAGAAACGGCAAGCGCGTCGTCCGACTTGATCCTGCGCAATCCCCAATACGGCCTCGATATTGCCGGCATGCTTTCGAAAGTACCGCCGCGTCAGCAGACCTATTATGCGACGGTGCTCAGCCAGGCGAAGACCGGTTGGTCGCCCGCCTTGCGCGATAGTTACTTCAACTGGTTCCGTAAAGCGTTCGGCTATAAGGGAGGTATGAGCTATATAGGCTTTATCAACAAAGCTCGTGTAGCCGCGCTCGAGCATGTGCCGACTGATGAGGAGCAGCATTACCGCACTTTGTCAGGAGAAGAACTCCTCGCGAAGTCGGGCAATGAAATCATTGAGGGTCCACAACCAAAAGGTCCGGGTAGAAGATGGAAACTGGATGACGCCGTCGGTGTAGTCGAGAACAATCTGAAAGGGCGTGACTTCAAACAGGGCAAGGCCATGTACGATGCGACGCGATGCAGTTCATGTCACATGATGCGCGGTGAAGGAAGTGCGGTGGGGCCTGACCTGACACAACTGGGTACGCGCTTCTCAGTTCGCGACATGTTGGAAGCCATTATTGATCCAAACAAGACCGTGTCGGATCAGTATGCTGCCACCGTCTTCACTATGAAAGATGGCTCTTCAATACTCGGTAGGTTGGTCAATGAAGACGATACCCAATACTATGTCTCACAGAATCCTTTTACACCGGAAGTGCTGCGTGAAGTTCCGAAGGAGGAGGTTGTGGATACTAAGTACTCATACATCTCCATCATGTATCCCGGGCTGATTAATTCGTTGAACGAAGAGGAGTTAAAGGATTTGATTGCTTACCTGATGGCAGGCGGTAATGAAAACCACGAGTTATATCAATAATCTGTTGCAATGATGAGGGTAATACGCACTATACTTTTTCTTGGCGTCGCAGTAAGCGTAGTAGCTGGCTGCGGAGCCAGATCGGAGAACAGTGACAGCAGCGGAGACGTTATCGACAGTGACGAAGATTTCGCGGTCATTTTTGATGGTTCGTCCTTGTCGGGATGGGACGGAGATACAGCCTACTGGCGTGTGGAAAATGAAAGTCTGGTCGGGGAGATCACTCCGGAGAAGCCATTGGAGAACAACTCGTTCATCATCTGGAAGGGAGGAAGTCCTGGCGACTTTGAGTTGAAACTTGAATATCGCATTACCGAAAGAGGTAACAGTGGTATTAACTACAGGAGCGAAGCATTGCCGGACATACCGTATGCCCTGCGCGGATATCAGGCTGATATCGATGGAAAGAACAACTACACGGGGCAGAACTATGAGGAGCGAAAGCGGACTACCCTTGCCTACCGCGGGGAAGTGGCAACGGTGCGCGGACAGCAGGATGCGGATGGTGCGCTTCATGATTATGTGAAGAACAACGCGTGGATTCCCCGGGAAGTAACAGGGTCGCTAGGCGACGATGATTCCCTTCGTTCAATTATCAAAGCGGATGATTGGAACTCATGTCACATCATCGCCGAGGGCAACCGCCTTCGTCACTACATCAATGGTGTGTTGATGAGCGACGTAACGGATGAAGACAGTCTTAACCGGAGTGACTCGGGTCTGCTCGGTATGCAAATTCATAAGGGGCCTCCTATGAAGGTCGAGTACAGGAACATACGGCTGAAGATGCTTTAACAATATTACTCCCTCCCAGCTACGATGACAAACCCTCCCCCCTGGAACAATATGATATCGAACCCCGCGCAGCTTGGCGGGATTGAGACCTCCGTCCTGGACAATGGTCCCGGACGCGGTACTCGTATTGCCTGGGTGAATACGGGATCGGGGTTGCGTTTCAAAATCGTCATAGATCGCGCGATGGATATTGTCGATGCGTTCTTCAACGCGCATAGCCTGGCATTCATCAGTCATCTTGGCGTATCCGCTCCTCAGCCGTTTGCCCGACATGGGCTGGAGTGGCTTTCCACTTTTGGAGGAGGCTTGATGACAACATGCGGCCTGCATCATGTCGGACCTCCAGAAGAGGATCGTGGACTCCATGGTCTTGTGAGCAATCAGCCTGCAGAAATAGAATTGATTCGCCAACCTAACCCAAGGCAGGGCGATCTGGAGATGAGCATCACGGGACTCGTCCGTGAGACGCAGCTCTTCGGACCTTCACTGGAACTGCGACGCTCAATCAGTGCGACACTCGGTAAAGCGGAAATTCGTGTTCACGATGAAGTGACCAACGTCGGCAATACACGCACGCCGCATATGATTCTCTATCACTGCAATTTCGGATGGCCACTTGTGGAGGAGGGAGCCAGGATACTTTGGAAGGGTCCTTGGGAAGCGGGGAGTGAAGAAAGCCGTCATCTCTTTAGTGCAAGTAATGATTATCATACCTGCCCCGCGCCGCTCGATGAACACAACGCGGGTGGCGAAGCAGTGGCCTTCATCGACCCCCAGGCCGATGAAGCAGGACATTGTCGTTGCGGCATATACAATGAGCGCTTACGACTTGCCTTGAAGCTAGAGTTCAATAAAAGCCAGTTGCCATTGCTTAATAACTGGCTGCACTGGGGAAAAAATGAGTACGTGACAGGTCTGGAGCCAGCGACTAACCGGCCTGTTGGACAGTCAAGGGCTCGTGACGAAGGTAAGCTGATTTATTTGGAGCCCGGCGAGACGAGGAAGTATGACTTGTCGTTTGAGGTGCTGACGGAAGGCACCGGACTTGCTGAATTTGTTAACCAACATAATCTGTAATGGCAAGCACTGCAAACAGTAGCCTGGCCGGGAAAGCACTCGACCAGGGAAAAGGTATTGTACGTCTCGCGCCGACGTGGGTGCCCCGTTCTTTCTGCGTACCCGGGCGAAGGATCAAACTCCATCCCGACGACTACTATGTTCTCGGCGGACAGCGCGGTGGAATTGATGAACGCTGGCTGGCATCGACCACACCGGCGAAGAACGGACCGCTGACCGGTGAGAACGAGGGATTGAGTGCGATCGTCTTCCAGGACGGATCCCGAGTCGAACAAGTCCTTCTTAAAGATGCGATTGAAGAACTCAAAGGAGCCATCATTGGTGATCG
>Ga0079224_100000712_pt1 | contig 34579 bp, 30 predicted proteins | sample Stecom2015_FD_80414 | JGI IMG/M metagenome (GOLD analysis project Ga0079224, IMG submission 80414) | Agricultural soil microbial communities from Utah to study Nitrogen management - Steer compost 2015 | ecosystem: Environmental > Terrestrial > Soil > Agricultural land | place: USA: Utah... | reverse complement strand
CTCGAGCAGACTATAGGTGTGGTCCTGGTCTTCCACGATCAGGTCCAGCAGCACGCGCTCCTCGATCAGCAGCTGCGCCAGAGCGGGGAAAAACCAGGTTCCTAGACTGTCAGCGTTGACCGCGATCACCACCGCCAGGGGCGCGTCGCTGTGCTCGGCCAGGTCCGCCTTGAGTTCGGCCTCAAGCATCCTGGCGCGCTTGAGATGCTGCAGCAGACGCTGCCCAACGGCGGTGGGGCGGCAGGGCCGGCTGCGCACCAGCAGCGGGCTGCCCAGGCTGCTCTCTAGCGCCCGCACCCGCTGCGACACCGCCGACGGCGTCAGATGCAGCTTCTTGGCCGCCTGCTCGAAACTGCCGGTCTGGATTACCGCGCTGAACGCCTCGGTTTGCTTGGGATCGAGCCGCATGCTGCTCCTCATTAAAAAAAATTTAATGTCCAGTAATAATACTTAGCGATATTCAATTTGACAGCGGCTTTGACCGATAATTGCCTGCCCACCCCTCCCTTTCGCCGGAGCCGCAAGTGTCTCTGCTGCATACCATTTTCCTGATCGCCATCACCGCCGAAGCGATGTCGGGTGCCATCATGGGCATGCGGCGGCAAATGGACCTATTCGGTATCTGCCTGGTTGGCACCGTGACGGGCCTGGGTGGCGGCACGGCACGCGACGTGCTGCTCGGGCACTATCCGCTGACCTGGATCGGCAATCCGGAATACCTGACCTTTACCGTTGGCGCCTCGCTGGTCACCGCCTTCGTGGCCCGCCATCTGTACCGCCTGCGACAGGTGTTCTTGCTGGTCGATGGGTTGGGCCTGGTCGCTTTCACCGTCATTGGCTGCGATGTCGGGCTGGGGATGGACGCCCATCCCTCCATTGCCGTCCTGGCCGGCGTCATCACCGGCATCTTCGGCGGCCTGCTGCGCGACGTACTGTGCAACGAGGTCCCGCTCGTGCTGCGGCGGGAGCTGTACGCCACCGTGGCCCTGTTTACCGGCGTCCTCTACGTCGTCCTGCTCGGGCTCGGGGTAAGCGAAACCGCTGCCACCCTGACGGCGCTCGGCAGCGGCTTCCTGTTCCGCCTCCTGGCGCTGCGCTACCGGTGGCAGCTGCCCAGCTTCACCGGCGAGGGCATCCGTGGCTTCGATTGACCGCGTCCGCCCCTGCTCTAGCCGCCGCGGCGCGTGGCTAGGCCGGCTTGAAGGCCCATCGGCAGGTGCTACGTTTACCTGACGACATCCATTCCCGAGAGCCTACACCGCCGCGCCGGCCGGGCTCTTCCTAGCGCGCACTGACAATCGAAGAGGATGGAGGAGAACACATGCGAGGATTCAAGCGCTTCCGCCTGCTCGCCGCGTTGGCGGCCTTTGCGACCGCCTCCGCGGCCTTCGCCGCGCCGACCTTCATCAACATCCTGACCGGCGGCACCAGCGGCGTCTACTATCCGATCGGGGTCGGCTTGTCGCAGATCTACAACGCCAACATCAAAGACGTTCGGGTCTCGGTGCAGGCCACCAAGGCATCGGTCGAAAACCTCAATCTGCTGCAGGCCGGTCGCGGCGAGCTGGCGCTCGCCCTCGGCGACTCGGTCGACGATGCCTGGAACGGCGTCGCCGAGGCCGGCTTCCGGGCGCCGCTGAAGAAGCTGCGCGCCATCGCCGCCACCTACCCCAACTACATCCACATCGTCGCCAGCAGAGAGTCGGGCATCAGGACCCTGGAAGACCTCAAGGGCAAGCGCATCTCGGTCGGCGCGCCCAAGTCGGGCACCGAGCTTAACGCCCGCGCCATCTTCAAGGCCGCCGGGCTGACCTACCAGGACATGGGGCGGGTCGAATTCCTGCCCTACGCCGAGTCGGTGGAGCTAATCAAGAACCGGCAGCTCGACGCCACCCTGCAATCCTCGGGATTGGGCATGGCGGCCATCCGCGACCTGGCGGCCATGATGCCCATCAACTTCATCGAGATCCCGAGCGAGGTGGTGGCGAAGATCGAAAGCCCAGCCTACCAACCCGGCGTGATCCCGGCCGGCACCTATGACGGCCAGGACCAGGACGTCGCCACCATCGCCATCACCAACCTGCTGGTCACCCACGAGGACGTGGACGAAGAGATCGCCTACCAGATGACCAAGCTGATGTTCGAGAACCTAGACCGTCTGGTGAACGCGCATTCAGCGGCCAAGGCCATCAGGCTGGAAAACGCTGCCAAGGGGCTGCCGATTCCCCTCCACCCAGGGGCCGAGCGCTACTACAAGGAAGCCGGCGTGCTTGACTGAGCCACGCCGTAAGGCTGGCGCTCCTCGGCCCGTCCATGCCGCCCGGAACGCTCGCCTGGGCGGCATGGACGCCACCCCAGCACGGCCGTGCCGAAGCGTGCCGCCGCCGACCGCCGATGGCCGTCATGCCGGCGGTCGCATTGCCTTCGGGTCGCTTGTTGAAGAGTTGTTTCCATGAGTGAGTTCAAGGGGCTTTCCGAGACGCCGGACACCTGGCCGAAGTCGCTGTTCCACGTCGCCCTGCTGTTCTCGACCTACCAGATCATCACCGCCGCCTTTCACCCGGTCTCGACCCAGGTGCTGCGCGCGGGGCACGTCGGCTTTCTGCTGCTGATGGTTTTTCTCAGCTACCCCGCTCGGGGCAGCCAGCGCCCCTGGCAGCCGCTGGCCTGGGTGCTGGGGCTGGCCGGCATGGCCACGGCGATTTATCAGTGGTACTTCGAAGGCGACCTGATCCAGCGCTCGGGAGACTTGACCCAGGCCGACATGGTCGTCGGCGTCGTGCTCACGGTGCTGGTTTTCGAGGCGGCCCGACGGGTCATGGGCCCGGCTCTTCCCATCATCTGCGGCCTGTTTCTCGCCTACGGCCTGTTCGGACAGTATCTGCCCGGCGACCTGAGGCACCGCGGCTACGGCTTCGACCAGGTCATCAATCAGCTCGCCTTCGGCACCGAAGGCTTCTACGGCACCCCGACCTACGTGTCGGCCACCTACATCTACCTGTTCATCCTGTTCGGGGCGTTTCTCGAGCAGGCCGGCATGATCCGGCTGTTCACCGACTTCGCCATGGGCCTGTTCGGCCACAGGATGGGCGGTCCGGCCAAGGTCTCGGTGGTGTCCTCGGCCCTGATGGGCACCATCACCGGCTCCGGCGTGGCCAACGTGGTCACCACCGGTCAGTTCACCATTCCGCTGATGAAGCGCTTCGGCTACCGGCCGGCTTTCGCCGGCGCGGTGGAAGCTACCGCCAGCATGGGCAGCCAAATCATGCCGCCGGTAATGGGGGCGGTGGCCTTTATCATGGCCGAGACCATCAACATGCCTTACGCCGAAATCGCCAAGTCGGCACTGATACCGGCCATGCTCTATTTCGGCACCGTCTTCTGGATGGTCCACCTGGAAGCCAAGCGGGCCGACCTGCGCGGCCTGCCCAAGGAAGAGTGTCCCAGCGCCTGGGGAGCGGTGAAGCAGCGCTGGTATCTGCTGATCCCGCTGCTAGTGCTGGTCTATCTGCTGTTCTCGGGCCGGACGCCCCTGTTCGCCGGCAGCGTCGGGCTGGCGCTGACCGCCATCGTCATCCTGGGTTCGGCCCTCATCCTGCGGGTCTCGGCCACCGGCCTGCGCATCGCTTTCTGGATCGCGTTGGGGCTGATTTGCGCCGCCTTCTTCCGGCTCGGCATCGGCGTCATTTTCGGCGTCATCGCCGCCCTAGCGGTCGGCTGCTGGTTCGTCAAGGGGGGCCGCGAGACACTGCGGATCTGCCTGTACGCGCTGGCCGAGGGCGCCCGCCACGCCATCCCGGTCGGCATCGCCTGCGCCCTAGTAGGCGTCATCATCGGCATCGTCTCGCTGACTGGCGTCGCCACCACCTTCGCCGGCTACATCCTCGCCATCGGACAGAACAACCTGTTCCTATCCTTGGTGCTGACCATGATCACCTGCCTGATCCTAGGCATGGGCATCCCAACCATCCCCAACTACATCATCACCAGCTCTATCGCCGCCCCAGCCCTGCTCGACCTGGGCGTGCCGCTGCTGGTCTCGCACCTGTTCGTCTTCTATTTCGGCCTGATGGCCGACCTGACCCCGCCGGTGGCGCTGGCCTGCTTCGCCGCTGCTCCCATCGCCCGGGAAAACGGCTTCCGCATCAGCCTGTGGGCAGTGCGCATCGCCGCGGCAGGCTTCGTAGTCCCCTACATGATCGTGTACGACCCGGCGCTCATCCTGCAGGGAGACAGCTGGCTCGGCTCGATCTACATGGTGGCGAAAGCCGCCTTTGCCGTCGGCCTCTGGGGTGTGGCAGTCATCGGCTATCTCAACGGCGCGCTCGCATGGTGGGAGCGGCTGCTGGCCTTTACCGCCGGCTTCCTGCTGATCCTGGCGCTTCCGATCAGCGACGAGGCTGGCTTCGTGCTGGGACTGCTCTTGCTCGGCCTGCACCTCTGGCGCACCCGCAACGCCGCGCCAACGGCCGCATGATCGCGCTCTGCCTGGGCCTGGCCGGCGCCGTCTGGGCACAACTCGCCGTTGACCGGTTCACGCTGGCCTGGGAGCACAGTGTCGAAAAGATCCGCTGGGAGGAAGACTACCGCCTCACGCCAGCCGGGCTACTACTGGAGGAAGCCCGCGTCCGGGGTGCAGGCGCCGGCATGGACGCGCCACCAGCGGCCGTCTTTGCGGACGGCAGCTGGCGCTACCGGCCGCCGCTGCCCCCCTTGCAGCCGCTACGTCTGAGCCGCTCCACGACAGCCGGCGACTATGAGCTCTGCACGAACCAGGGTTGCCAGTCGCTGAGCCACTGGCTCGGACCGCCCGAAACCGATCAGCCGGCGGTCGAGCTGTGGAGCTGCCCACTCGAGCGGGCCGGAGACGCCTGATACGCTTTAGCGAGCTTCGGCAACCGATGCATTCCGAGAGGTAGAACGACCGCATGAGCAAAGCGCAACTGTTTACGCCGTTTCGCATTGGTCAGCTCGAGCTGGCCAACCGCATCGTCATTGCTCCCATGTGCCAGTACTCCGCCGTCGACGGCTGCATGAGCGACTGGCACTTGATCCATCTGGGGCAGCTGGCCCTCTCCGGCGCCGCACTGCTGACCATAGAAGCCACCGCCGTCCTGCCCGAAGGCAGAATCAGCTATGCCGACGTCGGCCTCTGGTGCGATGAGAACGAGACGGCCATGGGCCGCGTGCTGGAAGGCGTCCGTCGCTGGTCGGACATGCCACTCGCTATCCAGCTCGCCCATGCCGGTCGCAAGGCCTCCAGCGAAGTGCCGTGGAAAGGCGGCCGCCAGCTACCGCCCGACCATCCACGGGGCTGGCAGACCGTCGCGCCCTCACCGCTGCCGTTCACGCCCGGCGACAACCCGCCGCACGCATTGGACCGGCAGGACCTGGCCCGCATCCGGGATGCCTTCGCCACCGCGGCCCGACGAGCGGCTCGCCTGGGCCTCGAGGCGATCCAGATTCACGCCGCCCACGGCTATCTGCTGCACGAATTTCTCTCGCCCCTGTCTAACCGGCGCGAGGACCAATATGGCGGCAGCCTGGAGAACCGCATGCGCTTTCCGCTTGAGGTCTTCGAGGCGGTGCGCAATGCCTTCCCCCCCGAGCGACCGGTCATGGTGCGGGTGTCCGGCACCGATTGGGTGGAAGGCGGCTGGCGCATCGAGGACACCGTCGCCTTCGCTCAGGCGCTGGAGGCCCGGGGCTGCGCGGCGCTGGACGTCTCCAGCGGCGGCCTGGCGCCGGGACAGAAGATTCCCCTGGGGCCCAACTACCAGGTGCCGCTGGCGCGCGCGGTCAAGGCGGCGACCCGCATGCCGGTGGTCACGGTCGGGCTGATCACCGAGTTCGAGCAGGCCGAAGCCATCATCAGCACGGGCGACGCCGACCTGGTCGCCCTGGCCCGAGGTATTCTCTACAACCCGCGCTGGCCCTGGCACGCCGCGGCCCACTTCGGCGTCAGCATCAAGGCTCCCCCGCAGTACCTGCGCGCGGAGCCGCGCCATCGCCCAGGCCTCTTCGAGAGCGTCCAATGAGCGTCAGTAGGGCTGCCGATCAGGCAGCCCCTCTCCACATTCAAAGCACCCACTTGAGCATCAGCTGGACGACGTCCTCGTCGACACCGTCGATGCCGAACTTGTTGCGCCAGAACTGGTACTCGATGCCGGCGTGCAGGCGGTCGGGAGCCCCCCAGAAGTTGCCGATGTCAACCAACAGCTGCGGCGCGCCGACAATGGAAGACTCACGCTCGCCCTGGGAGCCGGCGAAATCGACGAACCCCCCCAGGCTGGCCTTGACCGGGCCGATCTGGAACGGCAGCAGCCAGGACGGGGTGATTTGCCAAGTCGGCGAGGCCCGCAGGTCAGGCTCGTCGCGCACATAGAAATCAAGCTTGAAGAATGCGAAGCCAGGCAGGTCCCAGTTGGTGCCGATGCCGTAGAGGTAGGTGCGGACGCCTTCGCCGAACTCGAGATGCCCGGCCAGCAGGACGTCACTGAGCGCGCCCACACCGATCTTGCGACCGCTGATCTTGGAGAGGCTCAGCCGGGAGAGCAGCTCGCCATACAGCGAAGTGCCTTCGTCCTCGAAATCGGTGACGTCGACGAAGAAGAAGTTGTCGCCGTATTCCCAGCCGCTGGCATGCTCCAGGGTAAGAATGGTGCGCTCTTTCGGCCCCAGCTCGTAATTGTCGCCATACAACAGCTGCAGGTTGGTCGAGCTCCACCGCTCCGCGGCCTCCGCGCCGCTCCAGCCGAGCAACCCGAAGCATAGCGCCGCGACGGCAAACCCCAAACGATGGACGGCCAGCCGGCGCTGGCACACTTTGTTATTGCTGAAAGACATCACAGGGTACTCCTCGGAATGAAACGGCCGAAGGATACACCTTGCGGCGCACAATTGAAGCCCCTGCCGCGCTTGCAGCCGTCCGCTGGCACGGGATTGGCCGCAAGCCCTAGAACAGGCTCAATTGCCGGCCGCCGCGCGCGTCCGGTGGCAACGCGAAGTGGCTGCAATCCAGCGCCAAGGCGCTGCTGCGCTCGAGCAATCGCAACCGCCGGCAAGCCAGCGCGAAACGGCGGGCTAGCAACTGCGCGAACACGCCCTCCCCGCGCATACGGATGCCGAACCGGCTGTCGTAACGAGCGCCCCCTCGCATCTGGCGAATCAGGCTCATGACGTGCGCGGCCCGCGCGGGCATGTGCTGCTGCAGCCACTCCTCGAACAGCGGCGCCACCTCGTGTGGCAACCGCAGCAGCACATAACCGCCGAAGCGCGCACCGGCATCGCGGGCCGCCGCCAGTAGCCGCTCCAGCTCGTGGTCGTTGATCATGGGAATCATGGGCGCGCAGAGCACGGCGACCGGCACCCCGGCCTCACGCAGGGCCCGGATAGTCCGCAGTCGCGCCCTGCCCGACGGCGCCCGCGGCTCCAGACTGCGCTTGAGGTCGTCATCCAGGGTGGTCAGGCTGATAGCCACGCTGACCAGCCGCTGCTCGGCCAGGGCAGCCAACAAGTCAAGGTCACGCAGGATGAGGGTGCTTTTGGTCACGATGTGCACCGGGTGGCGGTAGCGCAGCAGCACCTGCAGCAGCTGCCGAGTGATCCCGAGCTCGCGCTCCAGCGGTTGGTAGGCGTCGGTGTTCACGCTCAGCGCCAGCGGCCTGGGACGATAGCCCGGCCGCCGCAGCTCTCGCTCCAGGCATTCGGCCAGATTGGTTTTGGCGACCAGCCGCGTTTCGAAATCCAGCCCCGGCGAGAGATCCAGATAGGCATGGCTAGGCCGGGCGAAGCAATAAATGCAGCCGTGCTCGCAACCGCGGTAGGGGTTGACGGAACGATCGAAACCGATATCGGGCGAACGGTTGTAGTTGATAGCCGAGCGCGCGCGCTCGAAGCGAACCTCGGTCGCCTGTGTCGCCGCCGGCTCCTCCCACTCCCAGCCATCGGCAACCTCCTCGTAGCGGAAGGCGGAAAAGCGGTTGGTCGGATTGCTGCAAGCGCCGCGCCCGGCCGGCGCGAAAGGCCCAGAATGCTTCATGGTCAGCCACCCCGATACTGTGTATAAAATCCGAGCCGGCCGCCAACCAGCTCTGTCACGCGATTGCGGCAGGCAGCTGTCGCCCTCATGCCCTTCCTGTGCGCGGGATCACGCCGCTGCCGCATCGGCAGCACTATAAAGGTCGGAAACCAAAACCAAGGAAACACAGGATGCGGATCATCGCGGGGCTGGGATGCCGGTTGCTGCTCGCTGGCTGCGGCGGCAGCGCCAGCTCGAATCCGCCTGAACAGCCGGAAGCACCCCAAGACTGCCGCCTCAGCGAAGACCAGCAGGCCATGCTGGCCGCGGTCAATGCCGCCCGCAGCCAGCCACGCAGCTGCGGCAGCAGAAACTTAGCGCCGGCGCCGGCGTTGCGCTGGAGCTGTCGGCTCGCTCTGGCCGCCGAGCGTCACGCGCAGGACATGGCGAACCATGACCTGCTTTCCCACACCAGCACGGACGGACTGCAGGTCGGCGAGCGGGTCACCGCGACCGGCTACCGCTGGCAGGCCGTGGGTGAGAACATCGCTGCCGGCCAGCGCAGCGTCGCCGAAGTCATGCAGGACTGGCTGCAAAGCGCAGGACACTGCGCCAACATCATGAATCCGCTCCATGCCGAGCTGGGCGCGGCCGCGGCCGTCAGCGGCACCGACGCCAGGATTTACTGGGCCCAGGTTTTCGCCCGTCCGCGCGAACCGTAGCCGTCACGCCCAGCTAGCCGGGCAGCTCGGCCGCACGGCGCCTGGCCTGCTCATGCAGCGTGAAGCAACCCCAGATGAGCAGCACCCAGAACGGCAGCACCAGCACCGACAGCCGCACGCCAGGGATGAGCAGCATGGTAGCCAGGATCAACACCACGTAACCGACGCAAAGATAATTGCCGTAGGGGCTCCACAAGGCCTTGAAATGCGGCACCACCCCTCTCGCTCCAGCGCGCTGCGGAACCTGAGGTGGGTCAAGCTGATCATGAACCAGTTGAGCACCAGCGAAGCGACCACCAGCGACATCAGCAACGTCAGCGCCGTTTGCGGCAGCAGATAATTGATCGCCACGCACAGCAGGGTTACCAGCGCCGACAGGCCGACCGCCAGCACTGGCACGCCGCGTCTGTTGAGACCCAACAGGGCCTTGGGCGCGTCGCCCTGCTCGGCCAGGCCGTAAAGCACGCGGCTGTTGCAGTATACCCCGCTGTTGTAGACCGACAGCGCCGCGGTCAGCACCACGAAATTGAGCACATGCGCCGCGGTGTCACTGCCGATCAGCGAGAAGATCAGCACGAACGGGCTGCCGCTGTAGGGATCGCCGGCCGCGCCCAGGGTCGCCACCAGCGCATCCCAAGGATAGAGCGCCAGCAATACGGTCAGGGCGCCGATGTAGAAGATCAGAATCCGGTACACCACCTGGTTGATGGCCTTGGGAATGACCTTGCGCGGCTCGGCGGCTTCGGCAGCGGTAATCCCGACCAGCTCCAGCCCGCCGAAGGAAAACATGATGATGGCCAGCACCATCACCATGCCCGTGAGGCCGTTTGGGAAGAAGCCGCCGTGGCGCCAGAGGTTGCTGAAGCCCGCCTGCTCCCCGCCCTTGCCGCTGAACAGCAAATACAGTCCCAGCAGGATCATGCCGATGACGGCCGCCACCTTGATGATGGCGAACCAGAACTCGGCCTCGCCGAATGCCTTGACGTTGGTAAGATTGATCAGGTTGATGAGGACGAAGAAGACGGCCGCCGTTGCCCAGGTGGGTATTTCCGGCCACCAGAACTGGACGTACTTGCCGACCGCGGTCAGCTCCGCCATCCCGACCAGCACGTACAGCGCCCAATAATTCCAGCCAGCCAGAAAGCCGGGGAAACGTCCCCAGTACTTGTGGGCGAAATGGCTGAACGAACCCGCGACCGGCTCCTCCACCACCATCTCGCCGAGCTGGCGCATGATCAGAAAGGCGATGAAGCCGCCGATGGCGTAGCCGAGGATCATCGACGGCCCGGCCGACTTCATCACTCCGGCCGAGCCCAGAAACAGGCCGGTGCCGATGGCGCCGCCCAGAGCGATGAGCTGGATGTGGCGATTTTTCAGGCCGCGGGTGAGTGTGCCGGAGCGGGTGGATTCGAAAGCCATGACTACCTGCTGAAAACGGTCGGCGCGCCCAGTATGGGTTCACCGTGGCGGTCGCGGCAACCCGCGCGGCGCCAGCGGATCAGGTGACGGACGCCTCCGGCTCCAGCCACTTGTACATGACCAGGGCGTCGACGTAGCCCTTGGTTGGATGGTGAAAGGCCTTCGGCAGCCGGCCCACAATGGCAAAGCCGAGCTTGCTCCAGAGCCTCACCGCCACCTCGTTGGTGGAGGCGACGAAGTTGAACTGCATGCCCTTGTAGCCGAGCGCACGGGCGATTTGCTGGGAGTGCAGGCACATGGCGGTGGCGATGCCGCGGCCGCGGGCCTGCGGGGCGACCATGTAGCCGCAGTTGCAGACATGAGCGCCCGGCCCCTCCTGGTTGGACTTGATGTAGTAGGTGCCGAGGATGCGACCGCGCTCTTCGTAGACGAAGGTCTGGCGCGGCTCGTCGAACCAGAGCGCCATGGCCCGGGCCGGGTCGAGGTCACGCGGGAAGCCGTAGGTTTCGCCGGCGGCAGCCACCTCGCGGATGATCGGCCAGACCCGCTCGAAGTCGTCCTTGCTTGCTTCCCGGATGGACATGGTTCAACTCTGCAAGGCATGGCCGCAGCCGCCGGCTGCGCATGGCGGCTAGCGCTGCAGCGTGGCGGTATAAAGCCCCGCGCCCAGGAAACAGCCGGCCCCAAAACGGTTGGCCAGTCGCTGCGCGCCCGGGCGCAGCAGCAGCCCGCGCAGGCGCAGGGCAGCCAGCGCGTAGGCAGAGAGCACGGTAACCGCCTTGGCGGCAAAGGTCAAGCCGAGCACGGCCATCTGCGCCAGCGCCGGCTTAGCCGGGTCGATGAACTGGGGCATGAAGGCGACATAGAAAGCCAGCCCTTTCGGGTGCAGCACATTGACCGTGAAGGCGCGCCGGATGATGCGACCGGCGGGCTGCGACTCGGCAGGCTGGGCCTGCGAGCTCGGGGCCGGCGCGCGCCAGAGCTGCACACCCAAATAGACGAGATAAGCGGCGCCGACCCATTTGACCAGCATGAACAGCTCCGCAGAGGCGGCCAGCACCGTGCCCAGTCCGGCGAAGGTGACCGTCATGGCGACCAGGTCGCCCAAGCAGACGCCGATGATGCTCAAGAGCGCGGCGCGCGGGCCGTAGCCGACCGCGTAACCGGTCACCATGAAAATGGTCGGGCCAGGAATCGAGACGACTACGAAGGCTGCGGCGATAAAAGCAAGCAGCATGCTCAACTCCAGCATCTCATCCAGCAAACGAGCGCGCTCAGCCGGACCGTGCTTGCCGTTGCCGGCGGCCGGTCCGGGGCGAGCTGGCGCGAGGCGGCGGCCGCACGCGTTCAGTCCGTGCCCGGGCCTCCGCTGCGAATGATCTCCACCAGCGCGTTCAGCGCGTCGGTGGCGGTGAAAATGCCCAGGAACTTACCCTTCTCGTCCTTGACGATGACGCTGCCGACCTTCTTCTCGGCCATGGTGAAGGCCACGTCGTCCAGCGGCGTATCGGCGCTCACCGTCACCGGATCAGTGGTCATGATGTCGGAAGCCCGCACCAGCAGCTTCTCGGCGACGGACAGGCCCAGGATGACGCGGATGTCCCGATCGCTAATCACGCCCACGACCTCGCCGGCGTCATTGACCACGGGCAGGTGGCGGATGCCGTGCTCCTGCATCAGCTTCTGCATCTCGTCAACGGACATGTCTTCAGTCGCGACGATGGGATCGGGTGTGGTGAACTCCACCACCGGCACACGCATACGCATCATAAGGCCTCCTTTCATTCGTTGCGCACTGTGCGGGCTCGATGAAGCAATGATGCCCCAGGTCGGCCGGGTGCCGCCAGCGGACCGGCGCCGGCAGCCCAGGTCCGGGCGCATCGGCAAATGTCGGTTGCCGTCAGGGCAAATCCAACCGTCGGCGCCGGCAGTCAACGGTCGAATTGCGTGAAGTCCGGCGCCCGCCGCTCCATGAAGGCCGCGAAGGCTTCACGCGCCTCGGGACTGCGCAACCGACGGCTGAACTCGGCGCTCTCGACCTCCATCTGCCGACCGATGGCATCGACCGCGCGCATCAGGCGTTTGGTTGCGCTCAACGCCCCGGCTGGCTTGGCAGCCAGCAGCCGGGCGATGCGGTCTGCCTCAGCATGCAGGTCGGCAGATGCCACGACCCGGTTGGCCAGGCCCCAGGCCAGTGCCTGCTCGGCGCTGACCGGTTCGCCGAGCGCGAACATCTCAAACGCTCGCGCATGACCGATGCGCATGGGCAGCAACAGGCTGGAAGCCGCTTCCGGCACCAGCGCCAGATTCACGAAGGGCGTGCTGAGCAAGGCATCCTCGCCGAGCAAGACGAAGTCGCAGTGCAGCAGCATGGTCGTGCCCACGCCGACCGCACGGCCGTTGACCGCCGCCACCAGCGGCCTTGAGCTTTCGGCAAGCGCGCGGAGAAAGCGCACGACGTGACGCTCCTCGCTACCGGCGCTGCCCATCGCGGCCATGGCGAACTCGCCGATGTCGTTGCCAGCGCAAAAGGTGTCGCCCTCGGCCCGAATGACCACCACCCGGCTGCCTGCATCACTCTCCGCTGCACTGAGCGCGTCGGCCAGGCGACCGTACATTTCGTTGGTGAGCGCGTTCTTCTTGTCCGGTCTGGCCAGCGTGAGCGTCAAGACACCGTCAGCCTGTTCTACCTTGACATATTCGGTCATCGTTTCCTCCTCGGTTGCTTGTCCAGGTGCCGAACGGCCTCGGCACCCCCTGGGTAGCGGACAAACTGCTTCGCCTGGCGAAACAATATATACTTCGCCTTGTGAAGTAAACGTCAGATCGGCCCTTGTCCATTGGCGGCCGTAGGCCCGGGTAGGGAGGGTGCACCAGCCTTGAGGGCTTAACGCAAGCCGCTGCCTCGGGAGCAGAGGGCGCCCGCACAAGCTACGTCGAGCAAGTATGAACGAGCCGCGCAAGTTGCCAATACTGGTTTTCCTGCTCAATGTCGGCCAGCGCTCGGTCGAGCGCTGGCTCGAAGGAAGGCCTAACCGCCCGGCGGCGCTGACCTCTGGGCAGGCCAGAGCGCTGTTCTACCTCGCGCGCAACGACGGCGCACCGATCGGCAAGGTGGCCGAAGCCTTGGCGATCGGCGCGCCGGCCATGTCGGCCCTGGCGAACCGCATGGAGCAGGCGGGACTCGTGGTGCGGCGACGCGATACCGCCGATGGCCGCTCGATACGCCTTTGCCTCACGGAAAAGGGATGGCAAACGATGCGGCGGGCGCAAGCGGAGCTGGCCGCTCTCAACGCCAAATTGACCGAGGGCTTCTCCGAGGCTGAGATCGCGATCGTCGCTCGCTGGCTGGAGACGCTGCCCAGGAAGCTAGACACGCCGCCACCAGAGCACTAGGCGCCTCGCCGTGAGCCGTCCCGCCTCTCGTGACGCGCCTAGTGCTCGCCGTTGTCGTTCTTGGGCACCGTCTCGCGGGCGATCAGCTCCTCAAGCGCGCGCCGCAGCCGCCGCTCGGCCGCCTTCTCCCGCAGCGCTTCCTTGCCCAACACGCGGTTGAGCCCGACCATCACCGCCACCATGAGCAACGCGAACGGCAGCGCGGCAACGGTAATCAAGGTCTGCAGCGCGCTCAGTCCGCCAGCGATGAGCATGGCGGCCGCGATGAGCGCAATCGCGATGCCCCAGGCGAGCCGCTTCCCAAGCGAGGGGTCACCAGCCTCCTCGCTGGACATGGACCCCAGGATCAGCACTGCGGAGTCGGCCGAGGTCACGAAGAAAATCACCAGCAACAAGATGCTCAGGGCCGACAGCAGCAAGGACAGCGGCAAGGCGTCGTACATGCGGAACAGCACGGTCTCGTAGCCTGCAGCCAGCGCAGCGCCCATGTCGATGCCACCGAAAATCTGGCCCCATAGCGCGGTGCCGCCGAAGACCGAGAACCAGGCAAAGCCGATCAGGCTGGGAGCGATCACTACCCCGAACACGAACTCGCGCACGGTGCGTCCATAGGACACACGGGCGATGAAGGCACCCACGAATGGCGACCAGGAGATCCACCAAGCCCAATAGAAGATGGTCCAGTCGGCCACCCAGGTGCTGGCGCTGAACGGCGCCAGGCGCAGGCTCATCTGCACCAGATTGTCGAGATAGCTGCCCAGCGAGGTCGTGAAGGTGTCGAAGATGAATCCGGTCGGCCCGAGCAGGGCCACGGCCAGCAGCAGCACCCCAGCCAGGGCCAGGTTGAATGACGACAGCCATTTGATGCCGCGCTCCACGCCACTGAGGCTCGAGAGCATGTAGAGCACGAAGCAGGTTCCTATCACGGCCAGCTGCGCGCCCACCCCGGTCGGCAGGCCGAACACGCGGCCCATGCCGGCGCTGATCTGCATGGTGCCAAAACCCAGGGTGGTGGCCACGCCAATGGCCGTCGCCACGACCGCGACGATGTTGACCAGCTTGCCCATCCAGCCCAGATGGCGATCGCCGATCAGGGGCTGCAGCAGGTCGCTGATCAGCCCTCGGCCGTTGCGGTTGTACTGAAACCAGGCGATCGCCAACCCCATCAGGGCATAAATCGCCCAGGGGTGCAGCCCCCAGTGGAAGAAGGTATAGCGCATCGCCGCCCTGGCTGCCTGCGGCGTCTTCGGCGGCAGTCCCTCGGGAGGCGTGATCACGTGCGAGATCGGCTCAGCGGCGCCCCAGAACACCAGACCAATGCCCATGCCGGCGGCAAACAGCATGGCCAGCCAAGTGGCAGTGGAAAACTCGGGTTCGGCGTCGATACCGCCGATCCGCAGCCGTCCGGTCGCTCCGAAAGCAAGGTATAAAGAAATACCAAGGTGAGAAAGACAATCAGCAGATAAAGCCAACCGGCATTCTGGATGACTGCCGCCAGCAGGGCCTTGCTGACCGCCTCGAAGGACTGCGGCGCCAGACCGGCAACCAGCGCCAGCGCCACCACGACGAACAACGAGATGCGAAAAACCATACCTCTTCCCCCGCGGGGCCACCGAACTCGTATCGGCATCGCACCGAAGCGAAGGCATCGGCGCGTTTGCTGACACGCTGCATGCTTAAGCCAGCACAAAACCTATCATGTTAGCGTGCCTTGGAGCCGGCTTGCAGCGCCATGCGGGCAGGTGCACAAGCCCCAAAGGACACCGACACGATGATGCGCGCTGTCCGATCGGCTCGACGCAGGCAAAGACACGGGAAAATGCGGGCTCGCCCATGGTGACATTGGGCACGCTGCCAGGCGATTAAAACTACCGCACGCTGCAGCCACGACGTTCAGCCCGCCCCGACGGGCGGCTGGACGATGCCGGCAGTCGCCGGAACCGGTGCCACGCCCTGCTCGCGTGCCGCCCGTTCCTGTGCCTGCAAGGCACGCTGGTATCCGGCTCGCTGCTGCAGGCGCTCCCAGTAGGCAGCCACGGCGGGCGTGAACTGGGACGCCAGCCCAATTAGTTCGGCTAGCATCAAGGCGTATCCCACCGAGACGTCGGCGGCGGTGAAGCGATCGGCGCAAAGATGGTCGCGCTCGGCGAGCCGCGGCTCCAGGGCGCGCAGCCGTGCCAGGAACCAGCGGGTATAGTCCTCCACCACCATGGGGTGGCGGCGCTCTTCCGGCTCGAAGCGGCCGTAGCGAAGGATGAGGGTCTGCGGAAAGGTTAGCGTGGCTTCGCCGAAGTGAAGGTAGTTGAGATAGGCTCCGTATTCCGCCTCACCCGGCTCGACCTGAAGCGGGGTCGGCGCGCTCCTGGCGCACAGGTACTGGCAGATCGCCGCAGACTCGGTCATGCGCGTGTCACCGTCGATGAGCAGCGGAATCGTCCCCAGCGGATTCATCTCCAGATAACCGCGAGCCAGGACACGGGGCGGGAAAGGCAGCATCGCCAGCCGATAAGGCAAGCCGAGTTCCTCCAACATCCACAACGGACGGAAGGAGCGCGCACTCATGCAGTGGTAGAGCGTGATCATGTCATTGCCTTCGCTGTTGTGACGGTTCGGGGCCGTGCTCCCGGCACGAAGCGTCGCTGCGGGGAAAGCCGCGCCTTGTCCTACTCGCTCTTAGCACCCCGTGAGTAGGCTCTGGGCACTGCCGTCAAGGCCCGGGACACCGGGCAGCTCCAGGGCTGCCACTTCCCGAAGTCTAGACCCAGCACGGCAAGATGGAAGAGACAGGCTCCGGCCGCTTGCCGAGAGTTTGCGGGCTCACGGACCGAACCCGCCGCGGCGGCCTCGACAGGCGCTCGCCTGCTCACTTGCGTTCGGAGGCGCCTGCAGGGCTGGCCTTTGATTCCTCTGCCGCGCCGCCATCTTACCGCTGACCGCAAGCACGTTACTGCCGCAGAGGAGGCTGGCCTGTGACACGCAAGTTCATGGATTGCCGGGAAATGCCTAGCGAGAGCCGGTGTTCGGTGGCGATCGCGGCCGATGACGATGTCGAGTTGCTGGAAGCGGCCGTGCAGCACGCCGTCGCCGTGCACCAGGAGCGCGACACGCCCGAGCTGCGGCGGGAGATCAAACGCCACTTCCATGATATACCGTCGCAGGGAGCGCCGGTCCCTTAGCAAGGCGCCGGCGGGCAGCACCCCCGTCAAGCAGATTGATGCCAGGCAGCGGCAATGATTCGTCTCGCGGAAACCCCGCCGCGGAGCAGCTTCAGCCGATGAGGAGCAAGGCGAAATACGCCACCAGGCTTAGCAGCAACGGCATTCCGTTCTTGTAGGCAGCCATGCCGGCGTCATGCAAGGCATCGAGCCGGTTGGGCAACAGGCGGACCGCTTGCCGGCCAAGCGCTGAATCCCAAACCAGAACAGCAAGGTTCCATCGTTGGCGATCGCGCACCACGGGGGAAAGTCGCGCAGAACACCAAGGCGCATTCGCTTCTCCCGCTTCCGTCCCACTGCCAGGCTCGCGCGAGCGCTTGACGTCATTGCACCTCAATTCCGGCTGCGCGCTCGGAAATCGCCTCGGCTAGCCTTCGATCCACCGGGCCGCTGCGGCGGCGGTATCTTCAGGGTTGGTGTTAAAGGCGATGGCTGCGCCCGGAGCCGATTTGTGCACCGTGTTCACCAGCGTCTCGAAAAGCAGCAGGCTGTTCGGAGGAATGCGAATTCCGCCTCCTATCACGACACAATCGTAAGACACCACCTCGAGACTGCGCTTGAGAACGCCGCTTGCGGACTCGTCCGGGCGAACCAGGCACAGATCGGCTTGCCACCCGCGCTCGGACATTTGCCTCAGCGCGGACGCGATGCCGTTCCGGATCTTTTCGGCATCGAGTCCGGGCGGCAGGGCAGAATCCGAGAAATCGACGGTCTCCGGCTCTTGGCCGACGAACAACACGCGCTTCATGATGAACTCCCACGGGCCGGGCGGGCGTCGGGCGTCGCCTCGCCAGTCAGTTATGCGCCCGCACGCGCCGAATCCCGGCGCTTTGAGCAGGGCGATCGGCTTGGCATCACCGGGCCTTGAGCAGATTCGCATACGCACCGGCGAGCGCATCAGACGGCACTCCTTGCGTCAAGCGAACGTTCCAGGGCACGGCGATCCCATTCGGACAGATCGGCCGCGGCGACGTAAGTGCTCTGCAGGAACCGCAGCAGCGTGTCGTCCGGCGATTCCGACTCCCGCACACTGTCGTAGGGCAGGATGAATTCGCCCAGGTCATGGTTGTAGAAAGCGTCGCTTGGCTGCACGCTCGCTGCCGCGAACCCCGGAGGCTCCGGATAGGTGTAGGAATAGAACGCCGCATGCGGCACCGGTTCACCGCCGGGCCAGAATCCGCAACTGCTGACCTCTTCCGAATACGCCTCCTGGGTGACCCAGTCCGGCAGGTTGGGAATACCGCCCGGATGCCGCGGCGCCCGCCGTCCTGAAAAACGGGTGACGGCCAGATCCGCCGCGCCCCAAAAATAATGAACCGGGCTGCATTTCCCATTGAAAGAGGCGCGAAAAATCTTGAGGACACGATCGGCCTGAACCAAGATGCGCCAGAAGCGACTGGCATACTCGGGATCGTAGCTGCGGTGAACCTCGTCCTCGTCGAAGGGAATGGCGTCCTGAATCTCGTTCGGCATGCGCCGAATGCTCACCGGCAAATCCAGCCTTTCCAGCAGGGCCAGCAGCCGCGCATAGAATGTCGCCACCGTTTGCGGCCGGAGCGCGATCTGTCCGCTGCGCCCGTCGCTCGCCGCCACCTTCAAGGCATGGTCGATGAAATCGAAGTCGAGCTGGAAAACCCGATGGCCGTGCGGGATCGGCCCGGTCGTCAACCCCCTGGCCGTCACGTAAAGCGTGGCGTGCCAGGAATGGTTAATCCACGGGCTCTGCACGAGGCGGACCTTGCCGACGATTTGCGTCCACAAGTGCAACGTTGCGTACGTCCCGCGCCAAGCCTCGAACGGCAGGGCCGGCCATGGATCGGATGCTGTCGGCGTCATCCCGCACCTCCTTGTGCTCGGGACCGATTGACTGCCGTGAATGTCTGGGCACCAAGGCGAGAAAACGACTCCACCGTCAGGATCAAGCCGCTCCTGGAGCGCAGCCAGGATGCCTTTCGCAGTGGCTGGCGCCAGGCCGCAGGGACAACCCTCTGCCCCGCGGCCAGGCTCCGGCTAGGCCACGATTCTGCGCAGCGCGTCCACCAGCAGCTCACACTGCCGCTCGGTGCCGACCGTGATCCGCAGATGCTGATCGATTCTCGGCAGCTTGAAATGGCGGACGATGATGCCGTCCTGGCGCAGCCGCTGCGCCAGGACGGCGCCGTCGTGCTGCGGGTGGCGAGTGAAGACGAAATTGGCGGCGGAAGGTACGGTCTCGAAGCCCAGCGCATCCAGCTGTTCGACCAGCCACTCGCGGTTCTTGATGATGGCGGCCCGCTTTTCCTGGAAATAGGCCTCGTCCTCGAAGGCGGCAATGGCGCCGGCCAGCGCCAGGCGGTCGATTGGATAGGAGTTGAAGCTGTTCTTGACCCGGTCCAACCCCTCGATCAAGGGCGCCTGGCCGAAGGCGAAACCGACCCGCAGCCCCGCCAGCGCGCGCGATTTCGACAGCGTCTGGATGACTAGCAGATTGGGGAAGCGGTCGATCAGGCGCACCGCCGACTCGCCACCGAAATCGATGTAGGCCTCGTCGATCACCACCACCGAGTCTGTATTGCGCTCCAGCAGAGCGGCAATGGCCTGCAAGTCGAGCAGCCGGCCGGTGGGCGCGTTGGGATTGGGGAAGATGATGCCGCCATTGGGCTGCAAGTAGTCCTCGAGCACGATTTCGAAGTGCTCGTTCAGCGGAATGCAGCGATAATCGATCTCATAAAGACCGCAGTAAACCGGATAGAAGCTGTAGGTGATGTCCGGGAACAGCAGCGGCTGCTCGTGCTTGAGCAGGGCCATGAAGGCATGGGCAAGCACCTCGTCGGAGCCGTTGCCGACAAAGACCTGTTCCGGCTTCAGACCATAGTAGTCGGCCGCGACCAGGCGCAACCGATCGCTGTTCGGGTCAGGGTAGAGCCGCAGCCCGTCGTGCAGCTCCTGCTGAATGGCCGCCAGCACCCGCGGCGAAGGACCATAGGGGTGCTCGTTGGTATTGAGCTTGACTAGGTTGTCGAGCTTGGGCTGCTCGCCAGGAACGTAAGGTGTCAGGGTATGAACCAGGGAACTCCAGTAGCGGCTCATCGGGGCATCTTCTTCGGCTGAAGGAAACGAGGGGCCATGATAGCCGGGGGACGGCCCATGCTCCACAGCGAGTATGCAAGGCCCGGCCCGGTGGTGCGGGAAGCTCTTGCAAAGCCCAGGCCGGCTCTGCCGGCACGGATTTTTGCGCCGCCTTTTAGGCTGCGGGAGATGAATTCTCCGCCTTTTTCCCGTCGACGCGCTGCCGCACCCGCTCGAGCAATTGAATCAGGCCTTCTAGCTCTTCGGAAGACAGCACGCTGAAAATCGCATCGGCCCACAATTCGTGGTCCTGCGCCATGGCCCGAAACATTTCGGTGCCCTTGGCGGTCAGCAACACGTTGACGATGCGGCGGTCGCCCTCGGCAGGGCGGCGCTCTATCAGCCCGTCGGCCTCCATCCGATCCAGCAGCCGGGTGATGTTGCCTTTGGACGCCAGCAGCCGCTGTGCCAGGCTGGTGGTGCTAAGCCCCCGCTCGCCCGCGCTTTCCAGATGGGAAAGGACGTCGAAGCGCGGCAGCGTGCTTTGGTGGCGACGCCAGAAAAGTTCGGAGACTTCCTGCTCCACTCGTTTCGAGCATTTGATGAGGTGCAACCAAGCCCGCAACGACTGCTTGCCATGTCTGGCGGGATACGGGAAGGCGCCAGCTGATAGCGGCATGACCAAAGGACTCCTTGCTGTGTCCTACTTGCGACGATTATCAAAATAATTGACGAATCAATTTCCGCTTCGCTGATCCCGCAATTTCATGGCAAAAACCCGCCATTGCAAAAAAATCCCAGGCATTTATCCAAGATGAATGAAGGCAGAGCCTGATTCAAAAGTGCGTCTGGCTTGGCAAAAATCTGCCTGCGCCTGTTTGATTTTATAAAACCGCCTACAGCGAGTAAATGGGCCAGCGCGCAACGGGTAGGGGCATGCCCTACCCTTCCCTCAGCAGCCGCAGCAGGCCGTTGAGCGGTATCGTCACCCAGCCGGGACGGTTTTCCAGCTCGTAGCGTATTTCATAGAGCGCCTTTTCGATCAGAAACAGCCGCAACAGGCTCTGCGCCACCTCCGGGTCCTGCGGCTGGCAGACCGCATCGCCTACCGCCTCCTGGTAGCCGCGCAAGAAACTGTTGCTGGCGATGTCCTGCCATTGTTGCAACAGAGGCAGGCAGTCCGTCAGGGCCCCTGGCCGCTCAGCGGTGAACTCCCTAAGCGCAGCGTGGGCAGCGTAGTCGTAGGAGCGCAGCACGCCCGCCACGTCGCGCAGCGCAGCGCCCTTGCGGCAATGATGAAATCGTTCTCCACCAGCAGCACCTGCCCCAGATGCAAATCGCCGTGGTGGCGGATCTTGGCGAATCCCGGCTGCTCGATGCGCAGCGCATCGAGCCTGGCCAACAGGGTCTCGCGCTGCGCCAGCAGCGCCTGGGCCGCTTCCCGCGCCTGCTCATCCAGCTTGTCGCGGCGGCGCCGCAGCATTTCCAGCGTAGCCTCCGCCTCCGCAGCGATACGAGCAACCCATTGCGCCGGCTCGGCGGCGGAGATCGGCTCCGGATCGAAGCGCGGATCGCCGCTCGCCACGCTGAGCGCCCGGTGCAGACCGCCGACCCGCCGCCCCAGGACATCGGCCAGAAAGGCATAGGCGGCGTGCGGCTCGGGCCGCTCCTGCGCCTGCTCGCTAGGCGCGGGCGCGGTCTGGGCCTGGACGCCAGCGAGAAAACGCCCCAGGTAATCCTTGGTGGCATGCCAGCCGTCACCCTGGTTTTCCACGTAGCCTTGCAGCAGTCCCAGCGTCATGACCGAACCGCCCCCGGCAACGTACTCGATGCCGCCGGCAACCGGGGCGACGTGCTGAAAAGGGCTGACCTCGGTCAGGAACAAGCCCATCTCCAACTCCGGATTTACGCCGACCTGCAGGCGCCGGTAAAGCTTGAGGAACAGCCGGTCGCCGAAGAACACGCTGGTGTTGCTCTGCTCCAGCGCCGGGCGGCGAATGGTCTCCTCGGTCAGACCCTCGGTCAGCACGGCATAGGCCTTGGTGCGGAAGAACCGAATCCTGCCGCCGCCGAACTCGAATTCCTCACCGGCGCCGATGGCGTCGATCAGGGAACGGCAGAACTGATCGTCCCCGAGAGCGCTGTAGAGAATGCCGACTTGCCCCCCGCTGGCGCACCCGCGCCAGGGCCCACGGCTTGAGGGCGCGAATGCGCGCCTCGTTCTCTGCCAGCTCCCAGGCGATGCCCAGCGGCAGCAGATAGAGCTGGGGCTGCTCGCCCTGGGGGGGTGACTTCGACCAAGGTGAACAGCCAATTGCCGGACGACGTCACCCAGCCGCCCTCGCTGAACAGCCGCGCCCTCTCGATTGGCTTGCCCTTGCCGCCATACCAGCGCTTGCCGGCAATGTAAGGGGCCAGCACATCGCGCTGCAGCTGCTCGCGGGTGCGCGCTGCCATGAGCCGGCGCACCTCACTCACGTGCGCCGGCAGCTCGCCGAAGGTCTGCCAGCCTTCCAGCAGAACCAGCATGGGCAGCTCAGGCGGGGCCAGGTACTCCTGGTGCCAGTCCGGGACCTCGGCCTCGGTGGTGAGCCGGAAGGCATAGAAGCCGTAAGGCTGCAGTGTCAGCAGGTACGGCAGCTCGCCGATGGGCGGGAACACGGTGCGGGCCAGCAACTCCACCGGCAAGCAGCCGCGGTAGGCGGACAGGTCCAGCTCCACCGGCTGCGGCGAATGGGACAGATTGGCCACGCACAGCATGGTCTCGTCCTGGTAGCGGCGCACGTAGGCGAGGATCTTGCGGTTGCCCGGCTCCAGGAACTCCAGCGTGCCGCGCCCAAAGGCCTTGGACTGTTTGCGGGCGGCGATGATCCGCCGGGTCCAGTGCAGCAGGCTGGACGAGCTGCGCATCTGCGCCTCGACGTTGACGGCGGTGTAGCCATACACCGGGTCCATGATGACCGGCAGGTACAGGCGCTGGGGATCGGCGCGGGAGAAGCCGGCGTTGCGGTCCGGACTCCACTGCATGGGCGTGCGCACGCCGTTGCGGTCGCCCAAATAGATGTTGTCGCCCATGCCGATCTCGTCGCCATAGTAGATGATGGGGGAGCCGGGCATGGTCATGAGCATGGAGGTCATCAGCTCGATCTTGCCCCGGTTGTTGTCCATCAGCGGCGCCAGGCGGCGGCGGATGCCGACGTTGACCCGCATGCGCGGCTCAGCGGCGTACATGCTGTACATGTAGTCGCGCTCGCGGTCGGTGACCATCTCAAGCGTGAGCTCGTCATGGTTGCGCAGGAAGATCGCCCATTGGCAGTTGTCGGGGATGTCCGGCGTCTGGCGCATGATCTCGACGATGGGGTGACGGTCCTCCTGGGCGATCGCCATGTACATGCGCGGCATGAGCGGGAAGTGGTAGGCCATGTGGCACTCGTCGCCGTCGCCGAAGTACTCCCGCACGTCCTCCGGCCACTGGTTGGCCTCGGCCAGAAAAACCTTGTTCTTGTAGTGCGCGTCCACCACCGCCCGCATCCGCTTGAGCACGGCATGGGTCTCGGGCAGGTTCTCGTTGTCGGTGCCCTCGCGCACGCACAGATAGGGAATGGCGTCCAGGCGCATGCCGTCCACCCCCAGGTCGAACCAGTAGCGCATCACCCGGATCACCGCCCTCACCACCTCGGGGTTGTTGTGATTGAGATCCGGCTGATGGGAGAAGAAGCGGTGCCAGTAATACTGGCCGGCAACGTCATCCCAGGCCCAGTTGGAACGTTCGGTGTCGGTGAAGATGATGCGGGTCTCGGGGAATTTCAGCGCCGAGTCGCTCCAAACATAGAAGTTGCGCTTGCGCGACCCCTTGGGGGCACGGCGGGCGGCCTGGAACCAAGGGTGCTGGTCCGAGGTGTGGTTGATGACCAGCTCGGTGATGACGCGGATGCCGCGCCGGTGCGCTTCCCGCACGAAGGCGCGGAAGTCGGCGCGGGTGCCGTACTCCGGCGCCACGTTGCGGTAGTCGGCGATGTCGTAGCCGTCGTCGCGCATCGGCGAGGGATAGAACGGCATCAGCCAGATGGCGTTGACGCCCAGGTCTTGGATGTAGTCCAGCCGGCCGGTCAACCCGCGGAAGTCGCCGATGCCGTCGTCGTTGCTGTCGAAGAACGCCTTGACGTGGGTCTGGTAGATGATGGCGTCCTTGAACCAAAGCGGATCGTCGTCCAGTCGGCCGCCTGCTGCCGCCATTGCTGCCCTCTCCTTGCGCTTTCGCCAAACCGCTTGCTCACATGTAGCCTTGGAAATCCTGCTCCCGGTGGAGTGGACGCTGCAGCCGCAGGATGTGCGCCGCCTGCCCGCGCGGGCTCAGCGCCACGTAGTTGGTCGGCCCCTGCCAGATGTAGCGGGCGCCGGTCAGCAAATCCTCGACCTGATACTGCTCGTCCGGCGCCAGCCCGAACTGCTCCAGTGGCAGCGTCAGCCAGCCACTCTGGTCGTAGCGCACGTCCAGGTTGACCACCACCAGTATCGCGTCCTCCCCTCCCGGCGTGCGCTTGCTGTAGGCGAGCAGCTGGTCGTTGTCGACCTGATGGAAGCGCAGCCCCCAATCGTGCTGCAGCGCCGGGTGGCTGCGGCGGATGGCGTTGACCCGGGCGATGAGGTCCTTGAGGCTGGCCGGATCGTCCATATCCCACTGCCGCAGCTGGTATTTTTCCGAGTCCAGGTATTCCTCCGAGCCCGGCGCCAGCGACGCATTCTCGCCCAGCTCGAAGGCCGGGCCGTAGATGCCGTAGCTGGCGCTCAGGGTCGCGGCGAGGATGAGCCGCACCACGAAGGCAGGCCAGCCGCCGACCTGGAGGTATTCGCTGAGGATGTCCGGCGTGTTGGGCCAGACGTTGGGACGGAAGTACTCGCGCCCGCTGCCCTGGGTCAGCTCGGTGAAGTAGTCGACCAGCTCTCGCTTGCTGTTGCGCCAGGTGAAATAGGTGTAGCTCTGGCTGAAGCCGAGCTTGGCCAGGCGGTGCATGACCTTGGGCCGGGTGAAGGCTTCCGACAGCAGGATCAGGTCCGGTTGGTCACGCCGGAGCTCGGCGATGCACCACTCCCAGAAGCGAAACGGCTTGGTGTGCGGGTTGTCGACTCGGAAGATGCGCACTCCCTGCGCGATCCAGAACTCGAAGACACTCTTCAGCTCCCGCCACAAGGACGGCCAGGCCTCGCCCTCGAAGTGGAAGGGATAGATGTCCTGGTACTTCTTGGGCGGGTTCTCGGCGTACTGGATGCTGCCGTCAGGGCGGCGCAGGAACCACTCGGGGTGCTCGCGCACGTAGGGATGATCGGGGCTAGCCTGGAAGGCGATGTCCAGCGCCACTTCCAGGCCATGGGCAGCGGCCTTGGCCACAAAGGCGCGGAAGTCCTCCAGCGTGCCCAGCTGCGGATGCACCGCCTTATGCCCCCCGTGCCGGCTGCCGATAGCCCAGGGGCTGCCAACGTCGTCGGGCGCGGCCGTCACCGCATTGTTGCGCCCCTTGCGGAAGGCTTCGCCAATCGGATGGATGGGTGGCAGATACACCACGTCGAAACCCATGGCGGCGATGTCCTCCGCCAGCGCGTGGGCGTACCTGTCCTCCAGACTCAGGGCCGGGTCAACCATGGTCTTGGCCCAGGCCAGCAACCGGCGCGCCTCGGCCTTCCTGGCCCGCGCGGCAGCGGTTCGCGCCAGCTGCGCGCCGATGGCGAGCTCGAGCTCGAGTGCCTGATGGGCGGCGTAGCGCTTGGTCAGGTCTTCCCGCCAGGTGGCGAAATGGTCGACCCAGGCGACCACGGTATAGAGATACCGCCCCAGCCGCTCGACCCGGAAGCTGGCGCGCATGCGGTCATTGCCCAGCGCCTGCATGGGCAGTCGCCGCCAGTCGCGGACCTGCTCATGGCGATAGAGCAGATCGGCGGTGACGCGGTCGTGGCCGTCAGCGAACACGTCGGCCTCCACCACCACCATCTCTCCCATCACCCGCTTGATCGGGAAGCGACCGCAGTCGACCTGCGGGGCGACGGCTTCGATGACGACCCGTCGCCGGCCGGGCAATGCCGGCAGGTCATCCTTGTTCCGCCGAGGCGCGCGAGCTCGCGCCGCGATCGCGGCCGCGGCCTTGGTCGCCTCGGCCTGCCGCGCCTCCGACGGCGCTGTCGCGCCACGCGGGTGGTTCGATTCCGGCTTCCTTGCCATCCCGTGCGTTCAACTCCTGGGTCGGAAAAACAGGATCCCCAGCGGGGGTAACCGCAGGGTCAGCGAGTAGCACTGGCCGTGCGAGGGGACCGGTATCGCCTCCACCTGGCCCAGGTTGCCCTGGCCGCTGCCGCCGTAGCATACGGCGTCGCTGTTGAGGCACTCGTCCCAGATTCCCGCCCGCGGCACGCCCAGCCGATAGTTCTCCCGCACCACCGGCGTGTTGTTGCAGACCACCAGCAGCCAGCGGTCGCCACTGCGGCGCAGGAACGCCAGCGTGCTCCGCTCGTGGTCGCTGGCTTCCACCCACTGGAAGCCGTCGGGCGTGAAATCCCGCTCGTACAGGGCCGGCTCGCTGCGATAGAAGCGGTTGAGATCCCGCACCCAAGCCTGGGCGCCGGCGTGCAGCGGCTGCTGCAGAAGGTGCCAGTCCAGGCTCCGCTCGTGCGCCCACTCGCGGCGCTGGCCGAACTCGCCGCCCATGAATAGCAGCTGCTTACCGGGGTGCGCCCACATGTAGCCGAGCAGCAGCCGCAGGTTGGCGAACCGCTGCCATTCATCGCCCGGCATGCGCCCGAGCAGCGAGCCCTTGCCATGCACCACCTCGTCGTGCGAGAGCGGCAGCATGAAGTTCTCGTTGAAGGCGTAAATCAGGCTAAATGTCAGCTGGTCATGGTGGTATTTGCGATGGATGGGGTCTTCCTGGAAGTAACGCAGCGTGTCGTGCATCCAGCCCATGTTCCACTTGAGCCCGAAACCGAGGCCGCCCAAGCAGGTGGGCCGCGACACCATGGGCCAGGCGGTGGATTCCTCGGCGATGGTCTGGGTATCGGGATACTCCCGATAAACGGCCTCGTTCAGCGTCCGCAGGAAGGCGATGGCTTCCAGGTTTTCGTTGCCACCGTACACGTTCGGGATCCACTCGCCCGGCTTGCGGGCGTAGTCGAGGTAGAGCATGGAAGCCACCGCATCCACCCGCAGGCCGTCGACGTGGTAGCGGTCCAGCCAGAACAGGGCGCTGCTGAGCAGGAAAGACCGCACCTCGCCGCGGCCGTAGTCGAAGATGTAGCTGTTCCACTCCGGATGGTAGCCCCGGCGCGGGTCGGCATGCTCGTAGAGAAACGTGCCGTCGAAATAATGCAGCCCGTGCTGGTCGTTCGGGAAATGGGACGGCACCCAGTCCAGCAGCACCCCCAGGCCACGCTGGTGCAGGTGATCGACGAAGTACATGAAATCCTGCGGGCTGCCGTAGCGGGCGGTGGGCGCGAAATAGCCCGTGCACTGGTAGCCCCAGGAGCCGTAGAAGGGATGCTCCGTGATGGGCAGCAGCTCGACGTGGGTAAAGCCCAGCTCCAGGCAGTAGTCGGCCACCTGATGCGCCAGCGTGCGATAGTCGAGCAGCTCGCCTTCCCTGCCGCACCGCCACGATCCCGGATGCAACTCGTAAACCGACATTGGCGCATCCAACGCGTTATGCCCGGCACGCTGCCCCATCCAGGCCGCATCCTGCCAGTCGTAATCCAGCTGCCAGACGATGGAAGCCGTCTGCGGCGGCGGCTCGGCGCGAAAAGCGAAGGGATCCGCCTTGTCCACCGTATAGGCGGCATGCCGGGAAATGAGGCGGAACTTATAGCGCTGGCCGGGCCGGGCGGCCGCCACCCGACCTTCCCAGATTCCGGAGCCGGCATGAAACTGGGTGAGTGGATGGGCGGTGGGATCCCAGTCATTGAAGTCACCGATCACCGACACCGCAGCCGCGTTGGGGGCCCAGACCGCGAAATGCACCCCGTCCTCCCGCAGCTGCGCCCCCAGTTTTCGGTACAGCCGGCAATGGCTTCCCTCGGCAAGCAGATGGAGATCGAGATCGCTGAGCAGGCTGTCGGTGTGCTGTGTTGCCATGGTTCGGTCCGGACTTGGTTGCGAGCGCAGCGGCGCCGAGCTGCTTGCCACAGCTATCTAGATTGGCCGCAATCGATCCGGCCTCAAGGGACGAGTCCGAGAGAGTGGCCTTACTGCGGCAACCGTGTTGCCGCAACCAATGGCGAATCGGCTGGTCAGATTCGGAAAGGGCCCGCATCCAGGCGGCTCTCGTGATAGCCTAAGGCCTATCCCCACCGAACAAAGAGGCTTTGTAATGGCAGCTGATGAAGCGAGCACGGAACTGAAGATGGATCTCGAGGGCCTGTACCTCGAGGAAGTGTTCACCGATCGTCGGGTCGGCAGCATTCTGCGGCTGACGCCGGTCGACGGCGAAGGCCGGCCGGATCCGAACCGCGACACGATCTACGTCGGCCAGACCCAAGTGCTGACCCCGGCCGGCCCCCTGCCACTTAGTTTCGAGATCGAGGCCAAGTCACTGGCCGAAGCCGCGCAGGCCTTCGGCGACGCGGCCCGCAAGGCGGTCGAGGACACGATGGAGAAGCTGCAGGAGCTGCGGCGCGAGGCCGCCTCCTCCCTGATCGTGCCGGGCAGCAGCGCCGGCTTTGGCGGTCCGGAGGGCCTGACAGGCAGCGGCTTCCCGCCCCCTCCCGGCGGCGGCAAGATCCAGCTCCGCTGATTCCTGGACGCGGCGGCGCGGCGCACCCGCGCCGCCATCATACCTGACCCACCACCCGCGCGACCGCTGCTGCCGGCTCCTGCTGCGGCGGCTGTCCGCTCCGGAAGCGGACCAGCAGCGCCTGCTGCTGCTGTCTGACCCGCTGAAGGTTGTGCAGCTTGACGTGACCGAAACCGCGGATCTGCTGTGGCAGCTCCGCCAACGCCACGGCCGTGGCGTGGTTGTCCACGGTTAGCTCCGCGATCAGCTCCTCCACCAGCGCCTCGTAATCGCGGATCAGCTGCCGCTCCAACTTGCGCTCGGCGGTATGGCCGAAGGGGTCAAACGGCGTGCCGCGCAAAAAGCGCAGGCCGGCCAGCAACCGGAAGGCCTTAAATATCCACGGACCGTACTCCCGCTTGCGCGGCCGCCCGGTCTGCCGATCGCGGCGGGCGAGCAGCGGCGGCGCCAAATGCACCGTGAGCCGGTAATTGCCCTCGAACTGCGCCTCCAGCTGCTGCCGGAAGCTCGGCTCGAGATAAAGCCGAGCGACCTCATACTCGTCCTTGTAGGCCAGCAGCTTGCTGTAGGACACAGCCACCGCCCGAGTCAGGCCCTGCTCGCCCGGCGCAACCCGGGACTCCGCCGCCTGCACCCTGCGCACCAATCGCAGGTAGCGCTCGGCGTAGCGAGGGTTCTGATACGCCGTCAGGTGCTTGACCCGGTGCGCGATCAGCTCCTCCAGGCCGAAATCCTGCACGCTGGCCTGCTGCCCGGTGAGAAAAGGCGCGGCGGCTGCCGCGACCTGCTCCGGCACATGGGCGGCCAGGCGACCCCAGCGGAACGCCTGCAAGTTTTCCTCTACCGCCGTCCCGTTCAGCTCGATGGCGCGCTCAATAGCCTGCCGGCTGAGCGGGATGAGACCCAGCTGCCAGGCGTAGCCGAGCAGGAACGGGTTGGTGTAGATGGCGTCGCCCAGCAGGGCGGTAGCAAGGCGCCCGGCCGCGGTGTAGTGGACGTACTCCTTGCCCAGGGTCTGATCTAGCACGTTGCCGAGCTGGCGGTCGTGCAGCGGCAGGTCGGGGTCGAGGGCGAAGGCCGCCAGCGGCACCACGTGGCTGTTGATCACCGCCCGCGTGCGACCGGTGGCATAGGTCGCCAGCGCCTCGGCGCCGGCCGCCACTACCATGTCACAGCCAATCACCAGATCGGTGTCGCCGCGGCCGATGCGCGCACCGTGCAACGCATCCGGATGCGCCGCCAGACGCACATGGCTGCTGACGGCGCCGTTCTTCTGCGCCAGCCCAGTCTGGTCCAGCACCGACACCCCCTTACGCTCAAGGTGCGCCGCCATGCCCAGCCAGGCGCCCAGGGTGATCACGCCGGTGCCACCGATGCCAGCAATCAGGATGTTGTACGGTCGGCTCAGCGCGGGCAGCGCCGGCTCGGGCAGCTCCACCCGGGGGAATTCTGCCGCTCCCCGCTGCGGCTTGCGCACCCCGCCGCCGTGGACGGTGACGAAGCTGGGACAGAAGCCTTCCAGGCAGGAGTAGTCCTTGTTGCAGCTGGACTGGTCGATGATCCGCTTGCGTCCGAATTCCGTCTCCAGCGGCTTGACGGCAACGCAGTTGGAGGCCAGTCCGCAGTCGCCGCAACCCTCGCAGACCAGGTCGTTGATGAACACCCGCTTGGCCGGATCCGGATAGCGGCCCCGCTTGCGGCGGCGGCGCTTCTCGGCGGCGCAGGTCTGATCGTAGATCAGCACGGTGACGCCTTCGATCTCGCGCAGCTCTCGCTGCACGGCGTCCAGTTCGCGCCGGTGGCGTATCGTCACCCCTTGCGGCCAGGGTGTGCCTGGCGGGTACTTGTTCGGCTCGTCGGTCACCACCACGATGCGCCGCACCCCCTCCGCGGCCACCTGCTGGGCGATGCTCCAGGGCGTCAGCTGGCCCTCCACCGGCTGGCCGCCGGTCATGGCCACTGCGTCGTTATAGAGGATCTTGTAGGTGATGTTCACCTTGGCGGCGACCGCCGCCCGAATCGCCAGCAGCCCGGAGTGGTAGTAAGTGCCGTCCCCCAGGTTCTGGAACACGTGCCTGTCCTTGGAGAAAGGCGCCTGCCCTATCCACTGCGCTCCCTCGCCGCCCATGTGGGTGAAACTCTCGGTGCGTCGGTTGGGCATGAACAGCGCCATGGTGTGACAGCCGATGCCGGCGAAAGCACGGCTGCCCTCCGGCACCCGGGTGGACGTATTGTGCGGGCAGCCGGCGCAGAACCAGGGGGTGCGCGGCGTCGCCGGGCTGGCGACGGTCGCCGGCTCCGGCCGCAGCGCCGCTCGCAGCCGCGTTGCCAGCCGCGGCGGCGGGTTCAGCCGCAGCAGACGCGCCGCCAGCGTCGCGGCGATCTGGTCCAGCGACAGCTCGCCGTCGACCGGCAACAGCGACTTGCCGTGCTCGTCCTGCTTGCCCAGCAGGCGCGGCCGGTCAGGCAGCGGATACAGGATGCGGGCGATCTGCTCCTCGATCAGGCCGCGCTTTTCCTCGATCACCAGCAGCTCTTCTTGCCCCTGCGCGAAACCGCGGATGCCTTCCGGCTCCAACGGCCAGGGCATGGCGACCTTGTAAATCGAAAGCCCCAGCGCCTGCCGCATCTCCTCGTCCACCCCCAGCTGCTGCAGAACGTGCAGAAGATCGGACCAGGACTTGCCGCTGGCGACCACCCCCAGCCGTCGCCTGGCCACCGGCAGGTCATGAGTGATCCGGTCGAGCCGGTTGGCGCGGGCAAAGGCCTGCACCGCCGGCAGACGCACCCGCCACAGGCGCTGCTCCTTGGCCAGCGCGGTGTCCGGCACGCGGATGTGCACACCGTCGGGCGGCAGTTCGAAATCGGTGGGCGTGACCAGCTGGACGCGCCAAGGATCGACGATCACCGAGGCCGAGCCGTCCACGGTGTCGGTGATGCACTTCATGCCGACCCAGACGCCGGCGTAGCGCGACATGGCAAAGGCCACCAGCCCAAGGTCGAGGTATTCCTGGATGTTGGCCGGATTCAGCACCGGGATACCGGCGGCGATCAGGGCCGGCTCGCTCTGGAAGGCCACCGTGGAGGACTTGGCGGTCGGATCGTCGCCGAACAGCACCAGCACGCCGCCGTACGGCGCTGTCCCAGCCTCGTTGGCGTGCTTGAAGACGTCGCCGGAGCGGTCGACCCCTGGCCCCTTGCCATACCAGATAGCAAAGACGCCGTCGTAGTTGGAGCGACCACCGAGACCGACCTGCTGAGTACCCCAGATCGCGGTGGCTGCCAGGTCCTCGTTCACCCCCGGCTGGAAAACGATCTGATGCTCGCGCAAATACCTTTCCGCCTGCCAAAGCGCGAGATCGTAGCCTCCCAGCGGCGAGCCGCGGTAGCCGGAGATGAAACCCGCAGTGTTGAGCCCGGCGGCTCGGTCACGCACGCGCTGCAGCATCGGCAGCCGGACCAGGGCTTGAGAGCCGGAGACATAGATGCGGCCGGACTCGAGTGTGTATTTGTCGTCCAGCGCGACCTTGGCGAGTTGCATGGCTGTGCCTCCCAGGCTTGCGCCTTGCTAGCACTCCAGGATTTGGAGCAGCGGGTAGCGACTCGGTCGCAGCGACCGTTTGCCCTACTAGTAAATGTAGGATCAAATTCAGGAAATCGTGAGGAAAGGCGCTGCAGCCGCCGGCAGGGAGCGCGGCCGGCGTCGGCAGCCGGGGGAGGCAAGGCCTGGCAGGGGCTTGGACAGCTCGAGACGACGGCGCCCGCCTAGATGCTGGAGCGCGAGATCCGGACCGGCACGCCGGCCTGGCCTTCAATGGCCTTCTTGATCTGCGCCAGGTCGACCCGGTGCTGGCGCTCGCCCAGGGCTTGGGCGATGCGCGCCACCGCCTCGCGCAGCAACTGCGCGTCGTCGTCTTCCCGGTCCTCTTCCAGCAGCGGATGCGCCTCCAGATAAAGCTCGCCGGCGAACCAGCCGGCCTTGACTGGCTCGTTGACGATGCGCACCGGCGTGTTGACCGGGACGCGCTCGTAGAGGCTTTCGATGTCCTCGGGATACATGCGCACGCAGCCGTGGGTGACCCGCATGCCGATGCCCCACGGATTGTTTGTGCCATGGATCAGATAGGCCGGAATGCCCAGCCGCAGCACCCGGGTGCCGAGCGGATTGTCGGGACCGGGCGGCACCACGTCTGGCACCACCCGTCCTTCGGCCTTGGCCTCCAGCTTGACCGACTGCGGCGGATACCAGGGCGGATTTTTCTGCTTAGCGACCACCCTGGTCACCCCCAGCGGGGTGCGCCAGTCCATGCGGCCGATGCTGACGGGGTAGGTTTCGACCGTGCGCGGCTGCCCCTTGGCCGCCGGCGGGTAGTAATACAGCCGCATCTCGGCGACATTGAGGACCAGTCCCTCCCGCGGCCCGGACGGCAGGATGTGCCGGGTCGGCACCACGACCTTGGTGCCTGGATCCGGCACCCACATGCTGACGCCCGGATTAGCGCGCTGCATTTCCTCGTAACCGACGCCATGGCGGCGGCCGATGTCGAGCAGGGTTTCGTCCGGCCGCACCTCGACGATCTTGATCTCGCCGATGATATCGACGTCATCCGGCGGCAGCGGATAGATCGCCGCCCGAGCCAAGCCGCAAGCGACCAGCAGCAGCCCGAGGCCAGTCAGAAACTGTCGCTTCAACATGGACATAGCGATTGGTCTTGTTGAACTGTTGATCGCCCTGAGTATGCCAGCCTTGCGACCGGACCGCAGCTCCGGGCCGGCCCTCAACCAGCCCAGAGCTGGCGCACGCGGTGCCACAGGCTGCGCTCGGCGCCGTGGATTTGCACGTAGCGGCGCAGGCTCTCACGCCCCTGCGGGGTCAGATCGGTGAATGCCAGCCCGATCCGGGTGGCGTCCACGTGGCACACCCTGGCGCGGGCGCGCGCCGGCGCCTCCTGCGGCAGATGCAGCAGCAGAGTCATGCTGTCACCGGGCCGCGGCGGCTCGCCGCTGCTGTAGCGCAGTTCCACGCCGCCCTCACTGATGTCGCTGACTTTCGCTTCGAGGCCGGTTCGAGTCGCCACATCGACCGGGATCGGAGCATCCGCCGGTGGTATGATGCGCTGAAACCGGCGCCAACCCGTCCCTAGCTTCCTCATACGGCCTCCTCTTCCTTCTGGTCAGCAGCGCTCCATTTGCCGAGCATCTGCAAAGACTTCTGGGGACAGCCACAGCGGCCTCCTAGCTGCCGCCGATCTGCAACCAGGGCCTGCCCTCGGCAAACACCACCATGCTGCCTGCTGCCATTGTGGTCCAGACTTCGTTTCTCGTCAGCGGCCGCGTGGCGACCACCGTCACCACGTCGGTCGGTTGCGTGTGCAGAGAAAAATCGACCCGCAAATCCTCGTCCACCAACTCGGCCTCGCCGAATGGAGCCTGGCGCGTCAACCAGGTCAGATGCGTACTGCAGAAGGCTCCCAGATGGCGGCCATCGCTAAGCAGGAAGTTGAAGGTGCCGAGCGCGCTGAGCTCGAGCGCCAGCTGATGGACGTAGCGCCAGAAGGTCGCCGCCCGCGGCGGCTTGGAGAAACGCCGCCGCAGCGCGTTCAGCAGCCAGCAGAAGGCGTGCTCACTGTCGGTGGTGCCGACCGGGCGGTAAAGGTCCAGCGGCCAGCGCTTAACCCGCTTCAGGTGCCCATTATGGGCGAAGCACCAGGAGCGGCCCCACATCTCGCGCACGAACGGATGGGTATTCTCCAGCGTGATCTTGCCGCGGGTGGCCTTGCGAATGTGCGAGATGACCGTGCAACTCTTGATGGGCAGGTCGCGCAACAGCCGCGCCAGGTCCGATTCGGCGCTGGGGGCGGCATCCCGGAACAGCCGATAGCCCTTGCCTTCGTAAAACACCACGCCCCAACCGTCGCCACGCGGCCCGGTGCGACCGCCCCGCTGCAGCAGCCCGGCGACGCTGAAGCAGATGTCGGTCGGCACGCT
>Ga0079224_100000711_pt1 | contig 34584 bp, 24 predicted proteins | sample Stecom2015_FD_80414 | JGI IMG/M metagenome (GOLD analysis project Ga0079224, IMG submission 80414) | Agricultural soil microbial communities from Utah to study Nitrogen management - Steer compost 2015 | ecosystem: Environmental > Terrestrial > Soil > Agricultural land | place: USA: Utah... | reverse complement strand
GTATGATGACGGATCCGGGTGTCCCGCTAGCTTTGTCAGACCTCTTTAGTAAACTAACTTACTTATAATCAGCTAATTAACGAATCTTAAAAAAACCGGATTTTGGGATGGGAACTAGTTAGTGGTTGTTAATTGGTCCGGTAACCAGAACGAGTCCGAAGGGTCACTTTTCCGAATCGTTCGGGTTGGCGCAGCCGGACTTCGATCTTGCGAAACTCTGATTGGCGTGAAGTGCTTGAAGCTTCATATCCAACGAGATACTGGCTTTTCAGGTCGGCTAGAATTTCTTTAAAGACGGGGCTGAGGTCTTCGCCTTTTTGGGGAAAGAAAGATAAGCCTCCGGTCAACTCTGCCAGTTCTTCGAGTATCCAGATGGGATTCAGATTGGCATCGAATTCCGGCTCTCGAAAATGTTTTCCGGCCGCCTGGTAAAGAATCCGTTCCGACTCGCTGTACTCCCCTATACTGTAAATCGTGACCACATTCGACTGAACGTCGTGTTCGAGCTTGCTAAACCTTGTGAAACTGTCTTCGTCTTTTCCGTCGCTGAGCAGGACCAGAATCTGGCGCTGATCTCGCTGTGTGTCGAACTGTTCCAGTGCTTTTCCGATGGCGTCGTAAAGTGCGGTCCCGCCGGATGCTCTGGTTTGCATCACCGCAGCTCGGACAGCCTTACCACTCTCGGTAAACGGTTGCACCAGAAGTGGCGCGTGGTTGAAGGTCATCAAAGCCACCTCTCCCCGAGGAAGACTTTCAATCATTTCGCTGGCCGCCCTTCTGGCTTCTACGAGCGGATCCCCTTTCATGCTACTGCTAGTGTCGAGGAGGAGCATGAGCTGGAAAGGTGAATTCTGCTCCTGAAAGAATACGATCTCCTGCTCTTGACCATCCTCATAGACCTGGAAATCAGCCGCGGCAAGACCCATCAGGGGCATTCCATCCGACTTACGAGCCGAAACATTGAGCAGTACCAGGTTACGAGTTACCGAAAACGAAGACCCACGCGGAATCTTCTCGGGACGCTGAACCGGCGATTCGCCGAGAACGCCGAAATAGACGAATAGCAGCACCAGGGCGAAAGGAGCGGATAAGGGATAGCCGGCAAGCATCTTCAACATAGTCCCTCATCTTGGGAAGCGAAAGCTTCCGTTTGCAGCGTTTCTCTCCGCCGTGGTGCTGCGAGCCCCCGGCCGATCAGTTCAGGTTGATGGTGTATGACTGAGTATCCTGTACCACGATTTCCACGCGCCGATTCTGTTGTCTTCCCTCGGCGGTGTCGTTTGAAGCAATGGGTTGGCCTTTTCCGAAACCTTGAGAGGAGACGAGCGATTCCGGAATGCCCTGACTGACCAGGTACTCCTCAACGCTTTCAGCCCTCTGCATGGAAAGCTTCATGTTGTACTCTTCGCTTCCGATGCTATCGGTGTGACCTTCGATGCTGAGGAAATAGCGCGGAGAAACCTGAAAGATTCCGGCCAGTTTTGCCAGAATCTCACGAGCCTGGGGCGTCAAGGTCGCCTGATCAAATTCGAAGAGAATATCGGGAAGACTGACAATCAATCCTCTAGCGGTGCTCCTGACTTCCGCTACCTGGCTCAGCGCATCTCGAAGCCTGTCTTCGGCTTGCTGCTTCTCAGCCGCCAGTTGCTCTGCCCTGCGTGCCGCTTCTTGGGCTTCTAGCTGGGCTCGCTCTCTCGACTCGCTTTCCATCCTGGCTTGCAGTTCGTTCTGCTGCGCCTTGAGTGCCGCACGTTCGGCTTCAGTTCTGGCTGTGCGGTATCGCGATTCCAGATCAGAAATTTCGCGGGCATTTTCCTGTCGCTCATTTTCTAGAGCCGCCTGGAATGATCGTCGCTGTGCAAGCTTCTCGGCATCAAGCGCAAGGCGAACCACTTCATGGCCGAGCAGCATTTGGTTGCTGTTTCCCAGTTGTGCTCCTGATTCGGCTCTCCGGAGAGCTTCTCGAGCTTTGGCCAGTTCTTCCGGAGCATATTCCTCCGCACCGGCTCGTTCTGCCAGCTCAACTGACGTCCTGGCAGCCTCCAGGTGAGTTCTCATCTCGCCTTGACTTTCCGGCAAGTTGGCAAGCGTTTCATTATTGAAGTTGTAAAGGCCTTCGAATCCACGGTAATTGAGGTTGGAGACCTTCAAAGGACCGATGTCCCTGGTTGGTGCACTGTTTTCCAGGACCACGAATCGGCTCGGTCTCTCAACCAAGAAGTGAGGCTCTGCCGAGACAAACAGGCCGAACGTTTCCAGGGTGGTGGACACGTTCAGCTTACTTCGATTGCCCCGGAGTATGAACTCGCCAAGGTTGTCAACATGACCTTCAGGGGATACCGCCCATAGTACGTAGGTGTTGTAGTCACCGCCGAAGAGCGCGGCGGGCTTCATTTCATCCAGCTCGACTTCAATTTCCGTCATTCCTCTCTTCCGTTCAATCTTTGCTTCCCCGCTGCCTCGCGGGAGACGGTATGTGCCCTGAAATTTCATTCCAATGGTTGGTCCTTCCGGATAGGAGAAGGCCAGTATTTCGCGGACCCTGGTTGGTTCCGCTTCGGATGTTTGACTAAAAACCGGAGCGGCGCACAGGACCAGCGCAAAATTTATTAAGCTTATTGTAATGCGTCTCATCGATCGCACCTCCTTGGAACAAATTTGTTCCTGGTATTAGCGGAGGCAAGGTCCATTCCACTTCCTACACCCGGATCGTAAATGACTCCCAACAAGCAATTTCTAGATCTTGCCGGCAGAGATCCTGAAGTTTGAAGGACCGCCCAATTACGGGAATTATTACCTGATCCAAGCCTCCCTTTGGATCAGTTCGATGAGCGGATTTTCAATTTGCTTGACAAATTAATAGCCGGGTATAGAATCGGCCCAACTCTAGGAAACAGCATGCCTTTTTCGATCCTGCAGGACGATGGCTCCTCCGGGAAAGTCAGCATAGCCTCCACACTTTCTAACGAGCCCTCTGGCCAAAGCCGTAAGGTTGAACGCAAAGGAGAAAACTATGATCAGGGGTGGATTGGCGAAAAGAACCTGGATTGTCTTCAGTGTAATTTTTTACGTGTTCTGTCCCGCGCCCGGTTCAGCCCAGACGGCGCTGTCGACGGTTCGCGGAACCGTCCGAGATCAAACCAAGGCTGTGGTGCCTGGGGCTGAAGTGACGGTCACCGAAACTGGAACTAATCTCGCAAGGTCGGTGGTTTCGGACGGGAATGGCAACTACGAGATTTCCGAGCTAAAGCCGGGGACTTACCAGCTTAAAGCCGAACTGCCTGGCTTTAAGAGCGTCGTTGTCGAAGGCATGCGCCTGGATAGCGGCGAGATCCGTCGATTCGATGTGCTCTTCGAAATTGGTGAAACGACTGACCAGGTTACAGTGGAGGCTGGTGCTGCCGTCATCACGACGGACAGCGGTACGGTTACAGGAACCGTCAACGCGCTCCAGTACAAAGACGCTCCCATTGTGGACAGTATTCCCTACCCCGGATGGCAGGGACTATTGAGTACCCTGCCCGGTGTGGTCGGACAGGGCTGGAATGTCTCTATTGCCGGGCAGGAAGGAACGGGCATCAGTCTGCAGGATGATGGCGTTCATAATGAACGTTCCGGTAACCAATCCGTTAATATGAACACTTATGAAGAAGTGAAGGTTGTTACCGTTAACAACAACGCTGATCAGGCGCGAGCAGCGAGTTTGAACACGACAACCAAACGCGGAACCAACGCTCTTCACGGGCGAGTCTACTATAAACATACCAACTCAGCCCTGGGAGCTCGAGAATTCTTTGAACCCGAAAAGACTCCTTATAAGTTTCACGATTTCTTTGGAGAAGTTGCAGGGCCTATTCTTCGCGACAAGACTTTCTTCTATGTCGGTTGGACCCATATTGAAGTCCCTGCCAGTTCCTTCCCGATTGCCAGTGTGCCCACGTTGAAGATGCGTCAAGGTGACTTTTCGGAGCATTCTCAGACTATCGTCGATCCATTGACGGGAAATCCCTTTCCTGATAATCGGATTCCAGAGAATCGACTACACCCAACCTCTTTGAGGATTCAAGAGTTATACCTGCCGAGACCTAATCTTGGAGAACCCGGTCAGCTCACGAACAACCACGGGTATTTGTTCCCGTATCCAGACGACTATTTTCTAGCCGATTATCCGACCTTCCGTGTGGACCACAATCTGAGCGACCAGAACTCCTTGTATTTCCGCTACATGTACTATTATTCCCCGTATATTCTAGCTAATGCGCTGCCCAATTTTGCCCGTACCTCGATGCGCTTTCATGACAAAGGCGTAGTCGCCGATACCCATATCTTTTCGCCCTCTGTGGTGAACACGTTTCGATTCGGCTTCAGGGGAGATGTACAGAAATTCGGTGAGGAAGAGGATGGTTATACACCTCCAGCCGGTAATGAGGCGGTAGCTGCGATAGGACTTCAAGGTGTGAATCCACGTGGACTTGAAGCACAGGGCTTCCCGAGGATGTCAATTACTGGTCTGACTGCTATCACTACCGGAACAGGAGGAGTAAACCAGGACCACTACGACTTTTCCTTTGAAGATTCGATAACCTGGTCGACGGGTCGTCACGTGTGGAGGTTCGGATTCCAATATTACGATACCAACTGGTACCAATCGGTTGTCCCTCTTGGCGCCTATGGGGATTTCTCATTCGACGGTTTTTTTACGGGAATCGGCTACGCGGACTTCTTACTCGGATTCCCTCGTGAGAGCACTCGTCTTGATCCGCTGTTGGATCGCCGGCGAACGACCGGAGAACTCGGTCTTTACATTATGGATTCCTTTAAGGTGAGCCCCAATCTTACGCTTGACTATGGTTTGCGCTGGGATTATTTTCCCGCCGACCGCTATAAAGACGACCTTATGTATAACTGGGACCCTGCGACGGGAGACGTAATCGTTCCCGAGGTCTCGCTCTCAAAAATCAGTCCGCTGTATCCTACCAATATTACAGTTCGCGGAGGACAGGTGGTTGGCAATCCTGACAAGTCCAACTTTCGACCGCGTCTGGGTATAGCCTACCGCTTGTCGGATGATTTAATTCTGAGAGGGGGCTACGGCGTCTACACGGAACGGTTGTCGGCTTTCTCGCGGGCTCAGGGAGGTGGCCCCTTCCAGATTAGCGAAACCTATATCAACGCAATTGAAAATGGTCAGCCTCTATTCGCTTTTCCCAATCCCTTCCCGGCATCGCTGGCCTCGGCGAACATTCCGTCGCAAAGTGTAAGCGGTTATCCGCTCGATACGAGCAACGGAGAGATTCACCAGTTCAATGTTAGTCTGGAGAAGCAAGTGTCCGATATAGGCATTCGATTGTCCTATGTTGGCTCGCGAAGCCGAAATTTGAACTACGACCTTTCAATTAATAAGCCGGAACCGAGTCTCATTCCCTTTGCTCCATCGCGGCGCCCGTATCCGCAATTCGTCGGAACCTCTTTCATTCGGAACGATGGCAAGTCCAATTATGACTCGATGCAACTCGAAGTACGTCGTAGGACCGGCTGGTTTACTTTCAACGGGAACTACACCTGGTCCTCCAATCTGCATAACTTTCTAAAGACAGAGAACCCCTACGATGTTACCAGTCACTGGAGTCGCGACGATTTCAACCCTCGGCATCGTGCTGTAATTACCACAATCGTTGAGCTTCCTTGGGGCCACGGACGCCGGTTCTTGTCTCAGACTTCAAGCTTCGTGAATGCCATCTTGGGAGGCTGGAAACTACAAACAATGAGTTATTTCGCCACCGGAAAATACTTTTCTCCCAGATTCTCTGGATTGGATCCTTCTGGAACCAATACAGTAGGAGGACTTCCCGATCGCGTTTCAGATGGAAATCTTCCGCGTGGCGAGCGGTCCGTGGAGAAATGGTTCGAGCCATCGGCCTTTGTGGTCCCGCCACCGGGGCGATTCGGTAACAGCGGTGTCAATGTTCTCCAGCGTCCCGGTCTGAATGTGCATCACCTGGCGCTGGTCAAGAGTTTCCGCCTGGGCGAGCGATTTACGCTGAGCTATAACGCTTCCATGGCCAATGTTTTCAACCACCCGCATTTCAATGCTCCGCTCAACAACATCTCTACACCTGACGCGGGAAGACTTTCGTCAACTCCGGGTTGGTCCGCTGAGAACGAAGGGGCGAGGCGGGTCATGATGCAGCTGCGTTTAGAGTGGTGAGTTAACTTAGGAAAGACGAGAAATGTTGAAACTACCTTTCTCCAAGCTACTTTTGCTGGTCCTGGTTTGTGGCTCTATGTTCGCTTCGGGGTCTACCGTTTCCAATCGACCCCCGGACACCGATGATATCGGGTACTTGCCGGCTGACGGAGAAACTGTCGGGGTCAATCCTCCGGCGCTGGTCTGGCTGCCAGAACCGGGTGCCACGGCCTACATGGTTCAGTTTTCTCGCGATACGCATTTTGAACGGGGAGTCATCACTGTTGAAAAGACTTCCTACTCCCTTTACACCCATACGAGTAGCCTGGAGCCGGGTTTATGGTTCTGGCGCTATGCCTTCCTTGACGGTACTGGTAAACGCTCAACCTTCAGTAAAGTCCGGAGCTTCCGAGTCCCGAACGACGCTCCGGAGTTTCCTCGACCCGATGAAGAGATGATTTTGAGGGAGATGCCACGGCAGCATCCTCGTCTCATGCTGCGTCCCGAGGAGCTGGAAACCTTTCGTGAGGCGCGAACAGGCGCCCACAAGGAGCGGTGGGAGAAGCTGGTCGCTCAGGCAGAGGAGTACCTGAAGGCGGAACTCATTCCGGAACCGCCCCCCTGGACAAACGGAGAGTGGAATGCTGAGGAGTGGCGTCGCAATTATCTACAGGCTGTCCGAGCGTCCGAAATCGCCGAGACACTTGCCTTTTGTTACATGCTGAGCGGCGATCGCCGCTACGGAGAAGGGGCGAGAAAGTGGCTCCTGCATATCGCTTCCTGGGAGCCTCTGGGTACCACCAGCATGGCCATCAATGATGAGGCCGGCATGCCTATCCTCTACAGTACCGCCCGTGCCTACGACTGGGTCTATGATTACCTGAGCCAGCGCGACCGTGACGTAATTATAAAAATGGCTCGCGCCCGGGGAGAGGAAGCATACGAGTGGCTGCGAAGCAAACCTTTTGAGCAGAAAGCGTACAACAGCCACGGCGGCCGCATGTGGCACTTCCTCGGGGAAGCTGCCATTGCCTACTACGATGAGCTGCCGGAGGCGCCAAAATGGTTCGATTATGCAATCACCATCTTCTGGGGTTGGTACCCCTCCTATGGCGACGAAGAGGGCGGGTGGGCCCAGGGTTATGCTTACTGGTCCTCCTATATCAATCGTTCAACCTGGTGGTTCGATGCTCTGCGCGCCGCTCTTCGAGTGGAGGGTACAGAAAAGCCTTTTTACCGTCACGTCGGAGATTTCCCGATGTACGTGGCACCACCCGGTGGAGCACTGACAGGATTTGGGGATTTTGCTGAAAGAAGTCCTGGACCTGCCGCCGCGGCGGTAGTCGGCTATTTTGCACGGGTTCGGCAGAAGCCGGAGTGGCAGTGGTATGCGGAATCGTGGGGCGAGGGACAGCCGGCGTATGACCCGATCGGCTTTTTGAGGGCAGCCCGCCCGGATATTCCACCGGTTACAGCCAGACCTCCGAAGGACTGGGGGCCATCCAAACTGTTCACCGGGGCAGGCTGGGTATCTCTGAATAAGGATATTCTGGACGGTCGCGAAAGCGTTCAAGTCATGCTTCGCGCGGCGCCCTTGGGAAATATCAGCCATAGCCATGCCGATCAGAACGCTATTGTCGTTGGGGCATTTGGTTCTCCTCTACTGGTCAATACCGGCGTACGGCCCTGGTATGGAAGTCCTTTCTGCAAGGAGTGGTACTGGACCACGAGAGCTCATAACGCCCTCGAGATTGATGGTCGGGGGCAGCCTAAAACCGTCGAAGCAACCGGACAGGTTATCTTGTTCCAGCCCGGCAAGGAGTATGACTACGTCATCGGCGAAGCTACCGGTTATGGCGACAAGGTCGAGCGCTATCGCCGGCATCTGATCTTCTTGAAGCCGGATACCATCGTGTTGATCGACGAAGTGAAAGCCTCAGAAGCCGTCCCGTTGACGTTCTGGCTGCACGGAAGGGCGCCCTTCAAGATCGACCAGCAGAACGGGATCATCGAGTTGACATATGAAAATGCCACCCTCAAAGGTTCCTTGTTGGCTCCTGGAGGCCTGAGAATGGAGCAGACCGATCAGTATCCTATTCCGCCGGAATCCGGTAATCCTCCTCCGGAATGGCATTTCTCAGCAGATACCCTGGAAAGTCGAAAGCTGGCGCGAATTGTGGCAGTGCTCGGGGTTGAGAAAGCAGGGAAAGTGGTTCTGGTAGATGGAGCGAAAGACATTTCGACCGACGACTCTATTGGAGTTCGTTTTCGCCGTGGAGGCCAGGAGATCAGCGTCTCGGTGGACATTGAGAGTGACCGACCCTCAGGCTTGAAACATCTAAGAGTCGAGTAAGAGAAAAGGACCATGCCTGAATCGAAAAGAAACCAAATCGGAGGGTCTCGAGGCATTGTTCTGATCGTGCTAATCGGCGTCTGCGCAGTTGCGGGATGGCTTTTATGGAAATATCAGCCGCTTGCCGAATCGCAGCCAGCCGGCCTGACTTCGCTACAGGTTCCCAAAGGATTCACGGTAGAACTGGTCGCTGGACCTGAGCTGGTCTCATACCCAATGTTCGCCACCCTTGATGACAATGGACGGCTCTTCCTCTGTGAGTCGTCTGGAAAGTCTCTGACCGATGAAGAAATGGCGGCAAATCCCCAGTATCGCGTAACGGTTCTCGAGGATCACGATGGAGATGGTGTCTTTGACGAGAGGCGTGTATTTGCTGATCAACTGACAATTTCTCAAGGCGCTGTCTGGCATCGGGGAAGTCTATATGTGGCTTCTCCACCTGATCTTTTCCGTTTTGAGGATCGAGACGGCGACGGTGTGGCTGAAATACGCGAGGTCATCCTATCGGGATTTTCGATGAAATCGAATGCGGCGACTTTGCATGGCCCTTTTATGGGGCCAGACGGGTGGCTCTATTTGGCGGACGGCAATAGTCGGCCTTTTCGGATCAAGATCCCCGAAGGGAGGATTATAGAGGGGGATGGATCCCGCATCTGGCGTGTTCGACCCGACGGAACGGGCCTTGAGTGGATCACCGCCAAAGGCCATGACAATCCAGTCGAGATTGTTTTTACGCCTGCGGGAGAGCCGATCGCCACCAGCACCTATTTCCAAAACCCGAAAGGAGGACTGCGCGATGCTCTCTTTCACCTCGTCGAGGGTGGCATCTATCCCAAATACACCCCTGTCGTCGAGCAGTTTCAGCGTACCGGGGAGTTGATGCCGGTGATGACGCGAATGGGGCGGGTGGCTCCGTCCGGTTTGATTCGCTATGAAAGCAGCATCTTCGGTAAGGAGTATCAGGGCAATCTGTTTTCTGCCCAGTTCAACCCTCATCGAGTTCAACGTCATCAAATTTTTCGGGACGGGGCCACTTTCCGAACGGAAGATGAGGACTTTCTGACATCGATCAATCCAGACGTTCATTTCACCGACCTGGTGGAAGATGTCGACGGGAGCCTACTGGTGGTAGACACAGGTGCCTGGTTCATCCGAGGGTGTCCGGTTTCACGCGTGGCCCGCCCTGAATTCAAAGGAGCGGTGTATCGTATTCGAAAACTGAATGCGCCCGTTCCTGACGATCCGAGAGGCCGGAAGCTCAGGTTGGAGCAGCAAAGCCCCGCCGATGTGGCTATTCATTTGGAAGACGATCGGAGATTCGTTCGCAAGCATGCTCTTGAATTGTTGGTTGAGGTTGGGCAAGCTGCTGTAGAGCCTCTGAGTCAAATTTTGACGCGTTCGCACCAGCCTGAAGTTCGCTGCGCCGCTGTATTCGGCCTCTACAGAATTGGAACCCCGGAGGCAGTGGCCGCCTGCCGGGCAGCACTTGACGATTCTCATCCAGAGGTACGAATTGCAGCCGCGAGGGTTCTGGGAATGGCAGGCGACCGAAACGCACTCGAGGCGCTCATGGAGATGGCGCAATACGATGAACCTCCGGTCCGACGGCAGGCTGCTACCGCACTCGGTCAGATCGGTGATCCACAAGCTGTAAGCGCCCTGCTGCACGCTGCTGCTAGACCTGCCGATCGCATGGTTGAGCACTCGGTAATCTTTTCACTGATTACTTTGAAGCAAGTTGACCCTCTGGTAAAGGCTCTTAAACACGGGTCCCCAGCCGTACGAAAGGCCGCGCTGATTGCCCTGGACCAAATGGAGGGCCGACCTCTGCGAAAGGAACATGTACTGGCTTCTCTGAATGCTGCTGATCGGGAGCTCAGTGAGGCAGCCTTGTGGGTGGCCGAGCAGCATCCAGAGTGGGCCGCCGACGCTGTCGAATTTCTTGTCCCCCGCCTGAGAGAGGATTCGGACGAAGAAGACCGGGAAATCCTGGGACGTGTTTTGAGCGCCTTCAGCGGCGATGAGCGAGTGCAAGGGATCATAGCGGATGCGCTGGCCAGTGGGAATTCCGCCCAGCAGCTTTTTTTGCTTGATATCATCGACCAATCCGCTGCTCAAGAATTTCCGTTGATCTGGCGACAGCAGCTCCGCCATTGTCTCCGGAAACCGGAAAAAGGCGTTAAAGCTCGATGTGTCGACTTGGTTCGGACTCACAAGCTGAAAGGTTTTGAAGTCGAGCTGGAAGCAATCGCCTCGAATCCGAATGAATCGGATGAACTCAGGGTTTCGGCGCTGGAGGCCGTGACAGGCAGCCGCCCCAATCTACCTCAAAAGGATTTCGACTTTCTACGAGGCCGCCTCAAGACGTCCACACCCCCTCCCCTCCGCCTGGCTGCAGGCCGGGTGCTGGGCCGCGCTCAGCTCGACAAGTCCCAACTTGTCGAACTCGCTCACAACGAAATTTCCGATGCTGATCCCCTGGTCTTTCCAAGTCTGCTGGATGCTTACCTGACGACGCAAGATCCGGACGCAGGCAATGCTCTGGTGGACGCATTGTCCCAAAATCCTACCCTTCTAGACAGCTATGCCCGTGAGCGCCTCCTTGAAATCATCAAAAACTTCCCTGAAGGTGTTCAGAAGAGGGCCGAAAAACTCACGGCCCGCCTGGATGAAATCCAGCAAGCTCGGATTGAACGATTAACCTCGCTCGAACGTCGGCTTGGAAAAGGCAAAGTGGAAGAAGGGCGTCGTCTGTTTTTCAGCAAAGAGGTCGGATGTTCCAGCTGCCACACGATTGGTAACGAAGGTACGGAAGTAGGGCCCGACCTTACATCTGTTGGAGCCGTGCGCTCTCGCCACGATCTGCTCGAGGCCATTCTCTTTCCCAGCGCGAGTTTTGTCCCGGGACACGAAGTACGTAACGTGAAGACCGAAACAGAACGATATACCGGGATCATTGCTGGCTGGCAGCGATCTCCGGAAGGAGACACTGATGACGACATCTTGATTCTCGTCACGGGACCAAACGCGCCGGTCCGAATTCCCCGTCGTGAAATCCTATCGATTGACGTGTCCCCGGTATCGCTTATGCCCGAAGGGCTTGGAGAGGCGCTGACTGAGCAGCAGCTTTCCGATATAGTGGCCTTTCTGGAGGGGCAAAAGCAGATTGCTGACCAGAGCATTGGTGCCGGTGTAGAGACAGAGTAAACGGATCAGTAAGCCGGAAAGCATCTTATTGAGGAGAACCAAAGCAATGACAATTTATCGACGTTTGTACGCACCCTTCAGGAGGCACTTTCTCATCATGAGCCTCTTCATCCCCGTTAGTTTAGGAGTCCTCCACCCGGTCGAAGGCTCTGATAACGCCATTACTCCAACCCGGGTGATTGATCTGTTCAATGGAAAGGATCTTTCCAACTTCTATACGTGGCTGGTCGACTACAAATTCGAAGATCCGCATCGGGTCTTTACGGTCGTGGAGCAAATTGACGGTGCGCCTGCTATCCGCATCAGTGGGGAACACTGGGGAGGCATTATCACCAGGGAAGCCTACCGGGACTACCACCTAATCGTAGAATTCCGCTGGGGACTCCTGAGCTGGGGGTCGCGAAAGAACCGTCCCCGTGACAGCGGGATACTCTTACACAGCCAGGGACCGGAGGGAAACTCCAGTAAGGATTACAACGGCCCCTGGATGGCTTCAATTGAATGTCAGATGATCGAAGGCGGAACCGGCGACATGATTCTGGTCGAGGGGTACCTGGAAGATGGTGAATATCTCGTGCCGATTGTGAAGTCCACCATCCGTGAGACTGAACGGGGCAATTTATGGGATCCCGAAGGCAAAGTTGCCACCATCGACGGGGCGAGAGTGAATTGGTTCGGCAAAGATCCTAATCTACGAAACGAATTCGGAACCAGGGGGCGGAATGACGTCGAGAATCCAGCAGGAATGTGGAATCGCCTGGAAGTGATCGCTGACGGCGACACCCTGACCTATACCCTCAATGGAACGGTAATCAATAAGGCTTTCGATGCCAACTTAACAAGCGGAAAGATTCTCATTCAGTCGGAAGGGGCTGAGCTTTATCTCAGAAGGGTGGAGCTGCGTCCACTGGAAAGTCAGAATAACTGATAAGTTATTCGCATGAGAGAAAAGTCTTCGCTTGTGCAAGCAATCGGTATTGTCGCAGGGCTACTTGTGTTCGCTTGCGCAGGTCCGGTGACGGGATTTCCTTCAGAGGGCAAGGTGACTTTAGAAGAACTTCAGAAATTGTCGGTTCGTCCGGCCGACCAGCGGATATGGTACGGCGATCACGAACTCCAATTTGGGGACCTGTGGCTTCCCCAAGACGGCGACCGACCGTATCCAGTTGTCATTTTGATCCATGGTGGTTGTTGGCGTTCGCACCTCGATCTGGACTATATTGCTCCGGTAGCAGCTGCTCTGGCAGATGCAGATGTCGCGGTTTGGAGTCTTGAATACCGGCGAGTCGGTCAGTCCGGCGGTGGCTGGCCCGGAACGCTGGAGGATGTAGCCAGGGGAGCAGACTATTTGAGAACTCTCGCCGGTGATTATCCACTCGACCTCGAAAGGGTGGTGACTGCCGGGCATTCAGCGGGAGGTCACTTGGCCCTATGGTTGGCCACCCGTCCCGTGCAGCCGACTGAAAGCCCACTATTTGTCCTGAGTCCGCTTAAAGTAAAAGGAGCCGTTTCCCTGGCCGGTGTTACTGACCTGCGTCAATCGGTCGATCCTGCGACCGAGGTTTGCGGAGGTTCTGCCCTGCAGCTGCTTGGTGGACCGCCTGATGAGGTGCCGGACCGATACGATGCTCTCTCGCCTATTGAGCGACTCCCGTTTGGAGTGCCTCAGCGATTGATCCACGGAGACCAGGATGAAGTGGTCCCTTTGGATTACAGCCTGAAGTTTGCAGAAGCGGCCAGAAGCAGGGGCGACGACTCGCAGGTGATCGTCTTGCCAAACGGCGGTCACTTTGAGCCAGTAGCGCCCCATATCGATGCCTGGGAGAAGGTACTGAATGCCATCCTGTCTTTGATCGGCGAATCGTAGAAGTGAGGTAGTGCGACTCGTTGAACAGGTGTTTTTCGCATCATCTCTTTCCGCTTGACCCGCTGAGCTTGCACGCGCGGCTAATGGGACTTTTTTGTCCCGCACCTGTACGATTCTGACCTCTTGAAAATGTCCTCGGCAGTTGTCCTTCAAAAAGCATCTGGTTTGGGGTAGTGTGAGAGCGGTTTTGTGAAGTTGCTTCTTAAGGAGGAGCTGGTGTGAATGTGTCGAATCTCCACCTCGTGTGGATGTTAGTCTTGTTGCTCATACTGCCCAGCGCATGCAGCAAGTCGGGGCCGCCCTTCCCGCCCGAACAAGCCATTGAAATGATCAACGTTCCTGAAGGGTTCCGTCTGGAAATCGCCGCCTCCGAGCCTCAGGTGGCTGATCCTGTAGCCATGGCCTTCGATGCAGCCGGTCGAATCTTTGTCGTCGAAATGGGAGACTACCCTGTTTCAGATACGCCACTTTCTCGCATCAAGCTCCTGGAAGATCGGGACCAGGACGGGTATTACGAGACCAGCCATCTTTTCGCGGAAGAAATGCACTACGCCCACAGCGTGATGCCCTGGAAGAAAGGCGTGCTGGTTGCTTGTGCTCCCGATATTCTCTATCTGGAAGATTCAGATGGGGATAACAAGGCGGACATCCGGAGAACCGTTTTGACCGGTTTTGCCCGGGTGAATCCTCAGCTACGCGTCAACGCCTTGACCTATGGCATCGATAACTGGATTTACGCCGCTTATCCGAAATTCGGAGCCGGTGTCGCCTTCCCCCAATTCAGCGACATGGGTTCGCCGATTCGCTATCCTGACCACCCTGACACCCCTCCCGTCGACGCTTTTGAGAAGGGAATGGATGTTCGCTTCAAACCCGATCAGTTTCAGCTCGAGGCAATTTCAGGGAACTCGGAATTTGGTCTGGCCTTCGATAATGCAGGTCGGCGGTTCGTCTCCTGGAACAATCGGCATGTCCGCCATGTTGTCATTGAAAGCCGATATCTATCGAGGAATCCTTATCTGGCGGTCGAATCGACTATGGAATCAGTCTCGGATCATGGCGATGCCGGTACGATCTATCCCGCAATTTCGATGAGCGAGATTCCGCTCCATGGTGATGAGCTTGGACATTTTACTTCCGCGTGTGGTCAAACTATTTACACCGGAGGCCTTTTCCCGGATCCCTACGATCAGGTCTATCTGGTCTGTGAACCGGTTCACAGCATGATCCATGCTGATCGCTTGATTCCCAGAGGCTCCACCTTTACGGCAGTCCGAACGGAGGACGAGAATGAATTTATCAAGTCGCGGGATAGTTGGTTTAAGCCGGTGTTCACGACCAATGGCCCGGACGGGGCCCTGTATATCGTCGACTACTATCGTCATACAGTTGAGCATCCCGAATTTGTTGACGTCGATTTCGACGCTACCCGAGACATCTTCTTTGGCGGAGCGGATCGAGGGCGAATCTACCGACTTGTTCCCGAGTCGTCGAGTCCCTTCACACCAACGCTTCTGGCCGGGCGTAGTGAGGATGAACTGGTGGAGGCTCTGTCGCATCGAAACGGGTGGGTTCGTTTGACAGCACAGAGGCTACTGGTGGAGCAGCGTGACCCGGCCGCGGTTCCACTTCTGGAGCGAACTGCCACAGCGGGACCTTCTGAGCTGGGTCGCATCCATGCGCTCTGGACGCTGGAGGGCCTGAATGCTTTGAGCCCGGATCATGTGCTGGCAGCCCTTTCCGACTCCAGTCCCGTGATTCAGGAGCAGGCGATTCGTCTCTCCGAGGCTTTTCTTTCAGACGACCGAGTTCGCCAGAAGCTTCTGGCGATGGAAGGGGAAGTCGAAGGCCGTGTCGCCTTCCAGTTAGCCTGTACCTTGGGCGAATTTCCCGATCGCTCATTCCCAGTCCTGGTCCGGTTGGCAGCAGCTCATTTGGATGATTCATGGTTCCAGATCGCCGTTCTCACCTCTGCCGCCGATAACCCCCTGCAGTGGTTTAAGATGACAGTTGCAAATACCGACTTTAGCCAGGCTACACCTGACTCGAAAAATGCGTTCATCCGACGCATTGGTTCGATAATTGGAGCCCGGCAGGAACTTGCCGAAATAAAATCGGTATTCGAGTTTTGCGTCAAGGCCGGAGTGACCGAGACGGATGAATGGGGATTAGCCGCACTCGAAGGCTTGGCTCGGGGGCTTGAGCTCGCCGGGGGCGAACTCAAGGCAGACGCTGCTTTGCAGAGAAGGCTGCTGGGTGTGCTGCGCGAAGAAAATTCCCGCTTTGCAGAAAAGGTGCTTCTCGTGGGGCAACAGCTCCGTCTGGAACGGACGGCTCAACTTACGCGATTGCTGGAAGATTCGCTGACCACCGCTTTCGATCCCGATCGTCGGGTGGAAGACCGGGTTTTTTCCATCCGTACTCTTGCCTTGGACCCCACCGGGTTCGGACTGGATCAGCTGCAAAGCTTGATCGTTCCGCAGGAGCCAGAGGCAGTCCAGACGGCTGCACTACGAATTCTGGTGCGGCAGCCGTCGGACGAGATCGCAACGGCGCTACTAGCGCGCTGGAGGGAACTCTCGCCAGATCATCGCGAGATGGTGCTGCAGGTGTTTATCCGCCGAAGAGAGAACTTCCCCTTTTTAGTCGAGGCGATTGCTTCGGGACAGGTCCCTCCCTCAACTCTGTCTTCCTCGCGGCGGCGTCAGATCGTTCGTCTTTCGGATGACGCGTCCCGGCAGAAGTTGGAAGCGCTGCTACTGAGTGTGGACAGTGACCGCCGGGAGGTCGTCGAGGCATACAGAGCGGCCGCTCAAGCCCGAGGAAACTCGGCGAGAGGAGCCGAGATTTTCTCTCGAAATTGTGCCCAGTGTCACCGGGTAGGGCAGATGGGAACCGAAGTCGGCCCGGATCTCTTAAGTGTCGCCAATCGGTCCCGGATGGAGCTGCTTTCGAACATTCTCGATCCGAACGCCAATATTGTTCCGGGCTATGAAGGGTATCTGGTGGAAACAACTGATGGAGCGGTCTACACGGGAGTCATTGCCGCCCAGAGCGACACGACAGTGACTCTCCGCCGTGCCGGTGAGGAGGACCAGATTCTTCGCAGCCGCATAGAAAGGATGCGTGCTCTTTCCGTTTCGACCATGCCTGAGGGTTTGGAGGAAGAGATCAGTCTTGAGGAGATGGCCGACCTGCTCGAATTTCTCCAGAACCTCAACCGTCAGTCTGATGTCTCACGGAGTGCTGCTGAATAGGCCCAATTACAGACTTTACAACCGGGCAATATCTCTGTAGCTGCCGAGAGCATACACGCGATGCTACTGGCCAAGAGCCGTCACCTGTTTACCGCCACTCGATTTCCGTCGTTCCAGCGTGTCGCTAGGGCATAAAAGTCGTGCCTCAGGCCAATTCTCTTCTCCGTGTCCTCCGCTCCTGTGTGGTTTAGAGAAAGCTCGTGCCCACGCACGGTACGCGGGTCAGGTCGTTATGTTCAATGCTCTCCCTCGCGACACGAAATCTTCCGCCCTCTCTTGTTGAAAGCTGAAGTATCCGACGAAAATTAAAACGATCTATATTTTTCTGTTCTTTCACGTGCTTTTGCGTTGACACGGACCACCCCTGATGATAATCCAGATTCCATAATTATTTCGGCACATGTACGCGTGGCGAAACGTCGTTTCGTCTAAACATAATCTCGCTGGGAGTCATTGTGACGCTTTAACGGTTGCCTTTTACGTTTCCCTTGATCCGGGATTGAGCCTGATAGAAGCAACTTAGTGGTGTTCTGAGGCGGATGCGCTTTCTAATCATTCATATTCTGGAATATTCATATTTATAGTGAACAGGAGGAATCCGTGAACGTGAAAAGCAAGAGCGTTCAAACTACCTGTCTAGTTTTCATTGCACTGTGTATTGGTTCCCTTATCTTTTCTCCAATCGGACCATTCAGCCAATCGCTTAAAGCTCAGGTGCTTTACAGTTCTATCGTCGGTCACGTAAGAGATCAGTCAGGGGGTGCTATTCCGGGTGCCGAAGTCTCCATTACCAACGTCTCAACCAATTTGACGCGGCATACCTTGACGAACGAGATGGGAAATTACAGTTTCCCGAATGTCCCTTCTGGGACTTACACCGTCAAGGTCACGATGCCGGGGTTCGGAGACTTTGTTCGAGCGAATGTCCCTGTTTCCGTCAACGACATCACCCGAGTTGACGCAGTCCTTCAGGTAGGAGACGTTCAAGAGGAAGTGCTGGTCACGACTCAGACCGTGGCACGGCTACAAACCGATCGCGCGGAAGTTCGAGCAGAGATCACCGACAAAGAATTGGTAGACCTTCCGGGATCGATGTCTCGAAACTATCAATACCTTCTTAATACCATTCCCGGAGTCGCGCCTTTTGAGATTCGAGAAGCGAATCCGTCGAACGCTACTGGGTCGTCCATATTCAACGTGAATGGGGCGAGCCAGATGATTAACAACACTCGTATTGACGGCGCCAGTACGACCAACATCTGGCAGCCACAATATTCCGCCTATAACCCGGCACTGGAGTCGATCAGTGCCGTTAATGTGGTCACGAACAGTTACGATGCTGAACAGGGCCTGGCAGGTGGGGCTGCGATCAACGTCGAACTCAAGAGCGGCACTAACGCCTTCCATGGCTCGCTCTTCCATTTTCACCACAACCAGCACCTTCGTGCTCGAGGATATTTTCTTCCTCCCGATGTCCAACTCGGCAAGTTCGTTATGAATCAGTTCGGGGGGACGCTCGGCGGCCCAATCAAGCGGGATAAAGTATTCTTTTTTGCTAGCTTCGAAGGTTATCCGGATCGCCGTAATGCCGACCGCATTGCTTCTGTTCCCAGTCAGGCGGTGCGGAGTGGTGACATGAGCGGCTATCCCACCATTTACGATCCTTTGACCGGAAATCCGGATGGATCGGGTAGAATCCCCTTTCCCGATAACCGTGTCACAGAGAACCGGAAAGATCCTATCGTCCAAAAGATTGTCGACTTGATACCTGAGCCCAACCTTCCCGGCGAGACGAGGAATTACTTTACTTCTGCGGCGACCAAAACAGATCGAACGAGCATCGATTCCAAGGTTAATTGGAACATCAGCGATAGCTTCACGATGTTTTCGCGTTTCAGCCTGCTGGATATGAACTATCTAAACGGTACAACGTTCGGCGATGTACTTGGAGGTGCCCAGATTCGGTCGCCCGGTAACCCTGGTCAGGGAGACTCGAGGGTCTACAGCTTCTCTACCGGTATGACCTATATTGTTTCACCGACCTTTATCATTGATGGAAATATTGGGATCGTCGCTCATAACACTGGCGTTGAACAGCCACGACTAGATGAAAATATCGGGCTGGATTTCCTGGGTATTCCGGGTACAAATGGCCCTGCAAGATACCAGGGAGGATGGCCCCGTTTTGGTCTTTCCGGTTATGACGCTTACGGTGAAGTTAACGCCTATATGCCCTATTGGCGCTGGGATGACCAGGCGCAATATGTAGCGAACTTCACTGTAAACAAGGGAGCCCATGAGATCCGCTGGGGAATGGATCTCTATTACCAAGCGATGAATCATACTCAACCAGAGCTGGGCAGCAACGGAGCTCGTGGCAATTTTGTTTTCGGAACGGGTCCGACGCGGCTCCGTGAAAACGAGACGTTGAGTCCGGACAGCCCCGCTCATAGTTTCGCGACTTTTTTGCTGGGTTTGCCGACCCAGATCGGAAAGAACCTGATGACCGTGGACCCATTCACAACCCGGCAGTGGGCCCACACGCTTTATGTTCGTGACAGATGGCAGATCACGCCGAAGCTGACGATGTCTATCGGAACTCGCTGGGAGTATTACCCGATTCCCACTCGAGACGATCGGGGATTCGAGCGATATGACCCTGTCACCAACAAGATTATGATTGGCGGTATCGGCGATGTGCCAGAGGATATGGGTGTGAAAGTTAGCAAAACGCAATTCGCACCACGCCTGGGACTCGCCTATCGCGCTACGGATACCTTTGTCATACGCGCCGGATATGGCATCAGCATTGATCCCTTTTCGATGGCCCGCGCTCTCCGCACCAATTATCCGGTCATTATCGATTTCACCCTTGCGGGTCCCAATTCGTGGACTCCAGTTGGTACCCTTGCGGAGGGAATTCCGGAGATTTCGGTTCCAGATCTCGGAAACGGTATCATCGATATACCGCTAGAAGTCACCGCAAGGACTCTCCCCGATGAGCACAGACGCGGTTATCTGCAGTCCTGGAATTTCACGATCCAGAAGCAGCTGCCGTACGACTTCACTGCAGACGTAGGGTACGTAGCGAATCGACAAATCCGACAACTCGGCCACCTTGAATTGAACTGGGCTCCGATTGGAGGAGGTCAGGCTGGAAGACAGTTGGTACAGGCGTTTGGCCGTACGGCCAGCACCCAACTAATCGCTCCCATAGGGAATTCTCATTATGATTCCTTACAGGCGCGCCTTCAGCGTCGCTTCGCGGACGGATTTAGCCTGCAGGTAGCCTATACCTGGGGTAAGTCGATTACGACGAGCGGCCCCGATCACCACAGCGGGACATTATCCATCAACATTCCCGAGTACTATGATCTGAATCGACGCGTGAGCAATTTCGATCGCACACATAATCTGCAGATTACAAATATTAGTGAGCTTCCTTTTGGCAGAGGAAAGCGCTTTTTAAACGAAGGAGGGTTCCTGTCAATGCTACTGGGTGGTTGGCAGGTCAATAATATGTTGAGCTTCTACACTGGAACGCCTTTTTCTGTGACCGCTGGTAGTGCCTCCCTTAATGCGCCGGGAAGCAGCCAGAGAGCCGATCAGGTAAAGCCCAGCGTCGAGATTCTGGGTGGTATTGGTCCTGGCCAGGCCTATTTTGATCCTCTTGCGTTTGCACCGGTTAACGAGGAGCGTTTTGGGACGGCCGGATTCAACACGTTGCGTGGCCCTGGAGTAGCCAATTGGGATTTCGGTTTGTTCCGCAATTTTCCGATCAACGAGAATTGGAACCTCCAATTTCGAGTCGAAAGCTTCAATTTCACAAATACGCCTCATTTCAATAATCCGGGTGGCAATGTCAACAACCTGCGCTTAAATCCAGATGGTACCGTCAGTGACTTGAATGGATTCAGCGAGGTCCTCAGTGCCTGGGGAGAGCGAGAGTTCCGCTTCGGACTGCGGTTGAGCTTTTAGAAGCACAATGGCCAGTCAATGTTGGATGGAGAGCGGGTTTCGGAATGATGAGCGCCCATTAGATGCGACAGTCCGAACGATCGTAGAAGTAGGAAGGTGCTTAAGACGGACTTTTCCCATCCGGTTTAAGAGAATGCAACCGGGTATGGAGATAATGGATGAAACACTCTTTGACCGTTCTCGTAATCTGCGTTGGAACAATAGTCGTCCTTTCCGGTCAGCCCACCGCACCGAAAGTCATTCATGCTTCAGACTATGCCAGCCTACAACAGGCCTTCAACGCAGTACCTGCTGAAGGGGGAGTCGTCGAGCTGCCTCCCGGTATTTTTGAACTTGAAGAGCCTCTGATCATCGCGTCCGAGAATCTGCTCGTGCGCGGCTCCGGGCCTTCTACTCACCTGGTGAATAAGAACCAGAATGGGGAACCGGCCATTCTGATCCGTAATACACAGCGACCCAATGATGCTCGTGCCCGACTGTGGCGTATTGAGCTGACAGGATTCCGGGTGACGGGCAATCCCCAGAGTGGAGATGGGATTCTCGCTGAAGGGATAAATGAGATCCACATCAACAAAGTTTCGGTGGAAAGAAACGGGAGGCACGGCATCCATCTAGTCGATTGCTATGAAAACCCCCGTATCACGGGCTCAAGCATGACCTATAACGGTGGTGCTGGATTAAACATTGTCGGGGGTCATGACCTCGTTGTGAGTGCCAATCAGTTCGAGGAGAATCAGCATGCCGTAAGCTGTGTCGACAGCTTCAACCTGACATTGACTGGTAACAACATCGACGATCATTTGTCTGGCGGGATCATCATTGAAAACACCTATGGGTCGGTGATTTCCGGGAACATGATAGAAGAATGTGCCGGCTGGGCCATCAGACTCGACCGGGATTGTTACGGTATTACGATTGGATCGAATGTAATCGCCCACAATCGATTCGGAATCGAGCTGCGTGACGCCTGGGGTTGCTCGATTTCTGCTAACACTTTCACCATCGTAGCCGACCATGCCATCCGGGTAGGGCCCGACAGCGGAAGGCTTACGATCACCGGGAATAGCTTTTCCAATAGCTATATTGGGGGTAAAACGAGACGCCCACTGGACCCGGCGGCTGAATGGCCGCGGATGAGCCAGGCCTCGGGAATCCTCCTCCAGGGAACCTCTGACATAACCATCGTCGGCAACACGTTTGCCGGATTGGCTACGGAAGCCGTTAAGGCAGAGCAGGGCTGCCGGCGGCTCTTGATCGTGGGTAACCAGATTGTAGATCCGCAAAGTTCAGAATCAGAGGCCTTCGAGTTGGGAGATGCTGAGGATGTCCGTCTCGAAAACAACCATCTGCCGTTTTGAGTAAATCACAGAGGCAGGGCGCTTTAGAAATCTAAACTCCAGAAGCACAGAGTCCGAAGAGGTGAATGCAATTTTTAAACGTTTTGACTCGGAAATGTTCTAGTTCCGCCGGGGAAGTTTGGTACTCTCCGATCTATCTGAGGATTCAGAGATAAAAACCCCAAAAAACCTCTGTGTGTCCTCAGTGTCCCTGTGGTTAAACCCCTTTAATCCTCTGTCTCCTCTGTACCTCAGCAGTTCACACGAAACTCCCTCTTCAATTTATGAGCAGCAAGCCGGGCCGCAGCAGGCCGCCGGCTTGTTTGCCCGAACAAAGGCGCTCATAAACTTGCCATCTACCTGCAGAGCCAGTGCGTCGACGTCAACTCCTTTCGGCGTGAGGAAGTCGCGTGCATCGTCCACGTGGTAGATCCGCGTGACTTCGATGTCGATGTCAGAGAAACCAGCTGCACGGAGCTTGTCGGTGTACTCGGTGTCGCGAAGTGCGCCCGCAATGCAGCCAATCCATAGCTCAACGTCCTTACGCACCTGGGACGGCACATCTCCGCGGACGACCACGTCCGAAATGGCGAAGCGACCACCTGGTTTCAGGACACGAAATGCCTCCTGAAGCACACGGTCCTTGTCCGCAGACAGATTAATCACACAGTTCGATATCACCACGTCCACAGAGTTGTCGGGCAGCGGGATGTTCTCGATTTCACCCTTCAGGAACTCCACATTATCGACGCCTGCCTTTTGCTGGTTTTCTCGTGCAAGGGCCAGCATCTCGTCGGTCATGTCCAACCCATAGACCTTACCGGTCGGCCCTACTCTACGTGCTGACAGCAGGACGTCGATGCCCCCGCCCGAGCCAAGATCGAGCACGACCTCACCCTCATTCAACTGCGCGAGTGCTGTCGGGTTTCCACAGCCCAGTGACGCGAGGAATGCAGTCTCCGGCAGGGCATCGATTTCCTCGGTGTTGTACAGCTTCGAGGTGATTGGGTCGCAACTGGATTCGAGAGCCGAGCTGAAACCGCAGCAACCGCTTTCGCCAGACGCTAGCCGGGACGCTGCCTGACCATACTTCTCTTTGACGACTTCTTTAATATTCGCGATAGAGGTTCTCATGTTTGCTCCTTTAAGAAATGAGGGCACGCGTATAGCGCACTTGAGCTAATGTTGGCACTGCTGGGGAGTGCTCTGGCCGCCAATCTGGATGATAGCTTCCGGCTCAATCGCCCGATTGCGTGTACAACACTCCGCGTACAGGAACCCGAGCAGATCTTGCAAGCTTTGCGTGTTCGCTGTATAGCGCAGGAACGTACTTTCCCGGGTGACCGTTACAAGGCCTTCGTTCTTCAGCTTCTCTAGGTGGTGAGAGAGGGTTGAGCCGGCCACGCCAAGTTCGGCTCCGATCTCTCCAACAACCATCCCGACTGGGTGAGCGGACAGCAGGAGACGCATGATTCGCAACCGCGGCTCCGTGCCCAACGCTGCCAGCATGTCGGCATACCTGCTGACGTCTTTTGACTTTGGTTGCTTCTTCAAGAGTCTTCTCCTTCGTTCCAAATACGCTGGCGGGAAAACGGGCTGCCGTGCTGCGCGTTCCGCAGGAGATCGTCGATAGACAGGTTCAAGTTGTCCTCCTTGAGCAGAGTGTTCACTCTGTCTACAGCATTCATGCTTCTATTATAATAGAAATATCGAATTTAACAAGATAAAAACTTCGGTCGCGGCAGACGGTGCGAGAAATTCAGGCCCTGGAGGAGCAGTCTGAAGTGCCGGAGGGGAGACATCCCCGGGTTCGACCTCTTCTGCAGTCAGGAGGAACCCGGTAAGTTGTTGAAAACACTGGAGCCGGCGAGAGGAATCGAACCTCCAACCTACGCATTACGAATGCGCCGCTCTACCGTTGAGCTACGCCGGCTCGCAAAGACGCCATTATAAACCAGGTGCTAACCGCCCGCTAACTGGTTTGCCTTCTCACCCATCTCCTCGGCTTTCTCAATGAAACCCTTCGCATTATAGAACATCGAGAGGCTGGTGTAGGCGTGGACGTTGTCCGGTTCTGCTTCGCGCAGCATTTCACCGTACTTGACTGCGCTGTCAAGGTCTTCCTTGTGGTAATAAGTCATCGCCAGCGCGTGAAGCGCATCCCCATACTTCGGATCAATCTCAATTGCTCGCTTCAGCTCTTCAATCGCTTCGTCCAGCCGATCTTCAGCGAAGTATTCCATTCCCTTTTCATAATGCTCTTCTTTGGACATTTACATCGCTCCTGTAACCGTAGCCTACCCGGACAACGGTTCGCCCTTAGTGTCGTAAATCTCTACCGTTCCGAACTCCTGAAGATCTTTCTCGACAGAATTACGATCCGCTACTACTACCGCAATCGAGCGGGAAGCCCTAAGAAACTCTTGAGCCGTCTCCTTAACCTGTTCGGCAGTCACGGCTCGAATGCGAGGGATGAACCGTCGGTAGTAATCTTCAGGAAATCCGAGGAACCGACGCACTAGCTCCATCGAACCGATGGACCCGGGTGTCTCCATTTGGCGGATAAACGCACCGATGATCTCAGACTTGCTCCGCTGCAGCTCCTCCTCTTCCGGAGGCGATTCTCCAAGCTGCTCCATCTCTTTGAAAATCTCCTGAAGAGACTCGCGGGTCGTATCCGTACGAACACTTGCCCCTGCAAGCAAGAGTCCATCTTTAGAGTAAGTTTTCAGATAGCTGTAGGCTCCGTAAGTGTATCCCTTATCCTCACGAAGATTCATGAAGAGCCGCGAACTCCCACCGCCACCCAGAACTTGATTTGTAACACGTACAGGAATCATGCGCGGGTCAGTCCTGGGCAAAATACGAAGCCCCACCAGCAGACGCGTCTGAACCGAATGTGGCCGGTGAATCAAAAGAATCCGGCGTGACCTTACCGCGTCGGGTTGGGGAAAATCAAGCAGGCCGGTTCCATTAGCCTCCCAATCTTCGAAATAACGCTCCGATAGCCGAGTGGCTTCTTCCAGGTTGATGTCACCGGCAAAGAGCAAATAGCTTTTCTGTGGCGAGAACCATTTCAAATACAGTTCTTGAGCCTTCTCACGGGTACAGAGATCCAGATGCTCCGGTTGAACGCTGACCTTGCGGTAGGGATGATCTGGATAGAATGCGTGAAATAGTCTCTCGTTTGCCAGAAAACCAGGATCAGACCTGTCGGACACCAGCTGGCTGCGCCAGCGAGTCACGGTTCTCTCCAATTCCTGTTCAGGGAAGACCGGATTCCGTACGAGGTCAGAAAGCAATTCCACGGCACGCTCAAGATGGCGGCGCAATACTTTCAGGGAGAGAATCGTCTTCTCCATGTAGACATCCGCGTCGTACTCCATTGCCCACTGGTCGATGACCTCGGCGATCTCCCTTGACCCTCGATTCGTCGTACCTTCCTTAAGCAAGGCGACAACCAGTTCACTCAAAGCAAAGTTGTCGTGTGGGCTGTGGATACGCCCAAATGGGAGGATGAGTTTGAGAGCGACCTGGGGCAGGTACGAATCTTCCACGACAAGGACTTTCAGATCGTTCCTTAATGGTTGGCAGGGGACCTCGGGGTAGTCGATATTCTTGACTTTTCCAGGTCCTGGAGGGGTTACCTTCATTGTGTGGCCTCCGGCACTGTGAGGAGTAGCGTTCGTCTTCGTTTATCAAAGACCCTCGCTGCGACTGATCGAATCTGCTCATTCGTGACTGCCAGAAAGTAGTCCAGCTCCCGATTGATCATGTGAACGTCGTCATGAAGGACCGCATAATGAGCAAGTAGTTCTCCGATCCGGGAAACGGTCGACATTCGAGATATGAAGCGGCTGCTAATCTGGTTTCGAGCTTTCTCTAGTTCTGCATCGGTCACTCCTTTAACCGCAATATCTTCGAGTTCCTCATCAATGGCGGCCAGGATGATCTCAGGATCGACCTTTTCTTGAATCTGAAAGGTGATGCGAAATAGCTCCGGTCCCCGATACTGGTTGGGTCCAGCGTACAGGCTGGTTATCCAATTTTGATCGTAGACGAGTTTTCGGTAGAAGCGGGATGAATCACCACCTGCCACAACCAGTGCAACCAAGGAAAGGACGTAATAGTCGTCTGAGCCGAGATGTCCCATCTGATAGCCCATTGAAACGGCGGGTAATGGGGCAAGTCGATCCTTCAATATTTCGCGTTTCTCCTCCGTCTGGTCCTCTTCACTGAGATCGGGATGGTTGACGCTGGTCCTGTCAGGTGTGTCTTCGAAGTACTGGCGGACTCGTTCCAACGTTTCCTTGGTGTCGATATCGCCGGAGATCACGAGTGCTGCGTTTCCAGGACCGTAATAGCGGCGGTGAAACTCAAGTGCATCTTCAAGGCGAGCATTTTCCAGATCCTCGACCGAACCGATGATCGGATGGGCGTAAGCCCAGTTGCTGTAAGCCAGTTCATCAAATCGGAGGTAGGAAAGCCCGTATGGGCGATTGTCATAACTTTGCTTTTTTTCCTCGATGACGGTGCTTCGCTGATTTTCAAAGTTTTCCGCCGTGATTGCCAGGGACCGCATCCGGTCTGCTTCCAGCCAGAGGGCAAGATCCAGATAGTGAGAAGGTAGGGTCTCAAAATAATTGGTTCGATCCTTGCTGGTCGAGGCGTTCCATCGCCCTCCCGCCTGGTCTATGTAAAGCCCATGCTGCGCCTTTCCGACGTTCTCGGAACCCTGAAACATCATGTGTTCGAAAAGGTGAGCAAAACCAGATCGACCGGGAGTCTCATAACTCGATCCCACCCGGTAGTGCACGCTGACATGAACAAGCGGTGTCCGCCCGTGGGCGTGCAGGATGACTTGAAGACCGTTACTCAAGTAATGCTCTTCAAATTCAACTGTACGAACTTCCGACATCGACTCCTCTTTATTTCGGGGCTGGGTTCATTCAACAGTGGAACCGAGGTATGCTCACCAGGATTGGAAGACTAGGTCCCGGTGCAAGTTACTTCAGTCACTGGAAGTTGTGCGTGCAGCTGCAACACTTTAGGCAGTCTACCAGAATCTGGCCCGATGTGACGGTACGACCCTTAACCGGTAATATCCTCTCCACCGTCAACCCGAATGACGTTTCCCGTCATCCAGTGTGTCCCCGGGAGGGCAAGGACGGCAATAGCGTCAGCGACATCCTGCGGTGTCGTTAATCTCCCGCTTGGGTTTCCTCTCTTGGCGCTGGCGACCATCTCCTCGTGTCCAGGGATCTTTGCGAGAGCCGGCGTTTCTGTCACTCCAGCTTGGATGGAGTTGGCGGTGATTCCCATCGGCGCAAGTTCAAGGGCAATTTGACGTATGTGCGATTCAAGAGCGGCCTTGGCCGCTGATACCGGTCCATAGGACGGCCAAACGCGGTGCCCTCCGGCACTCGTCATGGCGAAGATCCTTCCTCCTTCACCCATCAACTTCCGGCTGATAAGCCCCTGAACCCAGTAGACGAGCGAATGCGCCATGACATCTAAAGTCATATTGAGCTGATTCTGGTTAATACCTCGTCCTTCTGGCGGGAAGTAACGCCCTAGCGTCCCGAAAGCCAGAGAATGCACGAAAACCCTAATCTCACCGGGGCCCCCGGACAATACTTCCAGCTGGTCGAGAACGGACTCGCGTTTCTCCGGGTCGGCAGCATTGATATTGAAAAAATCAGCTTTCCGGCCGGCATCTTTAATCTTGTTTTGTATCTCCTCAACATGAGGCAGAGTGGCCTTGCGATCCAGATGCACTCCGGCAATGTTCATGCCGCACTTGCTCAGTTTCAGTGCAATGGCTTCACCGAAACCGCTGGAAGCACCCAGAATAAGCGCCCATTTACCTTCCATGGGATTCGTCATGGCTGGCTCCTCAACAACTCGAATTCGAAAAACACAAGAGGTTCGTTCTTTGCAACATTCACAATCCTGGGAAAATAAAGCCGAAAGCCTGAAAGATCCCTCTTTTCAGGCAGGGGAAAGAATACCACACCAAACCCGTCCGTGCCCGGACCGATGACTTCTTCTCCGAAGGACTTCTGTTTGAAGTCGATAAGAGCATTCGGTTCGACGAATTCGTCAATCAGTATCTCTTCGCGGACGGTATATTGCGATGGGCGCTTGTCGAGGTACAGCCGGAGTAGAACGTCGCTATATCTTAACGATTGATGGAGTTCACCGTTCCTGTCCACTAGATAGATGTCACTTGCGGACAGTTGAACGGGAAAATCGTTCTGATTGCTGATCACGATGAGAATGGGAAGAATTCCGTGATCCAGGAGTAGGTCCGTATCGAAGATTTCCTCGGTCTTTTCCGGTTCGTCGCAGGGATAGGCTCCAATTGTCAGCTTCTGAAAGGATTGGTGGGCTGCATAATCATGCGGTCGTCGAAGCTGAAGATCCTTGATCCGGTAGCCTGGAGCCTGGGAATAAGCTGACGGAATCGCACACGAGATAGCGATCCAGGCTATCAGAAGATGGATGATGATGTGGCCCCTCATGGGCCCTCATCATAACCTACTATGAACCTATTCTGAGGAAACCGGTTTCAGGAAACTAGTTCGTGTTCCAATCCAACTGGATACGACAGGAAAGTATCGTCAGCCGGAAGATCCTCAAGTGGCCACGGGCTGACAATGAAACCAGAGATTTCCTGCCCAGCAAATCGCTTTTCTAGCATTTGCGCACAAAGTTTCTCCAGTCTTGCTCTATTGCTCAAATTGGAAGTTAAGGAGAGGAATCGAATCTCTCCGCCTACATCGGTCGTGATTAGATATTTCTTTGACATCTCGCCATTCAATGCAGCACGTTCCATTCCATTGCAGTCGATCCTTCATCAAAAAATGAGCTGAATCAGGATTGGCAAGGATTTCCGATCTTGCTGACAGCTTCGCTACGTGGCTTGTATCACGAGACGTTCGGTACTCTTGTCAAGGATTTGGGAATCAAGCGACAGAATTCCGACGGCGGGTGAAGTCGTGCACAAGCCGGTGAAGAATTACCCGTTTTCGAAGTGGGAGAACTTATCGGGTTGTGCCCGGGACTTTCTTGCTGGATTTTCTGAGCTGAAAGAAGAGCCCCAGGAGACTTCCTTTGTAGGCGACGACTTGGCTAGATGGCGGTGGAGATATCGGCAGGCATGCCACCCGACGAGATACTTAAAAGGAAAACGGCCGGTCGTGTAATGGCCACACGGAAGGTCGACGCGATCGACCGGAAGGGACAGCTGTCGATACAAAGCAAAGACTTTTTCTGAAAGCTCTGGGATAAAAGTCAGGTCGTGCGTTGCTGTCATGAGGAGATGCGGTCTCGGATTGGATTCAAGGAGCCCTATAAAGTATGCGGGGCTGAGCGGGGCCCAGATCTCCCGGAGAAGGTCTCGGTCGATGAATCCTTCCAGGCCCCAGCGAACGTAGCGCGTGGAAAGACCGGTCCAAACCACATCGGCGAAATAGCTGGATACGTGATTGAAAACGCCCGTATGGATATCAGGATCGTGTACAAACGCCAGATAGGAGACACAAGATCCTATACTGGTGCCCATAATCCCGATCTTCCGGTGGCCCTTTTCCTTGAGCCACTGAACAATCTGTCGCACTTCCAGAACTGCCTGCCGGGTCGCATGAAGGGTGCGTCCTAGATTCGGACTCACCATGTAATCTGCTCTCTTCATGCCTTGCGGCCTTCTATGTTCGTGATAGGGCAGGGTCAGGCGAATTGTCGTTACTCCCAGCCTTTGAAGAATGCGGCAGAGGGAAAGATGACTGGTGGCGTCTGCATTCCATTGAGGCACCACAATGACAGCATTCTCCCCTTCAGCCGGAAAGAGGCGGCTATGAGCCAGATTATTCTCAGCAATCGGTCCTGGAGTAGGACTCGGAAAAGTCAGGTTCGTACCCTCCACTCTAAAATCGGCTTGCCGTGGAGGCCGGAAAAACGAGTGGCTCTGTTCCACCATCTGACGGCAATAAGCACGCAGCTCATCCGGAGAGCAGATCTCACCCGAGCCGATCCACTCAAAGCCCCAGTCAAAAGGAAAAATCCGTCGATCCCGGTCGCGCAGGGTTAGCCGGTGCTCCCAGCGGTGCATCCAGCGGCTATACCAGGAGGCCCGAGTCTTCGATTTGAAGGTTGCTCCTTCCGACAGAAGCTTAACCACTGAATCAGGAGTCTTCCTGTCTGCCGGCTGGTTTGTGGAGAATTTCTCTAAACTCAATCTTGTACAGTTCCAGAAACGTTAACCCCAGTGCCACCAGGATGGGACCGAAAATCAAGCCGGAAATACCGAAGTAGGCGACGCCCCCTATTATAGAAAAGAAAACCAGCAAGCTGTGCATTCCGGCCGAACCTTCAATGAGGAGAGGTCTCAACACGTTATCCATCATTCCAACAAAGAGGATCGACAAAACAGCCAGGGCTATTGCCTTTCCGAACGATCCCTGGGTGATGAAATAAATTGTCCATGGGACCCAGACTACAGCTGTTCCAACCACGGGCACCAGAGACGAAAGGGCAATCATTGCTCCCCAGAAGATGACATTGGAGACGCCCAGGATCCAGTACACGAGTCCTCCGGCAATCCCCTGGGCGAAGGAAGTCACGAGACTGCCGATGATTGTCGCTCGGGAAATACTCCGGAACTTTGCCTTGATTTCGTCCTCATACTCATCTGTCAAGGGGGTCCAGGAGCGGGACTCCTCCACGAGGCGAGGCCCGTCTCGAAAAAGGAAGAACATCGTGATTAGCATGATGAAAAAGCTGGTGATGAACTGAAAGACCCCGCTCAGGATGGCCGTGCTCTGTTTCAAGAAATAGACGCTGATCTCCTGGAGAGCCTTGGTGAGATTCTCAACGACATTGACCTGGTCGAGGTCGATATACTGGCTCAGCCATTCAACTGCTGGACCGAGATAAGGACTCTCTTCGAGGTTCAGGACGTTATCGTAAACTCCAGCATCGAGATTCTCTTGAAAGGCTGAATAAACCTCGGCGATCTCTCGGGCCAGACTCAGGACGAAAAAAACGAAGGGGATTACTAGTACGAGCGTAATGATAGTGCAGGACAAGAGAGATGCTAGGTTCGCGCGGCCCCCCGTCTTTGCGAGAATCCACGTATAAACTGGGTAACAAAGGGTTACCAGAATCACGGCCAAGAATACTGGGACCAAAAACGGATGAAATATCCAGTAAACGAAATAAAAAACGATAATCGTCGGGATGAGGAGAAAGATGCGCACGTACTTGCGCTCATGCATGCTCGTAATCTACAAGCCAAAGCGGGGGCGGTCAACCGCAGGTGACTTAGCAGCGCCTGTCTCGGAGAGTTCGAGGCAGCTACCGCTAGACCAATAGTGAGGAACCCGCTTTGGTTTTGATGATTGAAAGAGGACAAAAGCAATGGACTTGAGACAACTCGAGATGTTTCAGGCGATCGTCGAGACAGGGAGTTTCACCGGGGCCGGTGAAAAGCTCTATGTCTCTCAATCTGCCATCAGCCGGCAAATCAAGCTCCTTGAAGAGGAGCTGGGCGACCAAATCTTCAAGAGGATTCACAAGAAAATCTACCTTACTCCGACTGGAGAGATCCTATTGCAGTATGCCAAAAAGGTCTTCAATGATCTGCGACTGATGATGTCTGAGATCTCTGACTTAACAAATCTTCGGCGAGGCAGCCTGCATCTGGCAGGAGGGATGTCGGTTTGTATGTACCTTTTTCCTCTGCTTCTAAAGGAGTATCAAAAGCGATACCCCAACATAGAGCTGAACGTGGCCACAGGGACGAACGATGAGATCTTGAGGCTGATTCGAGCCAATGAAGTGGATCTGGCGCTGCTCAGTCTGCCGATTACCGACCCCGATTTGGAGGTTCGTCCCGCCCTTACGGAAGAGATGGTCCTGGTTATGGAGAAGGACCATCCTCTGGCGAAGCGCAAGCGAATCGAGTTTCGAGATCTGGAGCCCTTTACATTCATTCACTTTGAACGTGGATCAAACACGAGAAAAGTGGTAGAGCAGACCTTCTCAGAGGAAAATGTGACATTTAGAAACACCATGGAGCTTCAAAACGTCGAGATCACCAAGCCTCTGGTTGAACAGGGACTGGGCATCAGTTTGATCCCTTATCCTGCCATTGCGGCGGCCAGGGATGCTCGCGGCCTGGAATTTCGGCGTATCGGCGACAGAGAGATCTATCGGGAGCTGGGTTGGGTGTCCTTAAAGAGTGATTATATGTCTCGGGCGATGACGAAGCTCTTGAGCCTGTTCGACGACATTAAGGACCAGCTCACTTCGACAGAAAGACCGCTGATGCAATGAGCGGGCAATGTCTGGTCTGTTCCTCCTCCGACGTGGAACACTTTTGTAAAGCGTTTGACCGCGTTCGCGACAGACGCGATCGACTCTGGGACATCCTCCGATGCCGACGCTGCCGCTTTGGCTGGACGGAGCCACCTTTGCCCGAGTCGGAAATTGCCGATCACTATCCTCCGACTTACCTCGGAGATACGCAACGGATGATCGAGGAGTTCAAGAGTGGCAAGTTGCAACGGTCTCGCTCCTGGAGAAAGGAAGAGGAGAAAGTAAGTCTCGTAGAGCAATACATCAAACAGGGACGGATCCTGGACGTGGGGTGCGCCGAGGGCAAGTTTCTGTGGGCCCTCGACGAAAATCGATGGGAGCGGCATGGCATCGAGTTTTCGACGAATGTCGTGAACCTCGTTCTTTCCGAAATCGGGGGGCTGCACCTGATTGCCGGTGACCTTTATGCCAATCAGCTCCTGGAGCATTCCTTCGATGCCATTACGTTCTGGCATGTGCTGGAACATTTGCCCGATCCCCGCCGTGTCCTCCGTCGTGTTCGTCATTTGCTAAAGGAGGATGGGTGGCTCTTTATCTCCTTGCCGAACCTGGACTCATGGCAAGCATCCTGGCTCCGCCAATACTGGTATGCTTTTGACGATGTCCCCCGTCATCTGTACCATTTCTCATCAGAAGCACTTCGAACCCTCTTGAAGGAGACGGGCTTTTCGGTGGAAGACGAGATTTTTTTCTCCCGGATAGTCAACTTTCACTCATGGAAGTACAGTTTCATCAATTGGTCGGAAAGCACTTTCGGAAACCGGATTCCGTACTATTGCTTGAAACCGTTCCTGCCGGGCTTACAGTTGATGGAATCGTTGTCAGGTCGTTTCGGGATGTTGACGACAATTGCCCGACCTTAATGAGAAAGAGCGAGAGGCGCCGGGGTCAAGTACCTGGGTTCTGGATCACCGACGCAACTAATGAAACAAATGAAACTCTTTGCGTATTAAGATATGTGAATGCCGGAAGATGACCGCGACCTTGTTAGCCGAAGTCTGGACGGCGACTCCGATGCTTTTGCCAAACTGGTTCAAAATTATCAGCAGCTGGTCTTCAATATCATCTATCACTACCTCGGGCCGTCGGCAGACGTGGAGGATTTGGCTCAGGATGTCTTCTTGCGAGTTTATAGATCACTGGATCGGATCGACCTCGGGAGGCCATTGAAGCAATGGATCGGGAGGATCGCCGCAAACCGGTGTCTCGATGAGCTGCGGAGGCGGAAGGTTCGCAAAGTGCATCTCTTTGGGGATCTGGAAATGGAGGATCGTGAACGGATCCTGGAGACATATGAGGGCTCGAACCAGCAAAGAAGCCTTAGCCGTCAGGAAGCCGAAAGCTGTTTGAATCTGCTTCACGAAGCAATGGAGGATCTTTCTGCCAAAGATCGGATGGCGTTCGTGCTGCGGGAAGTCGAGTCCATTGAGTACCCTGAACTGGCAGAGATGCTGAATACTTCAGAGGTAGCTGCCCGAATCCGAGTGAGTCGGGCGCGAAAAAAGCTTCGCCGGAAGCTGGAGAAGATCCTGTATGGACAAGCGGAAGTCAAGTAAGAAGGCGGATCGGTTTCTTAATTTCTTAACAAAATCAGTGCCTGAGGCCGAAGTTCCTCCATTCTTTGCAACGAGAGTTGCGGCACGAGTGAGGAGTGAGCTTCCGCCGCTGACCTGGACCCTCCAGAGAATGGCCGCCCGGATGGTTCCTGTCCTTACTGTTTTGGTGATGGCGGTAACGGCTTTGATATATCGTGTAGGGCCTCAGTCGTACGAGGCTCCTTTTGAGGCACTGTTTGTAGAGGAATCTGGGAGTGAAGAGGAGATCACCGTGGACTACGTACTGGGTCTCCTCTTAGAACCTCCAGGAGAGGATGTGGACCTTGACTAATCGGACCAAGGCTGGGCTGTGGCTTCTGGTTGTCTTCATGCTGGGATCTCTTTTCGGCGCTTCGCTGGGCTACCTCTGGCAGCAAGGTGCATACGCAGCTCTAGACGAGAGGCGGCATGAGCAGCCGTCCG